>Ga0153938_1000034_pt1 | contig 47888 bp, 53 predicted proteins | sample TSNY022MetaG_FD_104740 | JGI IMG/M metagenome (GOLD analysis project Ga0153938, IMG submission 104740) | Attine ant fungus gardens microbial communities from New Jersey, USA - TSNJ022 MetaG | ecosystem: Host-associated > Fungi > Mycelium > Unclassified | place: USA:New Jersey: Brendan T. Byrne... | reverse complement strand
TAGGATAGTTGTCCATGGCAGAGTCAAGGCACATATCCCTGATGGAAAGTGTGGGCATATGCTTTTCCAATTCATGGAAGGCAACAAGAAAACTTACTGAATCGTGACGCTTGGCACAGGTAACCTCAGCAGCAAGGAGATGTCCGTATGGAGGTCGCTGTTGTGGCAGGAGAGCTGGAACAGGGTATATCCGAAATAGTGTTTGTCAAGGTCACTGTCCCACCCCCAGGAAGCATCCGGATCAGGGAAATGCCGCGAGGCGTCTGACAGATCCTGACCAGACATGGCGGATTTCTGTGCAGAGGGAAGGACAGCTACGAAATAGAACAGCTGCTGCAGGCGTGCTTCGAAGTTAAAGGGAATGTCCCTGCCATCGGAAATCCGGAGAGCAAGTTTTTCGGTGATCTTAGGATGGAGTTCAGAAGCTTTCTGGCCTTTTCCCTTTGGTCTGTCAGGTTTCTTACTGTTCCAGGAAGCTGGGAGGAGTTTTCCCCTACCATAGAGATCAGTCTTAGGAGCAGTCCAGAGGCGGTTCATGAGGTCATAATAAGAACCAAGTGGAGGAAGGGAATGAAGCGTGCAGCCGACAAGTGTCGCCAGCACGCGGTCATGCTTAAGCCTTTCCACCCAGTGTGTGAGGGAGGAAGGAGTCAGACCCATGGAAAACAGAAGGGAGAAAAGAACAAAGGAACGTAGTATCTGTGGCCGGTTAGTGGCGGGCCTTCCCATGGGAGGGTAAAAGGGCTCAAGAAAATCCATAGCCCTGTCAGTATCGAAAAGACGCAGTTTCTGCCAGGGGAGCCAGAGTTCTGAATGGAGTCTGAGCATGGATTGCCAGTACTTGATCATAGTGCGTTACCTCCTTGTGATGTGTTGGCGGGTTATACTACTTCATCACAAGGGCGCGTTTGGTTACCGGCACTTCGGGTAACCAAACGCGCCGCACAATTCATCTACAATGTCAAGAGTTTTTGAAAATTTATTTAAATTGTTTCTCGGCTTTTGGAGGGAAAGAAAAAATAGGACAAGAAAAAAGAGCGGAAACTTGGGATTTTTGAATTTCCGAGACTGCTCATGTATAATAATGGAGGACAAAAAATGATAGAGATAGAGTATAGGGGGGTGTCCGAAAACAAGGGTTTTCGGACACCCCCTATACAGAGATTGATGAGCTTCTTTACCCCAATATCGAAATCTGCTTATTACCGGCAAGCTAGCTGAACGGAATTTACGTAAAGCGAAGAATCGCCAAAAAATGACCGGAGGGTTTCGAAAAGATAGCGGACACGAAATGTACTGTTCCATTCTGACAATCATCGTAACATTGAAAAGAATAAAAATAGTAATATTGAAAATATAAAAGGTTATTTATAAGTACACCGGCTATTTATAGCCAGTGCAATACCCGTTGGCTTAGCTGGTAAGCTGAACTGTAAAAAATTCATTTCGAGAGAAATGATTTCTCTTGATTATTTGCCGTACATCATTAAATTCCTTCCTCAGGAAGTCGTAGACATCAGTTACGCTACTAAATTCATTTTCCTTGAAGATTTATCGAATCTGGTTCTTTGCAATTGACATAAAATGTTCCTTTTCGATAAGCTTTGTCATATCTTAAATCTTACCCTTTTTTAAAAGACACAACTTATTTTATATTACCCGTCATGATTCCTTAATCACTGGTATGACAACCTCACTTAGTACCAGCAATAGATAAGTAACAGTTATACTTAATTTATATTTAGTCTCATAAGTAACTGCTGTTGGATTATTTAATAATTGTTGAATTTCTGACTTATCTATGCCAGATAACTTCTCTAATATATCTGTATTTAATTTATATCTAAAAAATAGTTCTTGTATATAAGCTTTTAGCCTATAATCAATGTCTGCATCTATCGTAGATAATGCAACCACTGCACAATGAAAATTATTATATGATATACCCAGATCAATTTGGCTTTGTTTATCATCATAATTTTTAATATTTTGTTCCGTAGTTCCTAAAATTCCAGCTATTTCTGTGTCGGTTAATTTAAATTTACTTTTTATATCAGACAATTTCTGTTTAATATTTACATCGTATAAATCAATCACTAAATTCACCTCTTTCTCATTATGCCATATTGACATTTTATTCCATTACATTTATAATGATAACAACAAATTAACTAATTATCAAGTGAAAAGGAGGAATTAAAAATGAAATTCATTAAATCCAAATCCATTAAGTTTTTGTCAAGTTTCTTGTGTGTTATGCTATTATTCAATTTATTTGTTACCCCTATTTCTGCAACAGAACTCTCACAATCAAAAGATCCTGTTAGTTTTGAGGATGGAACCCTAATTATTAACCATGGAGAATTACCAGAAGATGGAGAACCATTAGTTTTTATAGTTCCATTAGGTGGAGAAGGTCATTTACGCGCATACGACTACATTTATTTCTCTATAACTCGTAATAATGTAAACTGGACTTTGGTAAATTGTCCATCCAGTTATAAGTTTAATGGCAGTATGGATATAATGAACATTTATACTGGCATATCATGCGGTAGCCAGTTGACTATGAACGGTAGAAGTGGTAGTGTATTTTATTATGGTTTACCTGGTCATTCATATTACATGCATTTCAGCGGAGATGTTTGGACAACCAATAGTGATGGCACATTCAAAGACAAAGTTTATTCTAAGCAGTCTGGTGGACATACTTGGACTATACCCATTGATTAATATAGCCAGCCTATATTTATAGAGTACCAACGGAAGAAATCAATCTTCTGTTGGTACTTTTTTGTGCTACTGTCATGAGGGTTATCAGTCCGGCGGTACAGATGGATTTTAATGTGTCAGAATGGATTTTATACATAGCAGAAGTAATTATACGCACACTTATCCATCAATATGCCCTCGTTTATCCTATGCTTTGCTATATTTCATTTCTGTTCACCTATTACTGATTGTAAGTAAAAAGTACCTACAAATAGGTAAATGTATTACAAAAGTGCTGACAAAAACCAGATTGTTGTAAGAGGAAAGTGCCTACTGTTGCGTCAGGCTATGAACGAATATGACGAAAGCAGGTACTATGCAAAGTCTGACAACATTACTTTAGGGATGTTTCTGGATATCTGGGTAGAAGAATGCTTAAAGCCCAGCAATAAGAGCAACGGCACCTATATGGTTTATCAGGGGGCAGCCGGACGGCTTAAGAAGATGCCTCTAGCCAGACAGAAGATGCGGACAATTACGGTAGAGGATTTGCAGAAGTTCTGGGACAGCCTGTGCTTCGGGACGGCAGGGCAGAAGAAAGGGGAGCCAGTAATCCCACCAAATACTTCCTATATGCGGACATACCGTGCAGTATTAACCAGTGTGTGTCGCTTTGCAGTATACCCGAAGAAGCTGTTGCCAAACAACCTGATGGATTATATTCAGTACCGCAGCTCCAGACAGCCTGCGGATATTTTCTCCGAAGGAGCAGAGAAAAACATTCTGGCAACCATTACCCATAGGCAGTACTTACAGCTTATAGACCTCTTAAAAAGCACAGCAGCGAGATAGCCTATTACACCGGAATCCGCATTGGTGAAGCCTGTGGGCTTGCATGGACAGACATAAATCTGACAGAGTGTACCCTCACGGTAAAGTGCACAGCGCGCTACAATACAAGCTGGAAATGCTATGAGATTGATGCTACCAAGAGCAAAAAGACTCGTACCATCTACTTTGGGGAAAACCTGCTGCTGATACTGAAAGCAGCGAAGAAACAGCAACAGCGGAACTGTTTGGAATACGGAGCACTTTACTCCCTCAATTACTACAAAGAGGTTCTGGAGAAGGGACATACCCACTATGAGATAAAGTACTTTCCCATACCGGAGGAAGTGCCAGAGGAATATAAGGAAATTCCCTTTGTATGTACCCATAAGGATGGTCGCTATTCTCCCAAAGATACAGTCGGCGAAGCCTGCCGCAGTGCTGCCGGGAAGATACCGGGATTAGAAGGTTTCCACTTCCATATGCTACGCCATACATACACCAATAACCTGTTAAAAGGCGGTGTATCCCCAAAGGATGTGCAGGAGCTGTTAGGACACGCCAGCATTAATACCACAATGAATATCTACGCCCATTCCTCTAAGGAAGCTATGAAGCAATCTGCCAGCATCTTAGAGCAGGTAGTGGGCGGAGAATAAATACTTTTTCCCTTGTAGATACCTCATAAGGGAAAATACAAGGGAAAAGTATAAAAATGAACGGTCTAAAACAACAAAGATTCCTTTGTTTTCGAGCAATCTCATTTTAATCTAAGTTAAACCAAAAATTACCGATAGAAATTTTGAGTCTCAGAATCAAATACAAAAAGAGCCCGGAAAGTGATATTTAATTTTCTGCAAGCTCTTTACTTTATATTCTTAATTTATATATACCTTATTTCATCGAAAATCCGTACGAAATGGTAATCATAACATCCAAGTAGAAAATGTTCTAATTATAAATCTATATTATAAGTTGCACTTTTAGAAATATGTCGCTTGTTATTGTACTATTTTACTTCATACTTTGCTCTATTTCTTTGTAATGTTTCTGACATATCTAATAAGAACTCTCTTTCAGCCTCTGTAGATGATAATAACGACTCAACAAATCTATCATTACAATATTTTGATACACCTGGTACTAAATCTTGTCCCAATAGAAACTCCGGAGAAACAGAAAGTATATTACAAATATTAATAAGCACAGGCAGCGATGTTAAAGCTTGCCCACTTTCTATTCTCCATATTGTCTTCGCTGATATATCAATTTTCTCTGCTAATTGTTCTGCTGTGAGTTTTTTGCTCATCCTGGCAACTTTCAAACGTTCTCCGAAACTACACTTATTAATAGTACCACCTGCTTTCTATAACTAATTATAGATAAAATATAATATTATAAAACCACATATAAGTAGATAATCGGTAGATAAGTCGTACTCAAGTTCTGGTTCATTATCTGTGATCTATAAGCATTTCAATGAAATCATTAACTAATCTTTTTTCTTTATCGCTTAGTACCTTATATGAATTAGGGTATATCTCATTATCTAAGGTATTTGGCTTATATAAATCCTTATTCATATAATCTATTAATATGTAGTCTGAAGAAAATTGCAATGTATTACATAGGTTAACCAAAGATGAAACAGAAGGATTTGTAACTCCACTCTCATATTTATAAATAGTTTTTGGAGAAATATTGACTTTTTCTGCAATCGCTTCAATAGTTAAATCTCTGAAAATTCTTGCCTTATTTATACGTAACCCGATATCAGGTAGTATTTCTTTACTCATTTTGCATTCTCCTTTACTAATAAATTATAAAATTATTTATATTACATAAAAACACCATTACATGCGATATTTAGATATTGCAATCGCGTTATATGCGATTTATAATGATATAAGCGAAAGCTATATAAGGATTGTTGCGAGGTAACCAATGATTTTTCTTTTTTTAGTAATGATAGAAGGGGAAGGTGATAAAAAGAAATTTATTCTTCTGTTTGAATGCTACCAGTACAGGATGCTTTACATTGCCAATAGTATCCTTCATGACCTGGCTCTTTCAGAAGATGCTGTACAGGAGAGCTTTTTGTATCTGGCAAAAAATATCAAGAAGGTTCCTGATGACATTCATTCAAAGGAAGCAATGAATTATATTTTCATCATAGCAAAGCATATATCCATTGATATTGTCAGAAAGAACCAGCGTCATCGTAGTGTTAACATTAGCGAACTGACTGAGAAGGACTTTGCAATATTTCCAAATCCGGAGGACATATATATTTCTAATGCCGGTGTAAAGAGAATCTTATATGAGATCCAACTTATGCCTGTTGTTTATAGGGAGTGTCTGGAACTGAATATTCTGCACGGATACCCTCCAAGGGATATAGCCAGACTCATGCACCGTGACGGAGCCTGGGTCCGTCAGAAACTGCATTGGGGAAAGAAGCGGCTGCGTGTAATTCTTTCAAGGAGTGATGCTTATGAATAGAGACAGAGATTTACTGCAAATTATGGGAGAGTTGGAAAAGCTTAAAAATTACGATGTGCCAGATGAAGATACCATACACCAGAAGATGGGATACTCTTATACAGAAGATTTCATACAAAAAATTGAAAGATATGATAAAAAATATATTTATATCCACAGACAGGGTTTTTTAAAGATTGCCATGCTAATTGCTGCTATAATCACTCTACTTGCGGGAGGCATAACTGCTTATGCTGTTTATTCATTCTTCCACCTGGAACATAACGAAAAAAATACTGACTTATCCAGCATCATAAAGCCATCTGTACATACTGTCATTGAAGATATATATATACCGGAGGTGCTGCCAGAGGGATATGTAATTTCTTCTACGACAATAAATGACGACCTTATTCTGACGGAGTTTTATCATGAAGACAAGAATACTTTTTTGTACATGCGACAGATGCTGTATAGCAACTTCTCCTCATTTGATAACGAGGACACTGAGCAAATTCCCCTTGAAGTTAACGGCATGGAAGCAATTTACACCGTGAAACATGGTGAGTCCACTTTATTCTCATATTTCCAGGGATATTTAGTAATCATTGATACCACAGACACAGAAGCATCCCTGCAGGATCTGATTGATATAGCAGAATCATTGACATTAAAAGGAGAAAACAAATGAAAAAACTATTTTTTATAAAAAAAACTATATTACTATTAATATTATCTGCTCTGATATTTTATTGCGGCCAGCCATCCATGACTGCATTGGCTGCTGAGGAAACGAATATAGACTCTTTCGCAGCAGGTGGTACCGATTCTTTACTACGCAATACAAACATAAAATATACGACTCTTTCCCTTAGTTTTAACAGTGGGAAGGCTAATTGTACAGCCAGTGTTACCGCCTATGCCGCCAATACTACTTCTGTAAAAATTGTAATGACATTATATAAGTATACAAATGGAAAATGGGAATTTGTCCAGAGTTGGGAAGATAGTGCAGATGGAACCACGCTTACCTTGTCAAAATCGGTAACCGTATCAAGTGGTAATTACAAACTGGTTGGTGTATTCACTGCTAATAGTGAGACAATTGAAAAAACAACAGAACAGACTAATTAGTATGATCCTAATAGAAAACAAATCACTTAAAAAACGTTGTTTTTACGTCATGGTCGTTGTGTTAGTGTTCTCAGCATTATTTATAAAAGCAGCGGTAGATGATGCCTGGGTCACGTATCAAATCAACCAATATGATTCATTCCAGATTTGCAGTGATTGTGCTGGTCCGAAAAGTTTTTTATATTACCAAAACAGTGGTATTGGCGTACTAAATATCTCTGCTTTCGCTAATGGCATCGGACAAGCCTTTGAAGTTTTAGGAAATGGAGAAAATGGTGTTATATGGGGGACATCCTATATTTTCACATATAACTCTGGCGAAAATAGGCATTTCAGGAGCACAATTTATATTAGTGCTGCTGATCATCTCACTGAAGAAACCACATTAAATTTTTGTGATAATTGTAGAACGATACTTCTTAATAACAGCCAATACAGTGTCATCATTACAGACTTCACAAACAAACGGTTTTATCCCATCAAATCAGGTGACCATGTCATTACGATTAATGATTACATCATAGAGGTTACCTGGGGAAGGGATAACTATGTTTATCTGGATGCTACATATCAATTTAGGAAACCGACCGGAATAATCGATTACATCAAAACTCTTCACAATCTTTCTAAACCGGTTTACTGATGCAGAATTTTATTTATTGGAATTGGTAGCAAAAATAATTCTTCCATGTAGATCCTCCCGTTAACACCTGGGAGGGTCTATATAAATCAATTCAAAAAGAGAAATGAGGTATTTTTGAATATTACGCAGTTTCAGAGCCACCAGTTCTTTTGGAATAGATCCACATAATCCGCAGATGAGAGCCTTTAGTACGCTAAAGTGAGCCATTATTTGAGCTTACCCATGCTCTTGTTGAGGTGCTGTAACATGTCAAGAATGCCGCAGGCACCACGTTAGTGGCATGTTCTTGACATATTACAGCACCTCAGCTACACTTGCAGGTAATCTCAAATATGATCTAAGCAAATGGTTCTCGATATCGGATTGAGTGGCTCAAATCCACCGGAATATTCAATTTTTAAATGTATCCTACAAGCAAAATTATTGAGCAGGTAACCATAGCAGACTAAGATGTTTACTTGCTTTGTGCAGAATCCAATAACCCTAAAAATGATTCAAATTATGAAGAGAGATTGAGAACAGCACATGATCATTGTAAAAGAGTAATATTACGCTATGACCAGGATGAAGACTCAGAGTTAATGCTAGCTATGCTCCAATTGATAGGCGAATACGAGAAAGTATATATAAAATTAGGATTACGTTCCGGCTTAATGTTTCTGACAGATATTGCAGAATCACTCCAAGATCAGAGCGTATCCAGGGAATCGGACAATGACAGCTATGATAAAATCTCAAACAGAATATATTTGCAGGTATTACCTACACTTATCCGAAATGGCGGGCCTCTTATTCAAATAGACAAAAGCGATTTTGAAGAAAGAGAAAAAGAAGCATATGCAAAATTAGTAAATGAATTGATGAAACATATTAATGAAGGTGATTATAAGGCTGTCGAAAATGAAATAGACAGATATACTGCTATAATTGAAGAAACACAGTTTTCTTTGGGTATGAAGTTTGGTGCAAGGTTTATGCAACAACTTATTGGTAATTTTGATTCCGATTATTAATATCCAAAGGTTAGCGTTACAGTTCAGAGGTTAGTATCCCGCGAGGGTTTTGTGCGCTTTTGCACAAAATCCCGAGGGTTGCATATCACATATTTTTTGTGATTTTGTGTACATCATGTTTCTGTTTGCACCGAAGGAGTGAACCATTGTCATTTAGTTTAGAAGAACACTTGCTATATCAAAAATATGAAAAGACCTCTAATTAAAAACACATTAAATATTTATTAAATAACCGCAAAACACTCGACACCTTCCGCATTTTGTGCAGCCATTTTCGCTAATGAAATGACTTAGCAAAAGAGAACCTTGTAGTCAGGAGTATATTACATTCTAATTACAAGGAGGATTACTTATGGCAATAAAAAATGGTACCCAGCTGAATCGTCCAGCAAAACCATTATCATCACTGGCGGGGGATATTGTTCCTATAAAATAATATTAATTACTTTTTTTACGTTCAGTTACAATCTTAACGGTTATCTATCTGCATTATCATATATATGCTTCCAGAATGTCAATGCTTATAATTTCAGATGTCAAATTAATGTATTATGTAATTAAATGATGAACGATCCTACTGCAATTAATCCACCAGTGCAAAAAGAGTCCTTGCCATGGTTTCTTGTGGGTAAAAGCAACAGAGAAAAAATATCGGTGGATTTGAATGCCTTCTATGAACTTGCAGGAAAATCAGCGGAGAAAAGTGTTGTACTTATAAAAAATTATGATCATCTACTATCCCTTTCTTCAAAGAAAGATGTATTTTTTATTGAGAACATGGCAAAGGAAATCCATTATAAAAGGTCAGGAAACAACCATATCAACACGTGGAAATTGATTTGTACGACAAAAAGCTGCTCCGAAGTGTCCTTGCGGAAGGTTGTGGTGAGAAAGGGTATCGGATGATTTCCCTTTAGGAAAGACTAATCAGCTATCTTTACAAGATGGAAATTCTTTCTGAATTGAGCCTTTTTCTGCATCCATGTCATAAGATAGTTTTACCATTTTATTCCCTCCACAATTTTCCATACGTATATCATTGGAATATAATGTTTTCCATACATAATATTTATAAAATTTACTTTGCCTCCTTCGAATCCGAGAACTTTCTATACAATCAATATATTCTTTGTTTACGTTCTGTACAAGTGATAATAATGCCGAACAGTTAATGATTTATTTATTAATATGTTATGTGCTTTTTAGATTCTTTGCTTTTTTATACGTTTGTCTTGTTTTGTATTTTTGAGATGACCCTACCTGGGTTTTGGGAATCTGAAATGAAATAGAATTCTCATCAATAGTACCTTCTACTTTTTCCTTAATTGTCTTTGCATCAAATTCTATTTTCCCTTCAATAGTCATAAAGGAACGTTCAAAAATTTTTTCGGACACTTCGACAAACTCTATAAATACATTTGGATAGAAGCATATATAATTACTTTCTATACTTTCTTTTCCAACAATAATTATATTATTGTTCTTAACCAATTCAGAAAAATTCTTATTAAGAAAATTTACTATATCATACTCCTTTTCATCGTATAATAAAATGATCTTTTTGTTGCGTATCTCGTTAATATGTGAAATAATGGCATTGCTAAATAATTTTCTAAAACGCTCACATGAAATAATAATTCCTTCGCATTCAAATGTATTTTGATGCAAAAAATATGCTATGATTTCTTTATTGTCTATCAATTCTCTAGTTTGCATAAAATCATCTATAATTGAATCTGTAATTTCCTCGCAGTCATACAGTTTTTTTATTAAAGCGCCCGTTTTTTGCCTCTCAACATTATTTACAATATGAATATTTTTATCAGCAAATTTGCGATCTCTTTCAAAAAAATTTTCCAGTCCAGGATACACAATATCTCTAATTTGACTATAAAAGCAATTAATATATCGTTCTCCTGAATCTTCTGATATCACAAATTCATATCCACTAGAATCATTATTTTTATATATTAATAGTTCCTCTTTTACATAAAATAATTTATCATAAGTAAAATCCAATATCTTATATAATTCCCTTTGCAAATAGGTTGTATTAAAAAAATTATACTCAACTTGATTCTTCTGATATATATCATTTATGCCAGAATAATGATTATTCAAAAACTCTTTTGACATTACTTGTTCCTCACTGAGGCAAATATCATTTTTCTTAATTATTGATGGTGCAATATTTTCATGTCCCTCCATGTCACCAGTAATCATGTTCACCATAATTTGGTTGATATTCCTTTTCCGAATAGTGACTACTTTACGACTTGCTAATGCTTTTTTTCCTTTAGGTGTCATGATAGCCTTGTTTTCTGAAGTAATAATATAACTTTCTTCAATCATATCAATAACTGCCTCTTTTATTAACTTAAACTCGACTCCCATTACCGTAGCTATCTCATTAATATCATCCACTCCGATATCAATAAATTTTAAGATCGTCTCAAAAAAAAGATTAATCTCTGCAGTATCTTTGGTTAAACATGTGATCCCAATTTCACAATATGGTATATATATGTCTTGCCTTTTAATCAAATGATAATTCTTTATTTCTTTTGGAATTCCATATATAATAGTTTCTAATATCTGTTTCATAATAGCCTTTTCTCCTAATGTTCTATGATGCGACATTCTTCTGTTTCTTTAATGTACTCTATAATTTGTGGGAATTTGTTACCTCGAATTCTATAATTATCAAGGAATTCCAAATCACCCACAATAATTAGCAAGCATCTTGCTCTGGAAAATGCAACATTAATCCTAGCTTCTTTCTTTAAAAAACCAATTCCATATGGATCAGAACTACTTCTTACGGTAGAATAAATAATAATATCTTTTTGACTTCCTTGAAAGGCATCTACTGTATCGACATCTAATTCCAGATGCTTAAAGGAATGTTGTTTTACCATAGTCTGTAGTATGTACTTTTGTGGATTATAACCTGTTATCACTGCAATCTTAGTTTTGTTTTTCAATTTTGCATCCAATTCTAAAAGTTTTTCTCTGATAATCTTTCTTTCTAAATAATTTTGATATGATTTCTTTCCATTATAATCTAATTCCTTTTCATAGCGTTCATTAGCAGGATGCTTTGATGTATCTATCCATTCGATAGCAGTATTTTCATAGTCTACTATATCCAAGTCACGCTCCTTTACTTCAACCCCATTTTGAATATCATCCTTATAAAACACATGGCTAATCAGAGTACCAATTGTAGGATGCATCCTATATTGAATTGTAAGTCTGTGTTTATTCTCTTCAGGAAACATATTATACAATTTCTCGAAAATGCCTTTTGACAAATTCTCTTCATCAATTTTATCCCTATTATTTCTAATAAGTTCAGTATCCAAAACAGGTGGCAGTTGCTGATGATCTCCAACCAGTATTATTCTATTCGCTTTATTCAAAGATACTGCCAATTCTGGAAAAGTTGCTTTTGCTGCTTCATCTACAATTACATAATCAAAATCCACATCACGTATTATGCGATTTGATACAAATCCCGTACAAGTACCAGCAATAATAACAGTACTTTTAATTATATATAACTCCACTTCTTCACATTGTTTTATTTGCTCTTTCCATTCATTCTGTATCTCTAGTATTTTCCGTATGCGTTCTGATTTCACCCCACTTGTCATATTTTGAAAATGATATATATATTCTTTATCTTTATCTTCAATGTTTTCTACCCTAGATTCTTCTAATTTCTGATAATATGAATCAAAATCTTCTTTACTAATCCCTATTTGTTCCAAAGATTTCTGCATATATTCATCACAATTTTCCCTGACAGTTTGCACCCAATGCTCTTTCACATCATTAATAGAATATTCTGCTCTAATCTGATCATTTAAATTTTCATCACGCCCAATCCGTAATAAATCTGGTCTTTCTTTACTAACTCTAATAAGATCCTCCAGCATTTTATCAACAGCTGGATGTGATTGAGATACTAATAATATTTTCTTAGGTTCTATGTCTGGATTTCTTCTATTTTCTTTTAATATTTGTTGAATAATTTCAATAATAACATTTGTTTTTCCCGTACCAGGAGGTCCCTGTATAATTGCTAGTGAATCTGCTGACAACGCTTTCTTAACTGCAGTTGTCTGTGGCAAATCTAAGTCTTTATTATACATTTGTAGCGTTTTTGAAATAACATTTGTAGCTGGACTCTCAATCCCTGAAATGATTTTTTTCAAACTGAAAGAGCATTGATAATCTTCCTTTTCCAAGATGTTCAGAGCATCCAATTGTCTATCAACATTAGTTAATTCTTTTCTATAATCCAAACATAGCGAACCACTAGCCGCCAGACCAACATTCCCCTGTTTCTTCACCGCTAAGATAACATGTCCTTTTTCATATATGTCATTTTCATAAGATCCCACTGTAACAGGAACCGTTTTATTTTTACTCTTCCCCCTTTTCTTTTCATATACAAAAAGTTGCTCTTTATTTAAACGCTCTTCATCCAAAAATACCCCTTTCTTTAATTTGAATCGAAGAATTCCTCCTTCCAATTGGAATGAATCATATGGTAGCCTTATGATATTCTTTTCAATGTCAGCTTTCACCAAAACAAGCAGATCCCTCCATACGCCATACTTACTCTTGTATTCATTATCCACATTATTTTGAGATATGTATTCATTATAATAATCAATAATAATATTTTTAATTTCAGCACTATAATTCTTTTGCTCTCTATGAGCATATTTTTTATCAACAAATTTAACGTTTGATTCTATCTTAGCGAACTTTCTTTTCAGTCTATCTCTATCAATTGGTACAATTTTCTTAAACCTTATAACGTCAAAAATATTTTGTTCCTCATCAAACACACATTCTGCCAAATAATTAAATCCTAAAAATATGTAGATTTTCTCGCCATTCTCTACAGTACAAAATGCATACAAATCCCCAAAATTAATAGGCAAATCTTTTTCTGAAGCCTCCTTTATAGGAATAGATTGTGGTAATAACTTTAAATTTCGTAAGTCCTTAAATCTCTCATGTACAGCAGCAATAAGAATAATTTTATCTAAATCCAAAAATCGAATGAATAATTTTGAAATATCCGACCTTAATTCATAAATACTTTCATATCTTTCTTCAGGATTCTCAGCTACCAATTTTTTGACTATCGGTTTGAGTTCAATATCCATACCTCTTGTATTATTCAACACCTCTTGAAACTGCACAGCTAAAGGTGGTTGTTTTCCTGTAAAGAGATAAAAAATAACAGCACCAATAGAATATAAGTCGCCTTTTTCAGTTGCATTTTCACTATGCTGATGAACTTCTGGTGCAGAATATGCATTAGTTCCAAATTTATATACTGTAGCAGAATTAATCATATCATTAATCTTACATATACCGAAATCTATAATTTTCACTTGTTTATCTTCGGTAATCATTATATTATTAGGATTGATATCCCTATGTATAATACCGTTCGAATGTGATATTTCTATTGCGTCCAATAATTGCTTTATTATAGAAAATTTTTCCTTTGAAGTAAAATTTTCTATAGCAGTTTTTCCTAATTCTATACCCTTTATATAATCTAAATAAATTACTCCTACTTTTTCTTTGGTCTTAGCAACAACAAGATAATCATCTCCCAATATGCTAACAATGTTTTCACATTTATTTAGTTTATACAGTGCTTTCATCTCTCTTATGAAAATAGCTTGATACAAAGGATGTTCAATCCCATGAATAATTTTTCTTACAATAAAATCATCTGTGTCCTTTTTTTTCATAAGATCTACTACTGAATTACTATCACCTCGTTCACTTAAATTTTTATATACTATCCAATCTCGAAATGTACTCATCTCAATGCTCCTTAACATGATTCATGATTTTTCATTAGTAATTAATAGGACTGTCTATGTGTGATGGAACCGTATATGCAAATACCATCTAGGTTCACTTGTATCAACATAATAAAGTTACAATAAAAAAAGCCAAAGGAATACTTACAGACTATTCACCTTGAATCTTATTTTACCATAATCTGGATGTTAAGTAAATTACTTAATTCTCATATACTTTCACAATAGCAATAAGATAACAAACATCCTTCTATATGCTGTAAAACCATTCCAGCTTTAACAAAAGCAATATCCTGCTCCACCTGTATGCTATATACTAATTTTTCTTTCCGCTTTTCTACTTTTTAAGGAATAAGTTCATGGAGGCAGCAAAATGACCTCCTCCCCCGTCCAGTGATATGTCTTTTGTCCATAATCTGTAATAAAATCAGTCTCCCAATATTTATTATCCTGTACTTGTATAGGTTTACTGTGATTGCTTTGATGTAGGAACTGATTCATTTTGTGCTTCTTTTTATTTTCTTCTGCTATTATATCCCCGAACGAAATAGACCGGATTTCATTTCTCATTCCCGGACACCTTTCTTCAGGATCAGTATCTGGTTCTAAATTATTTACTTCTAAGTTCCCACAAGCTACCTGATTTATATCAGATAGTGGTTTCCATGAATTTCCCATATCTTCTGAATTTGATATATCACAATTGCTATCTTCTTCGATTGCAATAAACTCATCCCTTTCAGGTCTGGATAACAGTGTATATAAATTACTACTCTGCCCGTTATTATCCCGGAACCTGGATTCCTTTTCCACATACTTCTCTTCGATCAATTCACGCAGTGCCCTTTTCACAGTGGATACAGAAATGTGAAGCTGCTTTGCCATGGTAGGGATAGATGGAAAACAAGTCATATCCTGATTAGAACGGTCAATCAAATAGATAAGGACGGAAAGTGCCCTGCTCGTTAAATTACTTTCATATGCCTGCTTTTTTAGTTCTGCCTGCTTTGTCATTCTCATTTCCTCCTGGTTTTGTCATGGTAAGTACTGCCCTGTAATCAAACCTGCAGGACAGTACTTACCTCACTAATATATTTTTTCACAACCCTTTTGTAATTCTTCTGATTTGCACCGGCGTTCATCATATTCGGCTGATATTCCATAAATAGAACTTTATGATAATCCGATTGCAGTGCAGACGAATAGCCCTCTTTCAGACTATCATCCACAAACGGGCATATCACAAATGCATGATCTGATTCAAACTGCCGCAGTAGCCTTACGGTATATGGCATTTCATAAGGCTTTATTCCACAACATAAGAGGATAATATCCGCTCTTTCCACAATCCGCATATCCTCCGCTGTACCGCACCGCCCTATGTCGTACACAATAAAATTCCCAGGTTTTACAGGCTCCCTGTTTACATACGCCAAACCATCCAGCAGGAACCCATCTTCATTCTGCTCCATTTCATATGCCTGTGCTATCAAGCCCAGGCATCCATTCTGATTCGACTCCACATAACAAACTTTCCCTCCCACATTGTTCAGCCACACAGACAGCCCTACTGCAACAGTAGTAGCTCCCATCCGTGCCTGTGAGGACAGAACTGCAATGCGGACATCCTCACAAGCAAACCGATAGTGTTCCTTTCCCCCTTTTAGCCTTACCCTCTCCTTTGCCTGATACCTTGTCATACCTGTTTTACTTAAACACTCCCTGATTTCCTCCTGCATCAACCCGATTTCCACCCCGGCCACAATATTCCCCACACCAATCTTAAGCAGAGCCAAAAAAATTGGCTCAGACTGCTTAAGCCCCTCATAAATCACTGTGATCCGTGCATTATACATGGTCAGAAATTCTTCTATCGCTTCCGCAAATTCCTTATCACTGTCACCAAAAGCCGGACGGTCAAGTACAAGCTCACTGCAATGAGAGAAATTCCGCATGTCAGAAATAATGAACTGCTTTAATATAAAACTGCCTACCATCTTCTTAACAGTCACCGTATCATCATCGTATAACCCTGTAAAATCCAGCAGGTTGGTATGCTGGTTTGAAGATAAATATAAAATCACCTTTGCCGCCTCCATTCCTTTCGCTTCTCATCGCCATATAATCCAAAAAGGACCTCCCGCACCGGCTCCTTCACGCGCCTCATTCATGATTAGGGATAACTCCCACTCCTGACTGCTCCGGTTATAGCTGGCCGGGTCAGCCACTAAAATCTTACCATCAGAAGTAACACCACGAAGGACAATAAAATGTCCGCTGGAAGTAAAATGCCCCCTTGCCATAATTACCACCACCAGTTTCCCTGATGACAATGCATCCACAATCTTTTGCCCGTCCTTCTTTCCTGCCCCCTCTGCCCTAAGTCCATAAGCTCTGGCACTTTCCGGTATCAGTAAGTGATAGGAGCCATTCCCCTCACACCGGAATCCGTTCGCAGCGGACCATCCTGCAAGCTCCACAGGATCATGTTCCCTGCCGGTCAGGGTAGATACCACCATTGCCATGGATGTAGGACCGCATCCAGCTTCCCCAATGGTGCCGGATGTTCCATACATGGTATTTGCCCAGCGTTCATCAAACTGGTTATAATAAATAACTTCTGTACTCCCGTTTGTAAAAATAATCCCTTCATAACTGCAGCCACTGCCTGTAACATAGTCATTATCATAAATCCCAATGTTCTGGTTGTACCCATAATCCTTTTGGAACTCGCCCACTATATCTGCCTCACCGGGAAGCAGCCAGCCGATAAGCAGGGAAAAGGGGTTTGTTATCAGATATAAAATAAAGGCAATCAACAACAGAAGCCCTATAACCGGTGCAAGTATCATTACCAGTATTTTTCGCCTTGCTTCTTCGTCCGCAGTGACTCTAATAATCGCCTGTGCAATCAGTCTGGCGGTTGCCGGATCTACTGCCATATTACCGCCCTCCTGCCTTCCCCATGTATCCCATCTTGTATTCCGGTATCTCTATGCTTATATGAAGCCGCTTTGCTCCCACCATAAACAGCGCATGACCACGTTTTTTCGCAAGAAGCAGTTCCTGCTCTGCTTCCGTTAGATCGTAAAGCTTGGCCGTTTCCTTAAGATTCGGGCCGTCCGTCCCCATAAGCAACTTATAACAGGGAACGTCCAGGAGCGCCTGCCCATACTGTTTGATAGCAGGGTCAAGGAAATCGATTACACTGTGGGAGATAATGGCAAGTGCCCCCTCGTATTTCCGCGCCCTTTTCATCACGTTTCTGAGGTATACAAGGGATTGTGGAACCTTTTGGTCTATCATCAGGTAGCACTCGTCACAGATCAGCAGCACACGCTCTGCCCTGTTGCAGCTCATCTGTTCCCAGCAGTAGGTCAGCACATTAAAATACTGTGTCCGCTTTATGCTGTCCGATGTTTCCTGCAGGGCATTGGTGTCAAGACAGATAAACTGTGAGTCACTGCTAATAGTGCTATGTCCGTTCCATATAAAGCTGTCCGAACCATTAGCTATGTCATGTAACAGCAAGGCCAATTCTTCACAAACCTGTCCGCTGCCTTCCTCTGTTTTTTCTGAAATCAGTTCATGAAGGTCTGTAAAAACAGGGAAATCTTCCGGTTTAAAGTTTTTCATATCTGTATCCCATGTTATCCCGAATTTTCCATACAGCTCCACAAGGCTTTTCTTAAGGACTGCTTTCTGCATATCCGTAAGGGACGGGATATACAGGCTGAAGAATATTTCAAGATTTTTCATATGCAGGGCCAAGTCATTGATACCATATCCCTCATCCACATACAGCCTGTCACTTTCTGTATCATCATCCTTTGGTGACGGACGTACCTGTAACGGGTTTATCATCCCACCCCTGCCGCCTACCGCATTGATCCAGTCACCATTCAGTTTCATGCACAGATCCCTGTACTCTGACTCCGGGTCTACCACAAGGATTTTTGTACCCTTCATAAATTCACTCATAATGATATGCTTGATGGCCGTGGATTTTCCTACACCGGAATTGCCCATAATCACAAAGTTGGTGTTGGTACGATCACCTCCGCGCCGCCATGGGTCAACGATTATCAGACCGCCGCTTACATCCTGTGCGAAATAATATCCTTCCCCGTCATTAAAACCTGTACTGGCAAAAGGGAATCCGCCCACAAAGGTAGAAAGCGGTACAATCTTCTGCAGGATGCTTTCTATTTTACAGTTGGCAGGGAAGGAAGGGGATATATGCTGGAAGCTCTCCTTCTGCAGGTTGGGGATTACGCGCATTTTGCATTTCAATACACTGAGGATGCTTTCTGCACGGCGGCTTACCTTCTTAAACTCTTTCTCATCCCCTGCCACCGGCATGACGGATACGCTCATCAGCCCTACCGTTTCCCCTTCGCGGTCAATCTGCGTAATGATTTTTTCCCCGTCCTCGGCTGACTTCTCCGCACGCTGCCGTGACAGCGGGTCTTTTGCCCCTTCCGCAAGCCCTCTCTGCTGTACCACGCTTCGGGAAATTGCACTAATCAGGGTTGTGTTGTCCACCGGTGTAAATCCGATACTTACAAAGGTTCCGGGGATATTGGTAATCCTGGAAAGCCATGAGACCTCCACCTTACCCGGATAACGTATTACCCCGTAAATTTTCCCAAGGTTTTCCCCGATGCTTAACCGGTTCTTTTGAAATTCCAGTCCTACGGGTGTAATCACATTCAACAGGGCATGGTTAACTGTTACCTGCTCCTGTCGTTCTGGTTGTCTTATTTTCATCTATTCTGCCTCCTTCAAAAGTGGGATACTAGCCATCGTTTCTGTATCTTCCAGGTGGACATAAGCCGGATTGTGGACCAGGTTAATCAGCCTCACAATCTCCTTTTCTCCGATAATGTCACAGCCTATCCCGTTTACCGAAAACTTTTCTGAAAGCAGTGCAGCCCTTTTGTAGATATCCTTTTCCATACCCTCCTCATACCTGTCCCAGATGGATATGTAAAACTGTCGTTCCACGATTTCACCGGATAAAGCATAGCTACTCATCTGCAGAATTTCATGTCTGAGCAGTTCTTTTCTCTTTTCTCCTGCATCCTTAAGCATACCGGTAAGTTCATTAATAAGCGGTGAGATATCCACTGGCCGGGACACTGCCATGAATTTAAATGGGTACTGTATATCAGAAAGTTCGGCTGTAAGCTGTTTTATCAGGCTGTTTTTTTCCGATCTGCTAAGCAGGTCTATACTGATTGCATGGAGCCGCAAAAACGTCAGTATCATTCCATCCTTCGTATACAGGTACCTGCCTTTTATGTCCTTGATATTGATAAACTCCATAGCTGTCTTGCAGGGCTGTCTGCTGTCCTGTGCAGCGGATTCGCCTGATACCGGTTTTTTACCGCCATTTTTAAGTATTAAAAGAAAAACACCGCCACCCAGAAGGGTAACGGTAAGCATAATGATAGGGAATAATAGTCCATTCAAAAGGTTATACCTCCAATTCGTTATCGTTCTCCGGTTCATCAGGGCTACCGTAATAAGTACGGTAATACTCACGGTCTGCCTCTGCTTCCTCAGAGTTTAAATATTCATCCAGCCTTTGCCCGGCTCTCGCATTTTCCAGTGCCTCATCCAGTCCCGTTGCCTTGTTATATATCATAAGAAGCTGGCCAAAGGAATCAATGCCGCTTCTCTCTGCTGCCTGCAGCAATTTTTCCACGTTCCCAAGCCCCACATCAATGGGGATGGAATGGTTGTCCATATGGGTAAACCATGGATAGCTGCGGTTATATTCCAGCAGGCAGATATTACTGTCCAGGTCAAGCCGTACCAGCATTTCAATATCACCTGCATTACCGAACACATTATGGCGGTCGGATATGCAAACATCGGCTATCGGATCGCAGAACATATCCGCTGGATTGTCATGGCGGGGATTGACATATACCCCTTCATAATCAAGGTGTTCAAAGATATGGGATATACTTTGCCTTTCAGGCAGCTGCTCCTGTATCTCTTTCGCCTGTAACAGCCGCAGGAGCGGTGACAGGGCATTTGCTCCCCAAAAGGCGAAAAAGGAACTGTTTTTACCATTCTCAGTGATGACATATATAGCTCGCTGCCCCACAATCACACCTCCTATTGTTCATACTCGTCCTCATCGCTCTCGCATCCATAGCCTCCATTATCCTGTTCCCCACCTATATCCTCCTTATAATCGCAGGATCCATTCTCCATATTGTGCTTTTTTTCCTTAAACACTCCCATTTTCTCTATTATTGATAGAACATGGGTAAAATGATATTTTGATTCATCATAACTATCAACAATGTCGCAAACTGCTGAATAGAATAATTCCTGCCGGAACTTCATATATTCGGCATTGCTATTGTCAAACAACATTTCTTTGATTGTACCATAGGAAGGTTCGTCAGGATTCTCATATACTATCGTGCCAAATCTTTCAGCCGCCGCTATTGCCGTAAGGCCTGCATCCTCATCTATATCATAAATCTCCGTACCTATAAAACTTTTAATAAACTCATCCCGGTCAATTCCCAGAATATTACAGCAGTTTTTAAACAATATTTCCTCGCCATCTTCCAACAGATAAAACACATCATAAATTTCCTGCGAATTTTCCATTGTGAGATTGTTTTTCATAAACCTGTTAAATAAGCTCTTGCTGTCAAATATCATAAATCTTATCTCCTTTAATTTATCGGCTTCACGTGCCAGTCCGAAAACAAGTTGTCGAAAATCGTCAGGCCAGCTGTCTTGTTGATTTGCAACATTCCAGCAGGCGTCCATGCATCCATAATTTCCGCAGAAGCGGTGTACTGTCCATCAGGAAACCACACCGGCGAAAAATGTACCCTGCGGTAGTAAGTGCTGTAAATATTGTTCCTGAACTCAAAGGTGGAATTGTAACCTGTGCTGATACGGTCAAGGAGCCGCCAGTATGTCTGATAATAAAATTCAGGGAAATAGGCAACCACATTTTGTGCTCCTGTGATATGACTGTTTGGAGCATTGGAGGAAATAGCTGTGGATGTAGCCATATTGAACCCATAACCGGATTTCATACTGCTGACAGTAGCTGTTGGGGATTTTTCATCTGGTTTTATCGTTACAGTTGCGGACAGAGTTGCCTGGTAAGGTATCCATTCATATTTATACCAGCCATGATCCTCCCATTCGCCGTTATCAACCCAGTGTCCCCAGCTATCCCAATAACCGCCGTTTTCATTCTCTTCATCGGCTATCCAGTCTGAGTGGGAGCACCAGTACCAATCGGAAACCCATACCCATTTTTCATGCCACCAGCAATCCCATTCTCCCCAGGTCAGCGTGGATACTTCTCCCTTAACCGGTGCAGTGGGTATACTGTAACCATCGTTTCGGTCATTAGCCTGAGGATCTGGTGGAGGATTTTCATTTAAGTCAATAATCTGTGCCGTAATCACGCTTTTATCCACATCACAGTTACTGGAAACATGAATCGTCACCGTCCCCGGCGTGGATGGTGTCCGCCACTTTATCCATGCAAGCTGTGAGCTTCCTTCGGGGATGTAAATATTTGAATGGATGTAGGTATTGCCGTTAATGGTAAATGCTGCATAAGCCGGATTTTTTGGTGTCTTTTCCGTATCAGAGGAAAGGCTTACGGAAATAATGATCTCCGTATCAGTACGGTACCTGCCTGTACTATCCTTAGGTTCCGGTTCTGCTTCAAGGTCAGTAAATCGGATAATCCCCATGCCAAGATAGGAGATGATATTCTCATTGGTGGCAGGGGTGGACGTACTTCCTGACCATGCTGTAAATCCCAGCTCGTTATGTTCTAAGAACATGGCAAGGGGCAGGTTCTTATGGGAAAGGGAAACCATCCTGCTGCGCAGGCTGCCGCTTACCCGTTGGTCGAACAGAGCCGCTTCGGTGGCTGTCATGGCATACATTATATTTTCATATTTAAAATAAGCTATAGGCTCGAGCAGGATTTTATATTCGCCGCCAATGAGCAAATCGTAACTGAAGCCAGCTGCGCCAGCTATGTCCTGTATTGTTCCTGACAGGCAAAAGTAATTTCTGATAGCGGTTATGTTATTACTGCCGTTTGAGCTAACGATTGTTGGCATTGTTTGTGCAGGCTTGATAGAATGATAACCACCATTCTGGGGAGTTAAGGATTGACCGCTCCTGTAGGCAATTTTACTGACCGCTCCAAAATGTATTTGAATATCACCTGTATTTCCGTTTGTAAAATCAATGGGCGTGGAAACGGCTTTATTGTCGTTGTTACGAATTATGGTAATACGAACACCTTCTCTCCCCGGTGTCCATGAGTTAGTACTTGTTCCGCTTCCCATGCCGCCCCCGCCTCCGTCAATATTCGGATTGCCTTCCGCAGACACGGCAGCGGATAAATATAGTATCAGCATAATACTTAAGAAAACTGAGATAATTTTTTTCAAAGGAAGTCTCCTTTCCCAAAAAAGAACGGATACAGCCGTTTTGACTGTATCCGTTCTTTTTTTTCTATTCGCTTTTACATATTGCCAATTATTTCACCGGTTCCGGCATTCGGGGCAGTTCCTTGTGAATTTTCCTCACCGTTACTCTCAACCCATCCAAAGCCCGGTACATAAACTGCACCGTTACTGTTTGTATCTCCCGATTGTGGTGTATTGGTTTCCTGCTTAGCTGGTGCGGAATCCGGCACTATATCCGGCTTGTCCGTTCCTGTATTTATATGTTCTTCCACAGGGACAGATTCAATAACCGGCGGTATTGCTTCCTCCGGCGTTTTCGGCTTTCCATCAGAAGGCTTGCTTTGCTCTCCTGTTACTTCCGTTGACACAGGTATGATAACAATTGCATCTGTTTCTTCCGGCATATCAGTATCCTCTTGTAATGTATCCTGCTGATCCGGCTTCTCCTGCGTCTGCTGTTTTTGTATTGTCTTTTCATTGACTGTGCTGTCCGGAATAATATCTTCTGTATGAACATCATCTTCCCCATTTTCCGCAGCCACATCTGTCATTTCCTTATTCCACGCGGAGTTATTCCCCATGGAACCAACCAAAATCAATAATCCCCCTGCAAGGATGACAACAGCAAGGGATAGGGCCAGTATGATAGTCTTCTTTTTTGTCGTATATTCTCTCATTTCTCTACCTCTCTTTCGTTTTCGCTGAAAGTCACCTTTCAACAATATAATACACGTAATCTATCTACGCGTCCAGACATTTTATACATTACTATTTTTAAAAATTTTGTTTCAGAATTATATATTTAAAATTTTGCACTTAGAATTTAGGCATATATACCGCCTTTGCCCTCACTTCCATTTTTAGTGGCGGCAGCATCTGAAATCCAAAAGATAAGGGGATTTCAATCTGTATCCTGGCATCTGCCTCAAAATTCTGGTTTGTGTTCCCCGGTGTAAGGGGTACATTGGCTATCTCAACAGTAAGTCCTGAATAGCGGTACTCATAGCCGCTCTTTTGTACTTTTACATGATAACCATCCTGACTGACCGTACCTAACAGCTTATCCATCCGGCTGTACACATCATAATAATCCAGTTTCTCACTCCAACTGTTGCCCGAAAGGACATATCCGCCGGAATACCCTTCACGCAGCCCATTATATACCTCATCATAATTCGTTGTGGAGACGGCAATGACCGATTGCTGAAGCCCATCCCGAACACCGTTAATAATAATCATCAGTCGGAAATACTCGGATATGCCACAGCATATGACAAGAATGCAGAGTACAAGTGCTATAGTCAGGGGCGTGGAATTAGCCCTCCTGCTTTTTAAGAATTTAACTGCTTTCATATTCCCCCTTATTTATAATACACTTCGGATTTCCCGGTAGCCCTCGCCCGTATCTCTATAGGAAAAGAACCAAAGGTAAAAAAACCAATATCCACTGTAGTTGTCAGTACCACTTCCATATCACCGTTTAACTGTACCTTGTTGCCGTTGTAGTAATCACAGTTCCAGGTAATATGCGGGTCTAATCCGGTCTGCTCCTTCATCTTCGCTATCCTGCTGCTGACACTGGTACTGCCTGTGATCTCAGCCTGCCTTACAATCTCATTTGCAAAAATATCAAGCTGCTGCTTTGCCGTAAAGACCGGGAACAGGCTGACAACAAAGGCAATTACCATCATAAGGCAGAGCACGCCAACAGCCATATCAATGTATCCCTCACCCCTTCGTGACTTTATTATCCTATTTATCACAATAATATCTCTCCTCTAAAACATTCCTGACATGGTTCTCACGATTTCATATCCCATAACCCCCATATACACAAGGAGCATACACCCCAGCATCAGGAAGGAATATTTACGGATTCTAGGCGGTCTCTCCATGGCAAGGCGTTTAAGCCGCTGTAACTCAATCTGTTTCATATCATGGGTGAGCATACGGAAATACACCACGCCGTCATCCCCACGTAGTACCCCAATCAGCCCTCTTACCACATCGGAAAGCATGGCACTTGAGATTCTGGATTCAAAGCGCGTCAGGGCAGCTTCAAAGTTACCGGTCCGCATATCGGCTATAGTAATGGTAAGTTCGTTCTTCATTGCTTTTCCTGCATTCCGCTGATAGGTTTCCAGCATATGTAATACATCCCTGCTTGCCATAAGCTCCTGGGTAATGGTTGCCACGAACCTGGGAAGCTCGTACTCAATTTCCTCCCTCCTTACACGAATCAGTTTGTCCGGCTTCCCTGCCTCATTGAAATATACAGCAATACCGGCAATCAGAAATACCGGTGAAAGGATTGGTGCAATCAGCAGGCAGGGAATGACTGGTATCGTGATAAGCCCTGCCTTAATCAGTGTCTGTGTGGTAAAAACTTCGGCAGTCATGGGGATTTCTGCGGATTTAAGCACCAAGCCAAGCTTCCTTTTCTTATAATCCTCCATGGGAAGTATACGTGCCAGCTTTACCGCCAGTTCCAGGATAAAGGCATCACTGTCTCCTGCCTGTTTTTTTGTCTGTTTTCCCATATTGATAATGGCTTTTGATGCCTTATAGGTAGGAAGCTTTAAAAGCTCCGCCAACAGTAAATATGCCCCCATTCCAAAGCAGGGGGCAAACAATAATAGTATCAGATAGTGCATGGGTTCCTCCTAACGTTTATATTCAATGGGCCGTGTATGCTTCACCACTGCCGCCACTGATATAAATATTACTGTACAGCAGACTGCCAGCAGTGACTTCCCCAAAATCGTGTTCATCAGGGTATCATACCAGCTTTTGTTCAGGAAATACATCAGTGGGATGCTTCCTGCCAATAGAATCACCATGGTAATGTATTCCTTCACCGGCTCAAATAACAGAAGGTCAAGCTCTGCACCTACCACGCGCATATCCGATAGCTTCGCAACTATAGGCGGCAGCGTGGATTTTAAATTGTAGTCCTCCTGACAGGCTGCCACGGCATCCACCCATTCATGGAATACTAAACTATCTATCCCAGCTTTCATACCGGAAAGTGCTTCCCTGGTATTGGAGTTGATCAGCTTGGTCTGCATAAGGAAATCCTTAAACACCTCCGATACCGGTGGGTTCAGGTAGGGTAAGTTTTCCTCTATAGCACGGATAATAGTGTTTTTATTCCGCAGGTAGGATGTGGTCACTACGGAAAGTGCAGTTTCCAGCTCAGTATTTATCTGTTTCTTATACTTCCCTGCAGTGAATTTCACATAATAAAAAGGCAGTAAGGAAAAACCTGCCGCCAGCACCGGCACAAGCATATAGTTATCCATGGTAAGTGCCATTAAAACACCTACAACAAAAAGTATCATTGCCAACACGCAAAGAGTTGCAAACATACTGGTCTTACCCGTCAGCCGCAGAATCTCCTTTACCTCCATAAACAACAGCTTCAGGCCTTTCGGCTCCTTTTTATTCCTGCTTTCCCTGATACGACTTCTCATACTGGTTTTCTCAGGAGCAAGCATTCCTGCCAGTCTCTCCAGGAATGTAAATGGGGACAGTCCCAATATAAGCAGACTTCCCCCCGCTGCCATCAGGAAAGCAATAGTAACAAGTATTGTCATGTCATAACCTCCATTTCTTCATAGTCAGAATCTAAATATCCATCAATCACACACCCCTAATTCTTCAATAAAAGCTGTTCCTGCAGTCTGAGCGGCATACCGTTCTCACGCAGCCGCCTGAGCAGACCTTCAGACAGGTTGTTTACCTTTTCATAATGTCCGATAATCTTCACCTTTCCGTCAACTATCTTGTTATCGGTGATATGGAAACGGTAGAGGGTACGCATATTCATCCGGCTGCCCTTTCTTCCAATATCCGATGTAAATTCACACTCACTGATCTCCATGAGTCGGCGAGAGCTATCTTCAAGCTTCTTGGCAAATGCCACTATGGGAAAAGCTTTGGTGGCAAGGCTGTAAAGGGTGGCATCGTCCATGTCGTGCATCTGCTTACATAACGTCACCATGCGGTAATAGGTATCTTCGCAGGAATTTGCATGGATAGTGGTAATGAGGGCATGGCCTGTATTTGCCGCACTGACTGCCAGAAAACTCTCGCCGCCTTTCATTTCAGCAACAGCGATACAGTCCGGATTGATGGTCAGCGTGGTTTCCAGCAGTTTTACCATGTTGATGTTCTGCTTTGGGTCATCGGAAGGTCTTGTCACCAGATGAACCACGTTATTAGTCACTTCCCCCTGTCCATTGGTCCGGGTCAAGTCAAATTCACGACAACCCTGTTCAATGGTTACGATACGTTTGTTGTCCGGAACCTGCCCCATAATCCAACTCATCAGTGTGGTCTTGCCGGAGGAGGTGGCTCCGGTAATGCACATAGATACCCCGTAGCAGTAACAGGTTGCCAGTAGTTCCAGCATTTCTGCCGTAGCCGTCCCGTATTTTACAAACTGCTCTTTGGTGAGCTTTCGGGGATTGACAATACGGATGGATGCGGATAATCCCTTGTCTCTGTCGATCACGCCGTCACCCATGACTGTAATGCGGATTTTATTGGATAAATGCCCGACAACAATGGTCTGTGCGCTGTCGAATATCATGCCGGACTTGTGGAGCATACGCCGGATCACGTCTATGGCGTGCTGCGCTGAGTTGAATTTCTCCCTGCAGGGCAGGATATCACCGTTTGCATAGGTAATTTTTACATCCCTCCATTGGTTGATATTGATTTCTTCCACATCATCCCGATACAGGTATTTTGACAGGAAGGAGAAGCCTGTCATTTCCCCATAAATAAGTTCACAAAGGTCGGCCTGCGTGGTATCCTCCACCCCGATCCTCTTATCCTGCAGATATTTACCGATATAAGACTTTATCAGCTCCCTGTTATCGTCAGGGTTATCCTTCAGCACGGATGCATAATTTTTTGTGATGTGCTCCTGTACTTCCCACAATACTTCTGGGAACGGTTTTAACCGTATACCGGTGCTTAACAGTCCCATATTTTCATGTATATTCAGTACTGTGTTCAAACAACGCCCTCCTTTCCATGAAATAGGACAGCCTCATACAGCTTTTTGGGGCAGGTGGGTGCATTGTCTGTTCTTGGACGGCTTGGCTTGTTCCAACTGCCACCTGTCGAGGTATAACAGTACCGCCAGCCGCTTGCCTTCAGGCTCGTTCCTGTTTCCGTCTCTAAAATATAGGTGATGATGCGACGATAGCCCAATTCCCTGGCAGCCCTGCGGCAGGCGGCGTACAGCTTGCTGCAGGTGTTTTCCGTACCGTCCGTGCAGAGCCTTAGCACCTCCAGCGTGTCGTACTGGTTTATTCTCCGCGCCCTCGGTCTGCCGGCAATCGCCACACCGCACAGGTTTCCGTCATGATAACAACCAATGGAAAATCTGTGTCCGACTACTGGCTTATGGTGTCTGTGATGCGTGGCGACAAAGTCGTTAGCCTCTTTCAGCTCTATATGGCATATCCGCATGGTCAAAACTCCCCCCTGCCTCTACCCAAACTGCCAAAACTGCCAAAAGGGAGCTTTATGGAAAGCCTTACCCTGGATTTTCCGGTCGGTCTGGGTGTATTGTCAGCATTCGTTTTCCGTTCCTTCTTTACAGCGGTAGTTTTAACAGGTGTACATTCAAAACCAAAAATGTTGTCTATAATCTTTTGCATTTCAGCGTTGTAAGGCTGACTCTCCTTAGATGTCAGCGGTTCAAACAGCGATACCTCGTCAAGCTGCTTTTCCAATTCAGGTACGAACGGCAGTACAAAATCAGTGCCGCCGTACTGCTGCGCAGCGGCTTCCCATTCCTGTCCCGGCTTCACAGATACGGCTTTCAAATGTCCCTCTGACCGGAAAACGCTGTCAGCAAGCATTGGCATATGGGACTGGTAGTAGGATATACCTTTCAGGTCTGCCGTTCCCAACCGGAGTGCCGTGTCAGCCGTTTCAATGCCAACAATGGAAACAGGATCTGCCTCAAACACCGCTGAGCAGTCAATAATCACATAGTCCGCAAGGTGTCGCAGCATGACAAAGAAATCTAACGTCTTATCCTTTGTTATCTTCGGGTATGCCATAAGGCTTTCCCCACCCTTATATCCCAGAAGGCTGATATATTCTGACTGTGAAACAGGTATACAGGCTTCCAGTATATCTGTCTGTGTCAGCCCCGGAGCGGTCAGCAGCATTCCCAGCGATATATCTATTTCTGTACTGACAGGTATGACGTAGGGAATAACACTTGTGAAAGGGTCACAGAATACTATAACCGTATTCTTCTTATACTTTGCCAGCTCTAATGCAAGCTTGATGCTGGTGGTGGTCTTTCCGCTGCCGGGGCTTCCAAGTACAGCCAAAACTTTTGATTTAACCGGAAAAATTTTTTCCTGGGTATTGTTTATTCCCATAATTTTATTCTCACTCATATTTTTCCTCTTCTCTCCACTTTCAGAATCAGTCATTCCGTCCGGCTATTCTTCCCCTGATACTTCTCCTTCTGTATCTTCCGCAGAATTACCCTCCTCTGTTTCAGAGGGATAAAGTGCAAGAAGCACCTCTGCCTGTGCATCTAAAAATTTCTGTGCGTTTGTATCATCCCCTCGGTAAACCAGTGCGGCATGGAGGGAACCGTTCTGCTCAATCTCCGAAAGGAGCCTTGCCTGTTCAGGGGATACCAGTACTGTAATGGTGGAAGCAAGCTGTGCCTCCTCACCGTCAGACTGTACATTGCTGTCGGTTCCGTCCTTTACGGTGGTAGCAATAATCCGGACATACTGGAGTTCAGGAGGGATATAGGTTTCCCTCATCTGCCCCATGCTTCCGGCAATCAGGGTTATGATGTCCCCCTGCTCAAGCTTGCCAGACAGACCAGAAGCGAAGGATTTAATGGTTACGGAAATTGCCCTGTTTTCTCCGTTTAAACTGATTAAATACTCGTTTTTAAGCAGCGCTGTTTCTGACAGCTTGCTTTCCAGAATCAGGTCTCCCTTGTGCATATCCGCATTGGCATATCTGCCAATCACATCTTCTGTTTTATATACCACGCTTAAGGGCAGGTTATAGCTGCCTGTTTCCACCGTAACCAGCATGTCTTTTGTAATCATGTCACCTTTTCTGATATCCGTTTTGACACGCACAATCTCTGTAGTTGCAGTCAGCGCATTATTGAACATGGGCGTCAGGCCAAAGCAGATAATCAGGGACAGGACGATGCAGATCAATCCTACCACGATACGGTTTTTCAATAGATTCTTCATTATATGTAGTTCCTCCGTTTCATTCAAATTAACAGTAAGGCTGCAAAACAGCCTATGGTCAGATAGGGAACAAGGGGAAATGGCTGTTTTTTCCTGTTAAAAACTGCGTTCCAGAGTACAGCTATAAATAAGCCAATCACCAGAGCAGCCATCCCCGGCCACGTTCCCAATACAAAACCGCAGGCTGTCATCAGCTTAATATCACCACCGCCTATGCTGTTTTCCTTTAATAGGGCAGCAAGGAAAAAGGGCAGCGGCACAAGGAACAAACCTAAAAGTGCCGGCAGGGGCTGGCAATGAATCAGCCCGGCCGACAGGATCAGGATATGGACATAATCAGGAACCGTATGGGTTCTGATATCATAAACACTTGCAAATAGCAGAATCTGAAAGACTACTGCACACATCAGTGTAACCACAGTAAAGCCATGCACGGATATAAATACCCCTGTACCGGCTACGCTGATACAGGGGATTTTGGGTATGCTGTCCAGTTTTAATTTATCTTTCAGTATCATGCTGCACAACAAGCCGGAACATAAAGACAGGAGCAAGCAGACCATTAAATGACTACCGTCAGGATTCCATTCCATTGTCCTTCTCCCTGTTTCCTCAAATTTTTCTTGCCTGCAGGTATGTTTTCGTACAACCTGCTTTAACCTTATACTTCGTGGCATCATATGGCATGATATCGTATACCATGGTATCATACGGCATTATACTTATCCTCCTTTACCAGTTTTATGGCTTCCCTGATATCCAAGCCGTCTATTTCATTTCCAAGACACATCCAGCCATCATATTTCTGTCTTGCAAAAAGCTCGGCACGGGGAACATCACCTGCAAGCTCCACAATCTTTTCACGGACGATATCCGGTTTTTTGCTGTGATGTTCAATTGGTGTATCAATGACAGAGTGTACTGACCTGGAAAACCGTGTCGGCCTGCCTTGTATGGCTAATAGACATATTTCCGGGTTACTGCGTGTCCAGTTACCGCATCCCCAAAACCACTTATCTGTCTGCTTTTTGCATTTTTTTACCCAACAGAATCCAATGCTTTTATAAATGAACCCCCACCGCCTTATTGCCTCCAGACCTTCTTCTAGGCAGGGGAATGTTACCCACAAAAGCAGAATACAGTCTTTTGCAGCAATTCCCGGTATATCAAGGTTATATATATCTTCATTGCTCAGGGTGGAATAATGCTTCCGTGCCGCTCCACGCACCTTGCTCTGCCTGTAGTTCCATGGACAGTCTATATAAAGCGTATTAAATTTCATAGTCTACCTCTTTCAATCTGAGACCGATCTCATACACTACATTGACCGTTACCGCATTCCCTGCCTGTCTGTATAGCTGTGCATCACTGATCCCGACAGCTCTTGCCCGGTCAAACAGCTCATCTTCAAAAGCCTGCAGCCGCCAGGTTTCACGGGGTGTCAGTCTCCGGATGCGGCAGCATAGGAATACTCCCATCTGACCGCCAGTCAGTACTGTCTGAGCAGCCTGTTTTCCTACCCGTCCCCGGCTAACCGTGCTGTTCGGATAGGAAAGGTTGATACCGTCCCCATGATAAACCATAGTGAAACCGTCCTTCTTGGCTTCCCGGATGGGCAATCCTTTCTTCCATCCCTCGCAGCAGCAGAGCAAAATTCCGTGCTGATCCTGAGCTGTGATTGTGTAGCTTGGTTCTCCCGGTTCTTTAAAACGTCTGCCATTCTGACGCTTCTTTTCCCGGTTTGGTGTAATCACCGCCTGCACACATTCCGGATTCCCATGGTCAATGCCGCAGGAAGAACCGTGGCATATGCCATGAAGAGAACCATTACATAAAAATACACCGGAACACTCTCCCTTATGGTTGGTGATTCCGGCGTTTTGCTTGGCTTTTACACAGTGTGCATATTCTGTTATTTTAGGATGCTCGTTCATATCTATAAAACCGGTACAGGAGGGCAGTCTTTCTATTATGGCATTTTGCTCCTGATTGCGGTTGATACCCCTTGCATCACTGGCTGTCAGGGTATGGGCATTGTCTATCTGTTTTCGTATCCCCTCCCTGCGGTTTACGGATACGGAATATAATCCGGTACGTCCTGCAAAACCGCCGCCATTGGCAGTCATGGTGATGGAAAGCCCAGAAGGGTCATACAGCCTTTGTCCCTGCGTTTCTCCTAAGATTTGCTTAACAGGCGTTTTGTTTGCTCCGCCGACAGGAAATATTTTTCCTCCACATCCTCCTCTAAGATGTCCAACAAGGTACACCCGCTCCCTGTGCTGGGGGACACCGAAGTCTTTACTATTGATAACCTGCCATTCACAGTCGTACCCAGCCTCCCATAGCTCAGACAGAACGGTGGTAAATGCCCCGCCTCCCTCGCTTGATACAAGATGCTTAACGTTTTCAACGATAATCCATCGGGGTTTATTTTCGGAACTTTGGCTTTTGAGCAGGCCAGCAACCGTAAAAAAGAGTCCGCTTCGCTCTCCTCTAAGTCCCCTGCGCAGTCCGGCGAGTGAGATATCGACGCAAGGAAAACCGAAAGTCCAGATTTCAGCCTTTGGAATTTCTCCTGCCCTGATTTGCTTAATGTCTTTTGCATACCAATCTCCTTTACAGTTTTTACCGTCACAGTCTTTCTTCACCTCCATTGTACACATCCTACATGTATTACTCTCTCCCGTTTCCTGTTCATGCTTACAGGGGGTAAGCCCATACATGGCGCAATAGCTCTTATTTGCATATTTGTCAATTTCCACATGACCAGCACACTTATGCCCGCTCCGTTCCAGTCCCCGGCGAAAACCGCCAATACCGGAAAATAAATCAATAAAAATCATACAATCGTCCTTGTTTGATTGCAGCTTTCTAAAAAAAATCCTATTTTATATAATTACCCTGCTTTGCTCTCCACTCATCAAGACTGCGGTAGGGGTAAATCTGCTGGTCTCCTGCAAACCGTATCATGTTGCCGATCTGGTCTGCCACGCTCTGGTTATTCTGGTCACGGGTCGTCATCATCACGGAACCGAAAATGCCGGTCAGTACCGCAACCACCGTAAAAGCCACGTTCTGGAAAAACAGCCATATAAAGGCTGCCGTTATCCCTCCCATGATGGAACCGGCAATGCTCTGCATAAGTTCCCTCTTGCCGAATCCGCTAAACAGCTCATTTTGTGCCTTCACCCCTGTGGGGATATACAGCTGATAGCTATCATTCATCTTCATCACCCTTCCTTATTTACGTATAATAGTAATAAAATACAATTTCCTTTATCTGCCATATACACTCTGCCAGGATATAGAACATTAATATATTCTTTGCCCTCTTTTTATACTGCGGAGCTTCTTCTTCCGCGTTTTGCAGTCGTATCATGCAGAAGATAAACCGCAGCACTGCCCCTAAACGCAGGAGGGATATGATAGCCCGGGAAATCTCGTCAATTCTTTCCATATCCCCTCCTATCTGATCTTTTGGATCTTCTGAATCATCTGTACCAGCCTCACGGATTGGTAAGCGTTATTGATCACACCGCTCCCTCCGCCTTCGGTGATTAACAGGAACTCACTTAAGAATTTCGGTGTCTTTATTGCCAGTATCATACAGGCAATGCCCCAGAAACAGTGCATATTCAGCATCATTCCCACTCCCAGCTTGCAAAGGCATATTTGTATGATGACTGCAAGCGCCGTCTGGAAGAACTTTTTCATATAGCTTTTAAAAACGCCCTTGTCATTGTCCAGAAGCCCCGCACAAGCCACTGGCACACCAATCCGGAGTATCATGAGCTCCAGTCCCCGCATAAGGAACTGGAAATACAGCAGGAAATAACAGATAATGAAAATAAGTCCGAAAATAGCCGTTACAATACCCAGCGAGGAAATGCCAGTCACCCAGGTCTGCCAGTCATAATCCGTAGATGCGCCAATGGCTTCCAGCAACTGGTCGGACAGACTTTCCACGATTTCAGCAAGCCAGCCATACATTACCGGAAAGCTTACCGCCACCACCATGGCTTGTATGAAACGGATAACCAGATTTGTAGGGTCAGCATCGGGATCGCCGTCTGTCCAGAGGACATAGCATTCAAACCCTTTTTTTAAAAATTTCAGGATAATCAGTGATACCCCTACCCCCAACAGGATTTGAAACAGCACCTCCACCATGCTTTCGCCATCGGTGGCTGTCATATACTGGTCTGCATAGAGGGCCATGGGCACAAGTCCTTCCAGCATCTCATCAATCAGGATTATGGCACCGTTTAATATTGCAATAATCAGAAGTACCAGAATAATTTCCAAATGCGTCCACCTCCCGTCTGCCCCAAAGGGCCTGTATCATTCCTCAGTCTCTTTCTGGTAACAGTCATAGGCATTGAGTACTGCATTGGTAAACTGCTCCCGTCCGGATGGCGTAATGGGGAAAAATATGTCATGGTACACCCCTTCCTTATCCTTCGTGCTGGGCATGAATACGGAAAGCCCTTTCTGGCAGTCCACTACCCTTACCCCGGTAACAAGAAAATCATTTTCTAAACATACCGTGGCTGTAGCTTTCAGCTTTCCTGCATTGTCAAAAGCTTTTACAATCTTTGCTGTGATTCTCATTTCAACCCTCCATTTCTTTTGCAAAATAAAACTGCCTGCCCTGTTATGGCGGCAGACAGAAAGAGCATGGTATACATCCCATCATAATGACCACAAATGAATACCATGCTTTTGACCGGGTTTACTTATCCGGTATAGTTGAACATCGCCTTAATTTTATCAACAAGGGTCGGCAGGATTACCTCACCAAAAAGAGCATATAAACCGGCAAGCAATAATGCTCCCAGCACCACGGCAATCAGGATGGCAATAGCCTGGTCAATAAAACCCGATCCGGTACTGCTCCTAAGTATACCTGTGGTTCTTCTCTTCAGTTCATCTGCTGCATTTACCATTTCTTTTTTCATTTTTCCCATATGAAACTGCCTCCTTAAACTATTTGGGATTATTTATAGTAACCAAGAATGATATTGAGCGTGGCACTGCCTAACACGGCACCGATACAGGAAACAATCGCTACAACGATACGATTATTCCATTTTTTCTGATCCATCTCATCCGCTGCGGACCGGCGGATACAGAAGTAAATAATCAGTAATCCCGCCACTACCGGTGCCAGCACCATAAGCCACGTGGTAACATCGCCTATGAGTTTTTCCGTGCCGGTAACAATTTTACTGTTTTTTATACCGGACGCATACACCGGCATACTGTACCAGGACATAAGAAAAGCAGTGAGAACCGTAACCCCCGCTGCTTTCACCCTCGCCTTAACTTTTTTAATCATCTTCTTCATCATGTAACTGTCTGCCTCCTTTTCGCATTTTTTCTGAAAACATGGAACCTGCCTGTGCTGCATAAGTCTGGTTCCTCTGCCGTTCTTCCTTTAACTGTAAATCCTTTGTGTAATAAATCCATATGTTCCACAGGGGGATATCACCGGTAAAGCCTGATACCACCGGCCGCTTTGCCTGCCGTTCCTCCCTCACTCTGCGGTTATGCTCCTTATCTCCAAGCCCCAGCATCTTGTTGAAATGCCACTGTGAAAGGTCAGGGGAGTGCATCATGGCAGGATGAGACCGGGATACTACGATCTGATATGGCCGGGATATTCTGCGGATTTCATCCGTAGTAAGCAGCTCCCTGCCCACAAGGCTTATACTGTGAGAGGACGAGGGGTTTACATACCGCCCGTGCTGACTGGACAGCTGGTAACTGGAGGTGGTATACTTGCCCAGCTTATCGCAGATATCCTGTAAGGTTTCCTTATCGTCTGCCTGCAGGTATACCCAGGTCTGGCAGTTGGACTTTACAATGGCGGCGGTTTCTTTGTTGTATTTTTCCGTAAGCTGTTCAAAACTCTGCAGGAACAGGTTGAACCGCATACCCCGGCCGCCTCCCACTGTCAGTTTGTTGGTAAAATCATTCAGCTTTGCAAAGTTACCGAACTCGTCCAGACAGAAATTCACTCGGTTTTCCAGCCTGCCTCCGCGTTCGTCTGACTGGCGTACCAGTAGTTCATAAAGCTGGGATACCATAAGGCTTGCAATGGAATAGTAAGTGGTTTTGTCATCCGGCAGCACAAAGAAAAGTGCCTGCTTTTTCCTGCCGATCTCTGCTATGTTGTGATCGCTTTTGTGGGTGATGGAGTAAATGGATTTACTGGTAAATAGCCGCAGGGTGGTTAATGCTGAAGTGTAAAAGCTGCCCTTGGTACGGCTTGGGGCAACATCTGAAATGGACAATAGTGCCCTTGCCGGATGCCCTGGTTTCAGCTTCCTTACATACTCCTGCATAGGGGTCTTACCTCCCACTGTTTTTGTCATTTCTGCAATAAACCAGTAGACATTGGTAAGGTTCTGGTACTCCGGTCGCTTGGCATTATCCACCACCACACAGAGGATGGACGCCGCAATAATGGATTTCTCGCCGTTTTCCCATATCTTTTCGTTGGATACATTATCTCCTACAAAAATATTGGTGATATCCCACGCGTACATTTCTGCCTTTTCCATGTCGCCTCTGTTTACTGCATCAATAACAGGCTGTAAAAGGTTGTATTTTGAGCTTTTCTCCGGGTTCTTGAAATCCAGGCAGATTACCTCATACCCTAATTTTTCTAAAAACTCCCCTGTGTACTCGAAAATCTCGGCTTTGGGGTCGGATACCACCAGGCTTTCCCCTGCAAGCCCCAGCAGGCAGACGGATTGTATTACCAGTGTTCTTGTCTTGCCGGAACGTGTAGCACCGATGGTCAGCGTATGGGTATCGTCTGGCAGGTAGTAAATATGTTCCCGGCAGCCCTCTTTTGTCATACCTACCACAATACCGCCTTCCTTTAGCAGCTTGCAGTGGTCTTTTGTTGCTGGTTTTGTTGCTTGCTTTGCTACTTGTTTTGATACTGGTATTGCTTTTGCATTTGCTTCTGCAATTGATCTCTTGCCGGTCGACTCCTTTTGCTGTACAGTTTTCATTAATTCCGCAGCCGTAAGAGGATCTTCCACAACTTCAAAATTATCATCCCATTCCTCCTTGTGATTGTTATTTATGGAAACGGGCGGCCGCCCATCCGAAGATAGAGTCGCCGCCACGGTTTCGCTGGATTTATTTACTTTCATAAAGTCAAGATTGTCAAAGCCTGTTTCTATCAGTTCGCTAATCATTTTATTACCAGGATCTAATTCATACAGGCTGAAAACCTTACCTTTTTCCTTATCTGTCAGCCAGCGTGAGGAACCATGCTGGAACTGCCCTACCGGTGCCGGTGTCTGGATTTCTTCTGTTACATTGATAAGGCGGCTCTGATAGGGCCGGCTGTTCTGCACAAAGAACAGGATACAGCATAAAACGGTAAATCCCTCAAAGGACAGGAATAATAAAAACTGCTGACTTTCTGTGAATAATCTCTTCACACACTCCATAAACGGTATCAGTATCAATGATTCCTGCTGATGGGACAATAGCCCGTGCAAAGCGGCAGTGAAAAACAAGTTGAATGCTGTAGCGATCAGCATGACAATACTGCTTAATATCAGTTTTTCTTTTGTTGTCATCGCTCGTTCTCCCCATCTATTTCCCCACTTGCATCCAATCCGAAATTAAGTGTTTTCCTGTCAGGATATAAGGCCTTTACCTGCTCTAATACATCCGGTTTCACAATGCCGCATATATCCTCACGGTAAACGGCCATTTTGTCACCGTCTTCTATATGGGTAAGGAAAATACTTCTGCCAATGGCGTTCGGACTGCATCCATTGCCATAGGAAGCGATCCATAGCTGATTTATGGGTGTCCTGTATTCTGGAAAAAGCTGGGTATGTTTCAGAACCAGTATTTCCCCCTGCAGCTGCCCCCGTCCACTGTCCGGAAGACAGGAATGTACATCCAGTAACGGATTCCCGTCATGGCTTACAGGGTAACAATTTAAGTCATGTGGGTTTTCTACGTTATAAACAGGGATGCCGTGTTCCCTGGCAAAAGTAATCTCCCCCCTCATTCCCTGGCTGATTGTTTTCCCCATTATCCATAATTCATCTGATTTTGATAAGAGTTCAAGTCCCAGCTTCAGGCCTTGTTCCCTTTGTTCCGGTATGGTGTCATTACACCATTTATTGAAAATAATGTGGGGCGCAAGAGCAAGAACGCCCATATTACAGGCATTCTTGCAGTACTCCACAGCATTTTTAATATTTTGGTTATTGTCCCCACGCAGTGGGCTTGCAATATAAACCATTTTCATGATTCATTAATCCTTTCTTCTTTCTTTTACCTTCCTATCCAATTAATTTCCTCTCCATCTTTTTTATTTACATCATGTGCTTTACTTCATAATTTGCCACTGTTTATCTATATTAAAAGCCGCAAAGTGATGTCGACTGTTCACTTTGAGGCTTGCTTTTTTTTGTTATTTTCTCTAAATCTATATGTTTTTACTATAAACGGTTATTATATGTAGCCTAACACTCCTTCTTTTTTATCTCCCTGGGGTTCATAATTTCTGTGCTCAGTAAATTCTAATTTATAGGATTGAGCTAATGTATTATTAATAATTTGTATATTAGCATTTATTCGTTGTTGTTCTTTCATTTTATGCTCCTGCATTTTTTCAAATGTCCACTCATATGAATCGTAATCACAAATACACTTTTGTAATAACATAATAATATTTTGCAATCTCCGTTTATGATACCTTTGGTAATATAGTTCAACAATACCCTTACTTTCCGCTAATTTAAGTCGGGTGTTGCTTTTATTTTTTATCATATCATCAAAAACACTTTGCAATTTATCTTTCTCAAGGTAAGACACAATTTTTTCATCTAAATCGAAATAAAAATATAAATTATTTTGCGATACATCATGTTTTAATGTCATGCCGTTAGGAATCAAATATGGTGTATCAATAATACCATCACCTTCCCACGATGGACAGGAATTATATATTTTATTATGTTCAATATGATACTTCCTGCTACATTCATTACATTTAATTTCTTCACCATAATAGCCATTTTCACTCCGATTCCGGAAACCCATCCTCTTATAACTATGTCGAATAACAACACCTTTTCCACAGGCACAATGCGATTGCTCTAATCTATCATACATAGTTCCCCGACTCATATTTTTCACTCCTTTATTATCATAAAATAGATATATATTTTTTTATTAACTCAATTCAAATTCCTGTTTTATCTAATTTTTTCTTAATTTCTTCATATATTTTATTATCTTTATAACCAAAATTACAATAAAATCGTTACTTTCTGACATTCCATAGTGTGTGAACGATTTGTTATAAATATAATGGGAAGAGCAAGAATCTTATGAAATAATGTATAAATACATATAACTCAAGCTATAACCCCTATATTTATCTTAATCCTACAGTACTCAAAGCAACTCTATGCTTGGTTATGTCTATGTCCTTGATTATGGCCTTACAGCTTTCATCTATTGCAAATTCAGAATAAATATCCTCAATATAGCGATCATCTATCTCAGAGATATGTATAAGACCGGAAATGGAAGCATCAATGTCTGCGAAAGCACCATAACTCATAATGCGTTACCAAGATGGTCAGCTACTGGTTTGGCAGTGCTCCTGATTTTGAAATAAACAAACTGGTAAGGCTATGTCAGCCTTTAATTGAACTTGGATTTACCCCTTTTTCTGATTGCTGATCGGTTATGGTATGAGAAAGTGGAGACTACCCTTAATATTTATTAACACCTATTTCTTCACAAGCGTTATGAGGCGACTGATAAACTACAAGACTTTTTTTGTTCCATAATAAATCCACCTGCATATCTAAATATCCTGAATAATGCCACTCTTAAAAAGAGCCGAACTCTGATAAAACCGTCTTTTCTCCTTGTTTGTTTGTATCTTTTGTGGAGCTCTCGCATATACAAAAAAATGAAATTGTATCCTGATTAATCCATAAATCCTTTCAATCTATATAAATCATTAGATGATAAAAGTTGAATTAAAAGACTTGCTCCACATTGCATTCCAATTTCCATAAATACATCTTGTACTGCTGTTACATATCCGTACACAGGCACCATAATTTTCTCGTATTCCGACTCGTCCGGAAAATACTCATGCAATAAGTCTGAAATTACTACGTGAGCTTTTTCAATCCGTTCTTCATAACTATCCGAATTTACTTCCACTGCTTCTGTACCACATATAATAAAATCCCGTATATGCTGTAAATTTAAACGCCTATAAAATTCATGTTCCATCTTATATATACACTCCTATCATTTTGCTTTTTAATATTTACTGTGTATATTACTCTTTAGCTTAAGACATTATTTCCAAACTATTTCAAATATTTCAATAATGAAGTGAATGGTTTATTCATTGTTAAATTTGCTGTCATCCGGAAGCTTCGCGGAACAATTCCCATGCATACCGAAAACCACCTTCAAATAATACTTTGCCAATTTGAGAACCATAAGCTGATATGATTTCTTCAAGCTTTATAATTTCATCATAATTAAACTTGCCGTCTAGCCAGGAAATGTCAAAGGTTATATTAACGAGCTCATGATGATTCTCTTTACTGTTAATAAAATCATAATATAATGCTGATATTTTGCTGTCTTCCATAATTACCTCCTTATTTACGATTGTTTCTATCTGGTGACAATAATAACATGTTTTGAAGATATAATCAATATAAATGTTTCTATTTAGTCACATATATGTGGAGGTATAACATGCAGTGGATTTTGCAGGATATTCCTTTAGGTCGGAATATTCAAGACTTAAGAATATCTAAGAGTATGACACAATCAGATTTGATACGGGAATTGCAATTAGCAGGAAGCAATATGTCCAGAAGTACTCTGGCAAATATTGAAACAGGCCGCCGAAATATAAAGGCCAGTGACCTGAAAGCATTGAAAATTATTTTAGATGTGCCTTTCGATTATTTCTTTAAGGATTAAGCCTTTACATAATAATAATGTGGTCTCCTGTGTATCTTACGATTGTTTCTGATTGGTGTAGATATAATTATTTTGCCGGTTACTAATTAGTCACATACTGAGGGGGCAAATTATGCAATCATTAACACAATGGATATTACAGGATATCTCAATTGGAAGGACTATCCAAAATAAAAGAATGTCAAAAAACATGACTCAGATGGATGTTATTGGAAAATTGCAGTTAATGGGAAGTAATATATCAAGAAGCACTCTTGCAAATATTGAGGCTGGCCGCCGTAATATTAAGGCAAGCGATTTAAGAGTTGATCAATTTTTTATGGTATGAATCATCGCCTGTCATTTACGATATGTCGCTGTTTCTACATTTGAGGATAAGATATTTGCTTTATTCCGTTCTCATTTTCACTTTGTTCAATTGATTAACGTTTTTTACATCTCCTTATTATGCATTTATCTATATAAAAAACCACAAAGCGGTGTCGTCTTGCCGCTTTGTGGTTTGAATGGTTTATATGAAATTGCAGGTGTTATATAGATTTTCTGAAGTTGCGCCAGCTAAATTCCTACTTGATAGTTTAAACATAATGGGCAGTAGTGCGTCGTCACTATTTTCACTATATAAATAATAGGTGTAGTGTTATTTCGTTTCGAGCTTTGCCGTTTCTTTTGGAACAAAGCCGCGATTAAATATGCAATTTATGATATTGAAAATTTCATCATCAGAATATCCAATGCAACGCAATAACAGGGAATAATTAAGCCATTCAATTATCATAAGGTCGAATAAAGCATCATAATTATATTCTTTCGCAAAATTTCCATGCGCAAAATCATTCCTTTGCTGTGAAACATAATCGGCAATAACTTGGTGGTGGTTTTCACTAAACTCCCTGTCATTAATAGAATATATGTGCTTAATAAACACTTCAAGGATTTCTTTTGTTCCATCAAGCGAATTTTTTATTTTTACTGATAAACTGGTATTTGATTGTTCAAGACGCTCTGTTAGGTATTTTGTAATTTGGTTTAATTCCTCTTTCTTTTTTCCGCCATATTCTTTTTGCGTTCCCATTTCTTGTAAATCTGCCAATACAGTAGTAATCGCTACTTTTCTTTTTTCGGAAATTACATCTTCAAAGTTCAATCTGTAAGTCCATTCAAAAACGGATAAGTTAGAAATAAATTTCTCGTAATTAATTATTCTCCTGCTTTCACTGTCAAGTGGAATATTATAGAAAGGGATTATTTCTTCCAATAAAGCCTTAAATATTTCACCTATATGTGATTCTAAATATGGGTAAGTAATTGTTTTTTTTAACACCTCATCTGGTTCAGGTTTAGCATAAACATCTTCGGGGAAGCACATTTTAGCCACTCGAGTACGCTTATCATTTTCGATGATGCCATAAAGTTCAATGTTATCAAAATATATGTTTTTTCTATTACATATGTATTGAAAAAAACTTCTAACAAGTCTGTAACTACTCTCTACAAAAGCAAAATCCGCCGAGGCCGGGAAAGAAATAAAGAAGCAAGGGAACCCTTTTATGCTTTTGAGACTATCAGTAGTTTGCCATATTTCAAGACTGCAAGAAAACTCAGTCGTATCCGACTTAAAACTAAAAGATTTGGTTATATCTTTAGTATTTGCAGGAAATCTGATATTTTCCAATTTATTCTCCTTAAATTCATATACACCAGCACCGTATGGAAAGAAATAATCTACTTCCTTTCCTGTAAATCTAATACTCGAAATAGGTAATACATCCTGACCTACTTCATACAGGATATATGAATTTACAATATATTTATATGTATTTACGTTATTTGCGAAATTGACCCCACGGCTACCGCGAATAAAGAATACAATTCTTTGCCGTGTGTCATTTGTAATTCCATAAAAGTGAGGCACATCTTTACTTGTGATTATATTTTCTGATGTCAATACATCGTCGTCACAACCGTGTATAACACCACCAACATAACGAACCGATAGTATATCATTAGCAAAACTAAACGCACATATTTTATCTTCGTGTTTCAGTAAACCGTTAATTTCTTCGATATGGTTATTTGTTGCTCGACCCACCATTATACAAACTCCGTTTCTATATTTCGTTTTTCTTTCCAACCTTCCATAACCAAAGCCAAGCACTGCACCCAACTTCACATAATTGCTAATCATAATAAGTAACTGAGAAATTATAAAAGGCTTTACTTTTCTATTTTCAATATCTGAGCTTTATGGCAGAGACCTTAACCATTTCGGCAGCATTATTAAATCCCTTGTTCCGCAGAAATTCTTCTAATCCTTTTTTAGCAATATCCGTTTTATTTAATGGGGCTATGCGTATTTCTTGTATTGATGCTCTCGGATTAATATTAAGCTCAATATATGGTATGAAAGTGTTTTTGCTAACCCTAAATTTTGTTGCTACTTGATTATCCTTACGATAAGCAGGTGAAATTACTGCAACTCTAAATTCTTCTTCCTGAGCCATGTTGGGATTTTTAATAAAAATTCCTTCGCAGATTATATGAACGCTAGCAATAAATAATTTATGCTCAGTAGATAAATAGGAGCCGGTCTTGAAAATTGTTTGAAGTGTTTTAAGCGAAGTTAATTCTAAAACATTATCGGTGTATTTTATTTTGTTCATAAATATCGGTGTACTGTTATTCCCCACAGGCGAATTATATCCTGCGAAATGTGTTTTCAAATCTTTACTGCTTATTTTAATGCTACAGCCTGTTCCTTTGGTATAATAGTGCCATAAACTTAAATTGTCATCCTTCTTTGAGGTTGATAAAACATAAATGTTAGATAGCGAATCTTTTATTAACGAAGCAATTTTTTTATCTTCATCGCTAATAGAATCGTCAGATTCATTACTAAAACAAAAATCAATTATGCGTAAACATTGCTTAATAAATGCTAATAGTTTTATTTCTTTTTTTGATTTAACCAAGCTGTCTCTAATTACCCGAACGATGTATTTTATTTCTTCCGTATCGTTCAAAAAGTCAAAACGAGTAAGCCATAAACACCCATTTTCAATTATTGATTTCATAGCATCTAAATCGGTGAAATGATAAAGGGGCGTTTCAGTTTCGCTCTGTTCTATGAATGGCGACAGAAATATCTTGCTTGTAATTCTCTCTAATGAGACTTTATCTAAAAGGTCAAAAAACCATTCAATATGTTCTTGTTTATTACCGAGGCTCATAAGTGCACTGCTCTTTTGCCAATTAACGCGTTCTCTGATATAGGAATCTTCCCACGAGTTCTCGTTTGCTGTACTCAAAGCGCTCAAAAGATCATTACATATGTTCAAGACTTCGTCTTGCCTGCCAACATTGCTCCAAAAAGAAAGTCTCTGATTATGCAAATAATAGAGTTCAAAGGTATTTTCATTGATTTCAAAATCAGGTAACACTATGGAATTGAACTCTTGAACAAGAGTATCGTTAAGTTCATTTTTATCAGATGATAAATAAACACATTTATTGAGTTTGGCAAGCGCCAAATAATAGTCTTGCATAAAATTTATTTGAAGATCACTGTGCCTCTCAAAATACTGAACAGATTTTTCAATCCAGACATCCCTATTGCTATAAGACATAATCCTGTAAATAATTACATCAAATAACACATAGGAGCCATGCCGTTGACCACCCTCGTAAGAAAACAATGATTCGCAAAACCCTCTGTCAAACAATAAAACTTTGCAATATTGAAAAACCCGCTCCCAGTTATTATCATTAACTTTAGTTAAATAATTCATTAAATCTTCCTTATAGCTAACAAGATTACGATTACGAAAATACCCTATCAACTCAGAACACAAGAACCCTATTTCTATATTATTATTACGATATAAACTATTCAATTTGCTAAAATACTCTTGAAATTTTTGAACAGAAACAGAATTATCATAGATCGTGTTGGAATATTGGTAAATTAAAAACGGATACAAATATACCAAGGCATTACAATTTTGGTGTCCGAAATTAATGTTTTCTATGATGTAATCAATCGTCTGTATGTTTTGTTCGTGAAAATCCGTGTAAATAAAAACATCGCCAGGATTATCTATAATCAATTGTTCTATATTGCGGTGTTCGTTCAATATATCAAGCACTTTGGTGTCTTCAAAAAAATCAGATGTTTGGTATATGGCATCAAGATTATCAAAATTCATTTTAAGCATAAAGCAAAGTCTCCTTCAACATTGAATATCAATAAAAGCTATTATGTAGCATTGTTGTAGAACTCTCGGATTACCAATATGAAAAATTTCCGTTTCATAAATCCCTGCCAATTAGCCAAAATCAATACATAATCCAGCTTCCCATTATTGCTATAATGTAATACTACTAATTATCCACCATTATAACATAATCATAAAGCATATTAAAGGTGAGAAAATAATTTCTTAATAAAAGGCCAATATCTCCAAATATTAAATTTAGCTATGATATAAGCCGTACATTTTAAGCTATAAAATGTACGGCTTACGATGTTTTACGGTTCGAATCCGTAATCCTCTACCTGCTCACCAAAATAGCCTGTTTCCTGCTCGAACGGCCGTTCCATGGCTACCATATTATGACAGGCATCAAGCTGCCGCTGTAGGAACAAAGCAACAGGTGCTTCAACAGGCGGTATCCTGGCTTCCTCCTGTACAATACTGTTATATGCAGACAGATATGCAGGAAAACTTGCTCCTAATGTTGCTTTTAAACTATCCTCTGATACAATCAAACTATCTACCTCACTGTATACCTGCCTCAGTTCATTGAGGGGGATGGCACTGGTCATTAAATCATAGTAAATGTAACCATCTTTCTTCTCCCCGGCCTCACAAGCCATAGGCGACAGGAAGTTATCTGCTACCGTCTCCTGTAATGCAAAATATGCCATATCACCTGTTTCAACAAAATAAATACCGTTACGTACCTTTTGGTGATTATCTGCTTTTCCTTCCGGTGTTGTCCCCGGTGGATCACACTCACCAAAGTAATCCGTCAGACGCAGGCTGCCCTCCCGTTTGATTTCTTCCATCTGTTCCAATGCTTTCTGCCGTATCCTTTCACAGGCATCAACACGCTTCTGCAATACCTCATACATGGGTATTTCCATGTTTTCATCCTTGCTGTAACAAAGATATCCATTATCTTCCTTACCCAAGGAAGCTGCTTTTTCTGAAATAATGTCCCCAGCTTTTTCTTTAGGAATCATAATACCTTCTCCGTTTTCCGCAAAGATGTAATAAACATTTATGGCAATTTCCACTACGGTATTGATATTACCCCATATGGAACCGCCTTTTGGCTGATGATACATAGTACCGTTCCTCCTTCTATTTATACTTTCATCACTACTGCATACAAATTCTACTAAGCTATATTACTAACATTGATAAACTTTCACTTGTACAAAATGGTAATAGCACATATAATGAGATAACATTCATCAGAGGTGAAAGCTATGAACAAAGAACAATTAGATGCCATGGCACGGCGTATTAAAGAAAAGCGCATGTTTCTCGGACTTACACAGGAACAGACCGCTGAGAAGTTAAAAATATCGTACAGTTCCTACACAAAAATAGAAAATGGTTTCCAGAATCCATCTCTGGATACCCTTATTGGTATTTCCACAATGCTGAAAATGTCATTGGATGAAATGGTATTCGGTGTAGATGAAAACAGCGTCAGTACAGAAATACGGGCACTGGAATCTGTTCTAACGTCCTATGATAAGGAAAAGCTTGCCTATGCCGTAGAAGTATTTGAAAAGATAGTATCCTGCCTGTAATGGCAGGATGTTTTTTTATTGCTCCATTCCGTTATCCATCCTGTCAAAAAAACGGTGGATATCAAAGAGTTTTTCTTTCTTCTGCAGCTCCGGGATAATATCCTCAATCCTGTCCACCAGCCGTTCTATGGAATTTAAGTCATCTGCGGATAAATCATCATCAATCGTCCGCATTTTCACAAGCCCGGCATGAACGATTTTAAGTTCCGTTTCCGTTAGCAGCTTCTTTTCATCCACCAGACCGCTTCGTACCGCAAAACTCTCAAAGGCATCCTCTTTACCGTAAAAATATTGCCGCTGTATGGGCTGCCCTCCATTCTCCACATCCTTGCGATAAGTAGACAGCACATACTCAAACAGGGGATGGTGCTTACAGACCAGCATCACACCGTTATGTTCATTGAGCTTGTATACATTTCCCGGTAATTGCTCTGCATACTCATCATAAGGCTTGTCAGTACATATCCCACAGGCAACCGCTGTGGATTTGGCAAGGTTCTGTATGTGTTCTATTGTCTTATCCGGCACCTCAAGAAAGGGATTCCTTATAATCAGGTCATTCTTTCCGAAAAATGCAACCAGCCTGTCCTTTTGATAGATATCCGCCACATAATCAGGTGAAGTGGAGGGATTG
>Ga0153938_1000033_pt1 | contig 49298 bp, 40 predicted proteins | sample TSNY022MetaG_FD_104740 | JGI IMG/M metagenome (GOLD analysis project Ga0153938, IMG submission 104740) | Attine ant fungus gardens microbial communities from New Jersey, USA - TSNJ022 MetaG | ecosystem: Host-associated > Fungi > Mycelium > Unclassified | place: USA:New Jersey: Brendan T. Byrne... | reverse complement strand
TAGCTATACTGAAGCGAAAGTGAAAGAAGATAATATCGAATTCGGCGGAGAATATTCAGGACATATTTTTTTCCAAGATCGAGATGTAACCATAGGATGTGGAATTTATGCCGGTCTTAGAATGTGTGAAGTGTTATCAAAATCAAATGAAACAATGAATGAATTATATCAAGATATGAATCATTATTATAAAACTCCTGAAATTAAAATCAAAACAAGTAATGAACTTAAATTTGATATCATTGATAAAGTATTAGAATATGTAAAAAACAAACAATATAATTACATGAACATAGATGGTGTTAAAGTATTGTATCCCTTTGGATGGGCTTTAATAAGAGCCAGTAATACTGGTCCAGATATCACTATTCGTTTTGAAGCAGAAACAGAAGAACAATTAAATAAAATTCAAGAGGAGTTCACTAATCTTGTAAATAATTATATAGCTTAAAAAAAGAAGATCGAAAGTCTTCTTTTAAAATGTAATTTATTATAACTCTGCTTGTTCAACGTCAACTCTAAATTTCTTAACTGCAATCATGATTGAAAAAATAAAAAGAACAATTCCACTTTGTAGGATAAAACTCATTAGTTGTGATCCAGTGGGAGGATTAATCATTTCTTCAGAAATAATTGGTGTTTCATAATCTTCTAAGTTTTCTATAGGAATCGGTGTTGTTGTCTCTTTCAAATTCCATTTTAAGGTATATAACCCAGGCATTGAACCATCCACAATTTCTGGTGTTAAAATTAAAGATAACTTACCATTAGAATAATTAATATATAAAACATTTAAAACATCATCAAAAAATATTTCAGCAATACAATCTTCAAATGCAAAACTTTCTGATTTAATTAAATCGCCATTTTCATTAATAAAATCGAGTGTGAAAATTCCAAACCAACCCTTTGAATAACCTACTAAAACATAATTATTATCAACTTTACTTACTTTCAAGTAAGCATATGTAGAAAATTCATCTTGATGATAATTTTTCATCCAAGAAACATTTCCATTAAAATCCAGTTTTATAATCAAAGCATCTTGATCTGATTTTAATGTAATTCCATACTCAGTCATATCTTTATTAGCATAAGTGGTAATAAGATAACCATCACTTACTTCCAATATATCGGTAATGACATGGCCCATTGGTATACCAAATCCATTATTTAAAAAATATTTTGACCAAAGATAGTTTCCGTTATTATCAATCTTGATAATTAGAGCAGTTACATCTCCACTTCCTATTTCTGGAAAACCATAATCGGATAAGGAAGAATTAGAATCAGCATAGATTAAATAGCCATCAGATACTTTGACTGCAGATTTAAAGATTGTATAGCCATCTTTTCCAAATTCAAAACTCCATTCAATATTGCCAGCTGAATCAGATTTAATTAATTCTGCTGTTGTTGCATTACCCCAGTTTTGTATTAACTGAATTCCTGAAGCTTTATAAAGATCACCATGAACTAAAACATTATAATCTTCTAATGATATAAGATTACCATTTAAATCAAATTTAGCCGAAAATTGACCCCCAATACTAGTCATTCCAAGACTTCTCAAATCAGAACCTGTTTGTCCATTTACTACAAAACCATCACTTGTCTTACGTAAATTAAAGGCTTCTTCAAAGCCACTTCCACCAAAATTATTAATCCAAACTAAATTTCCGTTATTATCAATTTTAATTAAAATCAAGTCAGAACTTCCATTTGCTGTTAATCCATAATCACTTAAATCACTAGAATAAGAATAACCTACTATAATAAAACCATCATCAATTTGCACTATATTAGTTAATTTATCTTCACCACTTGTTGCAAAACTAAAAACCCAAGCAACCGATCCGTTTTTATTATATTTCACAGCCATTGCATCACTATATCCACCTTTATAAGGTACATTATAAGCACATGTTACTTCATTACAATTTTTTGTTATACCTAATAAAATAACTCCATCGTTTGCTTCCAATATTCCAGTATAAATAAAATTATCTTCTTTATCTCCAGATGCAAAAGAAACATCATATTCAGTCGCATTTACAGTACTAATTCCAAACAACATTACTATAACAATAAATAATTTTCTCATCATAAACTTCCTTTACTATATAATAGAATATCATAATGTTTTATTTTTTACCATCACTTTTATTCATGCATAATAAATTCATTTTATTTTAAAACAACCATCATATAATCACACACTTAAAAAGAAGACTTTTATCTTCTATTTTTTATTTGCAAGTCAATCCCAGAACCGAATACATGGCTTTAATACTCGTTTTTGTAATTTGATTATTTGCATTAACATAAGTAGACATAGATGAATCATCATTTACTAATGCTTTTAAATCCATTACTTCATAATTAATTGTTGTTTTAGAGATCAAAGTATTCCCTTCATATTCAAAATTATAAGTATAACCTCCATAATTTTCACTTAAACTAGCATAAGATTCAATCAAAGCTTCTTCAAAATATTCTAAAATACTTTTATCATCGGAAGTAACTTTCTCAATACTTTCTACAGTTTTAACAATATTATTTTCATAATATACTTTAACTTCCGTCTTCGTAGAAAATGTTTCTTCATTACGAGAATTATTACATTCTAAATATCCTGTTTTTTCTTCGCCACATCCAGCAAATAAAAACATCATTAATACTAAAAATAACCCTATTTTTTTCATAAATCCAACTCTTTCTTTTTCAATTGTACGAAACAATACATACGAAGTCAAATAAAAAGAGGATTATAACTCCTCTTCACTCACCGTATCCAATGCAAGCAAGAACATATCATTTAATGATTTCTCCCGATCTTCAATACTCATAAAATCAGTAGAATGCTTACTATCCACTACAGTAATCAAACAAGCTGCTGCCTTTTCAAGAGATGAAGCTATATGAAATAATGCAAATGATTCCATTTCTCCAGCAATTAAATTTGTCCCTTCTGGAACTCTTTTTAAAATACTTTCAATATCTGAATAGAAATCAAATTGCTCTGTTGTCATTACTGTTCCAACATGAACTTTTTTATTGGTTTTTTCTGCTGTCTTAATAATTTGCTCATTTAAAGATTTACTAGGATAAGCAAAATGTGTTGGATCACCATTATATGAATAAGCAAAATTTCCTTCTGTATAACTTTCACTTGCTAACACGATATCTCTTAAATGTAAATCTTTACTATGTGCTCCACAAGTTCCGATTCTAATAATTTTTTCAACCCCGAAAAAATAAAATAATTCAAACGCGTAAATTCCCATTGAAGGCATTCCCATGCCAGAACCCATAATCGTTACCTTTTTATTCTTATAAAAACCTGTATAAGCATACATATTTCTGGTACTACTAACCAATTTTGCCTGTTCCAAAAAAATTTCGGCAATATATTTTGCACGAAGAGGATCTCCAGGCATAATTACTGTGTCTGCTATTTCTTCTATAGCACAATCAATATGTTTTGGAGTTAAACCCTCCATTACATTTGGTGCTTTCATCTAATCCCTCCTTATTTTAAATATAGCAAAAAAAAAACAGAATAACTATGATTCCATTTTCATTAGACAATTACTAGACATTCATTTTTACACTTTTTAAAAGAAAATCCGTCAATACAGATTTTACTTCATCCTCGGATTCATCAAAGAAATCAATAAAGAAGTTGGAAATTCCCATCTTTAAATATTCTTCCGTATTTTCCATTAGATTTAAAATTCGATTATCATACATATAAGTAATATGTTCTTTTTTATTCATAACGAGTGGATATTGCTTCTTATAGCGATCTTCCAAATACAATTTATTATTACCACATGAATCACACTTCTTTATATCCCTTATTAAGCAATGATTCATAACCATGATAGGCAATCTTCCATAGAGATATATCATAATAGCAGGAACTTCTTTATAATAAGATGTAATTTCATCTATTTCTTGTAATTTCAATTCTGAAGAAAGCATAACTTTTTTAAGACCTAAATTAAGATAATAATCAATACTTAAATGATTTGTTACATTTAATGAGTGATCCCCATAAAGAACTAAACTTAAATTTTCAAACAAAGTACCTTGATTTCCAATCATAAGTGGTTGATCAAATTTTCTTACTTGTTTGGAAATTCGATTTATTCTTAAATAAAGATTAGGATATTGTTCTTTATACTTATTATAGATATCTTCATCTTGAACAAAGATTTCTTTGATATTAAATTCTTTTAAAGCATGTAACTGTTCTTCTCTTATAATTCCAACACTTAATTCTAAATCCTGTTTATTTGCCTTTAATTCATTGGCAGAAACATGTTCATTTAAAGGTGTTGCTCTAAAATTATGTTCTCTTAAATAGATTAATTTTTCAACTGCTTCTCTTCGAATTTCATTTATTTCTCTAATATTAACAAAAACATCATCCTCGACCAACAAAGAAATATTATTCAAAATAAATGGCGTATTACCTAATTTTTTTAATTGCTTCTTTACATTTTCTTCCGTAATTGGCATTTGAATGGAACGAGATACTATTTTCTTATTTACTAACACTTGATTAATACCATCACTTACTTCTAGCATAAATCCATCAATCAAGTTAACTTTAACATCTATATCAATTAAAATCTTCTTCATAGGTAATTCTTTTAAAGAATCTTCCAGTTCTTTACTTACTGTTTTATAAACGCTTCCTTTTTCCTTTAAATTAATTTTATTATCAACAAAAACAAAATCTCCTTTGAATGCTTTATTAATTAACTTCTTATTTCTATCATATAAAAAATTAACAAACATTCCCTTTTCTTCTTCAATAAAACGAATTCCATCTTCTTGTTTTAAATCTTCAATTAGTTTTATTTTAATATATTTTGGATCAATATCAACAATATCTCCTAAATAAATTCCTTGATGATTACTTGTTTTAATATTCATTAAAGATAACCCTTTTTGTTGAAACATATGACCTTGTGTAAAACCACGAGAATATAAGATTTCCATATTTTTTAGGTCATCTGAAGATAAATGAACTTCCTCGCCATTTTCAAATTGATCTATTAATTTCCGATAAATACTTGTAATATAACCAACATAAGCTGGACTTTTCATTCTTCCTTCGATTTTAAAACTATAAATAGAACTCTTCATAATTTCCAAAAATTGAGGGGCTGTATTTAATTCCCTAGTACTTAAAGGATAATCTCCTTCTAATTCAATTCTCTCTTCATTCAAATACAGTTGGTATGGAAGCCGACATAACCCTGCACATTCACCCCTATTTCCGCTTCGATCCATTACTCTACTACTAAATAGACATTGTCCCGAGTAAGAAATACATAATGCACCATGAATAAATACTTCCGTATCTAAAATACCCTGAACAGATTCGATTTCACTTAAAGATAATTCTCTTGCTAAAATAACTCGTTTTACTCCCAATTCTTTTAAGAATTTAACTTGTGCAATATTGTGCGTATTTAACTGTGTAGAGGCATGTATTTCTAGTAAAGGAAAATGCTCGTGAACACGTTTAATTAAACCAATATCAGTCATAATTACCGCGTCCACTCCATTTAAATATAAAAACTTAACATATTCTAAAACCCGTTCTATTTCACTTTCATGAATTAAAGTATTAATGGTGACATATACTAAAACCCCATATAAATGAGCATATTTTAGAGCTTCAATCAATTCTTCATCCGAAAAATTCTTGGCATAGGCACGAGCTCCAAATTTTTTACCTCCAATGTATACTGCATCTGCTCCAGCATGAATTGCATACTTTAAACATTCAAAATCTCCAGCGGGAGCTAATAATTCTTTTTTTTTCATAAATTTCCTGCAACTTTCTATACTTATAGTATCAAATAAAAATCAAAAGTGAAATGCTCTACCATTAATTTTTTAGACAAAAGAAAAATAAGATTTAAGTCTTATTTTAAGTTTTCGATTAATTCATCTTTTTTCATTGTTGAATAACCTTTAAGTCCTTTTTCTTTTGCTAAAGCTTTTAATTCAGTTAAGTTCATTCCACTTAAATCAGTTTTTTCTTCTAAAGTATTTGCTTCTTTTGGTGTTGTTTTAGTAACTTTTTCTGTCTTAATTTCTGCCTTAACTTCTGTTTTAACAACTTTCTCTACTTTAACTCCACTTTCCAATGCTTTTTTAGCAACATTCACTAAATCAGTAAATGCAGCTGCATTATCAATTGCAAGTTCACTTAACATCTTACGATTAATTTCAATACCAGCCATTGTAAGTCCATTCATAAATCTAGAATAACTAATATCATTCATACGACATGCTGCATTAATACGTGTAATCCATAATCTTCTGAAATTACGTTTATTTTGTTTTCTATCTCTATATGCATATGCTCCACTATGAAATACTTGTTCTTGAGCAGTTTTATATAATCGATGTTTACTACCAAAATATCCTTTTGCTTCTTTTAATACTTTTTTTCTTCTATTTTTAGCGACATTTCCGCCTTTAACTCTTGCCATATTTACACCACCCTACTAGATAACAGATTTAATTCTGCTAGTATCTCCTTTACTTAAAGTTCCTTTGTTTCTTCTTTGACGTACTTGTTTTGCACTGTCTTTACTTGTCTTATGGTTTCCACCAGATAATTTATAACTTAATGTTCCATTTTTTCTCTTTTTAAACACTTTACTACTAGCCTTATGAGTTTTTTGCTTTGCTCCTTTTGCCATTTAAAATACCTTCTTTCCTTACTTCTACTTCTTTATTTTTTTGGTGCTAGGATAATAAACATGTTGCGACCTTCCATTTTTGGTTTTGTCTCAATTTCTGCAACTTCGCTTAATTCTTCCGCAAACTTTAAAAGAACTTCTCTTCCTAATTCAGAATGAGCCATTTGTCTTCCTTTAAAACGAACCGTACCTTTTACTTTATGTCCTTTTTTCAAATAACTTTCAGCATTTACTTTCTTAGTATTAAAGTCTCCAATATCGATAGTCACTGAGAAACGATACTCTTTCAAATCTTTATTTGTCTCACGTTGTTTCTTTTGAGCTTCTTTTTGCTTCTTTTGTTTTTCATATCGATATTTATTATAATCCATGATTTTCCCAACTGCAGGTATTGCATTTCCACTCATTAATACTAGATCTAATCCAGCATAATTTGCAAGTGTTAAGGCATCTGCAATTTGTTTCAGTCCCATTTGTTCTCCATTTGGGCCAATTACCATTAATTCCGAAACTCTAATCTTTTCATTGATTGGTAATTCGTTTTTATTATTTGCTATATAAATGCACCTCCATACATTAAAAAAGGTTGATACATAAATAGTATCCACCTAAAAGCTTTATTATTTCACACTTAAAATAACATCATCGGCTCTTTAACCTAGCGCTCTTCGCAGCTCAGGTGAATGGTGGATCCATTGCTTTCCTTTTTACATACAAACAAATTATATACTACAAACATTCAATTTGTCAACTAATTTTATGATATAGCTTAATTATTTATACCCTTCCATTCTTCATCTTTCACAAAATTATTAGGATTATTTAATGGAATTTCTAATTTCAAAACTTTGCCAACTCCAATTTCTTGTATTTTTATAGACATATTTTTTAAAGTATTAGTTAAATTCTGACGTTGATAAGATAATGAGATAAATTTCTTATAATTTTGAAATATTCTAAAATATTGATCTAATTTCTTACTATTGGAATCATCTGCATATTCATTATATTTATCTGTCAATAATTGCAATTCATTCATTAAATCTATAAAATTAATTACTTTATACATTTTTTCATTATCAATTGTTGTTTTATCATAAACTAATACATCTTCATAAAATAAATTATTTTTTATAGAATTAACAAAATAATCCAAATCTACTATAGCCTTATTATGATCTTCTATATCCTCAGAACATAAATGTTCTAACAAAACATCAAATAATCTAATAAAAGAATCATAATTTTCTAAAACTCCTTCTTCATTCACGTGTAATAATTCATGAGTAATTCTATCAGAATTCATTTTTTCTTTTTCAAGCATTCCTAAACCATAAATTTTATAAATACTATGCATTGCCATTGGCATGACTTTTGAGGCATTCAAGAAACAATCGGCATTCCATTCTTTTGATATTGATAACCTAAACTCAGGATCGAAAAGAAGCATTTCATAATAATCCTCTTTCAAAGTTTTATTTTCAATTAAAGTAATGATTAATCTAATATTATCACCAAGAATATCTTTTATTTCCCTTATGGGAAAATTGTATTCCTTACTTTTCAAAATATGTTTTAAAGTAATACTTCTAAGAGTTTCTTTGCTACATAAACATTTTTTTAAACTATCATACATTTTTAAAGATAACATTTTATCAAAAAATTTTGTTGTAATAAGACTATCATTAAAAATATCATTAAAACACAAAAATATTTCTGTGCTAAAATCATCTATTGATTTATATTTTAAAATAGCTTTCAAATGATAATTAATAGAATCTTCTATTATGTTATCTTTCACTGTAGATGTATTCTCTTTATTAAAATCTTCACTATTTATAAATATATCTAATTTTTCTAATTCTCTAACTAATTTTTTTCTTTGCACTTTATTATATATATCTTCCAAAAAATCCATTAATATTTCCTCCTTATATTTCTTAAAAATATATTAAATATAATAAATTATTTCCAACAAAATTACAAGAAAATTAAAAATGTAAATAAAAAAGCAAACACTTTCTTCAAATATTTACTTTTCTCATTTTTAGTTATTTTATAATTTTCTTCATCCCAATATAAGGTAAAAGAACACATGTTTTTCGATTACCTTGTTTTGAAATATCTTCAAACACAACAGCTTCATTTAAAATTTTTTCATCAAAAACTTTTTCATCCACCATTGATTCAACTTGTTTTATATAATATCTAGCTTCTTTTATTGACTTACCGATTAGATTTTCAATCATGATAGATGTTGATGAAATCGTAATTGCACAAGCTTCTCCGTCAAAAAAAATATCAGTAATTATATCCTCTTCTATTTTTACGTAGAGATCAATATTATCAACACAAGAAATATTATTTGAATTAACTTTTTGATAACCAGCATCACTCTTCACTTCTTTATTAATTGGATTTTCATAGTGCTTCATAATAATATCTCTTTTATCCAATTAAATCATCTCTTTTCTAATCTTGTTACTATCCTTTAATAATTCAATTAAATTATCGATTTCCTCTTCAGTGTTATAAAAATATAAACTAACACGAATTGTATTTGTAACCCCTACCTCACTTTTTAATATCTTAGCACAATGATTTCCTGCTCGAACACAAACATTATACTTATTTAAATAATAAGCTACATCTTGAGAGAATATTCCATCCACATTAAACGCTACAATTGCACTATCACTTTCAATATTAACTATATCCAAATGAGGAATCTTAATTAAATGATCAATTAAATATTTTCTAAGTTTTGTTTCTTGTGCTTCAATTTTATCCATCCCAATATTCATTAAATATCTTAATGCTTCACCAAAAGCTATAACTCCTGAAATATTTGGCGTTCCTGCCTCCAAACGAGCAGGCAATTCATTATAATATACTTGATCAACTGAATCAAACGATTCATTCATGCCTCCTCCGAGTTTAACAGGAATTAAAGCCTCTAGTAATTCTTTTTTGCCATACAAAACACCCACTCCAGTTGGCCCACACATCTTATGTGCCGAAAATGTTAAAAAATCAATATCTAAATCCATTACATCGACTTTTTTGTGAGGGACACTTTGCGCTCCATCGACAACAACAAAAATATTATTCTTGTGAGCAAACTCAGTAATTTCTTTAATTGGTCTTACATCTCCGATTACATTAGTAATATGTGCCAGTGCAATAATTTTTGTATTTTTTGTTACACTCTTCTTCACATTTTCAAGTGTAACATAATGATGTTCATCCAGTGGAATATATTTTATAACTGCTCCATAACGATTAGCTAATTCAAACCAAGGCAACACGTTTGAAGCATGTTCACTTTGTGTAATTAAAATTTCATCTCCAGGTTCAATCATGTGAGAAAAAAAGCCGGTTGCAATATAATTTAAACTTTCGGTTGTACCACTTGTAAATACAATCTCTTCTTTAAATTCTGCATGAATAAATTCTCTTACTAAATCCCTTGTATTTTCATATTCCATATCAACTTTAAATGAAATATCATAGTCACCCCGATGAGCATTTGCTGAATAATTTTCATAATAATCAACTATTTTATCAATGACACATTTCGGTTTTAAACTAGTCGCGCCATTATCTAGATAAATAATATCTTGTTTTAACATTGGAAAATCTTCACGATTCAAAATACTTCACCTCCCTTAAATAAAAACTTTGACTCATAATATCATATTCACATTTGAAAATAAGACATATAATAAAAGCCAAGAAAAAAGATAATTTTAATTAAATTTAAATAACTTTTGTGCTAATTTATATCCTGGAACAACAATAAAATTAGGTAATGTTGTTAAGGATGCTAAAGAACGATATCTTAATTTATAATAAAGCTTATCATCATAATCCTTAATCATTTTCCATAATGTTTTTAATTTTTCTTTATTTGCAGGAAGTCCTGAACGCGCTTTTAACACATTGCAAATAGTCATCATAATTGTTAAATAATGAATCATGTATTTAGAAAGTTTCTCATTCTCAATTTCATATGGATGATAAAAACGAATCATTGTCTCCGTTACTAATAATTGTTGATCAATTCTTTCAATCATTTTATTTTCATTTACTGATTGATCATCACGTCCAATAAAATAACGATAAAAATCAACATCTAGGTAATACATTGTTTTTATATGAGGAAGAGGATAATAAACAAAAATATTATCTACATAGAAAGTTTTTTCTGGTAAAGCTAAATTAATATCTTGTACTAATTTAGTCTTATAAAACACTGAATGCATTAATAAATATTGTCCGTTATGAAATGACTTAGTATCATCCCATGAGAATACTTTATTTGTTGGCATTACATTCTTATAATTAATTGTTCTTGGCCCATCTGGATGTTCATATACATAATTTGCCACAATCATATCAACTAAATTTTTAGAATCTTGACTTTTCTTTATATATTCTAAAATTGTTTCATAAGCATCCTTATCGGCCCAATCATCACTATCTACTACTTTAAAATAAAGACCTTTGGCAAGCTTAAGTCCCATATTAACACCCGAGCCATGTCCACCATTTTCTTTATGAACAGCCTGCACAACATTTGGATATTTCTTTGCATACTTATCAGCAATCTTTTTTGTTTTATCTTTTGATCCATCATTTATAATAATGATTTCTACATCATCTTTAAACACTAATAAACTATCAATACATTTTTCCATATAATCTTCTGAATTATAACATGGAACAGCAAATGTAATTAATTTCATTTCACACACATCCTTACATCCATTATAAGGAAAAACAAGATTTTATTCAAGCAAAAGAAAAAACGAAAATTTTCGTTTTTATTTTTGTTTCTATTCTTTAATTATTTATTCTAGAGATTTTTCCCTAAAATAATTTATGATCATTAACAAACTGTAGAGATTTTTACTAACTCATTTATAATTTCAATTTTAATCCGTTTATAAATAGACTCACTATCAAGTTTTAAATATTTTAAAACATCTTCTCTATTACCTTGAACAATAAATTCATCTTTTATTGATAAACAAATAATTTTATTTGTTAGACCATTCTCCAAAGCATAATCACATAACATTTGGCCTAAAGATCCGATTCTTGCTACTTCTTCATAAACGAAGATTGGCTTATTCTTTTTTAATAATAATTCCATCTTTTTTTTATCGAAAGGTTTAATAAATCTTGCATTTACTATTTCAATATTAATATTATCTTTTTTTAAACGGGTTCTAACTTCAATGGCATTATCAATAAAATCACCATAAGTAATAATCGTAGCATCGTTACCACTACATAGTTCTTGCCAGCTACCTATTTCAATTTCTTCATAATTAAGATTAGAATATTCAATATTAGCTCGTGAATATCGAATCGCACATGGAAAATTGTGATGAAAGGCAGTAAAAAGCATATTACCCGCCTCTTGATGATTCATTGGTGCCATAATAACCAAATTAGGAATATGAGCTAAAAAAGCAATATCATAAATGCCTTGATGTGTTTCCCCATCTCCATCAGCTAAACCAGCTCGATCAATCCCAATAATAACCGGTAAATTCATTCTTGCAATATCATGAAAGACTTCATCATAACCACGTTGTAAAAAAGTCGAATAAATTGAAACAAACGGTTTCTTATGATTAAGAGCTAAACCGCTTGCAAGTACAAGGGCATGTTCTTCTGCTATTCCTACATCAATAAAGTTCTTTGGAAATTCATTTTTGAATTTTGCTAATTTACTTCCATTTAGCATCGCTGGGGAAATAACAATAATATCTTTCATTATTTTATTTAATTCAATTAAATGATTACTTATTGCTTGACTCCAACTTATTTTACTATCACTTTTACTTAATGATTTTCCCGTTTCGATATCAAAAGGAGATACTCCATGCCAATGGCCCTCTTTATCTTCTTCAGCATATTTATAACCTTTTCCTTTTTCTGTAATAACATGTAATAAGACTGGGCCATTGATTTTTTTAGTCATTTCTAAATAACTAATTAATTCATAATAGTCATGACCATTTATTGGTCCAAAATATTGTAATCCCATTTCTTCAAAAAGAAAGCCTTCTTTAGAATAAATTTTTTTCAAAGTATGTTTTATCGTTTTAATACTTTTACTAATTGGTTTTCCAATGAAAGGAATATGATTTAAAATTTGTTTTGTTCCTTTCTTGGCTTGATTATAACTATAATTAACTCTTATTTTATCTAAAGTATTATGGATTGCTCCAACATTTTTAGAAATACTCATTTCATTATCATTTAATATTATGATTAAATTGCTTTTTTCTGCGCCAATATGATTTATCGCTTCGTAAGCTAGACCATTTGCAATCGAACCATCACCAATAACTGCGATTACATGATGTTTCTTTTTATTCATGTCTCTTGCAATAGCAAAACCAAGTGCCGCTGAAAGAGATGTGCTAGAATGTCCAGCCTCAAATACATCATGTTCGCTTTCACTACGCTTTTGAAATCCAGATAGCCCATTGCTTTGTCTAAGATCCTTAAACTTTTTAGCTCTTCCAGTTAATATTTTATGCGTATAACATTGATGACCGACATCAAACAGTATTTTATCTTTTGGACTATTAAAAACTTTATGAAGGGCAATTGTTAAATCAACAACTCCTAAATTGGAAGACAAATGTCCTCCTGTCTTAGAAACATTATTAATTATAAATTCTCTAATATCATCACTTAAATTATTTAAATCTTTTATTTTCATTTTTTTTAGAAATCGAGGATCTTTTATATCTATAACTTTCATTTTACCACCTAATTTTTAATAGATTTATTGTATCAAATTGCTAACACGAAGTCTATTTTTAATGACTATTATTAATTTTTATAGAAAACATTAAAAAATTAAGGTAACTAAAAAATAGTTCTTTCAAACTATTTAGTTTTATGTTTAATTTTAGTCACAATCCCTTTTTTTACTTCATATACTTTATCGGCAATACTTGCAGCATAATCAGTTGCTGAGAAAATAATAATTGTTTTCTTATCTTTTAATATATTTAAAGCAATTAAAATATTTTCTTTTTCTTTTGATGATAAGGAATTGGGAAATTCATATAAAATAATGACCTCACTATTCATTAATAAAGTTCGAGCAAGTTGAATTAAATATTTTTTCCCCTCGGATAAATCATTGATTTTAGTATTTAATTTCTTCGGCAATGAATTAATATAATCTACTAAATTTAAGGTAGCTAATACTTTAATAATTTTTTTCATATCAGGTTCAACCATTTTTAAATTTTTCCCAATACTATCATTAAAAAAATAAGGTTTTGTTACTAAATAATTAATATTCGTTTTATGAACTTTCTTAGAGTAATCAAAAATATCAATTCCATCCAAATAAACATTGCCTTCATCTTGTTTAATCTCTCTTGTTAATAAATGAAAGATAGAACGTTTTCCGCTGTTTCTTTGTCCAATAAACAAAGCAATTTCATTGACCTTTACCTTAAAATTAACATTCTCTAATTTCGGATTTTCTTTATTCCCATTATAAGTTACATTCATAAACTTAATATTGCCCATAATATCATCTTGATCTAAAGAACCAACATTAACAGAACGTTTTTCTTTAAAATTTAAAATAATATTAATTCGATTTGATGCTACAACTGCTGTTTTCATTTCATTATTAATATCAAAGAAATTATTAAACATTTCAATCGCTGAGGTCATATAAGAAACAATCATGAAATATAACGTTAAATCTAAACTTCCTTTTGATACTAAGAAAACCATTGCCAAAGTTAATATTAATAAAATAAAACTATAGTAAATTTCATAAAAATTATCTTTCATGGAATTAGCAATATCATGTCTTCTTTGCGCATCAATATAATCTTTACTTACCTGCAAATACTCTTGTTCCAGTTTATCTGTAATATTTAAATCATCTGAAAAATTGCGCACATCTACAAATTCAGAAAATTTAGTATATTGTAAATCATTAATTTCCATCTTTTCTTTTTCAATTTTCGCTCTTCTTTTATCAATGTTATTAACAATAAAAAAATTTATAATACTAACGATCAGAACGATAATTGCCGAAGGAATATTAATACTAAAAATGGTGAAAATTAAAACAATTCCTCGCAAAAGTCTTGCACATCTTGTTGCCAGTAAATCTGCAAACTTACCAACTGTAACACTAGAAGAATTAATAATATTAATTAATTTTTCTTTTGAATGTTTTTCAAAGTTAAATTCCTCAGCATTTTTAATCTTATCTAATATCCGTTTTTGTAAAGGCACATAACTACTTCCAAGTAATTTTGGAAAAATCATAAAATTAAAGTGCCAACTAACAAAGCGAATTATCTTAATTAAAACAAATACAATAATTAAATAAATCATCGTTTCTATATAGAACCCTGTACTAATCGAAGTAATCACTCTTGCTGCAAAAATCGGTTCAATTGTTAAACAAATTTGTGGTATTAAAGCCGTAATAAAAGCTAAAAACAAATACTTCTTACTAGGTTTTGCTACATTCCACCATTTTTTAAAATGTTGTATATTTTCCTTCACACTACTTTACCTCTATCTTACTTATTTAGTATAACTGATTCAAGTTCTTAGGGCAAGATAAAAAAATATCAATTAAGATATTTTTTATCGTTCCTTTAAAGACCGAAACATTTTCTTCCATAATTTCTTAGAAGAATAATTTAAAATTCCTACTTTATAAATACGTAATCCATAACGATACATTAAGATCGTACAGATAACGGTTACTAATGTAGAACCAATTAAATGAAGCAAGGAGAATTGTCCAAGCAGATATATAACCGGAGCAATTAAGAATGATAGCATCGGAATATAAGCTAGTACTTTAATAAATAAAGCTCCTTCAAAGACTGATGCCATAAGTGCTACATAATATCCTATCATTAATATAATCATTAATGGTGTTTGTAATTGTTGGTAATCTTCAATACTCGTGGTCATTGATGCCAGTACTCCTGCTAAAATAGAATAAGCAAGTAATGTAAATAGGAACATTACAAGAATCACTAATCCACCTTGAACAAGTAAATCTAACATTCCAAAATCTTTTAAACTTTGAACAATACCGCCTAAAACATTAGTAGATTCCGTTGCCGTTCCAAGACTAACATTGCTCAGGATTACTCCAATTACAGCATAAACAATTAATAATAATCCTTGAATTACTACAAATAAAGTCGCTGAAATTACTTTAGATAAGAAATGAATTTGTGGCGAGACATTAGAAATAATAATCTCCATTCCTCTTGTTGACTTTTCTTCATTAATATCTGCACCAATCATTTGCGTTAACATAGTAATTAAGAAAAAGAAGGGAATAATTAGAATTACAATTAATAAACTCGCAACTGTATCTTTTGAACCACTCTCCTCGGCTAAATCCGGATTCGTAACAAGTGTTTTCATTTCAACCGGACTTGTTAAAGTTGCTAATTCTTTTTCTGTTAAATTACTCTCTTGTAAAGCAACGGTTGTTTTTAAAGAACTTAATACACTAAAAATCATTTGATTATTTGTTGTTCCTAATGGATCATAGGTTATTACTTCTGTAGTTAAATACTCTTCATTAGAAGGATTTAACACAACTATAATTTTATTATCATTAGCTTCTAAACTCTCTTTTAAAGCAGTTAGACTTTCATTTGTCTTCTCTACTTTATATTTATCATAATCTTCAATACCATCTGTGATTGCCTCAAAATAACTATAAAACAAATCATATTGATCTACATTATCTACGACTATTATTTGTGTCTCATTATTAAAGTCGCCGCCAAAGAAACCAATAATCTTATCAATATTCATTAAAGTTAATAAAGCTAATAAAATGATAACATTAGCTATTTTAAACCATTTCGTATCTATTTTCTTTTTTAAACTTTGTTTAATTAAAAATTTAAGCTTATCCTTCATATGATTCACCTACTTTACTAATGAAAATTTCATTTAGTGTTGGTTCCTCAACAGTAAAACTAGTTACATTTTTACATGTTTTAATATAAGCAAACACATTGTCTACAACACTTTCATCTTCAATAGAAACTACATAAGAATGATGATCTCCTTGTTCTTCCACTGAAACAACACCCTTAATACTTTCTAATTTCTTGATATCTAAATCAGCTTTAATCAAAATATTTTTCTTTCGATATTTTTTCTTAATCTCTCCAATACTTCCAGATAAAACACTTTTTCCTTTCATCATCACAACTAACTTTTCACAAAATAACTCCACATGTTCCATTCGATGAGACGAAAAAATAATACTTGTTCCTGTTTTCTTTAAATCACGAATTGCACTCATAAACATTTCAATATTAATTGGATCAAGTCCAGAGAATGGCTCATCTAAAATCAATAACTTTGGTTCGTTTATAATCGCAGTAATAAATTGAATCTTTTGTTGATTCCCTTTACTTAATTCTTTAATCTTTTTATCAAGATACTCAGAAACATTAAAACGATCCAACCAATATTTTAACTTCTCTAAAATATCATTTTCTTTCATTCCTTTTAAAATACCATAATAAATAGCTTGCTCACGAACAGTCAATTTCGTTAATAAGCTTCTTTCTTCAGTTAAAAAGCCAATTTTGTCAGTCACAGAATAATCAATTGGTTTTCCATCCAATGTAATGGTTCCTTTATCTTTTTCTAGTAAACCGATTATCACTCGAAATGTTGTTGTTTTCCCAGCTCCATTTACACCTAATAAAGCAAAGATCTCTCCATTTCCTACTTCAAATGATAAATCATCAACTGCTAAAAAAGATCCGTAACTCTTACTTACATTTTCTACTTTTAACATACAATAACTCAAATCCTTTCACTTATAATTATACCATATAGAAATACACAAAAAAAGGAAAATAATGTCATTCTCCTTAAGGGCAAGTCCACCAAGAACAATCCATAATTTGACCCATAAATTCTGCATTTCTAACCCATGTTGCATCACTATCATTTTTAACATAAACTTCATGATTTAAATCATAACGAAAATTAGAAGTTGCACAAGCGTTTTCAAAACTTGTGACATTATCGAAATTAAATGTTCTTAAATCAAGAATAAAATTGGAGTTACCAACACCAGTGGCAAGAAACATAATATACATACTCGTTACCTTGGAAGTATTAAATTTTTTTCCTAAATTAAGCGTGAAACTCGGACTACTATATCCAGCATAAGAAAACATAGAACTCATATTTGTTACCTTAGAAGTATCAAATTTATCGCCCAAATCAAGGGTGAAGACGGTACTTCTATATCCAGTCTCCCAAAACATAGAACTCATATTTGTTACATTAGAAGTATTAAATTTATTTCCTAAATTAAGTGTGAAAACTGTACTTTTATATCCAGCAGAAGAAAACATAGATTGCATATTTGTTACATTAGAAGTATCAAATTTATCTCCTAAATCAAGAGTGAAGACGGAACTACTATATCCAGTTTGATTAAACATCCAGTACATATCCGTCACCTTGATAGTATTAAATTTATCGCCTAAGTTTAAGGTGAAAACAGTACTACTACATCCAGTATAATAAAACATAGAATACATAGTTGTTACATTAGATGTATCAAATTTATCTCCTAAATCAAGTGTGAAAACCTTACTACTATATCCAGTACCATTAAACATAGATTGCATATTTGTTACGTTTGATGTATTAAATTTATCGCCTAAATTCAAAGTAAAGACAGTACTATTATAGCCAATTCGATAAAACATCTGTATCATTGTTGTTACCTTAGAAGTATCAAATAGATCTCCCAAATCAAGAGTGAATACGGTACTTTTATACCCAGTATTTTGAAACATAGCTCCCATAGTTGTAACATTGGAAGTATTAAATTTATCGCCTAAATTCAAGGTAAACACGGTATTATTATAGCCAGTAGAATTAAACATATTAGACATATTGGTTACATTGACAGTGTTAAACTTATCGCCTAAATTCAAAGTAAAGACAGTACTATTATAGCCAGTATTTTGAAACATGGACTGCATATCTCTCACCTCAGAAGTATTAAATTGATTTCCTAAATCAAGAGTGAATACGGAACTACTATATCCAGTTTGATTAAACATATTAGACATATTTGTTACATTAGAAGTATCTAAATTAGTTAAATCAATAGAGGAAAGATATACTAAATTTTGAAACAAATAACTAGAATTTGGATTAGCGACAACATTTCCCTCTTCTCCAATATAGACTTCATATCTTCCATTCGAATCACTATCATAATACCATGCCATAATGACCCCATTTTGTTGTTCTGAGACATCCCAAAATCCAATCACATCATCTGGTACTATGTTTGAGGAAATAAACTCGAGTTTTTCAATTGTATTTTTAACTATTGGTCCCTCTAGAAACTTCCCTGTCGCAGCAATACTTGCTGTAGCTTTTAGATTGGCAAGTAGTGGTGCTTGATCCGTGGCAACATTAATGATAGAAAGAGTGGCCTGAAAGGTCTGACCCATGATTTCATTACCAACATTATAATCAATCCATAAATAAAGACTGTATTCTTTTTCTTCATCCGCTCTTAGATAATCTTCTTTAAGAATATATGACTCTATTAAATTGCTAATATCTAGCGAAGTTATTTCAATATTAATTGGCGCATTTATTAAAAATTCACTTTCAAAACTAGCAAGGCTTTTATTTGATAAGTTGAATGCATATTTAATCACGGAATCACTCATCGCAGTTGCTGTATCGCCAAAAGAATTTAGGGTGACATAATATTTTGAATCAATAGTACAGGTATTTTTTATTTTGAATTTATAAGGAACTAGTTTCATCCCTTCTTCATCGCTGATTGGATAAGCATTTGTTAAATTAATTGAACCAGCAACCTCTTCAAAGGTTATTTCTAAACAACCTGATGAAACAATATTCTTATCGGTTTGGTTTTCCGTTATTTGCCATAAAGCATAACTAACGCCGAGTGTAATACAAAAAATGATTAAAATACTAAGTACAATCAATATAATTTTATAATTTTTGCTTAATTTAATTTTCATAACCGTCCACCTTTATTATATTAGTATAGCTCAAAATATACAAAAGATAAACATCTAAATTTACTAATTTGAAATTTATTAATTTATTCAAAAAAAAACATCAAATTATATTGATGTTTAAAGTCAAATCAAGGACAAATATTACTCGAACAATCAGTGATTGTACCAGCAAAACCTTTATCACTGACCCAGGTTTTATCACTGACATTTTTAACATAGGCGGTCTGAGTAGTTTTGGAACCGGTAAACATATTAGCATAATCCGTGACCTTATCAAAATTAAATGTCCTTAAATTAAGAATAAAATTAGGATCACTACCTCCAGTAGAAGCAAACATTCTCGCCATACTTGTTACATTAGAAGTATCAAATTTATCACCTAATTTAAGCGTAAACACGGTACTATAATATCCAGTAGCATAAAACATAGAACTCATATTTATTACTTTAGAAGTATTAAATCGATTTCCTAAATCTAGAGTGAAGTTTGTACTAGAAGCTCCAATAGAATTAAACATACCTCCCATATCTATTACATTTGATGTATCAAACGTATCGCCTAGATTAAGTGTGAAGACAGTACTATAATATCCAGTATAAGAAAACATACCATACATATCTGTTACTTTAGAAGTATTAAATTGATTTCCTAAATCAAGAGTAAATACGGTACTACTATAGCCGGTAAAATAAAACATCCAAGACATATCTGTCACATTAGATGTATCTAAATTAGATAAATCAATAGAGGAAAGATACGGTAAATTCCCAAATAGATTATTGGAATCATTATTGGCGACAACTCCACCTTCTTGGCCAATGTAAACTTCATATTTGCCATTGGCATCTATATCATAATACCAAGCCATAATCCCGCCATTTTGTTGTTCGGACACATCCCATGAATCAATCGCATCAGTTGGTACTTTATTTGAGGAAACAAACTCGAGTTTCTCGATTGTATTTTTTATAAGTGGACCTTCTAAAAATTTCTCATTCGATGGTACATTCGATGTGGCTTTTAGATTAGCAATTAATGGTGCTTGATCTGTAGCAACATTAATGATCGAAAGATTCGCTTTAAAAGTTTGGCCCATAACTTCATTACTAGTATTATAATCAATCCATAAATACAGACTATATTCTATCTCTTCATCTACTCTTAAATAATCTTCTTTAAGAATATATGACTCTATTAAATTTGTAATTTCAAGAGAAGCTGTTTCAATATTAATTGGCGTGGTTGTCAAAAATTCTCTATCAAAACTAGCAGGATTCTTACTTGATAAGTTAAAAGCATATTTAATCACGGAATCATCCATCGCGGTTGCTGTATCCCCAAAAGAATTTAGAGTGACATAATATTTTGAATCAATAGTACAAGTATTTTTTATCTTAAATTTATAAGGAACTAGTTTCATCCCTTCTTCATCCGTTAATGGATAAGTATTTGTTAAATTAATAGAATTGCTTGTTTCTTCAAAGGTTATTTCTAAACAACCAGAAGAAACGATATTCTTATCAGTTTGTTTTTCTGTGATTTGCCACAAGGCATAAGTAACTCCAAGATTGATTGTTGCTACCAATAAAATACCTAGTAATATTAATGTGATTTTATAATGTTTTTTCATATATATACACATCCCTATTATAAGTTTACCATTAATTTAAAATAATTTCATTATAAAATTTATTTTTTTATTAAAAATCGATTCATTGTCACCACCCGAATTTGACACCTATCTCATTACCGAAAGCCAAGTCCCCCTTTTTTGCCATAAGGATTTTATTTTGTCAATCAATCGTCATTTTTGGTATCAAACTCAAGGTTATACAAAAAAAGAATGGAAAAGTAATTTGCACATTCTAAAAAAAATTATTCATAAAACTAGTACTATCTAGTACACACTAAATAAAAATAAATAAATTATGTAAATTGTAATTTGTATTGTATAGGAGATTTAAATATACTAAAAATAATTTTAAGCAATCAATTAAACAATTATTCTCTTTGGGACTTACATCTAGAAGAACTTTTTATAATTAGTTAATCAGAATGTCATTTTAGATAGTTAAATTTTTGACTTTAACTTGAGGTAAGGGGAAGTTCTGCCTTTTTTAATCTTTTCTCTAAAATAAATTTAGTTTTATTTTTCAAATCAAGCACTTATATGTCTATGATAACAAGTGATTTTTATTAATGAATTTATTTTTAGGAACAAACAATACTCGAACAATCAACGATTGTCCCTGTAAATCCAGTATTTCGTAACCAATCAGCATCCACTGTATTCTTTACATAAATTTTTTTATTTACAGAAAAATCAGTAAACATATCACTAGCAAAAATTACATTATCAAAATTAAAATTACGCAAATCTAATTCCATTGTTGAATTTTTACCAAATTTATGAAACATATTTCGCATATCAATAACATCATCAGTTTTAAAATTTCCATTGAAATTAATTATAGTTTTATAATTCCCAGCTGAAGCAAACATATTTTGCATATTTACTACCTTTGATGTGTTAAATTGATTCCCAAAATTAATAGTCAGTCCATTAGAGCTGTTACTACCACTACCAGTTGAAGTAAACATATCCCTCATCGTTAGAACATTTGAAGTATCAAAATCTAAATTATAAGTACTAGCAAATCGATAATTCGAAGAAACATTAGAAAACATATTGTTCATATTTTTAACTAAGCTGGTATCCAATGCCTCTAGATTAATAGTATTTAAAATCTTAAAGTCTTTAAATAAATTTGAAGAATCTTGATTTGCGACGACTCCACCGACTTGCCCAACAAATAATTTATATGCCGTAATTACACCACCATCACTAGTACCTGCAGTTCCTGATTGAATATACCAAGACATAATACTTCCATCCTGATTAGCAGAAATATCATAAGAAGCCAAAGCATTTTCTGGAACATTTACATGGTCAACAAACTCAATTATTCTAATACTGTTTTTTATCGTAGAAGAGGCAACTAGAGGTGATGTACCTGCTGATGATTGGCGAATCGTCGCAAGCTGTGCAGTAGCAACAGCGATCACATCAATACTTGCTTCGAATTGATGTCCTGCAATTGCATTCGTCGCAGATTCATCGATCCAAATATAAGCATCATATGTTACTGTTTCTTTCGGATTTAAGTATCCTTTATCCATAATATAAGATTGTTTTAAATTTGATATTTCAAGCCCATATGTATCTATATTGATTTCATAATCACTCAAAACGAATTTTGATGAAAACAACTCATAAGGTAGCACGGAAACACGAACCAAATCTTCATCTATCATATTGGCACCATTAATTGTATTTAAAGTGACATAATAATTTGTTGCCAAAGAACAATCATTCGTAATCTTAAATTTATATGGCGTTAGCCCAGAAGCTTCAACAGCGCTGATTGGATAAGAATTATTCAAATTAATTGAATTGCTTAATTCTTCAAATTTAATTTTCAAACAGCCACTCTCCACAATATTAGAGTTCGTTTGATACTCTATAATTTGCCATAAAGCATAACTAATTCCAACGATTACACTAACGATTATAAACATCATAATCATAATCAAAGTAATCTTATATTTTTTACTTAAGCCTTTTAATTTCATTATTATCATCCAATCATACTCTATATTTTTTTTAATTATATCATGAGAATTTTCTTTTTCAACCCGAGTTTGACAGTTGTAGCACCGCTAACATTATTCAAAACTTTATAGCAAAAGGGTTTGAGTTTGTCAACCCTTAGCTTTTTTTATGTAGTGTACACATTTTCGACCTTCCGCAAAGCATTTATTTATAAGGGATGCCTTTTTTTGATTTTTTAAGATTTTAACTATTTATTTAATATTTTTATAAATTTTTTTACATTTTTATAAACTCTTTGTTTATAGGCATTTGGCATAATCGTTTTTTTAAGAAAAATATTTTTTTGTGAGAACACTACACTATTAATACCCATTCGCCTCTTTGTTTATAACAGTTATCTCATTTTTGATATCAAACTCAAGGTTTATCATTAATTTAAAATAATTTCATTATAAAATTTATTTTTTTATTAAAAATTTTCATTGTAACCAGTTTTAGAATGTAAAATATAATACTATTAGAAAACTAATAGATAGTGGTGATAAATATGAATCAAGATTTTTATGATGGTATGGATATGCAATATAATAATTATAACAAAGGAATACAAGAAAATTCATATAATGAATTGTATTATTCCAATAGAGAAGATGATGATTTATATATCGTGAGACCTGGAGATACATTATGGAGTATTGCAAATCGATATGGTTTAAGTGTAGAAGATTTAAAACGCTTCAATAATTTAAGAGAAAATACGATATTGGTTGGACAAGTATTACGCTTAACATCTTCCCTTGAAAATGAAAATTATTTTAATTATACTGTTATTCGCGGGGATACATTATGGAGTATTGCAAATCGGTTTAATACAACGGTTGGTATAATAAGAAGTCTTAATAGCCTTACTGGGAATACAATATCAGTTGGGCAACGATTAATAATTCCGCAAACAAATACAATAAGATATACAGTAAGACAAGGAGACACTTTATTTTCTATTGCCAGAGCATTTAGTACAACCGTAGCAAATTTAAGATACTTAAATTCGTTAGAAAATGATTTAATCATAGCAGGTCAGGTTCTTACAATATCCTAAAAAACATTACTGGTTAAATAACCTAAAAATAACAAAAGAAATATATGCAAGTATATTTCTTTTGTCGTTATAGAAAATAATATATGAAAAAAATACAGTTTCCTGTATTTAATTTATCATATTTTTTAAAATATAACTTAATTCCGAAAAAGCTGTAATCATTCCTGAAAAATAACTAAACATTGTAATCATAAATAAACTATTTAATTTAGAAATCTCATTTTCTTTCACAAATTTATATTCAATCAATTCTTTTTTTGCTAGATTACTAGCCTTCAAATCACCATTAAGACAAGCTAAATAAAAGAAGATAATCATTCCTAATATTACAATACCTAAATACATAATGTCAGCATCTTTCATGAATATCCCAATGAAAGCAATAATATAACCGATTATGGAAGCAAAATTCAAAAAGTTCAAAATCAAACTTCTTAATTTAAGTAAATTATTCTCTTTTGCAATAACACCACAACTAGCTTTTTGTGCACTAATAATCATGGAAGCTAAATCTTCTCCATGAAAATTTTTACTATCTAAACGCAATACATTTCTTTTAACATCATAATGATTCGTTACGGTCTCTTTACTTTCAACAATATAAGTTTGAAGCAGACCATTTCCATCAATAATCTTTTTAGCCACTTCAAAACCACTTAATTTTTTATCATTTTTTATTTTACGATTTTGATTAATTATGATAGCACTTACCATACTAATAATAAGGGGAATAATCATAATTCCAATTCCAATAAAAACATCAATTTGGCTCATTTCTAAAACACTTCCTTTTTTTAAATTTTATCGGACCAAATATTGCCATTAATATATTTTGTTAAGGCCATTATAAAAGCATACGCATTTAAATCAATTCTTGATATTACATCGTGTGTCAAAAAATTTATTCCGCCTTTATTTGATCTTAAATCAGTCGTTTCAAATATTCTATCCATAACAATTCCTAATTCAGTATTTATAATATCTTCTACATATTTCTCTGGTACTGGAAATCCAGGACTAGTCCCATAACTTTCAAACTCTTTATTATCTTCAATGACAGCTATATTTGTAATCATCCATCTACCCAATTGATTAGTAATGCCGCTTTCAACAGAAACAAAAAGATCGGCTTTAATATTATTTTCTTTACAATATTGTTTTAAATTTTTTACTCTATTTTTTGCTCCAAGATATATTTCATCATTTAAAGGCTGATCACTTACATCAGATGCAGTTGGAATTCCTTCTATTTCTATATCTTCAAAATAATTTAGAAACGCCTTTTTTACACTTTCTATCTTTCCTGGATTTTTACTTGCCACAATTACTTTCATTTTTGCTACACTCCTTCATATTAAAATCTACTTTATAATATCTATTAACAAGATTCTTCTAATAAACCTTTATAATCCTTATTACAACTGGCACATTTTCCATAAACAAAAATATCCAAAAAATATTCTTCCCAGTTTAATTTATTTTTTTTAACTAAAAATTCTTTACCATACGAATTATAGGCAATATCAATATACATATTATTTTCTTCACAGTCTTCACATTCAAAAATATTATATTCTCCCATAAAACTAACTTCATTATTCTTATAATTTTTATATCCATCAATGGAAGAATCATATATCAAAATTTCTTTTTGACATTCATTGCATTTTGCCATTAACACAACTTTTTTCCCATTTTCGCTTTTAATCTTCACTATATTGGGCGAAAAAAACTTCTTACCTTTTTTACCATGATATATTATTGCAAACTTGTAACATCCACAAAAACATTTCAAAGTGCCTTTTACTGCTACATCATCATGGCTTTCTATAACTTCTAAGAATTCTGATACTCTACTTGGAATTGGTAAACTTTTCTCCATTTTCATTATGCCCCCTATTACATTTAATTATATCATAATCTTAGCATTTTAATAGTGATATAATATTATTGGCAAAGTTAAAAAAGAATCATCTCGATTCTTTTTCATCTATTTTCAAAAAAGTTTGATACAATTCATTACACTTTTCTTTATCCATTGCAGGTATGTTTTTATAAGGATTTTCAATATTCAATTTATCATATTTTTCAAACCCCATCGTATGAAATGGTAAGAAATCAATTCTTGTGATATTTTTAACTTTTTTTAAATATCGATTTAATTTTTCCATATATTCGATATTATCATTAATGCCTGGAATAATAACTTGACGAATCCAAACTTCTTTTCCTGCTTCATTTAAAATTTGAATAAACTCCTCAGAAGTATCAATTGAGCTTCCAGTAATATCTAAATACATATCCGGATCTGTATGTTTAATATCTAATAAAATTAAATCAACTAAATCTAAAATTTCTTTTGCATTTTTAAGATTGGAACCACAAGTATCTAAGGCAATATGAATATCTTCTGCTTTCAATTTTTGACAAATTGATAATAAGAATTCACTTTGAACCAAAGGTTCCCCACCAGAGAAGGTAACTCCTCCATTATTTCTTTTGTAGTAAGGTTTATTCCGAAGAATTCTTTTAATTAATTCTTCTTCACTCATATTATAATCATTTATTGTCCACATTTCAGGATTATGACAATATTTACAACGAAGAGAACAGCCGTTTAAAAAGACGACTGTCCGAATTCCAGGTCCATCCACTAGACCAAAAGTTTCTATTTTCCCAACAGATGCGTTCAAATTACATACTCTCATGGAAGGTTCTAGAAATTACTTCTTCTTGTTGTTTTCTTGTCAAACGATTAAATCTTACTGCGTATCCTGAAACACGGATTGTTAACATTGGATATTTTTCTGGATGTTCCATTGCATCCTCTAATGTTTCACGATTTAAAACATTAACATTTAAATGATGTGCTCCTTGCAGGAAATAACCATCTAAAATACCTACTAAATTATCAATTTGTTCTTCTTTTTCTTTCCCTAAAACACTAGGAATAATAGTAAATGTATTTGATACTCCATCACGACAACATGTTGTATAATCAAGTTTGGCAACAGAATTTAAACTAGCAAGCGCTCCATTTAAATCTCTTCCATGCATTGGATTGGCTCCTGGTGCAAATGCAACTCCGGCTTTTCTTCCATCTGGTGTTGAACCGGTTTTAGTTCCATATACAACATTGGAAGTGATAGTTAAAATCGACATAGTTGGTTCTGCATCACGATAAGTTTTATGGGAAGCTAACTCTTTAAACATAAATTCCGTAACTTCTTTGGCAATATCATCGACACGATCATCATCATTACCAAATTTAGGGAAGTCGCCTTCAATTTCAAAGTCAATTGCTACTCCAGATTCATCACGAACCGGTGTTACTTTTGCATATTTAATTGCTGATAATGAATCTGCTACGACTGATAAACCGGCAATTCCATATGCCATATAACGATGAACATTAGAATCATGTAAAGCCATCATACTTGCTTCATATGCATATTTATCATGCATGTAATGAATAATATTCATAGCTTGCGAATAAGTACGAGCTACAACACTCAACATTTTGAAGAATGCTTCTTTTACTGTTTCATAATTTAAAACATCTTCAGTATTTTTTTCAAATCCTTCAACGATAAGCTCATTCTTCATTTCATCTACTCCACCATTTATACTATAAAGTAGAGCTTTTCCTAAATTACAACGAGCTCCAAAAAATTGCATGTCTTTGCCAAGACGCATTGCTGATACACAACAAGCAATAGCATAATCATCACCATAAATAGGACGCATTATATCATCATTTTCATATTGAATTGAATCTGTTTCAATACTCATTTTTGCACAATATTTCTTAAAGTTTTCAGGTAATTTTTCACTCCAGAAAATAGTCATATTAGGTTCTGGTGCTGGATCTAAATTTGTTAAAGTATGAAGTAAACGATATGATGTTTTACTAACTAAAGGAGTATTTTCAGTAGTTAGTCCTGCAATAGAACAAGTTACCCAAGTTGGATCTCCTGAGAATAATTCATCATAGTCTGGTGTTCTTAAATGTCTTACTAAACGTAGTTTAATTACGAATTGATCAATTAATTCTTGTGCTTCGCTTTCAGTTAAAATCCCAGATGCAAGATCTCTTTCAATAAAAATATCAAAGAAAGCATCTACTCTACCTAAAGACATTGCTGCCCCATTACTTTCTTTCACTGCCGCTAAATAGCCAAAATAAGTCCATTGAATTGCTTCTTTGGCATTAGTGGCAGGTTTAGAAATATCAAATCCATAAGATGCTGCCATTTCTTTAATTTCTTTTAATGCTCGATATTGTTCGGCAACATTTTCACGTAAGCGAATTAAATCATCATTCATTTCTCCAAGAAGAATATGATCCCAATCATTTCTCTTTTGTTCCATTAAATAATCAATACCATATAAAGCTATACGACGATAATCACCAATAATTCTTCCCCGCCCATAAGCATCAGGTAATCCTGTAATTAATCCAGCGTGACGAGCTGCTCTAATTTCACTTGTATAGGCATCAAATACACCATCATTATGAGTCTTAACATATTTCCCAAAGAAGTCCTTAAGATTTTTATTTAATTTAAATCCATGAGCATCCAAAGCCTTATTTGCTGTTCTATACCCACCACGTAACTCAATAATACGTTTTAAAGGAGCATCTGTTTGTAATCCAACAATAACATCATCATCTGAAGAAATATATCCCGGTTTAAAACTATTTATACCAGCTGTTTCATCTTCTTCAACATCTAAGACATGAGCTTTTAATTCATCTTTTAATAACTCTTCACATTTCTTCCAAACCTTTGAAGTTTTTTCTGTTGTTCCACTTAGAAAACTCTCATCGCCTTCATAAAGTTTTGTATTTTTTTTGATAAAATCTGCAACATTAATTCCTTCTTGCCAGTTGCCTGCTACAAAATTTTTCCATTGTTCCATAAAATCGCCTCCAAAATAATTATATCATGTAATAACTAAAACTTAAAAGGTATTTTTCATAAAATTATGTCAAAAAAAAATGAAAATAAGGAGCTATTTACATTATTTTATTTTCATTTAATATTGCCTTTATATTAATCTATTCTTTTTAGAATATCGATAGATTCCGATTCCAAATATCCCACAAAGCAAAATAATTGCCATTGGTAAAAACACGCCCGTCGAAGGATTTACTAAATCTTCTGAAGTGTTATTATCCGTTAAAATATCAATTTCTAATGTAACATTGGCATCTTTCTCCGCTGAAACAACATTTGAATTTGAAATACTATTATCAACAATATAATTGGCCATATTTTTAATTTGATAAGTTCCATTAATTAAATAAGAACTTAAATCCTTGCTTGAATTTAATGAAACACTAATCTTTACTAAGTATTGATTATCATAAAAAGTTGACTTTACTAAATAAGCTGATTTAGCACGCACTTCAACTAAATTATTCGTAATTGTTATATCAAAATAATCACTAACATCTTTTCCATTATTATAAACTTTTACACTATTAATATTAAAAACTTCGGAAACAGAATCAGTAATCATTAAACGATTATAATAATAAGAACTCATAGAATCTGGTACAAAAAAATCAATTGTATATTCATATTCATAATTATCTTTATTTATTACTTCTACTTGTTTTTTTACATAACCTTGTTCGATTGGAGCTAGCGTATATCCTTGATATCCTATAGCCGACCTAGAAACATCACTATAATTTCTAACAAATGTTTTTTCTAAACTACTTCCTTCAAATGTATATGTAATCATATATTTTTCATTAATTCCGATTCCATTATCAAAAATGCCATTAGCATCTGCATCAAAAAAAATTGAAGAATAAAACAAGACTTTATTAGCATCTATTTCTTTATACACTAAAGAAGTCTTTTCACTAATAAATAAATCCTTTATCGTACTTTTATCAATTATAACTCCATCATTTGCATCAATATCCGTTAAAGATATAAACCCTTTTACTGCAATTTCTTCATTTGTATTATGTTTTAAGAAAACCATTTTATAATTAATTGAAATGACTCCGTGTCCCATAAACGATATGTCTGAAGCAGCAATTCCAATATTTGATTTCACAGAACCTAAATTAGTATTTTCTTCAATACCAGTTATTATATATTTAACATCGATAATTTCACCATTATATGTTCCAACATTACGATAAATCACTCCATATTCACCAGGAGTATTTTCTGATGTATAAAAAATTGTATAAATACCATAGGTGCCATTAGAATTTCCAAAAAACTCTACTGTTGTGTCAGCCCTAAATTTTGGAGTAAAATAATATTCTGAAGGAATTTTATAGGCTTCATCATAACTAGTATTGACATAGTCTTGGATATGCGCACCTGGATATCTTGTAGCAGAAACTAAATCTGTAAAGTCAGTCGCTGCATTTACATCAATCACAAAAAGAGTAGCACATAAAATTGTCAAAAATATTCTTAATTTCATTACAATCACCTATTCTCTACTCATTATACCAAAAATTAGAAAAAACATTTACATTTTTTTACTCTGCATTTTTCCGGCAATTCGCGCGGATATTTTCCAAGGAACCAAACGATTCAAAAATAAACTAAGCTTCATCATAAAACCAGGAACAATAATTAATTTTTTCTTTAATGTTTGATCAATTGCATATTTAGCAATTATTTTTGCGTTTGCTCCCTTTAAAGAAAATTTAGCTTTTGCTACATCATTAAATTCGGTATCTACAGGTCCTGGACATAACACTGAAATAGAAACATTCGATTTCTTTTTTCGAAGTTCTTCATTCACTGCAATTGATAATTTCGTCACATAATTTTTGGTTGCATAATAAGTACTTAAATAAGGACCTGCTAAGAAACCTGCAGATGAGGCAACATTTAAAATCATCCCTGAATTAGACTTCTCAAAATCGATTAAAAATAATTTCATTAAGATATGCAAAGCTTTAATATTTAAATCAATCATTGCAAGTTCTCGTGTTAAATCCGTTTCACTAAAATCACCAAGAAGCCCAAATCCAGCATTATTAATTAAAAGATTAATCTGTTCCTTTTTAACTTTTTCATAAAGCTTAAAATTATTTTCTTCTATACTTAAATCATAATTATAAATTGTTACATTAACCAAAACATTCTTCTTTATTTCTTCAAGCTTTTCTTTTCTTCTTGCCACTAAAATCAAATCATATCCTAAATCAGCCAAATAATAAGCCATTTCCCTGCCAAGACCACTACTGGCTCCTGTTATTAACGCTTTCATATTACCACCTATTTTTAAAAAGTATATCATAAACAAATAAATTAAAACAAATTTTTTTTATGCTATAATTAATAATTGAAATAAGGAGCTAAAAATGAAAAGACCACATTTTACAACATTTAAGACCTTTGCTTTATTTAATCAACATTATTGGTATCGTGAAGAATTGAAAGAAATATGCAAATACTATAAAATTTCTAGTCATGGCAATAAATTAGATTTGCTTCATAATATTGAAGAATTTTACAAAGGAAATATTATTACGACGAAAAAACCAACAATTGCAAATAAAATCCAAACTAATGATTTAAAATTAAATACAAAATTATTAGAATGTGGATTTGCCTTTAATCAAAAATTCCGCGATTTCTTTTCTATCCAAACTGGAATTGAGAATTTTAAGTTTAATGCGGATATGGTTGCAACAGCAAAAAAAGTAAAAGAAGATAAAGATTTTAGTTTCACGCTTCAAGATATGCTTGATATTTATTATAAGAAAAAAACTTATGCTATATATGATAATTCTTCTTGTCAGTGGAATCAATTTCTAAAAGACTTCTGTGCTGATTCGAATAGTCAACAATTTACTTCTAAATTGAAAGTGGCATCAATTCTTTGGGAATATGTTCGAGAATCAACAGCAACAAAAATTTATACATCAGATTTAATTATGAAATATTACGAATCGATTAAAGAATATATTAAAATTCTTTAAATAATTTTGTAATATTATATAAAAATAATAAAAAATGAATTATATACTTGACTCTCCCCTTAGGGGATAACTTTTAATAGAATTGGGAAGTGAAATTTATGTTAAAAATCGGACAATTTTCTAAGTTATCATTAACGACAATTAAGACCTTAAGATATTATGAAAAAGAAGGATTACTAATCCCCTCTCATATTGATTTTGATAATGGTTATCGTTATTATGAAACTTCACAGTTAATCGAATTTAATAAAATATTATCTTTTAGACAATTAGGCCTATCTATTGATGATATTAAAAATATTTTAGCTGGTGCAAACTTATATGAATACTTAGAACGTCGACAACGAACACTAGAAAAAGACATTAATTTAGCAGAAGCTCAACTTACCCGAATAAAATTATTAAAAGATAAGGAGAGTCAAAAAATGAAATATGAAGTAGCAATTAAAGATATCCCCGAATACATTGTTTATTATAAAGAAGGTGTTTTGGATAAATTCCCAGATGTTGGATCATTTGTTTTACGAGCTGGAGAACAAGTTAGTAAATTAAATCCAAACTTAAAATGTACTGAACCTGGATATTGTTTTATGGAATATCTAGATGATGAATTCGTAACAACAAATATTAAAGCAAGATATTCTGAAGCTGTTGAAAGTTTTGGTGAATCTGATGAATTTATTAAATTCAAAAAACTACCAGCTGTAACCGTTATATCGGTTTATCACAAAGGATCTTATGATAATTTCCGAGATACCTATTCTTTCATTATGAAATGGATGGAAGAACATGGCTACGAAATGAATGACCATATTCGTGAATCCTATATTGATGGAATTTGGAATAAAGAAAACGAAAATGATTGGTTAACAGAAATTCAAGTGCCCATTAAAAAATAAACAAAAAGACTATAAATGAAAGATTTTAAAATAAATCATTTTCAAATATAGTCTTTTTTCTTATGATTTTTATCATTTAATAAATTTTATATTATCAAATATCTAAAATTGTTCTTTTTCTTTTCTTAAGTAATTTATTATATATTAGTCTCTGATATATTGAATCAAACGTTAGATGTAACCTTCATTTTTTGAAGGGAGGTGTAGTTTATGACAAAAAGAGAAAAATCTCTAAACATTGTTATAATCCTCCTATTTATTGTAATATTCTTATTACTTCTTAAATAGACACAAAAAACACTAACGTTTAGTTAGTGTCAACCACAAAAGGTTACATCTACTAAGATTTAATATATCTTTTTTGATGTCCTTCATAAATTAAGAATAACATATGATTATTATTTTATCAATTCAATTCTTCTTAAAATTTCTTCTTTATCTAAAATAGTTAAAATATCATATAAATTCGGTGTTTGAGCACGCTTTGTAACTGCAACACGAATGATTGTGGAAATATCCGCAACATTTCCTTTAAAGCTTTCCGGATTCTTCTTATATTCTTTCATATTAGAAGCATATCCTAAAGAATCACATAATTCTTTTACTTTATGAAACCATGTTTCTTGATCATCAGTCTCTTCATAATATTCATTAATATAAGTATTTAAAACATGTTTGATTTCAGCTAAATCCGTTATCTTTTGCCACTCGTATTCACTAGTATCCTTATCAAACAATTCACTAAACATATACCAAATATGTGATTTGATCTCAGAGTAAGCGGCAAAGTCTTTACGCGGTTTTGCACTTTCTCTTTCAATATTTAAAGTAGCAATCGTAATATCCTCATGAGCTTTAATTAAATTATAGAAATCAATATCATAAACATATGCCCAGTCACAAAGATTATGATAAACTTCTTCTGCTGTTAATGTACTTAAATAATTCTTACTTAAATTTGTAATTTTTTCTAAATCAAATAAAGCTCCCGAATTATTCATTCTTTCAAATGTCAATTCAAATTCATTTTCGTTTTTATCTGGATTTGCATCTTTCCATTCCTCAAAATTTGAATTAGCAACCGTAAATAAATATGTTTTAACAGCTGGAACGGGAATTCCTTTTTCTTTATAAAACATGACATCAGCTTCTATATCTTTACGTTTTGAGATTTTGCGACGTTTACCATCTTCCTCTTTTTGTAATAAAGCTGTATGAACATACTTAGGTGGAGTAACTTCAAACATTTCAAAAATTTGAATATGTTTTGGAAGACTTGATAACCATTCTTCTCCACGTAATACATGTGTTGTTCTCATTAAATAATCATCAACGAAATGAGCAAAATGATAAGTTGGTAATCCATCACTTTTAATAATTACTTCATCTATATCATTTTCAGGAAATCTAATTTCCCCACGAATACAATCTTCATATATTCTTACATTATTATGATCTCCTGGCGATTTCAAACGAATCACAAAAGGAGTTCCTGCTTCAATTTTTTGTAATACTTCTTCTTGTGAAAGAAAACGATCTTTGGCCCATGAACCATAATAACCAAGTGGCATTTTTCTTGCTTCTTGTTGTTTACGAATATAATCAAGATCTTCTGGTGAGGCAAAAGAGGGATAAGCCATCTCATTTTCAATTAAGTATTTAGCAAATGCTTGATAAATATCTTTTCTTTGACTTTGAATATAAGGACCATAAATTCCTTTTGATTCTGTTTCATTCATTGGACATTCATCAAATTCCACATCATATGCTTTTAAAGAATCAATCATTAAATTAATTCCATCATCAATCATTCTTTTTTGATCTGTATCTTCAATTCGCATATAAGCAACACCATTGCTTTGACTTGCTAATTTTTTCACTACAAAAGCTTGAAATAAAGAACCAATATGAACAAATCCCGTTGGACTTGGAGCAATACGAGTGACTATTGCTCCTTCACTTAAATCTCTTTTTGGATATTTTTGAACATAATAATCCATATCATGTTCTACATTAGGTAATAAAAAATCTGCATATTCTTTGTTTGTCATAATATAACCTCTTTTTCTTTTAACATTATAGTATTATAATATTAATTCGTCAAACCATTATCTTTCTATTTAAAATTTCTTTTTTTTAAATTATTATCTTTTTTCTCTTTAATAAAATCAAGAGAAGCCATTTGTATTCCTTTTTTATAAATTTCATGATTATCGGTAATAAGACATTGAAATCTATCGGCAATATCTTCAAAATAATTCATGGCTAAAGATTCAATGTTTTCTGTTCTTTTCTCAAAAAACAAGAAACGTTTTGTGTAACAATATGCTAAAACAAATATAAATTTTTGATCATAAGCTCCAATAGGAATTCTAAAATACGTGATTTCAATTGCCTCGACTATATTTTGGCAATCAATAATAATATGATCAAAATACTGAGTTACTAAATCAAATAAAGCAAGAGCTTCTTCTTTTTCTTTTGATTCTAATAGTTCAAATCCAGGTTCAATATCAGCATTGAATTGATAATGATCAATATAAGCTTGTTCAAACCCCTTAATTGCTTTCTTCCTCTGCTCGATATCTTCACTAATTAATTTTTTTAATAGATTAATAATTAAACAGATAGGATAATTATCGATTAATTTAGCAAATCCATATAAATAACCAATGATATAACATTCAGGATGAACTATTTTTCTTTGAATACTATCAATAAATATTTCATCTAATAATTCATAATCGATAGTATCAATTCGATCTTTTAAAAATTCTAGGATGTAACGATAAATTTTTACATTATTAGTAATTAATTCTTCCACATTATCTGATTCAACTTGGTCTAACAACTTTTTTTGAAAGAACAAAATTGCCTCTTCTTGTTTTTCCAAAAGATTTATATTTTTTAGTTTCATTTCATCTAATAAAATACCATCAAATCCCAAATTAAAAAAGTCCTTATCTTTAATATCCAAATCATATTCTAAAATTGCTGATTGAATAATAATTTTTAATTCTTCAAAATTATTAACATAAAAATTAGTTTTTTTAAAATATTCTTTAACACAAACAATCCCTAAAATATTTGACATTCTTTGATCAATTGAAATTTCTGGATAAAATAAGTATGTATTAAACATATTAGAAAGAATAAAATCATCTGGTAGTGAAAATTTTAATTTTGGAAATGAGACAATCATAGTTTTCAATTCATGAACAAAAGATGGTTTAGAATCAATACCCATATTTTTTAAATGGTTTTTAATTTGTTCTTCTGAATAAGTAATAGTTATGGGCTCTCTAAAAGAACGATAGCCTATTAAAAAAGCAGAATAATGTTTTAATGCTTCGTTTGCCATCCTTTCTGAAATATTTACATCTAAAAACAATTGTTTAACTGCCAATTGTGAATTAATTTCATCAAATTGATAAACTTCAAAAGCTTCTGCTTCGGTAAAAAAACGAAAGCAATATCCTATGATAAAAGAATAAGCATCTATATAATTAAGTAATATTGCTTTTTGAAAAGCCTCCTTTAAAATTTGTTCATCCTCTGTAAAAGGCTTAAATAATTTTGCCTGCTCAAAAACTTTTTGATAATAATTTACATCAATATCAATTTGATAATCATAATAAGTTTTAACAATAATTTCTAATGCTTCAAAAGATTCTTTAGTACCATATTGAAAATCTATTTCGACTTGATTTTTTCCATCGATAATTCCTGTCTTAAGTACTTCGATATCTGTTTCTTTTAAAATATCCTCTGTATAAATCAATTGTAAAATATCCTGATAATTTGATTTCATTAATATTTCAATGTCATATATTAAAGAAGCAAAAAAACCCATAATATAAGATTTATATTGGATAGGATTAAAATCAAAATCTTTCTTAACTAAATGTTTGATTACTCTATGGAGTAATTGTAATTCTTTTTTCACAACATAAGGTTTTAAATCTTGATAAATTTCATCAATTAACAAAAATTGTTCAAGATCTTTTTTATACTTACCAAATTCCATAATTATTCCTCTTTTTCAATAAAATAATTAAATACAACTCTAATTCTTTGTCATTCTACAAATTTTACTGTCCATCAATGTAATTATTCAAAACTCAATTTTTTTGAATTTCTTTACTGAATATTTTTTCTAGTCTTAGACTCTTCTAATCCTCTTTGATCTTTTCTTATTGCCTCTTGAAAAGCAAGATTAATAACTTGTTCATAATTAACATATTGTTCGTCCATTTCCAAGATTAATTTCCAAAAGATAATTTCTTGATTTATTTTTAAAGAATCAATTTTATAAAAACAGAATAATTTTTGGACATAAAGATATATTATTCTTTCATTATAAGTTAAATCGGGATATTCCAAATGAGAATTTAATAATTCTTTGGAAACATCATCAAAATTCGAAAATAAAATAGTATGTTTTTGGATTAAATATTGAAAGGTCTGAATTAAATCTTGATAAAGTTGTAAATATTGTTCTTTTTGAAATTCTTCATTTAAATTATAAATATAATCAAAAGAATAAAATTTAAATCGATCATATATGAAAGAAAAGTCAATTATCGGAAATTTTAAAGTAGCAAGTAATTTTGGATCAAGTTGGATTTCTTTTAAAGTAAAATTTTCTTCCCTAGCTAAATTATGGTCTCTTTCCTTTTGAATAAATTCAATTCCTTGAAAAAATAAGGATTCATCTGGAAATTGAACATATTTTTTTATACTTTTTAATTGTTCATTTACTTCAAGTTTTTCAAATGCTAATTCCGAAAAAGCTCCGATTAAGAAAGAAGCTGGACATTTTAATTCATTCCATCTTTTATAAGTTTCTTTAATAGCTTTCGCTTGCAAAAAATTATTTTCTAAATATTCAAAGGGGTCAATTGTTATTTTTAAACTTAATCCTAAAGAAATACAATCTTCTACTTTAATAGCTGAATCAAAATCATAAGTGGTATAAGATCCATCATTACTATTAGGAATAAATGTCGATTGGGGTTCATTTAATTCTAAATCAATTGTCATTTGTTCAATAAAACCTTTTAAAAACCAATATCCAAGTTTTTCTGATTCTAAAAAAACTTTTTCATAATCAGGCTCTAAAAATTTATAACTTCTATATTGAGCGAAAAGATCAGCTGTTCTCTCAAATATATCTATCAATGTTCCATTTATCTTTTCAACTTCAATAGCATAACAAATACCACATATATGTGCTTCTCGATTCTCATTATCATTTGTATTTTTATTATAAGTATAAGACTTTAGAATTGCCTCACAAATAATTTCTTTTTTAAATTTAGAATTATCAAAAATCACTTCTAATAAAGTTTCAGCAACCTCTTGTTCTTCCTTATTTAATTTTGCAAACGGATTCATATGATCACCTTTTTTATGCCTATCCTACCACAAAAAAAATAGAAGTTCAATTATTTCTTCTATTCAGTTATTACCATCAATTTTTATTAATCACCTATTAAAAATAATAATCTTGTTAATCCTTACTTCTTTTGCTTTAAATAGATATATCACATCTTTCTTATAAGGTTAATTTCTTTATTTTTAAATAAGCCAGATTCTAAGTTGGAAATTAATTGAGGATGATTAAATTCTATTAGATCTAAGTGAAAAAAAGCAAAATGACGATATAATTGTTTTAATGCATTATTTAATTCTTTTTCCAAATCGTTGGATTCCAATTCATAAACAATGCCCCAGAAGGCTCCAAGTATGGAATAAAATCTTTCTTCAATACTTAAATTGAAATCAGTAAAATAGGAATCCATAAATACTTCTTCAAATTGTTTATAAACAGACGCTCCATCTTTAATACAAAGTGATTCTAATAATAATTCAAATTTTAAAAATACATTTTTAATTTCTTCTAATTCAACTTTAATTTCTTCTTTTGTTATTTCCTTGTATAATTCTGAAATAATATAATTTAATTTATTTTCAATCGGATGTAACTGCGAACGAATAAAAATACAGCCTTCTTTAAATACTTCAGAGTTATTTTTTTGAATATCCGTTGCATTAAATGATTCCAATCCAAATTCTATTAATTCCTCATCTGAATTTTCATAATTAAATTTAGGAATTAATATTCCTATCATAAAAGCAATTCTAGCTTTCATATCTAAGTGAGGATTGTATTGGTAAGAACAATAAAAGGCTTCTATTAATTCTGTATCTGAAGCTTTTGTGTAACATAATAAATCATAAATATCAATCAAACACATCATTTGAACATTATTAAAAGATAAGCCGATTTCTTTTGTCAATAATTTCAACTTTTCCATTACTAATAATCGTTGAAAAATAAATTGTTTCTCAATCTTTTTCGCCGAATGAAAAGCAAAATGATATCCTTTTAAAAATATAGTTTCATTAATATAAGAATGTAATTCTTTTGGGAAATATTGTTTTGCTACTATTTTTATATTTTCTTTTGTAATATCAACAGAATGCATTGATCCAAGATGATATCCTAAAATATAAGAAATTCTTTCCTCATCATTTAATAATTCTTGTTGTTTATAAGATTCATAAATTACTTCTTTCAAATCAACAGGAAATAATAATTTAAATTGTAAGTATAAAAAATTAGCATCCGATGTTATTTTCTTAACCAACTCTTTATCTTTAAACAAAGTTTTAAATTCTTCTTTAAAGCTATCTTTTTCCTCTATTTTTCTTACTTCCAAATTCATATAATAATAATGTTGCATGCCTTCTTCAAAAAAAGCTTTATTGTCTTTTGAATATTTTATTAACATTTCTTTTAATTCTGTATTAATTTTTATTTTATGTAATAATTCAATCTGCTTTTGATTTTGTTTTTGATTATTAGTTGAACCAGTAATGAAAGCAAACAAATTCCCTAGTAAAAACGCAATCCGTTTATTTGTATCTAAATTAAAATATAAAACATAAGATTCTATAATCAATTGTTCTAAATTTATTTTTTTAAAATAAGAACTAGGAAAAAAGCTTATTTGTTCTAATAGTTCTTCTAATTTTGAATCTTTTTCAAAATCAGTAAAATCCTCTCTTTTTTCAAAAATATGATACACTTCTAATTTTATTTTTTCTTTATTCATAATTATTTCTCCTAAATAAATGGGAAACTTATCCTACCATAACTCTTTTTTTAAATCAACTAAAAAAGACAACAGATTGTCTTATTTTTCAATCGTCACAAAACGAATACTTCTTATCTTCTGTTCTTTAATTGGTTTGTTATTGTTATTAACCGCGGTAGTGGCAATTTTATCAACAACAGACATTCCTGCTATTACTTTCCCAAAAGCGGCATAATTACCATCTAAATAGGGATAATCAGCATGCATAATGAAGAATTGACTAGAGGCTGAATTTAATGTATATTCCGTTTCAGGATCACTCCCTTTTCTAGCCATTGAAATAATACCACGGTCATGACTTAAATTATTTTCAATTCCATTAGCACTGAACTCTCCAGTAATTGTTTCTTCACTTCCACCAGTACCAGTTCCTGTTGGATCTCCTGTTTGCACCATAAAATCTTTAATTACTCGGTGAAAAATCAATCCATCATAATATTTTTCATTTACTAACTTTTGAAAGTTTTCTACTGTAATCGGTGCAATATTTAGATATAATTCAATTAAAATGACATCATTGTTATTCATTTCAATCTTAACATAATTAGTTATTTCACTTGTTTCTTCATATTTCACGTTTTCTATTTCTCCTTTACTTAAATCTTTTACTCCACAGCTACATGTAAATAATACAAGTATTGCTAATAAAACAACTTTAATTTTCATTTTTGAAGTCCTTTCATTTCTTTTAACACTATACGACTCTTTTATTTTACTAATAGTTTTGAAAAAAGTAAATCGATTTAAGTCATGTTTTTTTCTAAATAGACTAAAATCTTTACTTCAAAGAAAATAAAACGCTCCATATAATAACTAAACTTAAATCCTATTTTCTAATTAATTTATAACTATTTTTTCAATATAAGCTTTATTTGAAATTTTATAAAATAATTACTAACTTTTACCAATTGACTACTACACAAAAATTGATATAATTAAATAGAACAAATGTTTGGAGTGATAATTATTAAACATATTCTATGTATTGATTTAAAAAGTTTTTTTGCTTCTTGTGAATGTATTGAAAGAGATTTAGATCCTTTTAAAGTCCCTTTAGTGGTAGCAAATAAAAATCAAGGAAATGGTGCGATTACGTTAGCTGTTACTCCCTACTTAAAACAACAAGGAGTCAAAGGAAGAACACGACTTTATGAAATACCAAGATCGATTAAATATACCATAGTAAATCCTAGAATGAGCTTATATCTCAAAAAGAGTACTGAAGTGGTATCTGTTTTTCTAGATTTTATTGATAAGAGCGATTTACATATTTACTCTATTGATGAGTGTTTCTTAGATGTCAGTAATTATTTACATCTTTATAATAAAACACCCTTTGAACTTGCAGAAGATATATTAGCTACCGTAAAAAAGAAAACAGGACTTACTGCAACTTGCGGAATCGGACCAAACTTACTCATCGCTAAAGTTGCCATGGATATAGAAGCAAAACATCAAAAAAATGGAATTACTGAATGGACTTATGAAGAAGCCAAGGAAAATTTCCGAAAAATAACTCCTTTATCTAAAATGTGGGGAATCGGTTCTAGAATGGAAGCCCGATTAAATGCTCTTGGAATTTATACTATTGGAGACCTTGCTGATTATGACAAGAATAAATTAAAAGTTAAATTTGGAATCTTAGGTTTAGAACTATGGCAACATGCCAATGCTATTGATAATTCAGAAATCAAAGACTTTCAAAACATGAAACAAGAGAAATCCTTTAGTCATAGCCAAGTATTATTTAGAGATTATGATGGAAATAACATTCATATTATTATCAATGAAATGATTAGCCTTTTAACCGCTAGACTTCGTAAATCTAAAACAGAATGTTGTAATGTTGGAATTGGTATTAGTTATTCTAAAACCTGTGGAGGAAGCTTCTATCACACCACTAAATTAGATACAGCAACTGATAAAGATGCTATTATCTACAAATATGCTAGTTTACTTTTTGATCAATATTATGAAGGATTACCTATTAGAAAAGTAACAATCAGTTTATCAAAATTAAGTAAAAAGCTAGGTAATCAGTTAACTCTATTTGAAAATATTGAAACAATAAAAGAAGAAGAACATTTAAAAGAAACAATTGATGATCTTAAAGATAAATTTGGTAAAAATAGCATTTTAAACGCTACTAGTTTACTTGAAGATTCAACTATCAAAGATCGTAATAAAAAGATTGGAGGACATCATGAATAAAGATCGAGGAATGATTAAATGGCTCCCTTTCAGTGCCGTTGAAGATCCAAGTACTATCATAAAAAATATTGAAAAACAAAAAAACTATCATAAAAAACCAATTCTTTCTAAAGATCAAATAGAAATGATTGAAAATGATATTCTAGAAGCATATCATACACAAAATGATATTTTAATTATCTATTTATCAAATGGAATTTATAAAAGATTAAAAACAAAGATTTTAAAAATTGAAGCTAGTTCAAAAAAAATAACAACAATTCAAAAAGTTTTATACTTTGAACAAATAATTAATACAAAATTAATCTAAACTTTCAAAAACTTTAAAGAAAGTACTTGATATTATTTTTTTTATATGATAATATTTATTTGTTCTTAATTGGGGAATTAGCTCAGCTGGCTAGAGCACCACGCTTGCACCGTGGGGGTCATCGGTTCGAATCCGATATTCTCCACCATAAAGGTAATAGACGAACCATTTACTATTTTGTAGGTGGCTTCGCAATCAATATTGACTTGGTGGACAATAGTCCCAAAGTAAGTAAAAACGTCTGAAATATGGCGTTTTTATTATGTTTAATGATATAATAAAATTATTAGGAGTTGAAAAGATGTTTAATAATGATGATGAAACACAAATAAAAAAATATTATTCCTTACTTTGTGGTATGCAAGAAGCGATAAATTGGGATTTTGTAGATATTGAAGTCGTTGATAAATTTAATAACATACTTAAAAACATACAAAGGATTACCAATGATACTATTCTATTAAATTATGAAATTAAAGATACAAAGGTTAGAGTATATAATAATTTTAATGAAGCAACTTGTCATATAACCGATTTTGATGCTTGTATGAAACCAATTTTAAGATACTTGAAAGACAACTATATAAATGAAGATGTTACCAAAATAGGAACATTATATAGTACTATTGAAAATGATGAATTAAAGAAAAGATGTTTAGATATTCTTTCAAGTAAAGATGCTTTTGATAGAGTTATAAATCAAGCAACTCAAGTTTTAGAAACAGAAATAAAGAAAAAGGCGAAATTGGAGAAAGAAAAACTAATAGGAATAAATTTAATATCGAAAGCAATCGCCCCAAAAAAAGAAAATACCATTTTGTTATTTAGTGATGAACCTGAAATACAAGAAGCATATGCGTTTTTATTCAAAGGTATAATAGGAACTTATAGGAACCCAACTCATCACTCAACTGATTATGTATGTACTAGAGAAGACGCATTTAAATGTTGTGCATTTATAGATTATTTGCTTAAGGAATTAAATCATTGCAAAGTTGTTGAAAAAGTAAATAGTTAAGGAGTTAATAACTTATGATAATAGAAAAATTTATAAAATTATATGATGTTATATTTAATAACGAATACACTGAAAAAGAATTTAATGAGAAATGGACTATCTTTAAGCGTATAAGTCAAAGTATAGACAAATTTAATTTAGCAAACTTTTATGATAAAGCAAAACTACTCTTAAACAATCAGGGATTTGATAGTGGGATTTCAGGAGTTAATTATATTTCAAATCAATTTCCAAGTTTCACGCAAACAGGAGAAATAACTTACCTAAAATATAAGAGCGAACAAATTGAAAGAATTATAGAAGAACATAAAAAAATTACCTTTGAAAATACAAAAGTAATATTTCCTGATTTTGAATTAGAAGCAATTAAGAAAGTATTAGATTATTGTAAGGATAAGAAAATTATTACCTACAACGGACGAGTATTTGTGTATGCGTCTGATGAAATATATACAATTATTTATGAAAACATAATTATTCCTTTAGTTGCCGAAACTACTAGTAATGTAAATTATAACCAAATAACAAATTATGGAGTAATGAGTGGAGTTAATCAAGCATTTAATTTGAATATTACTAATGATAGTGATTTGTTTAATCTCATTACTGATAAATTGGAAGCAATTAAACTTGAATTAAATAATCAACATAATGATAAGATATTGGAATTAGAAAACTCGGTTAAGAAAAAAGACAAGAAAAGTACTTTAACAATTTTAAGCGAACTTGCTTCTTTGGGTAGTTTCATTGCACCATATATTATATTACTTGCACAGGCAATAAAATAATGATTAATCTTTACACAATCTTTTTTACATTCTCATAGTTTTGAATACTTTCATAAGTATTTACTCCTTAAACCACAACATTTAATATCAAAAAACTAACACATTTTGTAAAAAAAATGTGCATTTTTTTACTCTTTTTCAGTATTTTTTTCCTCCTATTTTCACCTTTTTTTCAGTCATTAAACATATTTCTTTAGTAAAAATTTAACCTTTTTTCTTTTATTTAAAGTAGAGTCCCTCTCCCTCTCACGTGCTCGTGAATTTTCATTTAGGGAGTTTTTTTAATATTCTTCTTTCTTTGTAAAATTCTTTTAAAGTATCACTTTTTGAATAAACTTTTTTATAGTAATCAATATTCATATTTAATTTCTCTAATTTTTTTTCAATTTCTCTTTTATTCATATTAATCCCCTGTTTCATGAGAATATATATTAAATCAATATAAATAAAAAAGTCGAATATTTTCATTCAACATTCTTTTCAATTCTAGTGTTTCTAGTCCTCTTTCTTGTATACTCAAATTTACTTGCTTGATATTCTACAGCTTTTCTCGTTCTACCTAATTCATTAGCCATTTCAGCGTATGTTTTTGGATTTCCATTCTCGTAATTTTCACGCAAAACATTGATTTCTTCAGCTCTCCAAAAACATGGAGAGAGTGGCTCAACAAATCCTAAAGATTCTAAACGTGCTTTAACAGCTTTTGCAGTATGACCTACTTTTGCACTTATTTCATCATAGCTTTTTCCTTGCAAAAACATTTTTTGTGCTTGTAAATTTTGATTCTCAGTCCATAATGTATATACTGGCGGTGGAGGTATTTGATAATCTTGCTTTCTTTTTTCCTTTAGCCATAGTGGTTCTTTCCCAAAAATATTTTCTTCTAAATATCTTGCATCAAAATGATTTTGATGTTGTTCTAAAAATTCCCATAAGTCTTCGATTTTTACAGCTAATACTTTTTTTGATTTACTTACCTGAATTTTTTTAGTTTTCAACCCATATTTTACCCAAGTTTTACGAATTCTATCATAAGGTACATTTAATAAAATTGAAAGCTCAGTTACTTTAATTAATTCTGCATTTCTGTCTGCTGGAGGTCCTAACTTCATTCTTATTGACTTAACTATAACAGCATCGACAGTACGATTTAAATATTTAGCAATAGTTTCTCTAGTAAGATAACCCCAATTCTCATCAAGATATGTTTCTTCTTCTTTGGACCAACTTCTATTCAATTTAATATCATGTTTGTTCGCATACGTCTCTACTGCTACAGTACTTCTATTAATCATTTTTGCAATTTCTTTAGCAGTCTTATCAAAAGCATGAGTTCTTAAAATTTCTTCTTCCTCTTTTGTCCACAATTTTTTTGATGAAGATTTTGGTTTTTCATACCCTAAAGATTCTGCCAATTTTACTATAACATACACAGTACAGCCAAACCTTTTTTTCATAGAATGAGCAGACTCTTTTCCCCAATTTTCCTTTATATATTCTATTTGTTCATCACTAAACTCATATTTTGATGGCATATATAATCACCTATTTGAATTATTATACATTAAATTTTCTTTATTACAACGTTTAATTTTAAACATATTAAAAAAAGCTAGTATTTCTATTTTGTTACATCTTCTTTTCTAAACCAACTATCACAATCTCAATTTTTTTTATCTTCATTAAGAATCGAGATCTCGTTAAATCAATTATTTTCATAATCCTCGTTTTTCGTTTAGCTCTTAACTATATACAACAAAAAAATTAAAAGTATACCCCTATTTTTATTTAATTTTTATTATATTCTTATCCTTTATATATATTACTCAGTTTAACTGAGTTTTTTTATGAAAAAAAGTCCCAGACCAACAAGTCCAAGACAATTTTATTATTCATTTAACATTGTATTTAATCGATCTTTATATTCTTGCAATTTTTCCTTACACTCAAGAATTTCCTCTTCATAAAGGAGTCTCTCTTCTTCAAAAGAAAGAATTTGATTTTCTAAAGCCTCAATCTTATCTAACAAATCATTTTTATCGTTATAGCATTCATTTAAAGTATTCGTTTTAATTGTCTCATAATATTCTTTGTAATTTTTCTTTAAAGTTTCAATATTCTCTTTATTGGCATAAATTACGATTTCCATTGAATACATCTTATCATAATTATAAATTTTATTTTCCTTTAATGCTCTAAGTAATTCATCATAAATTTCTTTGAAATTACTCCAATTATTAGAAGAAATATAAATACCTTCACTTTGATCTGATAACGTAACATTAGTAAAATTCGCATAATACTTTGCTTCTACTTTTATATTATCTAATGAATTATCTTCAATATATGTCATTTTTTCATAAGAATTTATAAATAAATCTTTTTCCATAGTAAAGTCAAATATTTCTGTTTTTAATTCATATTTCTCTGGAACTTCATCCACAATTTCAAAATCAGCAAATTCTAGTACAGTTAAACCAAAACCAATACCTAATCCTACCACTGAAATAAGTAATAAAAGAAATGTTTTTTTGGGTTTTATTTTACAGTTCATAATAAAATTATAAGCAAGCTCAATTATAATATAAACTGCTACAATTGATGCAAGTAATAAAAATAAAATTCCAAAATAACATACTCCTTGAAATAATAAACCAATCCAGAATACTACTGCCATGACTAGAAACAACATAAATAAAATAAAGGGCGAAGATAATCCTAACACTAATACCTTAATAAAGAACATGCAAATCGCACCAAGAATGGTAAAAATACCTCCATAATTAATATTCTTTTTCACTTCTCTTTTTTCTATTAAAACTTTATTTTGTATTTTTGTTTTTTCTTCTGGTATTATTTCACTATTCTCATCATTGCTTTTTTCCAATTTAACTTCTTCTTGAAACTTATTCAAATAACAATATTTAAAAACATAAAAGAAAATCAAAACAAAGAATACAATATAAACAGTAGATATTAAGAAAGTCCAGATTTTTCCAAGCACTAATCCTAGTTGGAATGGAATAGAATAAAAAATACTAGATCCAAATTCACTAATAATTTCCACTGGAATCCAAAATAAACATAATATCCCAAAAACAAGACACATTGTTGCAAACATCTTTGTATTTTCTCCAACACTATTATTAGCAATCATTTTTCCTGTCTGACTTCCCATATCTAGAAAATCATCAACATAAGATAATAAATTTGCTTTTTGTTTTGCTTCCTTTGAAATCTCCGAAATTTCATCATTTGTTAAATCATCTAAACTACATTCAAATATTTTAGAAAGCATAATCAATTTATCCATTTCTGGATAGGTTTGTCCTGATTCCCATTTTGATACTGCTTGTCTTGATACATCTAATTGATCGGCTAATTGTTCTTGACTTAACTTTTTTTCCTTTCTGAGTTTTTGTAACTTTTCATTAAATTTCATTTTCCTTCACCTCACCAAAAATTTACTACGAAACCTGGTTGCATTCTACCACTTTTCGGTTGTTTTTTGTTAACTCGCGGTTGCAATTTCATTATATCATACCCTTTTTTGCAATTTCCAAAAAAAAACGAAAAATTAATTTCATTTTATTAAACTCACCTTTTATGATAATAATCCTCAAAGTCATTTTTATTTAACACCGGTTTATCTTCTATTAAAGTTATATAATTATTTAAAAATTCAATAAAGAATTTTTCCTTACTATCAATTAAATGAATTAACTTATTAGCCAACGCAAGTTTTTGTTTATGGTCATTTAAATCAAACAAACTTCCCAAATTATTTGAATCAAAAGGTTTTATTACTGCTATTGCATTCAATAAACGATTTACTATAAATGAAATTCTTTCATAGTCTTCTTTATTTAAATGATCAAATTCAATTATATCTACTTCAAGCTGATCAGTAGACAGAACGATTTCAAAATCATTTTCATTTACTCTTATCTTATTGTATTCTTTTAAATATTTTAATAATTCTAATGTAAGGTTATAAATATCTTCTCCATGAACTATAGAAAACGCTTTTCCATTAAGTACAATTTTTCCATTTTCAAAACGAATAATTTGATCAATATTTAATTCTTTGTTATTCAATTCAGATTGTTTTTCTGCTTTTATTTCTTCTTTTTTTGAATATTTTAAATACTCTGTTGGAAGTTCAAATCGAGGGAATCTAGATAAATCTAAATTAACTAAATCACTATTTAAAATTTCTTCATCCTTTTTTTGCTCATTCGTTGTTAACAATTTATAAGATTTATAAATTAAGTATTTTTCTCTTTCTGAAGCTACAACCCAGCGTTTTTGATTATTTAACTTTCTAAGTTGCTGATTTTCTAAAGAAAAGCAAAATTCTGTTTTCATACCAGTTTTATAGTCTGTTATATGAATT
>Ga0153938_1000032_pt1 | contig 49465 bp, 52 predicted proteins | sample TSNY022MetaG_FD_104740 | JGI IMG/M metagenome (GOLD analysis project Ga0153938, IMG submission 104740) | Attine ant fungus gardens microbial communities from New Jersey, USA - TSNJ022 MetaG | ecosystem: Host-associated > Fungi > Mycelium > Unclassified | place: USA:New Jersey: Brendan T. Byrne... | reverse complement strand
TTATGGCATTGCTACAGAGTCTCTTTGGAAGTCATAGGGTAGATTTTGCTCACGGTCATACCCCTAGATTGATCGTAAAATAGATCATTTGTTCTGAATAAATTTGTTAACCAATGACTCCGTACAAATACCAGATTTCTTGTCCATGAAGCTCCAAGGACAAGATATCAATCCCTAGAATCGCACTACTGATTGACCGATTGACCGATTGACTTCCCGTAGGAATCTACAAATTTAGAATTTCAGTCCTCAGACTTTCCTAATTTGCGTACGGGATGCCATTGATATTTTTTTTCTCACTCGTCTACTGCCTCCGGTCATAATAATTTTGCGGCAAATTGGACCCTAGCTTTGGTGCAGGAGTTCTTTTGCCACATCTCTGTCTCTTGCTGTCGATGTGTAAGAGGGCACAGGACCTGGAACTGACCAAACAATCACAGCGAACGAAGGAATATGACAGGAGATACGCCATTTTTCCTCAGACAACATCAGGATAGGAAACTGACTTCTTGCACTACATTATGGTAAAACATGCCGGCTGAGTCACAAGTTGGGTGAATCAGAAGTAAAGCGATACAAAAGAAGATCAGATGGGGTTGCTGCGTGTAGGAACGAGATCTCAGTGGTTCTATTACGGTCATCAGTGGTCTTGTTGCTCAGCTCAGATCCCAGTGTTTCCAAAGAATACCTGGAGCGATTAGTTGCCAAACAAGGAGCAGTGAGTGCCTCAAGTCTGCGCCAACATTGTCTGATGATTTCCAGTGCAAGGCATCTCTTCTTCCCAATGATCGTCTGGCCATGATTACTATGTGTGCAATCAATATTTATGCTATCACTAACTCAAGCGACGAAAAATTCCCAGAATTACTGCTTTCTTATCGTGTTGCTGTAGAACTTCATCCGCGTGGCATTTCCCGTCCCTTAGTCGGCCATGATGGTATATTCATTTGTATCTGTAGCCGCGAAGCCAAACGCACCTTTATAAGTCATAATCCCACTATTCCTCCAACAACTGAAGCACTAGGGCCCCTGAAATCCTCATCTGGGTTGGAGACTAGTTATAGACAACTCGGGACAATGGCATTATTTTCTTTTAACAATCACCATGAAGTTGCAATGGCTACCTATGATCTGACTTCACATCTCTCTCATTACCGATGGCTGCAACTGAACATACTCCGCATCAGTCATAATAGGGCTATTGTAAAAGATTTAGCTGGACTTGATGACAATGTAGGCAGAGTAGTTATAAGACGTTCTGGAAGTAATAATCATTTTCTCGTAATGGATGTGATTTAATATAATCTCCATTGCTTAGCATAGTTTTAAATATTTCTATAGCTGGCTACACTACTGTGAATAATTCTTGTAGTGATTCAGCTGGTGATAATGCCTATAAAAATTATTAACCAGTGTGAGTGAAGACAAATTTGCTTTTATTTCCACCTTCATTCTTGTCATATGTTGATTTTTGACCGAAGAAAATGAAGTTAGCTGTAAAATATCAATAAATCAGTACATCAATGCCCAGATAAATTAAATCACTCACCAAGGCATCGTATTGACCCTGATTGATATACTCGAAGGCTTTTGAAGCCATATCTTTATCCTTGTGACCTAAGAATCTCTTAAATGCATTGATTGCATTCTTTTTTTGATCCTCAGTAGCAAGAAGAGGGTTAATCAATGCCTCCGTATGACCAAGGATATCTTTTGCAGCATGCTGGGCCTCCTTGGACTCCCCTTTGGACTTGGCAAGTTGCAGATGCTTCTCAAACAGCCTCCGAAGCTCTGATATCAGCATCAGTGGATGGATTGTATCTGGAGGTCTAAATGAGTACTCACTCTCAATTTCAGAAGATGTTGACAAGCCAGATTCAGAGGAGGCATCACTGGCAGGATAATCACTGGCAGAATTATTGCTAGAGGAGGAAGACATAGGGACAATTGAAAACAAGGTAATAATGTTGGAGATATTCTAGCAAAGTAGACTGCAGTAAATGTGTGCTTGTCATAGATTGATTCAGCACTATATATACTAAGTACAGCATAAGAGAACGAACTGTCCATTGTTTTAATACAAGCAAGTCTTTAAAGAGAATAAATGAAATCAATCATCCATGTGGCCAAGCATCGGTTTCAGTTGTCACAGAAAGTACAAGGACATTCTCTGATAGATTCTTTAATAGATAATGAATGATACACAGGTCTTTGTTAAAATCTGATAGCCAAGGGGGCGTGTTGATAACTTGCTGATGACTTGGCAGTGATGGGAAACTCAGCATCGTCAAGAACCTTATCAGTCGTCCGATGCGGTTTTTCACTGCAAGTGTGTTTGATGAAACCAATATTTTAACGTTCAGGAAATACCAGGAGCTGCCATGACCAAGAGTGTACCCTACAATCTTTCCGTACTTGATTTTATATTGGCAGTCTTATTCCCTCTACTCCTTACCCTAGTAGGCTGTCGACTACTTCCCCCTTTTCCTTGGTCTGACATTCGCCATCTTCTCACTGGACTTCGCATTCGACGTGCCCATCCGTTTTCTCTGAATAGGGCATACAATAGCTACTCACAATACGGTTCACTTGCCAGGCAGGAGGTCGCAATCATGGAACGTTCCTATAGCACCATAGAGAGGGCCCATAAGCATTTGGGATTTAGAATTGGATACCCACGCAAACTCGGGCGGTTGAGGGAAGCCATAGAGATGAACACAACTATCACGGAAGCTGTCGTTAAACTTGCATCTAGAGAACTCTCTCTTGAGGATGGTTCCTTTTGCGATACAAATCAAGTCGACCTCGGCCGTGTGCGCGAGTCACTGAAGCATTTTGTTCGTGATTGGAGTCAAGAGGGAGCAAGAGAACGTGAAAAGATTTTCCAGCCGATAATTCGCGTTCTTGAAAGGGTACCTGTAGCCGAGAGGGCGAAGATGAAAGTGCTCGTTCCTGGGTCTGGTCTCGGTCGGCTGGCCTGGGAGATTTCACAGCTGGGTAAGTCCTTAGTGTAGAACTTGTTGTTCATCCTTATGCTCGTAAAAGGGTTCATCACCAGGGCTGTCGAATTTTCGTACTTTATGATCCTTGCAATGCGTTTTCTCTTTTCACCTACCGCCACTACGAAAACAAACCAACACCAAATTCAGCCTTTTGCACATTGGTTCTCACACCAACGTTCGAACGAAGCCTTGTTTCGCACAGTTTTCATTCCAGATGTTGTCCCCCGTTTTTCTCCATCCCTTGAATTGATAGAGGAAGATTTTCTGAAGTTACGCCCTTCTCGAGATACCTTCCATAATTCAGACAAAACTACCTCAGGCTATGACTTCATTGTGACGTTGTTCTTCATAGACACGTCTATCAATATCTTCTCGACCATTGAGAAAATTTATCATCTCCTACGACCTGGTGGTGTCTGGATCAACCTCGGTCCACTACTCTGGCCTGGCGGTGCACAAGCCAAAGTCGAACTTAGCCTTGACGAGCTTATGCACGTTATACAAGAAACTGGCTTTTCGGTTCACTCTGAGGTGGACATAGATGACGTCAAAGCCCCTCGTACCGTCGAGTGCGAGTATACTAGCGATCAGAATGCGATGATGCGATGGATCTACCATGCGGAATTCTGGGTGGCCACAAAGGGTCCTGATTCACATTGAATTCTGTTTCCTCCATGTCTGCTATATATGAGTGGTTGTGTAATATTCGGGTGTTACTGTGCACCAGTCTATGGCAGCAATAAAATAAGCTTTTACTCTTACAAACCTATCGTCCAAAATTAGCAGTGTTTGGATCCTCCCACCAACACCCATTATTGTACTGTTCTTCATCCTTCTTCAAATTAGCTGCTTGCTGCTATGCATACCAAGTCTATCGTGAGCCTGACTGTCCTTGCGCTTTCTCAATGCATATTTGCACATGAAGGTCCCGAACACAGTGGTCCAGCGGTTGGAGAAACTATGGAGGACTATGCACAAAGACACGTCAGCCAAAAGCTTCAGTCTCTTTGGCATGTCCAGAATACTAACTACATGTTATTAGATGTCCTCTGAGCATCATATGTAAGTTTTCAAAGAGCGGGCTTTATCGAAGTGGCTCAATTTGATATAGCGATTCTTTCGATGCCTCAAGTTTCTTCCTGTTACATGATTTAAATAGGTGAGGTCCTATATCGTTTTATTCGCATGATGACCGAACGTCATAGGGATGGACTATGGGACCGAAGCGAAATCGAAGCAGTCTATGGTGTCCATCACATCTACTCACAGCAAAAATCGAAAGTAATTGCTTGCTCGACTGTTGCTCTCAGGATCCTCAAGGCTGACGGAAACGATTATAGGATGACGAGGAACATCAAAAGAAGGCAGAATTGGTTGTAAATGCCGTTCTACAGGTCTTAGACAAGAACCGAGACGGGTACGTGGATATTTCCGAGCTTGAAAAAGTTGGTGTGGGTGCTCTACCAAGTTTTGAACATATGGGGGCAGAAGGGCACCACTATGACGTTGAAAGCGGTACGTTCGAACGCTAACTATCTATCTCTTTCCGCTGCTGATTGGGCCTTCCAGAGTTCTTCCTTCACCACGAAGGTACCTACACATAATCCGCCAATCCTGTCTGATATATGCACTTACTCTTCTTAGAGAAATATCATTCTACACCTGAAACACAGACAGATGACTCTTACAATCACCCAGAAGACGTTGAGCACTTCTCCCATCATGAACGAATCGAACGGCAAGAGACAGAGCGCGAATCTAAGTTTACAGGAGTGTCTGTCGAAGAACTTGAAGCAGCACAAGCAAAAGTAGAGGCGGAGGCGGAGGCAGCTCAGCAGATGAACGAGGCACCACAATCCGTCGAGTCGAATCAGCAAGATAGTACTGGTAAGCCTCCAGTAATTCGTGTCCCCCCTCCCGAGAAACAGGATCCAGCCGTGAGGTATGCTGGAGAGAAGCCTCATGATGAGGAATGGGGTGCTGGTGAGAGGGGTTACAAGACACCGAGAGATGCGAGCGATAGGATGAGGAGGAATGTACCGTACAAGGTGAGGTTATATTCCTCCATAAGGATAATTATGAATTGAACGCTGATTTAGTCTCGAATGCAGTACAAATTCAAGAAGAATTGGAGTGATTTCTGACGGATACTTGTCATCCTTTTTTCATCCTATGAATTTCATATCTACATCTGCTCCGAGTCCATCTACATATCGTATCATGGGTTGATCCTTTGGATAAAACGCTTTCTCTGTTTCAGCTCCCTGAGAAAATATCTAGGTGGCAAGGAGATAATTTGCAAATGCAAGAAGATACAGATCAGGCGTCGAATGGTCCATATCCGGGAGTACTGCAATTCTCAAGTCTGATGGGAGAACAAACTTGTTACGGAATGAGTCCTTTAAGCGAGTTCATCAACTCGACCCAGACACTGCGAAAGACGTGGGGTACCTGACTTACAATTATGGCAACTTTTGCCACACTCGCGCGTGTAACCTAGCAGTGAGCATTGATGAAATTTCAGTACCATCCTTATCTTGTCCAATTAGTAGATCAATATTATGTGACGAGGTAATTTTAACAAGCCGGGACCCAGAAAGGAAAACCATTGAAGTGTGAAGAGAACTATCGTCCGTCGAACATATCATCCATGATCCCTCTTTCTACTGCCTCCCAATCAATATTTCCCCCACTTGTGTACATGCTCTCGTAGGATGCAATGCTGACATTTGAGAAAAAGGAAACCAAGTCTCGTATGCTCTCAATCTGTTTGACTCCGTTCAGCTGAGGACGTCGTAGTTTTCGTGGTTCCTCATATGTAGTGGTTTCGTTAGGTACAGGTGATGATTTACCTGAGTCCTGTCAAAGGCTGAGCATGAAAGGAGAGGTCAAGAGCCATTGGGCATACCACTACAGGAAGACTCCCTGTCGCGTCTGCAAGTCGGTCCATCATCGCTTCCGGAGAACAATCATCAGGTCGATAGATGGCATCTACAGTGTCTGTGATAAAGATCCATTGATGACTGAGCAGCAATGACTGTTAGGTATTTGATCGTGGCAGCGCAGGTAAAAGCTTACATTTGGAATTCTTCGGTCTGTAGAGTGACGAGAAGATCTAAGCATTTGCATGCAGCCAGAATGAGTTGCAGGTCTTCAGAACCGTCAGGAGGGAGATTCGTCGTGACTTGTTCAAAAATCCGGAACTGGAGAAAACAACGTCAGTCCCACAAAGTTTATCCAACTCAAACACATACCAACTCGGTAAGAAGAACGGGCCAAAAACTTGTCAAGTTGTGTTTCGATAGACGGCATAGCAGGACACGGACACAAAGAAAAACCTCACTTTGCACAATTGGTGCTGCCACGTTGCGAAGGATATCGACTAATTTTTCTTGGATGACAGGAAGTTGGGTCAAAAAGTGATTTTTCTCCCCGGTGAAGATAATAAAGGACAATCTTCGAACATTTAAAGAACGAAGCAGCATTTCGTATTCTCTATTGGTAAATATGTTGGCTGATGGAGCTGTTGCGACTTTGGCTATCAACATAAGAGACCTTTTGAGCTCAAAACAGGAGTGTATTATTTCACTCACACAAAAGTTCGGGAAAAGCAGTCTTATCGGAATCAAAGAGTGACTTGATCACCGGTTTCCAAGACTCAGCCTCGTCGGGAAGAGAGTTAAAAAAGCGATTGTCATTGAAGAGATCGGCGACTGGTGCTTTCCATGCCTTCAGAGCAGCCTGAATCTTGGTCATTTTTTGCAGCACTGTCAAGATAACACCATCAATATCCAATGGCCTGTTGATTTTGTAAACAAGGATCATCTTTCCGAGATAATGACCTACCTTGTCCTCCCTCGTAAGGCTGGTGTCACAATGTAGTAGATGATGTTAACACAAATGCTTGCCACTTTGTCAGGGTCCAACAAAAATTTGCGAAGATTAGGAAGTGAAGCTGAGGCAATGAACTGCGTGATCTGTGCTGGGTCAGAAAGCGGTCCACTTGTCACAATGCTAGTTCTCACCTGAGAAACATTCTCAAGGGAGCCGGTTTGCTTGGGTGCCTCAGGGGTAACCAAAGAAGACGCACTCTCACTGAGATCCATTCTTTCATCCTTGCCAGGTGTCGTCGGAGAGTCCTGTCCACTCGTAACAAAGGAATCCTTAGTTGACCGTCGTATCCACGATCCCTGGTCTTGTGACCGACTAACAAGGGTGATACATGCATCCAAAAGTTTAGTATAGATATCCTTGGTCCTCTCAGTAAATGATAATTATTCGACAAAGCTCAATTTTACCTGAAATTCCTTTCGTATGCGTCGGTCCTCTAACGCAGTTGTTTGAGTGATCTTGTCCGCAAGGACAGAGAGACATCTCAGGGCGTAGAAACTCTGAATTTTATAATCCTTGACATTCCCTGCAATTTCCTTGGCCAATTGGATGTATCGACCCCATACTTGAATAACAATCGGACCTTCTAGGCGCGCCAGATATTGCTCAAGGAACTTGAATAGAACAGCATCGGATCTACGGGCAGCTTTAGTGGCGGCAACGGCTGTATCATTTCTCACCACTCACAAATCTGGATTGATAGCTTGCCTTTTACTCTTCTCCGAGATTCCCGATATACGACACCAGATGCTTTCACAGGTCATGTGTACTGTATTTTGGGCGTTCGCCATGAGAATATCCACAGCTTCAAATGCTGCTTCTGATGAAGTTTCTGGGTAAGACTTGGGATGAAATCAGAACATGCAGAATTCGGATGGCATGCATACCTACAGATTTGTCACGGTTCCAGCGCTCCACAACTGACTCGAATACTTCCGCGGAGTGCTTGCGGAAGAGATGCTCTAGTATACGACGGCACCGCAACCGGATTCGATTGAAAATCATGGATAGCGACTCATCCCTTGCTGTCTCTACGTCGCGTTTCTTCCACGCCAGCGAAGACCATATCGAATACAACACTCGAATACCTTCATCTAATGTACGATAGGCTGAAGAGCGTGCCTAGATATGTGTATGAGTTTCCGAAAGACTACGCGCAACTGGATTCAAAGTTTCACCGTAAGCTGTTCACCATTTGCTGTATGATTGGCCTCCGAACTGAACACATTAGACACGTATCCCAACAATCCTCCGCTTTCGTGTATAGGCTTTTCAACAATGGAATCTGCATCACCGTCCTCCTCCTCCGTATAGGCTAGACTCAGCAGTACAAATTGCTCCAGGGCATTCAGCAGTATGATCATGTCCACGTCTGTAATAGTGGCATGGATATCTCTGCTATAATTATCCGGTTGCTTTGCTGCTACGAGAACATCTTTCAGTGAAAGGTATAATTGCTTGCAAATGCAATCATTAAGAGGGATGACAACGGATTGGAGTGCAGGCTGGAACTGCGGAATAGCCATCAGGATAAAGTCAAGCCAGTGTTGTAGAATGGACCGATTGCTCCGTGTGGAAATGCCATCGACGAGAGTTTGAACTAGTAAAGGATTCACGGAGTAAGCTCGGCTCGCACCACTCGTCACCTTATCTCCATCCGAAGTGATAGCAGCCGCGGAACTGTCCTCCTGTTTACCGGAAACAACCAATTGTGAGGCTTCAACCGTGGACACAGAAATCAATGAGTGGAGAAGGTGTAAAAGTCTGTTCTGGGGGTCGAGTCTCTTCGTGTGAACACAATAGTAAAGTTTGCCAATTACGGCGGCTTCCATGGTCGCTACAATAGTTCCTTCCATCTCTCCTCTCGAAACAATGAGTTGCAGGACTTCCACTGCCGAGGACTGGATCAGCTCGTTTAAAGGTGACATGCTTGGTGCCCACTGGGTCTTTGGTTCAGATTGTAAAAATCTGGTGGTCTTTAGTCGTTTCATGGACATAGCTTTCAGAAGAATTACCTCATCAAGATCTCGATAAGCACATCCAGATAGGTACCGTCATTTTCGGATAATTTACCTTCTTAGCAGTCAGAATCTCGAATATCAATACATGATGAAAGACTCACTCGCATCCACTCGACTCACGATACCAGCATAGTGGTACGATCTTCGAATATAGGACGTCTTGACTACCTTGACGAACTCTTGACCTCCAAAACGTACCACGGAAAGCAGGATCTCAAGGATATAGTTGACGTATCGTTGATCGAACGGTTTCTCATACGTAAAGCCTTGTATTTCTTTTCCATGGACCTTGATCTGTGCTGGAACCCTCAGTATCGCTGGATCGAGGAGCTCGTACAGGATAAGATCCAAGATACTAGATCGTTTATTCAAACCCCAGAATAACGTTTGAATACCCGGCATACATACCCCAAGTAAGATCGTAGGTTACATCTCATCCACGTCTCTCCGATCCTCTTTAAATAGGGATCATCACTCTTCAGGGTATCGAGCACGATCATGAGCGGAACCTTGAATCTGAATCCCGGCAATAGCTTGTCCTCTGAAATCGGCGTAAGATAAGAAAACCACTATTTCTGACGTAGAATAGGTACCAGTCAGCCTCCACAAAACCCCAAACGCCTCGTACACCTCATTATCATGCCTCGGTTTGGGAGAAGTCAGACTCTGCGCCAGGATACTCTCCACGTACGGTTTCTTCATAGAAGATTCCAGTGACCAGATAAGGTTAACTGCGCGGACGTGATACATACTAAACTTGGGACGGAGATAATGCAGCAGCTTGCTGACCATTTTTGATATGATAGTTCTGTCGTCAATGCTCAGCTTGGGTTTCACACAACTGGACTTGTACAGAGAAATGCTGAGGCTGATGATGCGATCCACAGTCGCAAAAATTGCAGACTAAGACAACGGGTCAATATACGAGCTGTCTGGATGGGAAAAGGCCAGATGTACCTCATAATTCATACTTTGCAACAAGATCTCAAGCCACTCCGTAGGTCGCCAACCCAGATCAACAGGTGTCGCAAGCTTGATCACCATTTCGTTGATCAATCCCAATATTCCACCAAACACCTCGCGCAAAACAGAGGCTTCCTTCATCTTCCCGAGCTCCTGTGCACATTTCGCTGAACATGAAACGAGACTTTCAAAGATTGACGCCTGCGGAACGGCAAAGATTCCTTCTGCCGGTGGAGTCAAAAGGATGTCCTGAATTCTGTAAAATGTGCAAGCGAATACATAAGGTCGTTGAGTTCGACAAGAACCTTCATTCTTATCTGTCACTTCGGGTCGTTCAAGGAGTGAAGTTTGAGGTATGTGCGAGTAGAGCTCTTGAATAAGGAAGGTGGCTTGCTGATATATCCTTGTTGATGCCTTGATCGGACTCGACTGGATTTGAAGCTGGATCGAGAAATTGAGTGATAATCTAATTTAATCAAACACGTGGCTCACATTCATAACATCTACAATCCCGGCCAAGATTACAGGGAAATGCAACGTCTGCAATTCTTCATCATGTGGAAATGACCTGAGAACAAACCGGACGAGGTGAATTGCCTGTGTTTATAATTGAGCTTTATAGGAACTTGGTCTCGAGTCCAACGCACCTCAGAAGTATCTCCATTCTCCGAAAGCTCCTTAAACACCGCAGCTATCAAACATTTCCACGTGAGCTGCGGCTCGACCGCTTCGTACAGTGTGCTTGCCGCAGTCGAAATCTATTTGACCTCGTGTGAACTTACATATAGAACGGCAGACTGGCTCACGAACGTCCTTACTACTGTCCACTGGGTGCTCCATTAAATGTTTTGCAGCCTTCAAGGCATCGTAAATCAACACCTCCGTCAGAGGAGTACCGATCTCCCACTTATCCAACAACGAGATGAATATTTTGAAAGGCCTGGACTCAGCATATTCCTCGGACGGTGAAATCATTTCAGCCTAAACATACGTCCCAAAATGTCAGTTTGATTGTTAAATATCAAGACCCCTCATACCTCAAGAGTTCTGCTCAGTAACTCAAGGGCATTCTCCCTCAGAAATCTGATCTGGCCCTCGCTTCCCTCTTCTGTGCCCAGGAGCCAAGTGTACAAACGTCTGTTAAGGGATAAGTCCCTACGCAACACAACACCAGTAGCCGCACGCATGAGAATAGTGCGATCTTCGACATGAGCTTTGCGAACTGCGAATCCATCCACGCGGATGGACTGACAGAGGATGTCAAGTGCGCTCCGGCGAACAAGGAGGTTTTCATCTTCTAGCGCCGCGGCAAAAGCGCGAATCATTAAACCTATGTCACGGCCAATGATTGTGGTTATGTCTTTGTGTCGAAGTATGAGATTATTGGAAACTGAGTGAATCAGTACTAAGCTGGGCAACACACCTTCATCTGCGTTCATATGGGGTAACCGCCTTGATAGAAGGCTTAGAGATGTCCCTCTCGCAGAAGGAGATGTCAACATGATCAGCCAGATATTCTGGAAGAAGAATGAAGGCGATACTGTTCCCGATAATTTGTCCAGCAGTTCTAACACCTTGTAAACCGTCAACTGGGTTATAGGGGATGGACGGATCACATAAACCATACCTTCTCAAAGTACTCCCCCGTTTCTTCCTCTAGTCCAGGTAACAGAGCCAGGATGAAGGATTTCATTACTGGTCGAAGATCGGCCTGCAGCGATAGGTAATACGTGTCATAGATGTTCAGAAGTGTCGGCTGCAAGCAAAATCAACATTGGAAGAAAATGGGTAAATCAAGATAGGGCATACTTTGACGGATGTAGCAGCGTATTCGAAGAATGGGAACAAACCAGCTGACCACAGTGCTAGATCCTGTCTCAAACCTTCCGACTAAGAGAAATGAAGATCATATTGAGGACTGTGATGGTGCTTATGCCTACCCCTCGAACAGCGAGAATATGCGAATATACATCCAATGCTCTTTGATGTACACCTGTCGGCAGTGCAGGATTCAGACACTGCGATAGTCTTTTGGACACAATCAGTTTCTTTGGAATTTCCTTGAACTGCATGTAGGACTGAAATGTCTATCTCGGAGAATTTCGTAAATCTCGATTTTCTGTACTACGGGATGTGATGAGGGCGTACCTTGAGCAACTGCTTCAAGAATGCAATACAATCCGCCCACTCATGAACATTATCAAACCCATTTAGGCATTTCTCCACTTGTTGGACATATTTCTTGTATTTCGGATCTGAGCCATAATTGTTGTGGCCTGCTATGCACCACGTCGCAGCCAGTTTAACACTCAGTCGACTTACAGAATAGATGAAACAGACACTCACTTATTCTGTTATCAAGAGGACTGCTCAAGTTCAATGGGCTTGGATTAACCCTGCTACCATCCTCAGAACCGGCCGGTTGTGCCATCGGTGTTCGTACACACAGCCGTGGTAGAGTACCGCGTCAGGTCCCGAGAAAGTGCAGATGAATCAAGATAACTGCCCCGATACTTCGGACGAAGATACTTGATCAAACTTCAACGACGTCAGAACTGGCGTCAAGACAGTGGGCGGATGTATAAACAGGAAAAAGACAACGATATTTGGTCAGATCAATCTTAGCTCAATGTGCTGAATGACAGCATCATCAAAGTCACATGCCAATGCGTGTGACCGAATATTCACGCCCATAGCAAGCACAACCGAACCGAACATACCCAAGCTTCTGATGTAAGCTTATTGCCACTGCTTATGTCTGATCAGACTAAGGCCTTCTGGATTGTTTTGATGACTTTCTTCATTAAAAAAGTAAGACTGGAATTGCTGTCAACGATGATCCTGCCTGAGACTGATCATGATCTTGAATTAAATAAACTACCTGGATTACCAAATAGTTCTTGTTCTTGCACCAGAAATTATCAGAACAATCAACAAACAAAGCATAATCATTTTTTGAGATCCATCAATTTTGATAGCTCACTAATATTTGGAAATGTGATAATAATTTAATTGATTTATTGAAGTAGTGTTCTCAAGATCTTCAATCCAGGAATTGGTGGTATTAAGATATCAGCTATGATGACCAGATGGTTCAAGATTATGATAAGTATGTGTAATTATGCAGTAGGATGATTCACCAAAGTTCTCATCAAGCAGTCATCTTCATCATGTAGAAATATCTCTTCCATTCGCGACGATATGGACCAGTGCATTGCATAAATTCAGGACCTCACTGGCCCATCGAGGAAAATGGATATTTAGCAATTTCGACGTACAGTGTTGGCAAGTGGTCGGGAATTGACTGGTGTCTCTGGAAGTCCATATCCTATCTCTGCTTGTGCGCCCTCATGTTCTGAAAACAATGACTATTTTGATTGAAATCGCAAGTGGCTTTTCCAGGTAGCTACGCATATCATACAATTAATTGCCTTGATATACCTGATGGGCTTTTCGAAGTTTATCCTGAACCATTTGTCAAATGATACTGGTTTTCATACTACCGACCCAGTGTTACTGTAGTCAATGGACCTTATGAGTTCTTCAAACACCCTGTTTTGGTTGAATTTCTTGGTCAAGAGTAGTGGTGTGCCGTTGAGGGCTCTTTGTGTCTTTGTGTCTGCTATGGTCATCCTCGACAATCAGGACAGGCGTTGAATCTGACAAGGCTAGAGAAATGACATTGACGAAGTTCACTTCTTGAACACGATTTTGAGGAGAAATAATTACAGGGGATATCTATTGAGAGACCAATAGCAGACCAGCACGGCGATGTAATTGTCCGGAATGCAGGGTATGGGACGTCGGAAGTCAAAACAAGTCTATTGACAACCGGAGCCCGAGAATGAGCGTGGAGTTTTGAGTTCGAACTAGCGAAAGGAAGTGTCATGGTTTTATGATGATTTCTCCCATTTTGCCATCAGCTTCTCCAGGTCAAATCTGGGATCCTCAGGGTCGGAAACAACTGAAAAGAGCGTTCGTCAGAACAGTGGAGAAAGGGTGCGACGACGGAGATTCAATCAACCTGTGGTATCATCCTGCTTCCTCTTCCATGCATCTTTGGCCTCAGCAATCAGGCGCTCCCGGTTATGAATGGCGTGTTCGATTTTATGTTTGTCGTATTCAGCTTGGAGCGTCCGGCGGTGGTACCATCCGTACAAAACACCTGAAAAGAGAGCCGTATACCGGATGACCTAGAGTCTCGTGAGCTCAGAAGCTGACTTAAAACGAGCTGAAGCTTGCATTGACTGTTGGTGAGGCCATGATTCAACAACACGAGTGTGCAAAGGAGGTATACGAGGGGCCTCTGCACTGTCAAATGCATGGTCAGGCGGCAATGCGGGCAACGGCGGGGTAAGCAGACTGACCTAAATTTTGGGGAAAGAGGAGAAGCGCGACACGGAGGATCTCGGTATCTGCTGAGTCAGCAGGACTTTGTTCAACTCATTAGCCTTTCCACGAGTTGCGAGTTATTGTATATGTCGCTCTTTCTATGGCATGAATCTGTATGGACAGTTGATGTGCTCCAGGTTACTGTTTTTTGTGGAAGGATAATTCAACAAATAAAACACTCCTGTATTCTATTTGAGGCATGTACTATGTCAGTGGCCTCGCGCTATGTGCCACCTATCCAGTGGTCAATAGCGCGAGACAGTGACTCACGATCTTGAACAAATGATGTTTCGTGTTTCGCCCTGGGTTTCTTACCAACCTTCCCATCAATCCTCCACCATGGACGACGACGTCGACATGGGAGCCCCGTCCGTATCCACTCTTCCAGAGGAAAATGTTCCTCTGCCTGCTCGTCGCAGAGTCGAGTCTACTCGAAAAAAGAAGCCGAAAGCTTCGGCACTGGCTGCGCCGCTCAATCTTTCGGGGCGCAAGTCAAGTGGCCAGGTTTTTGATGTCGAGGGAGGAGGTGGAGAACTCGAGGACGAGCGAGATCAGCTTATTGACGATGAAGACGATATCGCTACACCTGCTCCTATCTCTACATCTACTTCGGGAAAGGTTCCTGAAACTACCCCGAAGAAAAGGGCACCCACTAAGCGCAAGGCTCGCAAGGAGGATACAGAAGAAGAGAGTGCCAAAAGACGAAAGACAGATCCCTCTCTGACCATAATACCTAAAAAGCCCTCTGGTTCCGATCTAATACTCGCGGAATCTTTTGGTGAAGGGACAGGCTTGAACACTGACACAAATACCCCTTCCATTAGCGTTGTAGAGAGCGAGCCCCCAGCATCAAAGGTTGCTAAAAGAAAGAGTACGCCTCGAAAGACCGCGGTCAGGGCAACCAAGGGGAAGCCTTCTGGGTGCGTAGACGCCGTTCTATCGTCCACTTACTTGTCCACTGAATCAGAGTTTATTTGATAGGCTTAAGATGGTCATCCCCGCTTTGCCTGCTTCTGTTGTAGATGATACAGCAAGCGTCATGAGCGAAGGAGGTATGTTTCCATTTTATTTTTGTTGGTCATCTTTCTTTTCATGAAAATATCTACAGGCGTTTCTGGGACCGCTGTTTCGTCTCCGGTCACAGGCAATCTTGAAAAACAGCAGCTTGCCTCTCCGGAGCCTGGACAAATTACCTTAAGCTCACCTGCAGCTGAACCAGTAGAAGAAGCCAACCTCGAAAACATCCCTCTCCCCGTTTATCCTCTCCCAACTAAAGTTTTCCTCGTTCAAGCACCACCTAAAATACCAACAGGTTTTACACTTCCTTTCACCCTCGACAAGAGTGGCAAAAAGGTCAGACATTGGCGCACAGCTAATCGCGAGATCCGTGGCATCGCTGGAGGACGATGGTTTGCTCGTTCATGGGTCGGCAATAAGGACTCTGAATATGCAACTTCACTCACACGAAGGGACCCTGAGAAGTCTAATGGATCGTTGGGCTTATCTAAACAGTCGTCCAGTTCTGCTCCGCTGGGACGAGGAACAAGGAAAGCAAAGAAGACAGCATCTGTGAATCCTTCCGCTGCTCCTTCGAGAGACGCATCAGTCGTTCCGCCGGAGAGCAACGCAGCTGCAATTGGTCCATCGAGCATTAATGCAACCTCCATTACTACGAGGGCTATGAGGGCACCGACGAAGATGAGGATTCAGCAGCTGCCCGAGGACCCAGATTCCTCGTCGGATGTTCCCATGGACATTGATCTTGCCCCCGTGCCACCTTCGGAAGGATGAGGATGCTCTATTGCATGGCGAGTGGTGCCATCTTCTTTTACACCTGATCCTGAATTTATCAGCTTTGAGTCCTCCTGAATCACATTTCTCTGTTATTCTTGTGTACGCCGGACCCTTTGGCGTTTTCATATCCTGTTTGTGCTATTACATTCACTGTACTCTATCTTTGATTACTATTGAGCAATAGTAGCTGATCACAATATGATAGAACCAAGAAAAGAAGAAGATAGGGAACTCAACAGAGTGAGATCTTTCAACAAATGTGATACTACATTTGACAAGGACTGCACGCCATTGATATCCAGAGAAAGAAGAACATTGGTTATTATACTCTACCTTTGTACAGGATTAGTGACCACAAAGGGGATGGTTGGCCAATGCTGGTCTACCCACTGTAGGAAATACCAATTTGAGCTTTTCAACTTCCAGAAGTTCAAGTACATCTATGATTGCCATTCACCGAGAGAAAACTTGGAGATTATTGTCAGGAAGCGATTTGCGATGTTAATTGAGACGGGTTAGGGAGCACACAGGAGTGTGTTTGAGGACAAACCACTTCATATGGAAACCATAGTATATGACTATATCAAAGAGACATACGTATGAAAAAGTTGTCCGGATATCGAAGCAAGACAACACTAATACATATATAGTCGTTGGAATAGAATAGATACAAAGAATATGGTTCCTGGCAAAAGGCACGTGGGAAACACTTTTTTTTGATTCAGAATCTCTATTCCGCAACAAGCTGGTGCTAATACTCAACAGGGCCCAACATTAAGGGATGTATCTACGGAAGGCATGTGGCCATAGGAGGAGGGTGTGGGCGAAGTTTGTTAGTGGATGTTTTGGATGGACATGTTTGGAGGGATTATTGTAGCAGTAAAACTAGAACGTGGGAAATACGCGTCGCGTCTTGGGTCGTCTCAATCGGATCGTCATCTTGGTCCTTGGAATCCATCTATGAAACCCCCGGCAGAGGAAGTAGAAGATGATCTCGCTGCTGAGGAAGAAAATAAGCTCATAAATGAAGTACGTTGGCAAGTCCAAGCCCAATAACAAGAAAGCTGAATCCCAACCTTTTCCAGGAGTATAAAGTTTGGTATGGCTCCAACGCTTCTTGACTTTGGACAGGAGCTTAGGTTTCTTAGGAAGAAGAATGCACCATATCTCTATGACATTGTAATCACCCATGCTCTTGACTGGCCGAGTCTCACTTGTCAGTGGTTTCCTGACAAAGAACTGTACGCCCCCGTTTATCCTCCATTTCCCATTGGATTTCATGGTCCTTCATAGAAACGAAAACAAGCCTTATACAACGCACCGCCTCCTCCTTGGAACGCATACCTCTGGTCAAGCTCAGGACTATCTACAAATTGCTCAAGTCCAGATACCCAAACGTGGCCATCCATCTACAGGTGCCGACAAACTTGACCGCGGAGATTATGATGATGAGAGAAAAGAACTAGGTGGACACACTGTCCCGCCGGTACCTAGAATTCGAGTCATTCAGAGGATCAACCATGCAGGAGAAGTCAACCGGGCGCGTTACATGCCGCAAAATCCCGACTTGATTGCGACAAAAGCAGTGACAGGCGAAGTCTTTGTGTTTGACAGGACCAAACATTCGAGTGAGCCCGAGAGGGGTGGTGAGTGTAAGCCCAATATTCGGCTGATTGGGCAGCAGAGGGAAGGGTGAGTTTGTACTTTTGCAAGTTGATCAATTGCTGATTCGGTTGTAGCTATGGCCTCGCATGGAGTCCTACCAAGGCTGGGTGTATTTTGGGAGCGTCAGAGGATATGACAGTTTGTCTTTGGTATGTCAACCTCTAGGCTTTCGTCCGAACCAGACTGATTCTGTTGAGAAGGGATATTAACTCATATGCGAAAAGCAGTGTCTCTATTGAGCCTATCAATGTCTTTCGAGGGCATACTTCTGTTGTCGGAGTACGTTTAATGCGTTCAAGTCATTTCTGATGCTCATATAATCCACAGGATGTCGACTGGCATTCAACGCAAGAAAATTTGTTCGCGAGTGTTGGAGATGATAAAATGCTTATGTTGTAAGTTTTGACAACCCTTTTCCTGATTCACATATGCATAATATGCTCTTTCCAGATGGGATACACGGACCAAGGCCGGGCCACAACAGACCATACAAGCACATGACAGGGAACTTCTCGCAGTTTCCTTCAGCCCCGCGAGTGACCATCTAATAATCACTGGCAGCGCCGACAAGGTAGGAGCACGAATGTAACTTGCTCAACGAAACCGTAACATCCGATAGACGATTGCTCTCCATGACATCCGAGTCCCTGCAAAGAAACTGCACATATTCGAGTCCCATACTGATGAAGTTCTCCACTTGGCATGGTCACCACACAACCCGACAATCTTTGCTTCTGCTTCCAGCGATCGTCGTATCAATATCTGGGATCTCTCTCTCATTGGTCAAGAGCAAACGCCGGATGATCAGGAGGACGGTCCTCCAGAGCTACTTTTTATTCATGGTGGTAAGCAAATTACTTTTTCGATTCATACAATTTCTTATTCATGGTACGATAGGTCATACTGCTCGTCCAACTGACTTCTGTTGGGCACCAGGCGAAGGTGAGAACTGGACTGCGGCTTCGACTTCCGAAGATAATATCGTCATGGTCTGGCAACCCACAATGCGCGTCTGGGCCGGAGACGAGGTTAGGATTGATGAACAAGAGCTTGAAGACGATGCAATGGATGTAGAGATGATCACTGAGGAGACAGGGCTCAGTGGCCACTCGGAGGATGAAAAGATGGATGATGCCACTGAGCAGGAGAGCAGACGGAAGATGGGTGAGAAAGAGAAAAACCCACACAATAAAGGGAAGACTGTTAGTGGCAACGGGTCGCAGAGTATGAGTGTAAGCACTACTGCTAGTATTTCGGGGGCAGACGATTAAGGTGTCGCATCTGTTGGTTGTTGCTATGTCTGCCAAAATTATATGTATTTCCAAAGCAAATAATACAGCGTGACCATACGAGAGGAAGAGGCGTAAAGGGAGATACAATGTGACGTGTGGATAGTTTCATAGGAAGATGATCCTGACAAGTTCAAATCCCACTGAAGACCATGTCCTATTAAGTTGGGTATCATTTGAACAGAGGCTTTGAGGCGTACCCCCACCAATGAGTACAAAACAGATGAGACCCAGTGCCCAGATGTTTATAGGGCTGTTCTTCTCGAGTTTTTGTTTTCGTGACAAATGTGTAGGGTTTCTGCCGTCACGAGCGTCCTTAGCGAACTTTTCATTCCTCTGGCGCATCTCGAATGCAGTAGGCTAGTGTGGTGATCGGTCAACGAGTTAGAAGTTTCCCACTTGATCAGCGCACCATGATTGAAGATAATTGAAGGAATGACGACGAGTTGACGTTGGTTGTGCAGAGGCACAAGTATGTGATATTCAGATAGTGGACGTGGCAATTTCTATATATATAATCGCCACGCTTGTCGTCATCTACGACTCCCGAAAATAATAGAAACAAATAATCTTGTCTAAAGGCTCTTTCAACATTTGACTATGGGCAAAGGGCTCAAAGCAGCACTTAGATCACAACAATCCCGACTCAGAATCAAGGAAAAGGTACAGATAGCAGCTCAAGCCGCTTTACATAAGGGAAAGAAAGCTTCCTCTCGAAGTGAGCAGGTCGCGTCAGCTCCGAGATCGAAAGGGAAAGGGAAAGAAAAGCAATTTCTGGCGAACCAACAACCAACGATTCCATTTCAACTTACAGACAAGATACTCTTAGTCGGCGAAGGCGACTTTTCCTTCACACGTGCCTTAGCTCTTGATCCACCTTCTGTACTGGACAGTCTACCTCCGAGAAATATAACGGCCACCACTTATGATACAGAACAAGAATGTTACAGAAAATATCATGATGCTGAAGAAATTGTTCGAATGCTCAAATCTAAGGGTGTAGAGGTCCTCTTCAGGGTTGATGCGACCAAGTTGGAAAAAATCCAAGGACTCAAAAGCAGAAAATGGGATCGTATCGTCTGGAATTTTCCTCATGCCGGTGTGTGTCAAGGTGCCTTCCCCCATCAAAAATAACCCTTATTTCCGGTTGAAGGAAAAGGTATAACGGATAAAGACCGGAATATCCTCTCTAATCAAATTTTAATACTGGATTTCCTGAGATCAGCCTCTGGATTCTTGAAGAATGGTCCTGTTCCTTTGATGAAACGAAAAAAGAGAAAGAATGATGGGGAAGATGAGGAAGATGATGCTATATCTGATGATTCTGGGGAGCTATCGTGCCCAACGGACTCGCAGATCGCCGTAAGAGGAACTGTCCTGATCACACTGCGGAACGTCCCTCCATACACGCTCTGGTGAATATTCTCTTCCCCATACATTTTGGTAGCTGACACATTGAGAACTTCTCAAGGGATGTTCCAAGGCTTGCGAAAAATCCTCCACATCCTACGTTGACCAGCAAACCACCCAATCCACAATACTTGCAACTTCGTTCTTTTGTGTTCCATCGTGACTTATGGACGGGCTATGAGCACCGCATGACCAAGGGAGAGCGTGCCCATGGTACAGGGAAGACTGGTGAGGGAGGTGAGGACCGGACATGGGAGTTTTGTCTCCGTGATTAATATTACCGACAGTAAGCCCCTTACCTTCGACTTACCCATGAATGACTTGTAAACAGCAGATGTACCATTACAGGTTCATAGAAGACCCCTGTGGACATCTCGGCTTGACTACTCCTGATGAGTGTCATTGTCATGTGTCGATCAATGGACTCAGAAGTGGATAGGAAGGTCATTTTGCCGAAAATCTATCACTGTCTCTTCACTCATCCCAATCTCGGGTAATTGCATATCTCATAATTCTGCATACCATGGCGAACCCAACATATCTGATTCTCCTTGAATTATAGCAATGATTCTATCACCTCCACTTACGTCTTAGCCCATGATTGGCCGAGTAATCACGGTCAACGGATACGTCTGCAGCCCCATAGGCAGCATGATCATCGAGCAGGGAAAGAGCATCATCCTTCAGTTTGACCTTGCAAGTGGCATTCATTATTTGTTGGCCTACTAGCCCACATGTTTCAGAACGAGCTCATTGTGGAAATTGATCATATCGTCACATACATTACGTAGGCTCACATAATGCCCAAATTCCAATACATCACTGAAGCATTACCGAATTGCGTCAGTACGATAACATTGAGACATTCTTGCTGAACATACATTCTGACAAAATGCTAATCCAATGACATATTGGGAAGGTCCGTGATCTGCCTTGCAGCAAAGGTCTAAGCACTATGTGTGCTGATTGAATTAGATCTCTATCTATGTCTATATCCATTCTCAAGCAACCACAACATGTGAGCTTGGTGTTTCAGCAGCAGACACAGTCTCTGCCTTATTGACAGAATTGGCTTCACTCGTTGTAGTGGTGCAATGCGCAGGTTCAGATTCGGGTGATATCTCGTTTGTGGTTGTGCGTGTACCATCTGGGGCAATATGACATGCACTATTGTTATGACGTTAGGAAAGTACAACCACAGGGGAGAAACTCAGAGAACAAAAGGGAAAAAATGTCATCAAGGCGTTGACCGTGAGACAGGCACACAGTATTAGCAACATCGAGCAAGAATAATTTATACCAAAAGAAGGTATAGGTTGGTAGCGGGGAAGTTTGCAAAAGGGCAATAGACGGACTTACGCTACGATTTGATTCCAATATGACTCCGGGTCAAATTCGAAGTTATACGAACCACCAAAATCTGCATCGAGGTGGGAATCCGGAATTAAATCGAGTAAATTCGGGTTGAATCGCATCTAGAATCGTGGAAGATAAGGGCAATGCATGCAAAGGAGTGTTTCAAAAGCAGATTCTCAGGGTCATTTTGACGATGGAACTGCCACCCACCTTGTCTCGTGTCACTGGATCGAGGAAAGGCGAGATACCTTTGTAGAAGAAACTTAGTAGTCGGGGAAGGTTTACGATAAGTGCCCGGCCGAGTGTCTCTACGTAGTGTTTTTGTAGGATATTGAGTACCTGTAAACGGAAGAGAAATGGGCTATAATATTGGTACACACAGGAGTGTCCTGTACCTTGCTAGCAACGGAGATGGAAGGATTTGTACGAAGAGTTGTAGATGCATAATCTACAATGATGACGAGAGATTCTTGGCCAAGTGGCATTAAGTCTTTGGCGCGTTCGCTGTCAAAGTGTTCATAGGGGTGAGCATGCGACTAGCAAGAACTCCTCACAGACACCACACAAGATGCCTCAATTGTCGAGGACTTGTTTCTGTGTTTTCACGTCCAGGCCGCATGTATATGATAGGACGACCGTCGCGATCAAAACCAGTAATGATACTAGGAGCAACTTGTAAGCATTTATCAAGCATCATCAACACAAGCACTTACATTTTACCGGTCTGACTTTCGATTTTGACTTCGTCGGGAGGGATGAGATCCGGCTTAAAATCGCGCCGCCACTCAAGAGTGGCTTTAATGCGCTTCTGGGCGTCCGGATAATTCCATTTTGAAGCCCTCATATATCGAGGAATGGTGTCTGCTTTCTGCAGCCATCGACGTTCCCAGGGGTGATATGGGTCCGAAAAGGGCAAGAGGAGACTGTCTGCGTACTGAGTTTATAGTTAGAAACTGTGCGCACTGGGCTCAGCAGTACGCACAGCACGCAGAGCATCAATTTGTGCTTGCTGGTCATCTGAGTATGTGTGCAGAGGGCAAATCGTTGTCCCGAGCTCCGGTTCGGTTAGCACCTGCTGGGTTGTGGTGCTCATAATAGATTACAAAAAAAACACTGTAATGACAGCCAAGTCAGTAGAAATTACTGGCTTGCACTCGAGAGCTGCGGCAGATGCAAGGGGCTGAGTCAAAATCCTTCTAGAGTTATGCCAATGTTCTGCTCAGGTTCTAGCGTCCTTGTGAAAACTCAGGAGATGTGACATTGTGACACGAACAAAGAGTGACAGTGGTTCCCTCGGCAGACAAGTCGTGCAGGTCAGCCGCTCTCCAGTCTTTTCCTCCACCACCATCTGCTATGGATGGCCAACGGCCTCCCCGTTCTGTGCGACCACACTCTCTCCAACAGAGCCCACGATCCCCAGCTCCAGCCTATGCCGACCCCTCTCGTCCCTCTCTCGTAAGTCCAGACAGCCGCACGAATGTTTCCTTCCAGAATACCGAGCGCGGCGACCGAAATTCTCAGCTTGACGCTCCCAGACAGCGTAATATGCCTTCCGCCTATCACGCCCATCTTCCCTATACAGGCGATCCAGAAAGCCCAGAGCTTTCCGATGTCTCTAAAGTCGGCCGCAAGAAGAGTTTGGTTCGTCCAGACCGCGAGAAAATTGACCCTGGCCATCGTCAGTGGCACTATCGCAGCCATGTCGCTCAGCTTGAACAGGAGGGGAATGCCCGAGTAGGCGTGATGCCGTCAAGTGCGTCTGCGGAAAGTTTCCTTCAGGTTCACTTGATTGATTTTTTTCTACGCATACAGCAACGGGAAACTTCCCACAACAGGACACCCTCCGACGAGGACAGTCACTCCTTGGCCGTGAGGAGGATGTGCATGAATCAGGCCTCGCACTCTTCAAACGTGGGACCTTGAGACGGAAGAAGGCACAATCATCGGTACCCATCAGTCAGCAGCCTTTGCCAGACAGAAAGCGAGGTTGTTGGAAGGGCCCTGGACCCAGTGGTCCGTGGATGATCTATTGCTACATCATCACGATTTGGGTTCCGACTTTTCTCATGCGTCAATGTGGTGGGTTATGATACCGTTGTTATTTGTCATTCCATCTTGACGGCCCTCTCGCTTTAGGTCTCCGTAGTCCAGAGCAGCAACGTGCATGGCGAGAGAAGATGGGCCTTCTCAGTCTTATCCTCACCCTAATGGCAGGCGTCGGCTTCTTGACTTTCGGCTTCACTGAGGCTGTGTGTGGGACACCCGCAACGAGGTTTCATGGTGTCCCTGGCTCGTGGGATAGTGTTTCAAATATGTCTGTTGTCATTCACGGCTATAGTTATGACTTCACCAACTTTAAGCACCCTGCCGCAACGGGATTCGATGGCAATACCAATCCCGTTACCACCGGCGGTTGGAATCTTGCTGGAAATGATGCCTCATTCCTCTTCCAAAAGGTCAACCAGCATTGTCTTGGCGTTGTCACCAGAGCCTCTGGTTCAACTATCACTGGTGCAAGCAATTTTCTCGATTGGTATATGCCCTGCAACATCCATAGCCGTATAGGAGGAGGTGGCGGTAACTTGACCGGTTATGAGTCCGGGGCCAATTGCCACGTCTCGGCAAAGGCTCATTCACTATTTAGTCAAATGATGAGACCGTCTGGCCAGGTTTACTATACCTGGGATGATGTCAAAGATCCTGGTCGAAATTTGGCGATCTTCGAGTCGTATGTATTCATGCTTGGTTTTATATCACTCAAACCAACGTCCCCTTGCTAGTTCTGTTCTCGATCTCGATCTTTTACAATGGATAAGCCCTGTTGAGGTCAACTATCCGTCTCTGTTCAAGGAAATGGCTCATCCAAATGGGACCTACAATACCAAAGACCTGACGATGTTATTCATGCGCATGGGTGAACGCAATGTTGGTCATTGCTTACAGGATCTCGCCACGATCGGTTTTATCGATACGAACACGATTGGTTGTGTTGCTTCCGAGGTCGTTCTCTATCTCTCTCTCGTCTTCATTATTGGTGTTGTTGCCATTCGTTTCGTCATGGCCGTTATGTTCCAATGGTTCTTTTCGTGGAAATTGGGGAATTTTCCGAGAGAGACCTACGAGCAGCGCATGCAACGCTCCGCCGAAATTGAAAACTGGTCTAGCAATATTTACCGCCCCGCCCCTAGCCAATACCGTCCCAACGTCGGCAAAGATGGCCTGCGCAAAAAGGAAAATCGCAAGACATTCTTTCCCAATACTTCTAGGTTCACACCCTCAGAGACTTTCCTTAAAGCATCGAATGGACGACCAACAACAGCATATGGCATGCTCGATTCCTCGTCTAATGCCAATTGGAAGCGCTCAACCATGTATGCGTCTTCTATGAAAGGGGGAAAGGGGACACCTCCAGACTCGCCCAGTTACAAGTTTTCGAGGAGCACAGTGTCCTTGCCTGGTAGTGCTTTTGCTGATAATCCCTGCCCCTTCCCTCTCATCAATGTCGTTCCTCAGCCTCCTCCCGAATATGAGCCGTTCAATTTCCCCCTCGCTCACTCAATATGTTTGGTCACCGCCTATTCCGAATCTGTTGAGGGTCTTCGCACTACTCTTGACTCTTTGGCGACGACGGATTACCCGAACAGCCACAAGCTTATTCTAGTCATTGCTGATGGTATGGTTAAGGGCGCTGGAAATGCATTGACGACTCCAGAAATCTGTTTATCCATGATGACTGACTTCGTTGTCGCTCCTCAAAACATTGAACCCCACTCTTACGTCGCCATCGCAGATGGTCACAAACGTCACAATATGGCCAAAGTTTACGCCGGATTCTACGATTATGATGACGCTACCGTCGAGCGTTCGAAGCAACAACGCGTGCCCATTGTCCTCGTCGCTAAATGTGGCAACCCTCTCGAAGCTAATGATGCGAAACCGGGCAATCGTGGCAAGCGCGACAGCCAAATTGTGTTGATGGCATTCTTGCAGAAAGTGATGTTTGATGAGAGGATGACGACTTTCGAGTACGAATTTTTCAACTCAATTTGGAGGGTAACTGGTGTCAGTCCAGATCGATATGAACTGGTTTTATGTGTGGATGCTGATACCAAAGTTTTCCCGGATTCCTTAACAAGGATGGTCAGCTGTATGGTGCATGACGAAGAAATAATGGGTCTTTGCGGTGAAACAAAGATTGCGAACAAAGCGGAGACCTTCGTGACCATGATGCAGGGTAGGTCATAAGCTTTTATTCTGATCTCCTTTACTCAAATTCATCTAGTTTTTGAGTACTACATTTCTCACCACATGACTAAAGCTTTCGAGTCCATGTTCGGTGGTGTTACTTGTCTACCCGGTTGTTTCAGTATGTACCGCATCAAAGCACCAAAGGGTGATACTGGCTATTGGGTTCCTATCCTCGCGAATCCTGACATTGTGGAGCACTATTCTGAGAATGTTGTCGATACCCTCCACAAGAAAAATCTCCTCCTTCTTGGTGAAGATAGATACCTCACTACTCTCATGTTGAAGACATTCCCCAAACGTAAGAATGTGTTCTGCCCTCAAGCGGTTTGCAAAACTATCGTTCCCGATACCTTCCGCGTTCTTCTTTCTCAGCGACGTCGTTGGATTAATTCGACTATTCACAACCTCGCAGAACTTGTGTTGGTTCGAGACTTATGTGGTACTTTCTGCTTCTCGATGCAGTTTGTCGTTGGTATGGAGCTTGCAGGTACCCTTGTACTTCCGGCTGCCATTGCGTTCACGATTTACCTCATCATCGTTTCTATCATCCCTGGTGGTGCCAGCACGACTATTCCTCTTATTCTACTCGCCATCGTGCTTGGCCTTCCCGGTTTATTGATCGTCATTACCTCGAAGAAGATTGCCTATGTTGGCTGGATGTTGGTATATCTCATTTCATTGCCTATTTGGAACGGGATTCTACCGGCTTACGCTTTCTGGCACTTTGACGATTTCTCTTGGGGCCAAACCCGTAAGGTAGCTGGTGATAAAGGCGGTGACCACGGTGACAAAGACGGAGAATTTGATTCGACACATATTGTGATGAAGAGATGGGCAGAGTTTGAGAGAGACAGGAGATGGAAAAGCGGTTCTCAGTCCCATGATTCTACCTATTACGAGAAGACGTGAGTGATCTGGCGCATGAAATATTTGGTTCTAACACGACTTTTTCTGTAGTGGCAATAGGCACTCTATGATCTCGACTTCGGACCAACCTCCTGGCTTTGATTCTAGTACTTTGGAGTCATCAAACGCTACTTCTTCACCTCGCCCGCGGCACGAAAGCAGCGCTCTTCTCATGCTTCCCACTCCCCTGTCTGTCAGCAGGTCTATGATGGCCTCGACCTCAACAGTTGGGGCATCGAGGTCGAGCGAGGATAATTACCTCTCAGATACCGGATCTAATTCCAACCATCGACTTACGCAATCTCCCGAATATACCGAGTCTTACGAATCGGTATCAAGTCAACGACACCTTTCACCACCATCTCCCTACGACAGCTCGGCACTTGCACCCAGAGTATACAATGGTCCTGCGACACGTAGTGTGCCAAGTCCACAACCATATCCCGGTGTCAGTCCTAGTGAATCGGCCAACCCGTTCAGGTCGTTGACGACCAGCCCAGTCAACTATGATGAGAGCGTTTCTGGATGTGACAGCGAGGAGATAAGAAATAGCCGTGGTGGGGTTAGATTGATGGACAGCGGACCAGTTCCTGCGCCCGAGGGTGTACGGCGGATACGAGCTGGAGGACGACGACCAACGTCACAACAAACGCCACAACAAAACAGGTACTCTCGTAGCTCGACAAATTTTGCATTACCTCCAGGTGCGGCGCCCCCCCAGCCGTACGGCAGTGGTGGAGGAATGTAATGATCGATATACCAGTGGTTGCCACGCTCCTCTCTCTTTCTCCTCATTTCAATATCTCTATCCAGTCCCTCGCTTCTGTGGACACATCTATTTTACTTGCATTTATCCCTTGCAGCATGGTGAACACTTTTTTTCCCTATTGTCTTTGTCTCGTCCTACAGACTATTACCCAATGTTCTACATACCTATTTCTATGCCATTTATCGGACAGTTTCTTTTAGGGCCCTTTTGCAACGAGAAGACAGACGTATTGGATAATTACAATACATATATACTAGTTTTTCTGGACTCTTTCGTTAGCGCTTGTTTGGTGCGAGCGCCAATGCAAACACGCCAAGTGGGTGAGTGCTGCAGGCAAAGATATTTATTTGCACCTCGACCACTGTTCTCGGCGAGGTTCCCAGCTTAACTCTCAAGGTGTGTGTCGTCCTCGCATAATGTTTCATGGGTAACTATGTTTGACAAAATGATTGTGCTCTAGCTCGTCTTTTGAGCGTACACCCCAGCCGACAACTCTCCTTTCTATTTACCTTACTTTACCACGCTCCACATCCCCTGGTCAAAGAAGCACTACCATCATGGCAGCAGCACCGCCAATCACCAACTCGCCTATTACGCAAGTGTCGCAGGTGCAGCCTTCTGCGCATGTGGGTTTGCAGCCACAGTTGCTGACAAGATTGTTCTTGGAATTGAGAGGGAAGAGATTTGACGTGGACAGGGAGACTATTATGAACTTGCCGGAGAGCGTACTCCTGTGTCTATTCCCAAATGGTTTGGTCTTGAGTAGACAGAGTGTGGCTGTTTCGGAAGGAGGAGAGGGAGAAGAGGAGGAGGAAGTATACGCTATTGATGTGAGTTTTTATTGAGGTTGAAATGCTTTACTAACGATACTAATTGGGCGTTTTGGGATGCGGAATGCATAGTTCGATCCGGAATGCTTCCAATTTGTGTTGGTGTTTTTCAAAAATGCATCCGAGGCATTCTATGGAACACCAAATAGCCCGGGGTTATCTAGTGCACAACAACACCTCATTTTTGAGAATAACCCAGAATTCCATCCGGGTTCTAATCCTCTTTTGTCGAAACAGGCAATTATTGTGTTGAGGGAGGAATTGGAGTATTTCTCAATACCACCCAATGATGCTGGTGCTGCGACAGATGTAAATGGGATTGCGAATGAGGAGATGTTGGAGATTAAGAGAAGGTCAGGGGAGTATTTGATGGAAAAGAAGAACATCTTTACGGCGTTACAAAGGAATGTGAACAAGGAGAACAATGTTGCCGAGCAGCATTTGATTGATATGCTTTGTATGAGGCGAGTTTGTTTATTACTTCCTTCTGGTGATATGCTGATGGTCGTTCTAAAAGCGGTTTTAATCGTGAAGACGAGTGGGGATATCGCGCCTTGGAACCAATGCGTTGTTGTATCTCGTCGATAGCACTCGTTTTGCTCAAGACTGGAATCATACATCATCCAAATGCAGAGAAACCTGTAGAGGTTGACTACACACAGATGACTACTGCACAGAAACTCTTGCTATTCTGGAGGAAACCTGCCGTGAGTTATTTTAGATCGCTGATCACTTGAAGTGCTGACATATGTTGGCAGCGCAAATGCTGGTGGGATGGGATTGATGTCGAGCTTCCAACAGTGGACAGTAAACCGGCGAGGACTGTGAAACTCTGGGCACGGCGAGTATGGACACTGGAGTTGAGCCTGGTGGGTAATTATATGGTGTCTATGGGAGCCAATAGTCATGATTGTATCCAGGTGTGACACAGGGTACTGAGAATCTTCAATACTCGAACAGTAGGTCTGCGGTCTGCGGTCTGCGGTCTATTGGTACATAGGGGACAAGTTGACATCATCCTACATCACATGAAGCTTTCCAACCTATGCCTCCTTGGCCTGTGTTAGTGGCCAGTGATTTCACAGCTCAGACACTGAGTGGGCGCAAAGATTTTCTTTTTGCCATTTGAATCTAAGTAGACCGTGACGTAATGATCAGATCACTTGTGCCAAAATTAGCGCCAATATACTTTCTTCCTTGTATACCTTGTGCCCTCCATTCCCCCTCCATGCCTTCCTCTTCCTCCTCGCCCCTTTCTTGTTCTTCTGGTAGCTCTGGTGGGAGCTCAAGCTCTCAAAAACGCGTCTTCCCCTCTGTGCACAAGGTTCAGGATCGAGAAAAACAAGACGTCTCTCGTGAAACAATTACAATAGACAAAGAGAAAGCTAGTAGGGAATATGAAGGTGACGATGAAGTTTCGATCAGGACCAAGTCGAGCTCAGGAATCTCATCGGCGGCCACTTCCAGCTCGACACAGTCTGCACTCGACGCGCTTAGGCTTATAGCCGGATCCGGTATTCGCAGGTCAAAGTGCCGTGCCGAGTTTTTGGAGAAATTGGCACGGAGTCCTCAGGACCTAAATGTGCTCGATAAGGACGTGGCGGAACGACTGAGGCTTCTTATAGGCAAGGAAGCTGTGGCGTTCTTTCGTAAATTTGTAGGGTGGGTGCTGGCCCTCTCCTTGCCCTTATGCCTGCATCCCCCCTTCACCTTACTTTTGGGAACGTGCTAACAAGTGTTTCCCCTTTATTCCTCGCTGTTTGCTGCTGCCCCGTATAGAGACGAGTCACTTGAAATGAGTTTCAGGAGCGGGGAGGAGAAGGAGAGATCAAAACAGATTATGGACAGCCCTGTTGTTTTTGGCGTTTGTGTAGTTGCAGCGGGTAGAAGAGTTGTGGATTATTATATGACCTGGAGAGGGAAGACGGTGCGTGTTTCTCTGTCACCACATAACATACTGACTTCGTCGTAGAAAACCAATATCGACAGTGCGTAGAATTTTGTCCGCGAAGTTTGCAGCTTATCGAAACCTTTAGGTTCTGATCCAAGACGAGATTCTTGGGACCATGACTTTAGGCGAGTTCGTAAATCGATTGATCACAGCTATAGGTCCGTTTGTCTTGACCTTTGACTGATCTTCTCTGACGGCCTATGCCCAGGAAAATGCGCACCAAGGCTGAAGATAAGGATATGCGCAATTCCAAATCTGATAAGCTCAGGAAACAACCCTTAACTTCCTCACAACACGTGCGATCCTCTACTCCCCCAAGTATTGTCGTATCTTCCCTTGACACCAGTGTGTTTTGACTTGTCTCTTCCGACTATCTACTGATATTTTACAGACCTACTTTCCCCACCAGATACTCCAACAATCAACAGTCCATCGTGAGTGACAATGTTTATGATGACATGCAGCAGCTATCTAATAACATTCAAACTTGCAGGTCTGCAACTAACAGTGTCATTTCCCTGCCATTCTTGGGTGCTATTCGTAATGTGCCACTCAGTAATCGACGTAAGCATGCCAAATACATCAATGTCTACATTATCTGGTTAGCTAATGACAAGTTCTCCCCACCCTTTATGCCCTACGATCTATCGTTAGTTCCCCTACGAGTTACCAACCCAGATCAGAATTCCATTTTGGAATCGTCATCAGCAGTGGTCGAAGGTGCTGTTACGCAAATACCCACTAATGCTTCTCTTGAAACCCTTGTCGAAGCGCCGGAACCTGCTGAAAATGGTAAGTATAACTGATATGACATTCTGTTCTCATGCTCACTCGGCTATCTCCTTTGATGGGTAGATCACGAGCGGCAAGTTAATATTGACACACCAATTCAGGCGAATCAACAGTATGTTTTCCTTCTGTTCTGGCTCTTATATTATGATCTTAAATTCACGGTAACTGATAACATTGTTTTTTTCTATAGGCTTGACGTGCCAAAGGGCAAATCCCACAAGGGCCATGCAGAGAGTGTCTCGGGTCGATCTTTTAGGTCTGACCGATCAAAGAGGCATAGGAGTCGAAGTCGAAAAAGCTCATCAGGCCGGAGACATCATGAATTTACGCATAACAGATCTGACAAGAAGGGGCATGTCCCTTCGTCCTCAAGACACGAGGAAGATGGTGATGGACACTCTGGTTCCAGGAAACACCACCATCATCATCGTTCATCGAAGTATGACGATGATGACGACGATAGACCTAATGATAAGTCGGACAGGAAGGAGTCGGGATCGAAGAGGCCTTTGGAAAACTATATCACACTTGCAATTGTTGATCCTGATGAGATGAGCAGTGTGACATTCGATCAGGCGATGGAGCAACCTCCTTCCTCGGGCAGTAAGGCGTGGCATGGGTGAGGATTCATATTAATAAAGCTTATTTAACCTGATACTCATGCGGACACACTCAGTTTGACATTAATAAGACGTCCAACTAAGTCAGGTCATGCTGCTGTCAAGACCCCTTGGACTGGACCTCTTGCATGCGCATCAGATGGTGTAAGAAACATTGCACCGCATAGTTTGGAGTCCGATTCAGATGATAACTGGGAACACGTACCTGACATACCTAAACACGAACCAGTAATACCCCAACGGATCACCAATGACTCGGAATCGGAATCGGATCTATCGAGCTCTAGTCCCCCATTGCGTGGTAGTCCTCCTGTGGAAGGACACTATATTCCTGCGAAACCAGAAACTCAAACAACAGTTCCGGGAGCTAGCTCACACATTCCCAGTATTCTGGCTCACAATAATCATCCACCCCCTGATCTTACATCTTTGCCAACTCCGAGAGGCATCCCCATTTCATCACCTCATAGCTATGATTCCCCTTCAGTTAGTTACAAAGGCCTTATGTCACCAACCCATCCATCTTATGGGGTTATAAATCTTTCCGCTAGTGGCCATTCATCAGGATACACCTTATCGCCACTAATCAAATCACCAAACTATAGCAATTTACCTGGTGGTGCGGGGTATAACCCTGGGTTCGGGGTACCGACACCTGTCAGATCAAACACAATACCATTACCTGGTATACATCACGCTCTTGCCAATGCTCCCGGAAGTAATAGTCCGTACCTGTACTCGACGCCCAGAGCTTCACCGTCAGGTTCGATGAAAGGATCATCATCACCGTATGTTCCTGCATGGATCTCACCTCATAGTGCAGTGAATAGTGTTCTACCTGGAACATTGACTGCGACGATGAGTCCAACTTCCGTGAGAGGTGACGACGGGGCACCTCTTCGACGTGGCGGGTCCGGACCTGGAAGTTACATCGTTGGGTCGAGAGTTATTGGGCCGTATTGAATGATTGACTGGGATTATGGGGTGTGGTTTTTTCTTTTGGGAGGGCTAAGGATTGGAATGGGAGACTATGCTGAGCATTGACAGTGTCATGTTCTTGAACCGGTTTCAAATTTGCGTGCTAGGCGATTCCCAGCATTTCGCTTCTTTTATTTCTCAGTCTTTTGACGATGTGCTTGCTGATGATGTTAGATCATGCTGTCTGCCTTCCTTTTTGGTGTGTCTGGATTGTGTTTTAGTGTAAATCGATGTACAAGTATCAGTCGAATATTGTTATGTGAATTAGGTAGCTTCAATAATCATTATTATTAATGGTCTGATACCTTTCCACTATGATACAAAGTCTAATCTCAGGCTCGGTTGAGTAGTGAGCTCCCAAGATCTAACCGGGATCTAATCGGAGTCCAACTTGACGCGACTTGAGTTTCCCCTGTCAGGAAACATGTTTCGATCGCGCCAAGAACGCATGCATCGTTATAGAACCTATCAAAAAGTATTGTGGCTCCAGTGTTTTGTATCTGTGAGAAATTATATTTATAGACATTCGAAATCGGAAGTCGAAGCGGAGAGGAGTAAGATCTTTGGTTATATGTGACAACGAGAATGAGTCATGGCAGAGTCATAAGACTGATATAGTACTGGTATGTGGGTCGTGGTGTGATGTCCAGAAAAAAATGGGGGTGAAGGCGTGGACCCCTTTGTCACACGCTCGTCATGTGTTGAGGAAGTACCGTTAATCTTCCTCCCTAAACGTAAACTGATAGGAAGTGTGTATGATATCATCATGAATTGTGCCGTGCATAGCGCACTAACCCCGAATACCTGCAGTGATCAGCACCAATTCAATGAGACATTGTTGAATATAAATAGATTGATTGACACTCTGAACGCCGATCGCACGGCGATATCCGAGAGTTAACAAATCTTGTTAAGAGTGTCATCATAGGCACTTTTATATCATGAAAATTGGTGCTATAGAGCGTCGAAGGAAATATTAGTGAGAAGTATAAAAACATACAGAATATCAGTATATAAATAAATAATGTGCTAAAATGCAACCCCAACTATGTGTGTATTGACAATGTGGTAGTTTGTGTTTCCAAATTCTCAAGAGAAAACACGCTGAGCTTATACCCGGACGGTAAGGCCTCGTTATGTATTGTTGTTAGTGGTGTTTCGAACCGACAAACTGCTCACCATCATATTTTTGAGTAGTACATTATGACGGAATATCGAACGCTATGCTAAAATTAACTTATTGTTTTATGTCTTGATGGATTCATGTTATTGTCCTAGATACAGATAAATCATAACATGCTACCCAGTTTCATAGTCTACGTGGGTATAACATACCATGCCGCCTGCAACAGCTGAAAGCTTCAGATATTTTTGAAACTCAATTGCGCCAAATAGCCATGCACCGGTTAGGATGGATCGTCAGGAACACCTAAAAATGCTGTCAGATCGCCGTTTGGAGTTCTCATAAAATATGAATTATGATTTGATATATGGATGCATCTGACGTAAAAACCAATGCACGAGAAATGGTACCTGTTTACACTTAGTGCGGCGTACATCGACACGGAACTATCCCATGAGTTTCCATAGCCCTTGACCCAATGCTGCGTGTGCGATAAGGTCTTTGATATCGTGCTTTATCATATCTACAATTCATCATCGAACAACAACAACATGAGCCTTCCGGACTCTATCTTCCATCAAGATTAACTGGATAGTGACATCTACAAAGCTTGTGCTGCCGATATGAAGGGCTCCAACCAAACCATATGCCTCGTTGCCTTTGAGTGCATGTCGTAGTCACGAAAGTCGGTTTCGAGTGAATTAGTTCGTTGATTCCACTAGATCGTAGCTGCAGTGGACAATTGAATATCTTTGGTTGGCTCCACTAAATGTTACTAAAATATGTTTTAAATTTTCTGGTACAGAGCCAACTTTTTGTACCTTGTCAAATAAGGTTTACGAGTCTATCAGACAGCAGGCAGTCTCACCATATCATGCATACAACTCAATTGATATTGGCCATGATTAAAAAATGAGTCCCAAGTGATTTCATATAATGCACTTAACTCATGAGGTAAAAAATCGACGTCATTGCTGAAATATCATTCCTAATCTGTACCTCTCGGCTGCTTCGCAGGAACTGCGAAAAATTCGCAAAGCAAAGAAAGAAGTCCAGAAGCGGATATTTGAATCAGCGTCTGTCGTTGAGTTATAAGAACGTATGGCCCTTAAACCGATCCATAAATCCCTGCATCCCTCGAAATGGCTACTACGACTGTTACTACCACCACAAGAGCAACGACCTCGATTAGCGTAGTCGAGACTGTCCACGGCACAGAAAAGAAGCCACGTTCTGCACAACACTGGGAGGAGATTGCGCATTCTAATACCCAGAAAGTAACCCAATCGGGAACTAACGTCCCGTTGGCATGGGTGAGGTATTCAACACAGTTTTGCCTTTCTTCATTAATATATTTTCCAGGTTCTGGTCCAAGGAAAGAACATTCCTCCCAACGCTATAATTGCTGGAGAAGACAAGAGGCGACCTCTATACGTTGCCAGAACATTCTGGGAGGTAAGTCAATTCATTGTCCTCTCTAAAGACTCACCCAGAAATATATTATTATAGGGTGGAGTCTGTAAGTTGTAGATTAATGCCGATTGCTTCCAACGAGATAATCGTCTTGCAGATGTTGGCCAAGCTGGGCAGCATCTCGAACGGGGCGCCTCTTTTGCGTACAATGGTAAAGAGATACATGTCAGTATGATTGCTGTAGCACGTGGATACGACCGAACCTTGACAAGGCATAATGTCAGGTTGAGACATACGAGGTTTTAGTTCCGTTGCAACAAACTATCACGTATCATGTTGCGGACTGCTACCATATCCCTCCTATCCCTCGCATCACTCGCCAGAAGCGCCCGATAGAAGCAACTCTTGATGCTTCTTTCACCACCAAACTCTGCCAAAAATTACGGTAATTATTTTTTGCCATCCCATTTGCAAGGAGCTCATGTTTGTTAACAGAGCAATCAAGGTTGTAATCGTTATTGATGACTCAGATTCAGTGAGCAGAACCTCTATCCTGAAATTTTGCATTTTTGACAGTGAAATAGATGGAGGGTCAGCAATGGAATCAAACCCGATCAGTCAGTCGGCCTTGGTAGCTTCTGATATTGCGTTTTCTTCTTACTTTTCTATAGGCGCTTACGGGGCTTGTTTCCATCATCGAGTCAGACATCGAGACTCGCGGTATTGACCTGTATTTCCTGAATAACCCCACGTTCGAAGTCAACATCAGGGTGAGTTGTGGATCAAGCAATCAAGGCAAAGGGAGACGAAATCTTACACAATATAGAACCGTCAACGCATCGAGAATATCTTTGACTCTGTCTGCCCGCAGGGTAAGTTGACAACATACATGCTTCTCGTATATTCCATGACTTTCGAATGTAGGAGCAACCCCAACAGGCCAAAAACTTCAAGAGTTGTTTGCAGGGTACCTTCCACTCCTCGATTCCGTAAACAGCGACACTCCTTCAATCGTGATCATGGTGATCACAGACGGCGTTCCAAGTGATGATTTTTCAAATTTCTGCTTAGTTGCCTTTTGACATTTATTTTTTTCCAGCTGACAATGTGGAGGACGTTATCATCGATGGCGCTCGCCGTCTTGACCGAAACCAAGTTCCTGCCAACCGCTTCGGCGTCTCGTTCATTCAAATTGGTGATGATCCTGATGCTGCCGAGTTTCTGAGAGAAATAGATGAGGATATCAGCCGTCAACACAACTGCCGAGTAAGTCAACGAACCGACCCTCTCCAAATTGGCTTAATCAGGTGTATACACTATCAGGACATGGTAAACGCTACACCTTATGACCCACAGAACCCAGAATTCACCTCCGACGGTTTCCTGAAGTGTGTTCTTGGATCCATTGATTCTTATTGTGACAACATCCATCCACTTTTCCCGCCAAAGTTGGCCCCAAGAGCTTCCTCTCCATTCATATCTATGGATTATGGGTGCCATGTTCCATACCCCGTATCACCTAGGCCAGGAGTACGTTCCACCCCCACTCCTCTGCATTTCAATTCCCTCCTGCAACCAATGCCATCATCTTAATTAGCTGACTGAGAAGCCCGAAGCGGTTACTTCTATGATCACGACAGCCTATAATTTCAACTCGCATATGTACACACATTATGCACTTAGTACTTCCAATGTATCATCGATTCCCTCCCCAGCCTACAGGCGTAGGACTCTCCTCGACTCCTCCGACACACGTGTCGGTTACAGTGACATCGTCCAGTAACTCCTGACCTAGCATTCGCAAAGGTTGCCCTCTTGGATGAGCCATTGCTTGTCGCTGTCCAGGGGCGACTCCAAATAGGGTTTCAGTGTGACCGCCATTTGCTGGTGGATAATCCTCGAATGAATCAGAGTCGTCATCTCCAGTATCTTCAATCCCTTCAGCAAATGGATGTGCAGGAGCTGCCCCTTCTAGGAGGGCTTCTTCATCATTGAGAGAGTCTGATGACTGATTAGAGCCAAATGAGTCATCATCTGAATGCCGCATCCCATGAGGTCCCATGAGAAAAGCAGCAGGATTGGGAGCCGGAATGTAATCATCCATTATTGAATCATCAGAATCCAAATCATCGTAGACGGGGGGAGCGCTGTCATCAACGATACCACGAAATCCAGGTACCGATGATGTAGGGACTTCGAGTCCCACGCGACGCATCATACTGCTGAAGCTGGGATCTGTCAGACTATCAGTCATATCAGGAGGGCCCTGATCCTGATACCGAGAGAAAGAAGGTGGCGTAGGCATCGTGCTCATACTGGACTCAATTGTCCCACCGTATTGGCGTTCCTTCTGAACGCTGCGAAGGATGTCCTGCTTAATGCGCATAGAGGCACTCTTCATGGGTGTTGGGGCAAGTACACTATGATCTGTTGCTTTCTGCCGTCGGATTGGAGACATCATGACTGGAGCAGACATGCCAGGCGATAGGGTGTTCAAGTCTTTGTCTCCATCAGCGAGATACTGCTGTATTGTAATTCCCTCGAGAGAAGATGAAGATTGAATATGACGAGAGCGACGAAATGTGGCTGTTGATGAATCACGGAGATCCACGAGACCATCCCACTTGCGAGAGTCAGTACCAGGAGGGATATAGGGATTCATATCCTTCGGTATGGGTGTTTTCAATTTACTTCGAGGTTTGAGAGGCGAGATATTCCTAGATGTAGCTGCGATAGATGACATATCGTTGGCCGAGTAGAGCTGATGACGCATTGCTTTTTCGCGAAAGGGTGTGTCCTTTTCGTTACGCAAAGACCTCTGGGCCACTACGGGTTGAATGGATGGGGTCGACTCGTCAAATGTAGAATTTGGTACTGCGGAAGAAGTGAAGAACATGTTTTCATCCTTCAACGAAAAGTTCTTGACCTCGTGGCTGAGTCGTACAAATGGTGATTCCAGTGATGCAGACCATGATATGGTTTCGTCATTTTGTGCTGCATTGTCATTGGAAGATGCAGCACGCGCAGTCGCGGGAGTAGATGAAAAGGCATCCTGGTTAGGATGGAACGAGGATTCTGTAGTGGTGATCGTGGGTTCTTGCGGAAGATGAATAATATCCTCTTCGGACGTCCCCGACTCCCCATCCATTATTGAATCGTCCTGTGCTTCAGCACCTAATGTAGTTGAGGATTTATTTTCCGACGGAAATTCGTTAACGGTCGAGTGATCATCGGATGTCGGTATCCGAATCTGTGCAGCTTGTTCGTAAAATGAAGTCCAGAACTAGATAATAGGTAAAGTCCAAAATATTGAGGAAATCGTTACACACTTTAGCTGCCTCCCTGACTGGCTCTGTCCCTACACCATAGTGCTTGACAGCAGGCAAGATTTTGGTGGCCAGGACACTATGGATCTTTGAAAAGGTTTCGTCGATATTCTGAAAACTGAAGGTATTCAAAATGATTGAATATGATGATGATTCGGGACTGACTTGTAGTTTAAACGTTATGAGCTGCTCAATTTGTTCAATTTGATCATGAAGTGGGGCAGATATGTCCAATCCTGATATATGGATAGAGCTGGGATCCGGATTAGGTTTCCATCTGGGGGGATTCGGTGCGATATCCTCTCTGCTGTCTGACATTTGTGTGAATCGCAAGACCTGTTAGTTATTTGTGCGATGGAAATAGTCATAAATAAAAGATAAATAATCCGTTACAGGCACTACAATCAAGTACTGATTTGGAAGTAATCATATCATCGAGCGCGTGACGCACGCGTTCATGGTGTGATTATAGCTTAATCAAAGTCAAGATGCTATGATTGTTTTACGGCTATATTACAGAGTCAATAATCAAAGAGACAGTAGATCTCAGCACATGATGCTGATTTCGCCTAACACTGGGCCCAGACTGCCTGAATATAATCGCTCATAATCCTATGCGTGACCGTTGTCGGGCTATTGAAAGCTAAGATTTAGGAAGAGATCTGACTAGAACAACATTTACCTGAGAGGAAACCAGTAGAAAGCATGGTCAGGATCAGTGCAGCTTCCAGCAGTTGTCGCAGGCGATGCTAAGCAAGGGCTTGTGCTGGTGTAGCCAAATGCAGCAGCTCCAGGAGATGTGCCCAAGACACCATTCCAAACAGTAGAAAGGTCGATGAACCCAATGTTCAATCCGAAGTTAGCCGCGTTAATGGAACTTAATTCTCGAAATAATTCTGTTTTGTAAGCAGCCCCAGCGGGGTTTTCCGTTCCGCGCCCGTGATTGTCGATGATGAGGAAATTTTTGCCGAATGCAGGTGAAGACGAGAGTCTGAGTATTGTATATGCAATGTCTCCTGCTTGGTTTGAGAGACTGGAATTGCCATTGTCTGAAGCAGGACGATATCAAGTAGGTGAACCTGCTAGGCGATGATAGAACACTAACCAATGGAGTTTACGTAGTCTCTTCATGGCATTGATTAGTTTGCATCGCAAGGGGATATCATCTTGATCTCTACTTACTCAATGCCGAAGAAGAGGACATGTAGCGTCGTTGCTGGGTCATTTTTCTGATACTGGGAAATATATGTGTTTGCTAAAGTGCCCTGTTATAACAGCTCGAGACAACAAAATGGACCCGTACCCTGCGTCAAGAGGTCATCAGGCGTGGAGACAGCAGTTGCAGCCCACTGGCCATTATCAATAACGGCGCCATTAGCCTCAAAGACAGCACATCAGTAAAGGTCTTCAAAGAGCAACGCTTGGCCACTCACAGCGTAATCCATTAAAGTTGCCCCAATTGTGTCAGCAAGATATTCAGCCCATATAGGTCCATTTGTATATCGTCCACCAGCAGACGGATTAGGTGGTTGAAGGACAGGATCACTTAAGGCTGAACCATCATGTTTTCCGCCATCAGAATAAGAGTCCTAGTTGATTGATCATTCATGAGGTTTATCTCTCATGCGTATGTAGCAATGGACTTAACGCCGAAGGTGACAATGGTTTTGAACGTTGAGAGAGAGGGCAAGGTGCCTTTGACATCCTTGGGGGAACCGTCAAAGTTTCCACAGACAGGTTTGACGGCTAAGGTGACATCGGCACCAGGGAGCGCAGCTGCTTTAGCCAGTGAAATGGATGACAGTAAGAGAGTAATGATCGAGTACATCTTTAGAAAGTTGGAAATGGTCAATAATTTTGCTTTGGTTGTTATTTATTCCTTTGTGTGGTGGTTTAGCCGGAATGAATCAGATCCTTTTTGTTGAGTATAGTCGCGGACATATTCATGCACGGGTTTCCGTCTATTATCCGACGACACTTCTTAGAAGATAACAAGGTTCCACTGTGCATGTGAATAATGTGGTCAACCAAAGGCAAACTATCCGGATAATTTTTCTTTGAATCACTGTGCCTTGTTAGTGGATACAGGCTGCTAGAAGAGTGTATGTACTTCAGTGAATAGGTTTGGGGGATTGCTAAAGTTAGGCACACTCACCAGTGAGCTCTCGGTTTTCCGCACACTTTGAGCTTTTTAAAAAAAACAGTATGCTTTTCATAATTCGAGAAGGGTTTTAGCGACAGAAGTTGTGTAGCCTGAAAACAAGAAAGGTTTTGAGCTGAAGGAGGCCTGAAGTTGGGGCTGCCTGAAAAGCGTCCATTCTTCGGTTGATTCCACCTGGCGTTGCAGGGATCTTGCAGTCAGAATTACCGAACCTTAGGCGAAGTTGCTATTTCATTCGCCTTCTTTGGAGAAACTAACACGATGGGGTTGTTGATACCCTGTGTCACGATGTCCGGAACCCACTAAGTAAAACCTCAGCTAACCAAAATTGGGTGTACACCAGATCTCCAGACACCTGCTTTGGTGCATCTGGGTGGAAAACTGCTTGATAGTCGGTTAATCCAAAAATTGCCTTGTAGGACATCATAAATAACCAACCTTGTGATTCCTGGACTGTCTGGCATTAGGGTTGCGTATCGAAACTTCAACTGGTCGTCGAGTTATATGGGTTGACGCGGAATAGGCTATTAGGACAGTAGATGAGAAATTTTTTTGTTGCTCGCAAGCTTCCAACGACAATTTGCAAACCTATAAGACGAGTTCTTGTTATGTTCGGATCTATGTAATATAGATCAACCCAGGTGTAGACAAGAAAACATTATCCTCCATGGACGATCCAGTCTTTACCTCTCAGTCCCGTTGTCATTACCAGATACCGATGCATTGACATCATCTAATCTTAGCATTGCTAAGGCTAGTGTTTGTAATCCGTGACAGGTAAAAAGGAGCAGATGATCTGGTAGGTGCCCTCTCAGCAAGGCTATCCAATGCGGAACTTAGATTCTGCGACGAAGTGCGTGCTATGACACGATAGGCTTTCGAAGGACTTGATCTTAGGATGACCCGGGCTCATGAAATCCGCGGTTTATATCGAATACTGCCAAAAGGCGGAGTAAAGTGCATCTCAACTTCAATCTCTGCGTTTTCGAGTCGGAATAATGGCAAGCGATATCTTCCAACAACCGGGTGCGACAAGTGTAAAGCATCAGACCTGCCCGCCTGTGGATTACTGCCCACAATTGAATGCAGGCGTCATTGAAGGTGGACCTTTAAACTTGTCAGTCTCATGTAGCTGCCAGAAGTGCGAACTTGATTCTGATGCCCCCAGGAATGGGACCGGCGGGCCGTCGCAAGGAGACTTGCAGCACGCGCTGATCAACTAAAAGATTCGAAGTGAGTTCCTGTGAGATTATTACTGTGATCGTCATGAGGAAGCTATATTTCTCCGAATTTGAAGATGACTGAAGGACAGGCGACATAGATTTGAGAAAACCCATTCGAGGATACAAGCGCTCATCACGATTCCGGGAAAGGCCGAGTTGTAAGATGTTTTCAGTATTGACGAATTATCTTCAGGATCCAAAACTGCCAGTATTGCCCTCAATAATTGCAACCGCGTGTTTCTATGTCATGAGATTCTTAGAAGTGGTCGAAGCAGGTCAGCAGGTCATGTCTGCCGAAGTTCTCTTCTGAGCCGAACCAACACTTTAAATTGCTTCGACGATGGTAGCATACCGTTACGCTCAGCAACAATGAGGCCTCTTCAGCTAGCGGCTTCTCTTCCTTTTCTTGTGGGCATATCCAGAGCTCAGCTTGGACTTAGTGATGGGTTTATTTCGTTCGACATTTCTGGATTCTCTCTCCAATTGGTGAAAGACTCGCAGACGCTTTACTCTTTGTCGCCTTCCGGTTCCAGTTTCAACTTCATTCCTACTGATCAGATGTCTGCACGTGAAGCAAATGGTCACTATCACTTAGGAGACATCACCTTCAGGGCCCGTCGAGCTGGAAGTAGCTCATGGGTGTCGGGCGATACATCGACAGCGCGTCGAAAGTTAACCTCAATGTCCGTCTCGGGAAATACGCTCGCAGCTGCCAACCTGGCACCAACTCTTCCCTCAAATTCTCTTCTCAGCATCACGCGTCGTTGGGTGAATAACAATGGACAACTTCAGCTTCTTTTTGATGTGACGAATAATCAATCTTCTGCAGTGGAGATTGGTTCCCTTGGCATACCTCTTGAATTCAACAATGTCAGTAAAGATTCGTTGCTATATCAAGATCTTCAGCTCACCAAATACTAGATTTTTACGGGGCGTTCGGCGGCGACTACAAATGAACAGTGTAGCCTTTTCGATCCATATATCGGTCAAGATGCTGGGTTCGTACAAGTAACCCCTTTACTAGGGACCCTCCCTCCACTTGTTGTCGTTCCTGTTGGAAAATCCCCTCTTGAAGGTTGGAGGTTTCTTCCAGAATCGACCTCTGCTTCGCCGTTCTACCAGTCCCAGACATTTGAGGGATTGTACGAGTGGCAATTTCACACCTTAGCATGGGCTCAAAATGAGTGGTCCTCTGTCACTCCGTGGAACGCTCCCACATCGTTCACCCTTGAGCCGGGCCAGACTCGTACTTATGGTATTGAGTTCCGCACAGCACCGTCGATAAGAGATATTGAGACCACTATCCAAAATGCGAACCGACCGGTCGCTGTAGGTCTCCCTGGTTACATCCTTCCCATGGACCAAGTTGGTAAATTGTTCCTGCACAACACAGCCTCGTCAATCCAATCGATGAGCGTGTCGCCATCTGGAGCTTTGGCATGGAGCAGTAACTCCGACCCAAAGACCTCGGGCTGGGTTGGATTCGACATTACACCCGCGAAATGGGGCAGAGCTCGCCTTTCTATTACGTACGCCGATGGATCGCTTCAGACCGTTCACTACTACGTCACAAACGGCGCAACGGAGACCATTGCAGATCTTGGCAATTTCTTGACCACTTCGCAATGGTTCAATGATTCCACAGACCCCTTCAAACGATCACCATCCGTCATCAGTTATGACCGTGAAGTCAATGCTGTAGTCAGAAACGATCCTCGTGCTTGGATACCTGGATTGAGCGACGAAGCTGGCGCAGGATCCTGGTTGGCAGCAACAATGAAACAATTCGTTCAGCCTAATGCTGCCGAGGTTGCCAAATTGGAACAATTTGTGGATGTCGTCCTACATGGCTCGATTCAGAATAGTGACGGTAGGTCTAGATTTCTGAGGCATCGAATAAGGCGTTGAATATCCCATAGGGACCGTTAAGAAGGTAGCTACAGTGCGGGACTCATGTTCACCAACACTGACGATTTCGAACATAGGCAGTTTTTTTTTACCAACCTAATTTGGTGCCAAATTACAACTACCCATCAAATATCGACTGGGGTAACTGGTGGTCCTGGAACCAAGCCGCATCTTTCGCGATCGATCGAGGATATGACTATATCCATGTCGCAGCAGCCTATTGGGCAATGTATCGTGTAGCTCGTAATTACCCCTCACTCGTTCGCGTACATGATTGGCAATGGTATATCAACCAGGCGGTAATCACCGTTCAAGCTATGACTGGAGGAAGGGTTGGATTTGTAAATGACGGTTTGATGGGGGAGACGGTACTCACTTTTTTGCTAGAGGATTTGACTAGAGAGGGCCTAACATCGAATGCATCGTTTGTCGAGAGCAAAATGCGAAGTAGGGCCTCAGTGTGGGCCGGACAACGCTACCCGTAAGTGCTGCAAAGATTATCACATGCGTCTCCTGATCGGAATGTACTAGGTTCGGATCAGAAATGGCATGGGATTCGACTGGCCAAGAAGGTGTTTATGCTTGGAGCAAATATTTCAACGACTCAAACACCTCAACCAATACGTTGAATTCTATTATTGCCTATCAACCTCTTATTCCTCACTGGGGTTACAATGGAAATGCTCGACGATACTGGTAACGTCGAACCCTCTATCTCAGTATCCAGGTTCTAAACATCATTAGGGATAATATTTATGGCGGCAAATTGCAACGCATCGAAAGACAGATTCATCACTATGGGAGTGGACTTAATGCCCTTCCTCTCATCAGTGCATTTGAATCTTCACCATCTGACATCTTCCTCCTTCGCCTAGGTTTCGGCGGATTAAGCGGTCCCTTGTCCAACATCGATCAAGGTGGTTTCGCAGCTGCATCTTTCCACTCGTTCGCAGATACTCTCAAATGGGATGGGTATTCAGGAGATTATGGCCCAAACTTCTCGGGTCACAGTTTGGGTATGGGAACATTCATCATTAATCACCCAGATTTCGGTTGGCAGGCGTTTGGTGGCAATGTGGTCTCAACTTCACCCGCTGTTCAGGTTCAGGTGAAGGATTCTATTCGTCGTCGAGTCTTCATTGCCCCTCTCGGTGCTATGCTGACTTTAGACGCTGGGGCATTCTCCGTGGTGGCATTCAATCCCAGCACACACCAAGTCGACATCACAATCACAGCTGTCCCTGACGGTGCCAATTCCGCCGCCGTGGCCCCTAATGGTCGTCTTGTAATCAGCCAGAAGGCCAACATCTCCGGCTTCAATGGCTTAAGGCCTTCTACCTCACTCTCCACCGATGCGGGAGCATTCATTATCCCTCTTTCATCTAATCAGGGTCATGTTACACTTGTTCCTGTTTAAGACGTATATTTCGTGGCGTATTTCATTAAGTTACAAAAAATTATATCCCACGTTTTCGATGTGCAAATGCAAGAATCTCACGCCGTTGCTCCCTTCTCCGGATAAGAAGCGTCAATTGTCTTCCGCATATGACTAGGCTTCCAGTCAGCAGAGTGCCAGGGCTTGACTCCCGAACGGTACATCTCATCAACCTAATCAGCACGAAGTTGATCAGCATATTACAGTCAAGAGAAAGAGAAAAATGAAGTTAACCTCTTCCAAACTTAGACCTCTTGTTTCAGGCACAAATAGATAAACGTATCCGTATCCAAATATAAGCATGCCGAAGAAAATCATCAAGATGAGAGGTCCAATACTGTAAAGCCATGGAGTTAGTTAAGGTTGGGTGGCAAGGAACATCCAGCAGGCACAACTGGTCTTGTGACATGGTGCAAGATAGGGACTTCGTAGCGTAGCCCAAAGTTCTTGACACACGGAGCAAAAGGAGATGAAACGCACTCTTCAGCAATCCTCGGAGCAAAGAAGCCCAAGAGGAAGTTCCAGATCCTGAACAAGATTTTCGTATCAATAATCGCAAGATTGAAAGAATGAATACTAACCAATTGGTAGCACTGCCCAGGGCAATGCTTTTTGGGCGGACTCGCAGCGGGAAGGACTCGCCGAGATATACCCATCTAAAGAATGGGAAAATGACGTTGAGGCATGAAAAAGATGGAGATGGAATGCCATGACGTACGGCGTTGGACCCCAGAAGATTGCATAGAAGAAGACGTGTAATACAGCGAATGCAATGAGAGTGTCACCTAGTGACATTCACATGAAGATCAACTGAGCTAAAAGAAAAAAAAGGGCATGGAGCTCACCTCCTTGCTTGTTTCGACTTGTGAGAAGCTCTTGTGGTGTGCCCTGTGGTGCCAAAGTGAAATGCCCGACAAGACCTGCCTGATAAGGAGGTTATTCCCGGAAGGAGAAACATTCATCGAGGTTCAAAACTCACAATAAGAGAGCAAGCTGCTTCAAGAACTGCACCAAGGAGTAACGACTAATAGAATCAGAATGATTAACGCCGTTGTACTTGCATGGGTGAATCAATCACTTACTCTTCTGCGCCCCCAGGATTCGATGAGATACTAACAACAATATTAATAATAACCCTTTCGAGAGGAAAATGAGCCTTACCAGTGCAGGAATAGTGCCAGCTACCGAAACCGCCCCCAGAATGACCTGAATCACATACGGAGATAGCCTAAGATAAAGAGAAAATCATGAGAAATAGTGGAAGTGCGAGGTGCTAGGCGTTTCTGGCTCACTGGGTACCAGCACTCTGGAAGAACGTGTCGCCGTAGTAGTCTAAAAGCACAAGGTCAGGTTTCACTGCACTTGAGCATCTTATCTGAGTACTCACAGTAGAAATTTTGACCGTTCAGCTGTTGAATGAATTGCAACATCATTCCATTACCAGTTCGCTTCCACATATCACTTCTGCTAGAGAAACATTCCATCCATGTTGCCTTTCCACCTTCGTTCTCCGCCCTGATACCATAGTCCAGTTCTTCGATGGTCTCACTCACGAGAACATGGTCTATGGGTACGCCGTTTAACAGTGCAATGACTCTCTCTGCCTCTTCACGCTGGCCAGTTCCGAGTAAGTGACGTCTGACAGGAGGAGGCACAAGTGTAAGTTCGACAAGATCTTCTCTTGTGACGTGAAGGGTACATACGGTGACTCAGGTAGGAAGAAGATCCCAGAAAGAAGAGCAATGCCCCAAACGAGCTGAAGTCCGACTGGAATTCGCCAAGATGCAGAATTATTGAGATGGTGGGTCCCCAAGTCGAAGACATAGCTTAGGAAAATGCTGTGCACACATTCGGTAAGCGTTTCTTCCATTTCTTCCTTCCAACCACTCACCCAACGATGATTTGAAGTTGGTACAGTACAAGCATGGATCCTCTCAGGGCCTTGGGAGCAGTTTCTCCATTATACAGGGGGACAATGGCTGACATGTTCGTTAGTCATGATATAGCGGTATTACGAATAATCACTGACCGGAGAGCGCGCCCACTCCGAGGCCAGCAATAAACCTTCCTATCGTAATCTGAACTATTGAAAATGTCGTTCCGGTTTGGACAGCAACTCCAACTGTGAATATGCCAGACCAGATGAGGATTGAACCACGACGACCGAAGCGATCAGAAGTAAAGGCTTGAGCCAAGGCACCACTATGAGGAAGTGAATATCATGTCGCATGTTCTGAGAAAGGAGCGTACACAAAGGTTCTGTCTCAAGATAAGTAACGCTATCAAACAAGATGGAAGCGGAACCATACCCAGCAGAAAGAAGAGAAGTGATGATTGATGACCTTGAACTAGATAAGAAATAGGTCCCATCCGAAGCTTGCTCTCCAAAGCGGCGAATAAAGTCGGGCATGATTAGACATCCCTAGAGGCGATTTAACAGAAAATTTTTGACTTTCAAACTCAAACACTCACTGAGATAACACCGATATCATAGCCGAATAAAAATCCTGTTCACGAAAGCAATTTTACTAGAGTACACATTAGTCCAAATGAGGACACGCGAAGGGATAAAATTAGACTTACATCAGTGTTCACGGAGTGTCAGTCATAGAACACACACCTCCTGCACATTCAGTTCAGCAGGACGAACCCACACTCAGAAAAAAAAACAACGCACCGAAAGCAATGAAGATAGCCAAGAGGATTGCATGACGATTCGTTGGGACCACAGCGCTATCTGTACCTGCCATGGCGGAGTCGTCCACGTCAAGAGGTTATTGAAGGGCAGAGAAAGAAACCCCGATGGCCGGAGCCCCGCATTAGTTTCCTCTAATATACTGTCGGAACCGGAAAACCCAGAAAACGGAATTTCATTTTGCGAATCATCAGCTGACCCAATCGAGGTGGACCGGGCCGCAATGAATGTCGTATCGGCGCCTAGGTCTCCTAGGTCTCGCGTTGGATATATGTACAAAAATAGCCGTTGACAGGGAGGCGGCTAGTCATCCATATGCTTTCAGCCTGACACGTGACCTCTGATCGTTCATACAGCTGTTAGCGGAAGTGCACCACTGGGAAAGCAACAGCCGTATAAGGCCCCTGAATGGTCAAGTCAAAATACGACCGTTGCCTATAAAATACTCCCGTTCCCGACTCGCAAGAAGGGTTCTAATATATTTTGATTCCAGTCGTGCCTAATTCCCGGATACTACGTTATATGAAGACCATCTACCGGAAGGAATTGTTGGAATTGTCAAGTAACAGCAGACTGTTCGTATGGTGTGCGTACACCGCGTAATAAATTGTTGATTAAGTGTTATAGTGCAAGCCCATGACGTCATCCAATGCCTTTGGTGACTTGCAGAAGTTTTATACATTTCTATGTGAGCACCAAGAGGTTTGCAGGAAGAAAATCAAAAAAATCACCATCAGATGCTGCATGGAAATAATGTGTGCCTTAATTTTTAAATTCACACATACGTGTGGGACAACAAATGTGGGGCTTTCAGGCATGGCTTTCAGGCACTGGGGTTACCTTCCAGAAAAGTCAATATTCTGCGTGAAGAAATTACAACCTTGACGTGTTTCTATGTTCATAGCAGATGGCATCCATCCTTGCATGAGGGCAACTGGCGGGACCCTTACCGGGTTCTGGAGTTCATCAGGTTCTGGGGTTGGTTCTGGGGTTGCTGTGGGGTTGCTTCCGAAGATCCGCCAGTCGGACGTGTAAGCAAGCCGGAATAATTATTTTATCACGTGAGCAAATTACATAGGTTAGGTTCGACCTCTTCCACTGTCTCATAAAACTCTTTGATTATTCTGCGCTGAGCCTCACGGCCCGTCTCATTCTGGTATTGAAAATATGTTGATGAATGACTAAATCGAGGATTATGGCAATTCGGACGCACCGGCGCATCTGCGATAGCTCTCACCACAATATATTTACGTCCGGTTAGAATACTTTCAGTCACATCTCCAAAATTTTCTCCATCCGCACTC
>Ga0153938_1000028_pt1 | contig 56519 bp, 99 predicted proteins | sample TSNY022MetaG_FD_104740 | JGI IMG/M metagenome (GOLD analysis project Ga0153938, IMG submission 104740) | Attine ant fungus gardens microbial communities from New Jersey, USA - TSNJ022 MetaG | ecosystem: Host-associated > Fungi > Mycelium > Unclassified | place: USA:New Jersey: Brendan T. Byrne... | reverse complement strand
TAGTGGGTTCGATTCCTACACATACCGCCAGGGTGCTGAAAGTTTTAAGGGTAGTTTTCAACAGCACAAGAGCCGGGTTAAAAGCTCCCGGATAAAGACAACACTACCCATTTATTTTACCCACAGCTGGCCGCGTGGGAGTTGCGCGACTTAGATTATAGGGCGGTGCGATGGATTCGCTTAAATGTCGGCAGCGACCGGCAGCCGCCCACACAATCTACAGTCTTGCGCTGATAGGGGGATGGATATGAAGAATAATACATTTTGCATATTTTCAGGATATATTAAAGAAATACATCATCCCCAACAAACTATATCCATACAGATCGGAACTTGCGAATTTGCAAATCATTACACGAATGAAAGATGCTTACTTTGCCCTAATCGAATCAAATTGGAAGATGAAGTGAGAAATAGCAAGGCAGAAAATTATGCAGTATCAATTATGTTTAACGGGGATAATTATCCGGTAATTGCTTAAAAACATCAAGCCTTGCGGGCTATCAAGCAAGCATCTAAAAGGGTGCTTTTATTATATTAAAATCAAGTAGGTGGTGATACGTGGCGACAGATTGGTTGTCAATCAAAAATGAATACATAAATACCAGTATCAGCTATCGAAAACTGGCCGAAAAATACGGCGTATCATTTGCCACCTTGCAAGTCAGAGCGAAGAAAGAGCAATGGAAAATCGAGCGCGATAAACAATATGACAAAGTTGAGGCAAAAGTAAGACAAAAAACAGTTGATGTCATAGTAAAGAATGAGATCAAACAGATAGATCGAAAGTATGAATTGTCCGAACGCCTGTTGGATAAATTAGAACGGGCAATAGAGGAACTTGATCTTTCCCTTGTGACCAATAAGCGGAAAACGCGGGTTATTGAATATAAGGACGACAGGGCCATTGGAAAGCCCACAAAGGAAGTCATTGACGAGACAGAGGAAATCCTACAGATCGCCGCTATCGTTGACAGGGCGGGCGTTAAACAGCTTGCTAGCGCCTTGAAAGACATTAAGGAGATTCAGACCGAAAAGGACGGGCGGAATGCTGACACAGAGGACTTATCCCCCCTTGTAGAATTGTTGAGGAAGAAATGACACGGACGCAGACGATTAACTGGAAACCATTCAGCGATAAGCATATTGATTATATCAATTCCGCTCTTGGCAATAAGATGTGTTGCGCGGAAGGTGCGATTCGTAGCGGAAAAACCATAGATCACTGCATTATCGCCGCCGCCTATTTAGATCAGTGTCCCGACAAAATACATCTTGCGTCCGGTTCCACCATGCCAAATGCGAAACTGAATATCGGCGCTTGTAACGGCTTCGGGCTTGAAAATCTATTCCGGGGCCGGTGCCACTGGGGGAAATACAAAGACAACGATTCCCTATTCATCAATACACCGACCGGCGAAAAGATTGTTATATTCGCAGGCGGCGGTAAGAAAAACAGCTATCAAAAAATCCTGGGTAACTCCTATGGGCTTTGGATTTCCACCGAAATAAATGAGCATTACGACAGTGAGGACAGCCGGGAATCATTCATCAAGGTTGCCTTTGGCCGTCAGGCGGCAGCTGATTGGCCTTTTATCTTGTGGGATTTAAACCCATGCCATCCGCGACATTCCATATACATGGACTACATAGACAGATACAAGCATGATTTTATTGGCGGGTATCGCTATCAGCATTTCACGATTGCTGATAATCTAAGCATCACACCGGAGCGCCGCCGGGAAATCGAAAGCCAGTATGACCCGGAAAGCGTCTGGTATGCCCGCGACATTTTAGGACAGCGCCGTGTTGCCGAGGGGCTTATTTACCAGACGTTCGCCAACGCACCGGATAAATACAAAACCGACAGGCCGGATTATGACTTTATCCAGATCGGCATTGACTTCGGCGGGAATAAATCATACTTTGCTTTTGTCGCTTCTGGACTAAAATACGACTACTCGCATTTAACCGCGCTCATGAGCGAACGGCACCCCGCGAAAGGGCTTGAACCAGATCATGTGTATTCTTTGTTGGGTAAGTTTATAGGACGCGTACAGGCCAAATATGGGCGCATAGGGATGATGTACCCGGACAGCGCAGAGCAAACGCTAATCAATGGCATAAAGACGCGATTCGGCGCGCAATCAAGTTATGGAATATCAATCCGCAACAGTATCAAGAATGAGATTATTGACCGTGTCCGTGCCGGTACTGGCCTAATGGCGCGAGAAGATGCGGACAAAAACCCGCTGCCTATCAGATTCTTTTATACGGAAGATTGCGAAAGCCTTGTTGACGCGCTGTGCGGTGCTGTGTATGATCCGACGAAATTTGAGGACACGCGGCTTGATGATGGTACGAGCGATATTGACACAATCGACGCTTGGGAATACTCATGGGAGCGGTACATGCGGCATTATGTGAAGCAATAACAATTATACAGCGGCCTTGAAAGGTGGTAAATTCTATGGAATCAGAGAAAAGAACCCTACAAGAATGGGCTGATGGTGACTATCTGATTATCGTTGACCCTGACGGATTTGATCGTAGCGACCCTAAACTTATGACGCGTCAATTCACACATAAAGAATATATGCAAGGCATTTACCGTTGCTCTGTTATGGGAAAGCCTGTTGATTGTAGAAGCGCAATGAAAGATGGAAATGGCTTGTGTTTTGGCTATTCTCCAGTAAATGATGATGAGCCAATAGAAACATGTAAGCAATGCAGCATATGTTCTTGTTACGGCATGGAATAACCCCGCCACCATTCGAGGAAATAGGAAAGGGAGAGGGTAAAAATGATAGAATTTGTAAATATGAAGCAATTCAGACCGGATGAAAATAAAAGGCCAAATCTGTTTATGGGAATTACAGGCGCAATTCAAAAGCAAATTGTTACGCCCGTAATTATCCGATATGAGTTTGCGCTTTGTCCTCACAGAGACTGCGAAACACTCTTGAATCAAGTATGCGGATTAAAGCGTTGCCCCGTTTGCGGTCAACGAATTAGTTTTCCAGAACAGGAGGCCACCCAATGCAACCCATCATAATCACAATCCTAATCTGCCTGACCGTCCTTATCTGCATGGCTGGAATAACTGCGGCTGCGGAGAGGATTGCGAAGCTTAAATACTATGGAGCGGTTAAACGTATGGAGGAAACAGAGCGGCTTAGAAAGTAGTGTTATTGGCTTAGTTACACAGTTTTATCCTTGTTTTTCTAATCAAATTATGATATAATAAGAGGTATGGAGGGAGGTGTTTTTTGTGAATAAATCTTATAAATTTAGACTTTATCCGAATGCGGAGCAAGAGCGGTTAATTCAGAGAACATTTGGTTGTTGCCGATTTGTATACAACCACTATCTTTCCAAGCGAATTGAAGCATATAAGAATGCCAAGACGACCATGAGTTATTATACTTGTTGCAAGGATTTAACCGGTCTAAAAATTGAAAATCCGTGGCTTAAGGATGTAGATGTAACTGCCTTGCGATCTTCTTTGAGGAATTTAGACGATGCATATCAAAATTTCTTTCATAGAATAGGGAAAGGCAGCAACCCTGGATTCCCGACATTCAAAAGTAAGAAGAATAATCGTAAATCGTACGAAACGAAAAACACAAGAAATTCCCAAGATACCATATGCTTAGTTGGCAAGAATATAAAGTTACCGAAATTGGGCCTTGTTCGTTGTGCTATTTCAAGGCAAGTTGAGGGGAGAATTTTATCCGCAACTATTTCGCAGAATCCAAGTGGAAGATATTTTGCGAGTGTATGCTGTACTGATATTAAAGTCCAGCAATGCGAACTTACCGGCGCGACCGTAGGCATTGACTTAGGCTTAAAGGATTTTGCAATCACCTCTGATTACATTATATATCCAAATCACAAGCACCTTGAAAAATCACAAAAGAAACTCGCTAAAGCTCAACGTGAACTATCGAGAAAAACAATCGACAGTGCTAATTGGGATAAGGCAAGAATTAAAGTAGCAAGACGCCATGAGCAGGTCGCTAATCAACGGTCAGATGCGCTGCATAAGCTATCAACCCAATTCGTCAAGGATTATGACGTTATCTGCATTGAGGATTTGCAAGTGAAAAATATGGTGAAGAACCATAGCCTTGCAAAATCAATAAACGATGCGTCTTGGGGCGAGTTCATTCGGCAACTTGCGTATAAATGCGAATGGCAAGATAAGATATTGATCAAGGTGGATAGATTTTTCCCGAGCAGCCAATTATGTAATATATGCGGATTCAAGAATGCCGGGGTAAAGGATTTATCTGTGCGTAAATGGGAGTGTCCACAATGCGGGGCAATTCATGATAGAGATATAAATGCTGCAAAAAATATTCTACATGAAGGTATGCGTTCGCTTAGCGCATAAATATTTTTTGCTATATACCGTAGGGCATACGGAAATTTACGCCTATGGAGAACGTGTAAGACTGATTGGCAGCGATGTTCATTGAAATAGGAATCCCCATAACTAATGGGAATGCCAAGAAGTTGAAGTATTGTCTATTTCACGATTTAATGATATAAAAATTGCGACAGCTCACCCGATGGTGGGCTTTTCTCTTACCTTAAAGGCGGTGCGCTATGCTCACAGCGGATGAAATTCAAAGCCTTAACGACGTTGTCGGAATCATCACAAATTCTGTCAATGCGTACCTGATACGGGATGTCTGCGAACGCATAGCCGCTGCCGGACAAATTACCAGATCGGCGGAGTATTCCATTTTCCGCTCAGAAACTTTAGGCGTCCACTTCGCCACCATAAAAAGGGAAATCGAAAAGCGGCTGAACCTATCCGCGCAGGAACTTGACGATCTATTCGGAGAAGCCGCAAAACGTTCCTACAACAACGAAGTCAAGATATTCGACAGCTACATACCATTCGAGGATAACGGCTCAATTCAGCAGATTGTCAAGGCTTCACAGGCATTGGCGCAGGAGGACTTTAGCAACATTACGCAGACGCTCGGCATGGTCGACCGCCATGGGCGCGAATTACCCCTAAAGCGGTTTTACAACAACGTCATGGATGATGTGTTTAACCGCGTGTCCACCGGCGCGACAGACTACAACACGGCCATCAGGGACGCAAGCACAGCGTTGGCAGATCGTGGCGTGACTTCTATTGGCTATCAGTCGGGCGTGATTACTTCGTTGGAGGCCGCCGTTCGCAGGAATGTTTTATCTGGATTAGGTTTAATGGTCGAGCAGATTTCTCAGGATAACTTCGATAAGCTACAGGCTGACGGATGGGAAGTATCTGCACATATGAATTGTGCAGAAGATCATGAGCCAATACAGGGGAGGCGGTTCACTAATGAGGAATGGCTTGAAATCAATGGCACAGCGGAAAAGCCCGGAAAGCTAAAGCGACGTATAGGCACACTCAACTGCGGGCATACAGCATCCCCTGCCCTCCTTGCCGTGCAGGAGCCGCAATATTCTGAGGAAACGTTACAGGAATATAAGGACGCAAATGCAAAAGGCATTGAATATCAAGGCCGACATTATACTGGTTATCAAGCAACGCAGGAAATGCGCCGCATTGAACGTGTTATCCGCAAGTGGAAAAAACGCAACATTGCCGCCGAAGCTACCGGGGATGATGAAATGATTCTTCGCACAAAAGCGAAACTAACCAATGCCCGGAGAGTATACAAGGAGTTTGCAGACGCGGCGGGACTTAGGACACAACAGGATAGGTTGTTTGTTGTGGGTGGGGGAACGGGGCGTAGGCAGAGTATGGCGGGATAGAAAGGGGATTATCATGGGCGAAGATGAATCGAGGGCTTGCACCGCTTATATTGATACCGGGGATGGCTGGCAGGAGATTGGACAATGTATAGAATCCGTCAATTTCACAATGGAGCATGAGGCAGATTCCATGCTATTTACTGATTCATGCACCATTACAATACCGGTTACTTTTCGGCCTTTTCAGCTCTTCCCGAAAGAATTATATAAGCTATTGCATTTGTGCCTCCACGCCAAGAAACGCCGAACAAGGAAAAAGGCATTTAAGCGTCTTATAAAGAGCGGATATATAACCGTGAGTGTGGCTTAATACGGTAAACAGCCAATAGGCTTTTACAGCATAGAACAGTATGTACAACTGTGGACAGGTGCGCTCCTCCTGTCCTTTTCTATGCTTTATTTTAGGAGCAGATAAGGAGCGAATCATTATGTCAGGTCAAATTAAACTAATCGACAAAAACACTGATTTATCAAACATTAAACCCCTTGATTGGGATGTAAACATCAAAGGCCGTCCATACTATGCCGCAAGGATTAACGGATATGTTCATTCTATCGGTGGTCATTGGGGCGAAAATGATTATTGGTGCTGGCCGAGAGATGAACAGCCGACACATGAAAATCTGATGCAGTTTGCCGGTTCACCTTGCCGCTGGGGATTTCGGGTTGATGATAACAATTATATCCGCAATAAGCACGAAGCCGAGGTTTTACATAATCATTATGCGGTCATTACTCGAAACGGCGAGGACTTTTATTCTTTTGCTTATGGTGGCTTAGGTGGAGCGGTGGCAAAGGCACAAATATTGATTGATGAATTTGAAGAACATCCTATATGGCCGAATGAGATCGACTTTGACAAAAAGGTGATTGGCCGTAAGGTTTGGTGGAGGGACTTCCCCGCAGCCGTTTGCAGCTATATAAAAGGTCAAGCGTGTGTAATGCTTGTTCCTGATGGCGCAGACAAATTTCCTATTCCGAAATGCTATGGCGAAGATGATATATGCTGTGATGAAAGAGAAGATATTAAGACTGAAATCTTTGATAAGAATATTTGGTGGTTTCGGGATTAGCCATTAAAGGCGGTGACACGTTGTTTGAGCGTATAAAATCCTTTTTCAGGAAGGGGGATAATAAAAATGGCCAGAAAAGATGTACCCGATTGGATGGTATGTGCAGCCTATAAAGAAAGTGCCACCATACGAAACAATGATATTAACATATGGCCTTATGATATCCTTATGAAATGGACGAACGAACCGGAAAAAGTATGTTACGCCGCAATGCAAAGATCGTCAGAAAAGGGATATGTTGAATGCGGCGTATCGCTGCGCTCTGGATGGATCACCAGCGAAGGTGAGGAATTGCTAAAAAATCATAATATCAGCGTCCAGTAATGGGCGCTTTTCTATTGCCAAATTAAGGCGGTGACATTTTGTTTGAAAGATTTAGAGCGTGGCTCAAGAGAGGGGTGAGCAGTATAGTAGGCACACCAGAATTATTCAAAGCACTTGACATAGAAATTCCAATTTCCCCCAAAATGCGGGATGCGATAGAATTGTGGGCTGCTATGCATGAGAACCGCGCTCCCTGGGTGGAGGAGGGAAAAGGAAAAATCCGCAGTTTGGGAATCCCCGCCTTAATCGTCAAAGAAGAATCCCGCCTAACCACAATCGAATTGAATGCCAAACTATCAGGCAGCGCAAGGGCTGACTTTTTAAACATTCCATTCCAGCAGCTTTTAAACCATAAAGAGGAAATTATAGAATTTGCTTGTGCGCGTGGCGATATGGTTTTGAAGCCATATATAAGCGGGAATACGATAGCCGTAGATCAAATAAAGGCCGGAGATCACTTCTCGTTGGCCTTTGATTCTAACGGGTATAGCACAAGTGAATTATTTTTTGATTGGCGCGTTATTCAAGAAAATACATACTATCGTGCTGAAATTCAGACATTTGCTGATAATGCAATGGAAATTACAAACAAGGTAGTTGTTAAGCGCAAAAATGGGGCCAATTATTATACCGCCAATTTATCGGATGTGGATGATTGGAAAAACATATCTCCATCATCAAGAATTGAAAATGTAAAGCAACCGGCATGGGGGCTCATTAAGATGCCGTTTGCGCGAACTGTTGACACAAATAGCCCGCTGGGAGTTTCGTCTTTCGCCGGTTCGGAACCTTTGATAGAGGACGCCGATAGGCAGTATTCTAATCTCTTGTGGGAAATGAATACTGGCAAGCGCAAGGTAATGACTGATGAAACAGTTAGGAAATGGGATAAAAACGGAAACCCATTGCCCCTTGAGGATGAATTTATAGTTGGCCTGGAAAACGGAGATGAAAAGCTATTTTATGATTATAGCGCCGCGTTCCGTGATGCAAGTATTATAAATGCCCTGCACTTCATTCTGTCGCGGATTGAGGCCGCAAGCGGATTGTCACAAGGCGCGATATCGAAAATCCTCCAGGGCCAAGTCAGAACAGCCACGGAAGTCCTTTCAATGGACACCGAAACCAGGGGAACCGTTGAACTGATACGCACGGCATTCCACACCGCATTGGAGCAACTCATTTATGCAATGGATGTGTGGGCGACCGTTGCGAACGACGAGGGTTATTTCAAAGTCCCCGCCGGTCAGGTAGATTCAACAATAGAATTCGGCGACGGCGTTGTTATCAGTGAGGACGAGGAATGGAACCGGGGCGTTACGATTACTTCCAGCGGTTGGCTACTGCCCGAAATACTCACCGGCAGGTATTTGGGATTGCCGACAAAGACACCGGAGGATTTGGCCTATATTCGGGCAAACTTTATGCCGGGGCTGGCTGATATGGATTGATTTGAAAGGGTGAATGAAATGAACAAATTAACTAATGAAGAAATCGGAAATCTACGTTTTCAATGTGATGATTTGGATAAGGAAGTCACAATCAAAGAGTATTTTAAGGCCCTACTCAAAACCTTATGGATGGAAAACGAATGCTTTTCGGGCAAGCGTCCATTTGGGAACAGCGGGTGGGATTACGATGTTTACGCCTGCCTGATTAAGCATGGCGCTATAAGCGGCTCTTTGGATGAGGATGGATATGTAAAAGAATTTGATACAGACCAAGCGGATAAATTTGTGCTGGAATATATCAGCAATATGTAATCCCCCACAACCCCACCAGAAAGGAGAATGCCGGTGCAAAAGCCATTTTCAATACAACTTGAACTTTACTTCGCCCATTCCCGCAAGACCGCAATCAACTACATAGTAGCCGACAAAAAGACAATGCCGCTCTATATCCAGCTTTTGAAGAAGGGCGCACCATTCGCCTTGCCTGATGGGGCGATTATTGAGATTAACTTTGAAAACTCCGCTGGTTTGCGTTTTCCTCGGCTGGGAACCACCCAAGACCATGAGCAAGGTAAAATCCTCTATGAGATTGAACCCGCCGACATAGCCATTGCAGGCCAGATGAAAGCTAATATAACGGTTGTCAATGACATGCAGCGGCTTTCGTGGCAAGAGTTTGAATTTTCCGTGTCGCGGAATCTATCTGATAATCAAGTCGAGCCACCGGAAACGTTAGGGCCGTGGAAGAATGTCATTGAAGAAAAATTGTCGGAGCATGAGGGGCGGTTGTCTGATCATGAACGGCGCATAATCGCGCTTGAAGAACATGAAACCGATATAGACGTTGACTTGTCTGGAATAAAATCCGCGTTAGCCGAAGCGTTAGCCGCAATAGCCGAACTGCAAACAACCGCCACCGAAGCCCGCAATATAGCAAACAATGCAGCCAGTACAGCGGCGGCGGCTGGATATCGCGCAGAGGATGGTATCAGGCGGGCCATTAGCGCACAGGATGATGTTGATGCGCTGGCGGTTAGGGTTGCGGCGTTGGAATAGGAGGAATATATGCGTAGAGAATATGGAATATTTCGACCAATGAATCTTCAAAAACCGACACAGCCACCAATGCGGCAGATAGTTTCAATTTTACAACAACAAAAAAGAAGTGAGCCTGGCGACATCAAATACTTCACATACTATAATGTCTATGGAAACAGTGTGCAAATAGGGATTCCTTCTCCAAATAACCCCATAGAAATAAATTCCACGGGAAAATCAGAGGGCGCTTTAATCTTAAATTCTGGCGGCGGAAATATCAGCATACCACTCGTAGGGCCGTTGCGGGGGTTGCCAAATTCGATTATGGACAATCTGGAATACAAAAAAGTTGGAATGGCTACGTTAAACGGCATAGAGTTTTGGAATGCCTCGGCGGGATACACTAACGAAACCTATTTGTCCGCTTACACAAGTGACTACAAGGACATAAAATCAGGCACCGACAATATAATAAGTTCTCACTTTATGTCCGGAAAATATACGCTTATATCCGAAGGGGAGTTGCTGGGGAGTATTGGCTCCGCTTATGGCATAAACATAAGGATATTAAAATCGCGCCTGGAATCTCCGACTGTTACGGGGCTACGGGAATGGCTTTCACGAAATAATGTTGATGTGCATTACGAATTGGCGGTGCCAAGATTGCAAGAACTAATCATTCCGCAAATTCGCGATTATGGACATCCCATTACATCCTTAAACGAAATCCAGCCCAGCCGGATAATTTACGAACGAGATGGACAGACGTTTGAAACGCCGTTGACGAATACGGCAAGAACCTTGAGCATACAAGCCCTTAATGCCTTGCCCGATATAACGGATCAAGAATACCAAATATTTGAGCTGGGACAAGAGAATGTCTCTAATTTGACAGAGGATGATCTGGCGATAGGGCAACTCAAAAATTACACAATCATTTAGGAGGAGCTTATGAAAGTTTTGCAAACGCTGATCGCGGACGAAGGTAAAACGATCGTCGAAAGAGGCAGCAATAAGATTTTGGGAGAATCGGTATCTTTGGCCGTAAATGACAATCTGGAGAATTATGTTGAGATCGAGAAACCTATAGCTGACGTTGATGATTATTGAGATTGTGAGGATGCAGTTATGTTTTGGATTGGATTTCTTGTCGGGATTCCGGTATGGGGTTCCATGGGGTTTATATTTGCGGCGTTGCTTGCGGCGAATAAGATTGAGAGGTGATCCCCCATCTCGCGGCGCGGCGTTATGCGTGAATACATTGTGGAGGTTTTGAATGGCGACAATTACAGAAACAGTAGAGATCATTGGCGGTGAAACTATCACAAAATCATGGGATGACGGAACCGGCCCCATAATCGAATTTCAATCCCAGGAACAACTTGACGCTTGCCTTTCTGAATGGCAGGAGCGTCTTTTTCTTTCGGATTGGATTATCCGAGCCAAGGTTGTAAAGCGTCACGAAATGACACTATCGGGTTGCCATGGAGAAAATGAATATCAGTCTGCAATCAAATGTTGCATGATTAGGATTATGGAGCTTGACGAAGATGTCAAGGACAGAATTTCAAAGGTATCTGATGAACTTACACTTGTTCATGAACTTTTGCATTGTAAATTTGTAATGACAGACGGCGCAGAAAGCACCGTTGAGGGCAATTTTATGGGAGCATATGAACATTCTTTGTTAGAGCAAATGGCAAAATCCCTAATCATGGCGAAGTACAATATACCGTTTAGTTGGTTCAAGAATTTTTAACCCCGCGCCCGGATGGGCTTTTTATTTTGCGTGAAAGGAGTTGATATTTTGCCTGAAACAAAACGAAAGGCCACGGCTAGAGCCAAAAGACTAGGATTCCCGAAGTCCAATGTTGTCAAGGCCGAAGATGATGGACATTTTATTGCTCCGCATGGAATTACGTCGGCGGATGCTAAAAAGGCTTACGCTAATTGTAGAGCCAAAGGAAATAACAAAGAAAAATGTGCCAAAATTGCTTGGATCATTCAAAATAAATCCAAAAAATAATCCGGCATCCTGAATAGGGTGTTTTTATTTTGTCCGTTTTAGAAACGGAATTAAGGAACCGGCCTTTACCGGAAAATGGAACCGGCCTTATCCGGACGAAAGGAGTTTACTCATGGCAGAAGAAACCACATTGACTACACAAGATGCGACAATCGAAAACCCTATCGAAATAACCGCAGAATCATCCACAACTCAACCGGGAGATAAAGCCGGAGAAAAGACGTTAAGCTTTTCGCAGGATGATTACAACAAATTTATGGCGCAAGAAAGAAATGCCGGTAAGCGTTCAGTGATGAAACAGTTTGGAGTGACTGACGAAAAGGATTTGCCATCTGTCACTGCTAGGTTTAACGCATTTATTGAAGCAGAAGCCAAAGCAGAAGCCGAAAAACCCGAAATTGAGCGGTTAAGGGGCGAATTGGAATCCGCAAAGAGCATAGAAACCAAATACGCAGAAGCGGCCGCAAAAAATGAGGCTTATGAGCAGGAGAGGCTTGTGCTTCAATATGGATTTTCCAAAAAGCAGGACGAAACGCTGGGGGATTATAATGACCGGCTACAGGATGTGATTGCTTTGATTAACCGCCGCATGACTGATGAAAAGGACTTTGAACAGGCGGCGGCTGATTATTTCAAGAAGAATCCATTGACGGACAATGCCCCGACAGAACCCAAACCGGAATTGAAACTTCCAACAGCAGGAACGCCCGGCATGCCCCCCGCACAATCGGAGGTCGATTCCTTGAAAGCCCAATATCAAAAGGCGGCATCACTTAGAAACACCGCCGAAATGTCGCGATTGACGCGATTGGCAAAAGAGAAAAAAATTAAACTATTTTAGGAGTGAATTTTTAAATGGCAGTAACGCTTACGGATACCATTAACTATTCTGGTGCCTTGTACACCAAAACAGACGAAACTACCCGGCTCTTAGATGCTATTTATGAAAGAGGCCGCGAGGGTGGCCGGAGGGAAACTAATTCGGTTGAATTTGTTCTCGCGGGCAGCTATGAAATGGACGATCCCACACAGCCGAATATCAGCGAAACGCAATCTCTGACGGCCCCGCCCCCGGAAACCACTGAGCGGGAACAGGAAAGTAACGTCGTTCAGATTTTCCACCGCGCCGTTGCCGTTTCCTACATGAAGCAATCCAACTTCAACGCTTTGGGCGGCGTAAATCTTGCGAATTCGACAAACAATGTTCCGAATGAACTTGACTTCCAGATCGGGCGCAGGGTGTCGCAGATGCGCATGGATTTGAACCACACGCTGATTAACGGCGTATATCAGTACACAAAGGGTAGCACCACCGTTGCGCCGCGTACAAGGGGTATTCTCCAGGCATTGGTAACGAATAAGTTTGACGGCAGCGCAGACCCATTCAGTAAGAACATGGTGAATGATGTTCTTATGAACTCCATCAAAAACGGCCTTGACCCGGCAGGACTTGAAATCTGGATTAACCCCGATATGATGGATTTTATCACAGATACATACGCGCTGCTTCCAGGAACGAGTCAGCCTGCTACAAGAACCGAGGGAGGCATTGCGTACAGTACGATTTTTACGTCCTATGGAGAAGTGTCCATAAATTGGGACACGCAAATACCGACCGCGAAACTTCTGTTTTTGAGTTTGGGGCAGCTTGCGGTGGCTGAAAAGCCCTATATCACTGATGAGGGCGAAAACCTGGGCGTGTTGTTCTATGAGCCGCTTGCCAAAGAGGGGGCCAGTGAACGCGGGCAGCTTTATGGGGAACTTGGATTCGATTATGGGGCTGAATGGCACCATGCCGTGCTTGAAAATGTGCATTAACAAGGAGGTCATACAATGTATAAGCTTGTTAAGGGCAAGTTTGTAAAAACCGAAGAGCAACCCAAAATGCCCGAACCGGATTATGGATTTAATTCATTTCCTACGCAGGAACCCGATCCCGAAGAAGAAAGGCCCACGCCGCGCCGGGGCCGACCCAAAGCGGAGGACTAAGCCATGCTTAAAGTGATCGAGCCTTTCCATGATCCCGAAACCAACAAAACCTATGCAGTAGGTGAAGAATACCCCGGCAAAACCAAACAGAGCCATATCGCTTACCTCATGTCCACCGGCAACAAAATAGGCAAGCCCCTCATTGAAGAAACCGGCTCCTTTGGCATGGATTATGCCGAAGAACCGAAGCGGCGAGGTAGAGGGTTTATGGGTGAGGAGGAACAGGGTTAGATAATTATTTCCAAAAATCACTTGACTTTTTGCGCGTGCAGTATTATACTTATTGCAAGGGCAGAAAGTGAGGTGTAAAATTGTCCCCACGAACAGGCAGGCCACCAAAGGAAAATCCCCGGAACAAAAACCTTAATATTCGAGTTTCAGAAGATGAAGCGGCGTTAATTCAACAATGCGCTGATGAATTAGAGACAACGAGAACGGAGGTTATTGTAAAAGGGATAAAAATGGTGAAGTCTGAAATAGATTCAAAAAAATAGGGTAACCGCTTCTCCGTGGAAAGATGCAGCGATTACCCACACGACAGATTTCTCTATCGATTAAATTATAAACCGGATAGGGCTTTCTGTCAATGCGAAAAGACAGGAAGTCTTTTTATATTCCATTATTGGTGACAATCGGGGGATAGTCCACGCGAGATGAAAGCGGGAAAGTCCTTGCCCGCCCTCCCCCGGTTCCACATACAAGGACATATACTGAAAGGACGGTATAAAAAATGGCAAAAGCAACAGAAACGAAAGAAATCATCATCCCGGCAATCGACATTCAGAGGCTTACATTGAAAATCGTGGGCGATTCCCCGCTTATCATGCATAAGTGGAACTCAGAGACAAAAAGACAAATGCTCGATAAGCAGATGAAGAAAGCTAAAACTAAGGGCCACGATATACGAAATCCGGTTGCGGATTTTATCGGAAGTATTTATTGGCTTGACCATGAACCGGAGGAAAAGACAGAGGAGGGATTCGCGAGGGCTATTGAGAGTGGCGCGACCTTTGGCTTTCCGTCAATCGCATTCAAGGCGTCGGCGGTGTCGGCTGGGTATCGAAGCAATGTAATTCCGAATAAGGTTAGCGCAAATGCAGCGTTTCACATTGACAGTGAGTTTGTAGAAATCAACGGTATTCCCGAAATGCGCGAGGATATGGTACGCGTTGGCATGGGAACGGCAGATTTGCGGTATCGCGGCGAATTTAAGGAGTGGAGCGCGGAAATTACCATCAAATACAATGCGTCCGTTATCAGCGCGGAACAAGTTGTAAATCTGTTCAATTTGGGCGGCTTTGCTTGCGGCGTTGGTGAATGGAGGGTTGAAAAAGGCGGCTCCAATGGAATGTATCATGTAGAATAATCGCGGCAGGCGAGACGGGGCATAGTGCGGTGATGTTAGGCTAGATAGGGCGCGGCAGGTATGGCGGGGCAGGGCGTGGATCGGTACGGTTCGGTTTGGCAGGCGGGGCATGGTTTATTATGGATCGGTGAGGCTCGGTGAGACTTGGCCCGGTCGGGCAGGCGTGGTGGGCTAAGGTGTGGATTCGTGAGGCGAGGTAAGGTTTGGCATGGCAGGCACGTTCCGGTTAGGCGGGTTAAGGTCGGTCGGGTTCAGTTTTGGATAGGTAAGGCAGGCGAGGTATGGTATTGTTTGGCGAGGTACGGTGAGGTATGGCGGGTTAAGGCAGGCAAGGCACGGTGTGTTCAGGTGATTCAAGGTCTGGTGGGTTCAGGTCAGGCAGGTGTGGAAGGGTGTGGTCTGTTTCGGTACGGCTTGCTTAGGCAAGGCTGGGCGTGGCAGGCGGGCTATGGCAAGATCAGTTATGGTGGGGCAACGTGCGGTTTGTTCTGGTACGGCAGGCTAATAGAAAGGAGCCAAAATATGGTTTATCAATGGAAAACACCTGGATTTTACAAGGTTGACGCACAAACGGCAGGCGCGGAATTGGAGCGCATATCCGCGCAAGGCTCATTAACGCCGCAAAATGTTGTTGACGAAAGCCGTTCCGAAACCGCAGTTTTGCATAACTGTTTTGACTGGAACGACGCAACGGCAGCTGAATCCTACCGGCAAGTGCAGGCGCGAGAGATCGTCCGCAATATTATCACCGTCAACATTGACGGAGAACCGTTGAAAGGGCCTGTCAGGGCATTTGTAAGCATTCAAGGCAACTATGAGCCTATGGGCGTTGTTATCAAAACAAAAGACTATCAAGAAGAAATGCTATCTAAGGCGCTGCGGGAATTGCGCTCATTCCAAAACAAATATGCTGGACTGTCGGAGCTGTCGGAAGTCTTTGCAAGCATCAGCGCCTTTGAAAACGCATTAGAGCAGAAAACAGCATAAGAAACGGATGGAATTGCCCTGCCAATAGGTGGGGCTTTTCCTATGCGCGAAACGAGGTGACCATAATATTGCTACCTGATTATGGGTTTTATATAGATATATTTTTCGGTGAAAGCATTCCAGAAGAAAATTTTCCGCGTCTTGCCGTTCGAGCAGACAGGGAAATCCAATATTTTGAGCGCATATGGGAAGTTACCGGAACGGAAGAACAGAGGCACAAGGCAGTATGCGCCGTTGCGGAGGATATATTTGCTATTGAAACCGCGACAAGCCAGATCATATCCGCAAACGAGAGCGGATCAGGCGGAGTTACCAGCATTTCTATTGGCAGTATCGGCACTTCATATAAAGCACCAGATGTGAACGCCTTGCAGCTTGACTTGTCAGAAAAGGGGCAGAAAACCCGGTTTGAAAATTCCGTCAAATTGTTTATGTGCATTTACAAGGGGGTATCGCGGTGTCGATAATTATTAAACCGCGAAAACTTCCTGATAGGCCAAATTATGCCGCAGCTTGCCAACAAACGCTAACGATTTACAATGTCTACAAAATCGGCACAGCCACCCATTACCACAAGACCATCATAAATAATGCCGCATTCATGGACTTCAAGCGCCAATGGCAAGAAGCCACCACAGGCACCACGGCGAATAATCCCGCGCTAATCGTTATCCCGCAGGGCGCAGACGGCAAGATCTTTGTGGATTCGATTGCGTTTGACGATCTGGAAAGCAGGGACGGTTATTTCACCTTGCGAGACAATGACAAGGTATATTACGGAGTCGGCCCGGACATAACCACGTCAACCGAGTGGAGCAACTTCATTCCGACAAAGGTTCACGGCGTTGTGACGGTCAAGTCAGTGGATATCAAGAAGAATCTGGCGGGGGATGTGGTGCATATTGAGGCGGGGGGATAAATTATGAAGATCATATTTCTTGATGTGGACGGTGTTTTGAATTCGTCCAATTTCTTCATTGAAACCAAAGAAGCGAAAAAGGGATTATCTCAAATTGAGAGGAATATTGATGTCCGTACCTTGCCGCACTTGAAACAAATAATCGAAGAAACTGGCGCAAAGGTTGTTATATCTTCCACTTGGAGAGGCGGGCATCCTGACTTTCCCTTATATGTGGATTTAATCAATATCCTTAAAGATAATGGCGCAGATGTAATTGGCATAACGCCGCCCAAATCTGAATCAGGACACGAAAGAGGCAACGAGATTCGGGATTGGCTATCAGCACATGATGATGTGGAAGCCTTTGTGATTCTTGATGATGATTGCGATATGTGCGAATTTACCGATACTCACCTTGTCAGAACAGCATGGTTTGATGGATATGGGTTATCTGAAAAACACGCAAAGAAAGCAATTAAAATCTTAAATGAAGCGTCTGCTTTAGGGTAGGCGTTTTCTTTATGTCGAAAGGTGGCGAAGCTAATCAAAGACTATCGTTGTGAATGCGGGAGATTGCTGGGCCTGTATGATGAAGATGCAGAATGTCACGGTGTTTATTGTCAATGCCACAGATGTAAGAAGCAAGTTGAAATTAAAATAGAGCCACAGGAGGGCCGAAAAGATGAAAATAATATTCAGCGCGACAATTGAAAGCGAAACTACAATTGATACCTTTAACAAAGCATATAAGGCACTCGCAGACCTTATCGAAATCGTAGGTGAAAACAAATTAGAATCATTTAACATTCCAGGTATTTCTAATCTTGGCGATCCACTTCAAGGCTCTGAACTCGTTATACGGAAAGCGCTTGAAGGAGTTGGGGGCGATGGATGCACGGTATTAATTGAGAATCTTAAAATCGAATAACCAGAGCCACATTAAGGCCGTTTACTCCATCCGGGGTGAGCGGCCTTTTTTATTTTGTCTGGAGGTGACACATGGCCTTTTCCGTGAAAGTCAAATTGGATTTGCCAAAGGCTGATCAAGTTATCAAAAATGTGGGGCTGGATGAAAGTGGGGCGGTTCAGCGAGAATACACAAAAATTGTTCTACAGCGCATTCAGAAGTATATGCCGCTCAATACCGGTGCATTTATCAAAACCACCATAGCCAATACCGACATTGACAAGCCAGAGATTGTGAGTGTGGGGCCTCATGCGGCGTACCTATATCACGGCAAGGTTATGGTTGATTCTGTAACTGGGAAAGGCCCTCCGGTCATTCCGGATGTAGGCCCGCGATTTCGGAAAGGTTCTACATTACGGGCAACCGACAGAGACTTGGAATTCGACACAACCAAAAACCCACAGGCTGGCCCGTATTGGGACAGGGCGCTTGTGGCGAATGAGGGTGATATTCTTGTTTCGGAATTACAACGCTACATTGATTATCTGGCAGGGAGGGCTAAATGAGTGATTTAGAAAGAATCAGAGAGTGGATAAAATCATTTCCCGGTATGCCGGAAGATATGGCGATTGATTACACCCACAACAATCCCATAAATGCCGGGTTGTTCCCGCAAGGCAGACAGGAGATAAGCCGCAGAAAAGCAAATATTGCCAGCGAGGATGTAATTGTCACCAATCAGTACAATTTGAGCCTGATGCCGATATTCGTTAAATCTCCCGGTGATGATGAACAAGCCACTCAAAACGCCGAATGGGTAATGGATTTTCAGCAATGGGTACAAGACCAATCAATTATGGGCGAGGCCCCAACCTTTGGAAATTATGATACTGATAGTGAAATCATTCGCGCCCAAAACGGTATGTTCTACAATGACCGCGATAGCGGCGTAAGTGCTTATACTGCGGTCTTGACGATTCAGTTTAAAAAATACTACAAAATAGGAGGTTAATTTAGTGATAGAAATGGTAAAGCGCTCTCAAATGGCGCACTTCTTGAACACAACCCCGGGGAACGGCACAAAAACGTGGAGCCGGTTCGCGGTGGGGCATGAATCCTTTTCGACCAGTTATAATGCGGAAACAGAAACCACGCAATACATTCATGAGGATTCAGGCACTACATACCTCAAAAATTATGCACCCACCGTCGATACCACACAGATTGCACACAAGGGCGATCCCATATTTGATTTTGTTGATGATTTGTCTTTCAAGCTTGCGGTTGGTTCTGATTCTGTAACGGAGTATTTGGAAGTCAGGACATACAACGCCACCAGCATGACAGCAATCCCGGCGCGTCTCTTTAAAGTCTCCATTGCTATATCCAGTGAGGGCGACGCGGCCACCGACCCGCTGCAAAGGGAATACACCCTCAATTTCCAAGGTGATCCCGTGTTCGGCACATTTAACATTGACACAATGACATTCACACAAACGGCGTAAGGAGGCACTATGGCGTACAGAGAAATTAGCCTTGATTCCGGTGATATTCACCTGACAATCAAGGAAACGAGCGAGAATCTTGACTTCAACCCGCATGATATGAACTTTATCCAGCGGTTCAGTGATCTCTTAATTGAAGTCGAGCAGGAAGAAAAAACATTTAACGCAAAGCACGATATTATCAAGAAAATGCCGAATAAATCCAAATCGGAAAAACAGTCCCGCACGCAGGCGGAAATAAGCCTCATGAATCGCTTTTGTGATTTCTGCGAGGAAAAAATCAATAGCGTTTTTGGCGAGGACGCTTGTGTAAAGATTTTTGGCGGGCAAAGGGTATGGTTGAAATATCCTCTTTTCCTGCAACGCATTGCGCCGCTGATCGAAGAATCCCGCGACGAATTAATGGCTGAATACGAGAAGATGTAGGATGAACCTGTTAATCAGTGATCCGCCGCAAGAATTGACGGTTGACGGAATTGTCTACCCGATAAATGCGCACTACCGGAATTGCCTTGTGATCTTACGGGCCTTTGAGGATTCACGGCTGACGGATTACGAAAAGCGGCAGGTAATGTTAAATCGGTTGTTCGGCAAAGATAATGTACCGCCCAATAAGGAAAAGGCAGCGGAGGCAGCCACCGACTTTCTGAATTGTGGCGAAGAACTAAAGGAAAGCAAATCGGGCCGTCTATACTCATTTTCGCATGACGCAAAATACATACGTTCCGCCATAGAGAAATCCCACCGAATCAATCTTGAGGAAGTGGGGTTTCTTCATTGGTGGAAATTTATTTACCTGTTCTTTGACCTTGACGATAATTGCTTTTTCAATCAGCTTGTTTCCTTACGGCAGCGCCGAAAACATCCAAAATCATTAACCAAAGAGGAAAAGCGGTATATCGAAGAAAACTCCGATATTATCAATCTGCCGGAGCCAGAGCAAGGGGAAATTCAGTCCGATCCGGTTATGGAAGAATTTGAGGCCAGATACAAGGCAACTATGGAGCGCATGAATGGAGGTGGCTAATTGGCTGACGGACGTGTCGTTATATCTACCGAACTAGATAATGAGCAACTTGAAAAAGACGTAAGAAATACCCCTAAAGCATTTTCCGTTTTGAAATCTGCATTAAAAGATGTCGCGGCAGCGTCAGATACCGCCTTTGGCTCCAAGCAAGAAAGACAGATTGATACAATAACCCAACGTCTTGCTCGACAAAATGAAGCCATACAAAGAGCGGCCCGTGATGTAGAAAATTTACGGCGGCAGTACGAAGCGGTTGCGGGCATGGAAACTACTCCTGCATCCCTCCGCAGAATGGAAACCGAACTTTCCAGAGTACAAAGGGAAATCCAAAAAACCGAAAGAGAATATGAAAGGCTTGAGGAATCCCTGCGAAGGGTGCAGGATGCGGCAGAATTTGAGAGAATGGCTACCGGCGTTATTTCTCCCGAAAATGCCGTTGAAATAGAGCGTCTTACCGGGGAATTGGAAACGGCGGGACAAAGATTGCAAGATATGGACACGCGAGCAGAAGACTTGCAAGCATCCATTGATAGGATCAGGTTAAGCCCGGAAGGATCGCGAGAAGCCCAAATACTTGCAGACAGGCTCCAAAACGCGGAAGATCGGGCAGCCAGGCTTGCCAATGAAGCGGCGGCAACATCCGCGCGTCTAGAAGAATTGCGAACAGGGCCGGAGCAAGGCACTTCTGCAATGGAAGCATTTTCTCAATCTGTAAATAGGGTTAATTCCGGAATTTTATCTTTTGCCAAAAAAAGTATAGCCGCATTTGGAAAATTAATTGGACATATAAAGCGTATCAATATAGGTCTAAAGGGTACTTCAAAACAAACGCACGGCGCAACCGGAATGATTGAAAAATTCAGAAAAAGAATTATTTCACTCGCCATTGCAGCTTTTATATTCAATAGAATCCGTAGAGCATTAAGAGAACTATCTACTTATCTCGGTAGTGCCTTAAAAACCAACGAGCAATATGTAGCGTCTTTGGCGTCCATCAAGGGTAATCTATTAACCGCATTCCAACCGATTTATGAAATAATCATGCCCGCCCTTAACACCTTCATGGCGGGGCTGGCGCGGGTTACGGGGTACTTAGCGGCGTTCATAAGCTTCATAACGGGCAAGTCATTAAAGGCCAGTCAGGACGCGGCAGAGAGCCTATACGATCAAGTTGACGCAATGGATGCGCTCGGCAACTCCGCAAAAAAAGCAGCCGGCCGATTAGCTTCATTCGATACGATCAATCAGCTTGCGTCCGCTACTGCCGAGGATAGCAAGATTGTCCCGGATTTTGAATATGATCTATCCGCGATGGAGGATTTTTTCAGTCAGTTTGATAAAATCGCTGATGCTTTTTATGCGGTCGGGGAAAGAATCGCAAATGCAGTAAACAATTTTCTTGGAGATATCGATTGGAATAGCATTCAAAATAAAGCCCGCACGGCAGCGGAATCCATCGCGTCATTTCTTAATGGAATCGTGGATAATGTAGATTGGGTTCTTATCGGTTACAGTTTGGGGCAGGGCGCTAATACGGCCCTTACTTTCCTTGAGACATTCATTGATACATTCCATTGGCACACGCTGGGCCTCGGTTTAGCTGCCGGTCTGAATTCTATGGTCAGTACAATTGATTGGCTTATGCTGGGCCGCGTGGTTTATAAGGGTATTAATTCCGTATTCGACACTATTTATACTTTTATGACTACCACCGATTGGGACAAAATCGGACGCTCGATCACATCCAGTTTGAATACTGCCATAGCAGGAATAAATTGGGATTTATTGGGACGCACCTTCGCGTCAAAATGGCGGGCACTTGTCGATGTTCTTTATGCTTTCGTTACTACTTTCGACTGGCCCGCATTTGGCCGTGCTATCTCAACATCTGTGAATGCATGGTTTGATGAAATCGACTGGGCAAAAGCTGGGCTTACGATCTCTACCGGGATTTTAGGTCTGCTGGATACCTTATTATCTTTTATTGAAACCGTAGATTGGTACAAAATAGGCAAATCAATTGGTGATTTCTTTGCAAATATTGATTGGAAAACAATTTTGAGCAGAGTTGGTCAGGTAATAGGCTCCGTGTTGAGTGGAATATTTGCTTCCATATGGGCAATGTTGGGCGCAGAAGCAAAAGATGTTGAAAAGGCGTTTAGGTCACTAATGGAATGGTTCCAAAAAAACGCCGGTGTAATTGGCGAAGTAATTGCTATCGTATTACAGCTTATAGCCGCATTTACCATTACAACATCGGTTGCAAAAATTGTGGCCGCTGCTATAGCGGCGCTTTCGTCTCCTGTAGGGCTGGCGGCCGCAGCAATCGCAGCATTAATTGCAGTTATTACCTTGCTTATAAAAAATTGGGAAACGCTAAAGGAGGTAGGCGCAAAAGTTTGGTCGGCATTAAAAAATACCATAATTGGAGATGCAGTTGAAATAGGAAAAGGTGTAATAACTGCATTTCAAGGAATTATCACTTTTATTTCCGGAGCATTTACAGGAAATTGGAAAAAGGCTTGGGATGGGATAGGTAAAATTGTTACCGGCGTATTCAACACCATTGCATCCACCTTTAGGGCATTTTGCAACATATTCATTGATCTTTATAATGGGCTTGGAACGGCATTGGCTGCTGGAATTAATGCAATTACATCATCACTAAATAAAATTCAAATTACAGTACCGGAATGGGTTCCTGGATTTGGAGGCAAGAAATTCGGTTTTAATATTCCGAAGATCACATATACCAATATCCCTCGCCTTGCTACAGGTGCAGTTATCCCGCCCAATCAGGAATTTGCGGCCATACTTGGCGATCAAAAACATGGACGCAACTTGGAATTACCCGAAAGCCTATTAGAAACTATGCTTGATGAGCGCTTTGGAAGACTTGAGGAATTGCTTGAAAGATTTGTAGATGGCGCGGGAGGTGGCTTAAGCATCACAGCAGACCCCAGCATGGCTGCGCTTATTCGAATTCTATTCCCATATCTGGAAGAAGAAATAGGCCGCAGGGGCGGCAGAATGTCGGGAAGGGGCGCGTTCGCAAATGGCTGATACATACGCATTCAAAATAGACGGACGCGCCTTTCCTGATATGCCGGTGATTTCGCTTGATATTTCTTACGAGATATTGGATGGCGAAGGAAGCGGGCGCATGGAGGGCGAGGGATGGCCCATGTTCCGTGATCCGCAAGGTTGCATAATCAATGCGGATATTGTATGTGGTCTCCCTCTCAACCATTATCAGAATCGGGATTTTGTTGACCTAATAGAGATTCTAAAAGATTTCGGCAGTACGGACTTCCGGGCCGTGACACTTGCCACTCCCAGCGGAATTATCACGCAGGATATGTATAGTGCCACGTTTAAAATCAGCGGAAGGAAGGTATATAGGGATGGTGTAATGTACTGGGGAACGCTTCCTGTTCAATTTAGAGCGAGGGAAGGATTTAAGGAATAATGAAAAAGTCTATATATTTATTTTACTATTGTCTCTTTTTCTTTCTTATCCCGCAGCTTTTCCATTTCAGTTTCGAGGTCATGCTCTCTTCCAAATTTCAAAGCTAAATCTAATCCCAATACAATAGTGTATATTCCCCAAAAAATCAATATGATAGTATCTGGATTTTGCATAACCCAATCCCCTATCTTTTCCGTCAAGTACTTAATGCCCTCATGAAAATATTTCGGATAAATATAAAATGCCGTCCAGATTGTCCAGATAATCCATAGAATTATCCTGATGATTGTGGGATGCTCGATTGATGATGAATTAATACGTTTCATGGCGGCACCTCATTATGGAATATCCATCTGGAACATTACCTTATTTGCATTTAACCAATCATCTTTAATTTGAACCTCGATTATTTTTGCGTCTTGCGGAGCTTCAACCGCAATCCATCCTATTAATTTCTTTCCAGGTGGGATTGTTCCATCAAGTGTGCCATCCCCGAAAACAACGTTGGCGGTTAATGAATATGAGGACAAAATGTCATCTATAAAAATATCAAACAAGAGCAATGTGCTAACTGTAATATCTTCTTTCGATATGTTTTCTATTTGAAACTGAACGCCAACAAATTTTTTGCCTATATCTGGCTTAAAAAAATCATCGCCTTTTGATGTCTTAATGTTTAATGCAGATATATGCATTCCGGTCAACTGAACACTTTCGCGCAACCCATATGTAGATTTTTCTGTTTGAATTACTTGAGCAACAGGCTCAATTTGTTCAGTCTGGCCTACACTGCATGTGATAATAAGAATTACAAGAAAAAAAAGACACGCAATCGCAATACTTAGCAAGCATCCAATTCTTTTTCTTTTTGGTTTATTTCGCTGGATGGCATCCGTCGGGACAGAATTATCCATTCTTGCACCGCATCCCGAACAAAAAGTTGCATCATCTTCTATCTGCTTACCGCATTTCGGACATAACATAAAATCCCCTCCTTGCCCCATCTTACCATAATTCACCAAAACATTAAAGAAAAATTTTCAGAAAGGAGGGGCCACCCATAAGAATTCAAATCGGTTATGGTCAAATAGACCCCTCTGCAAAGCCTGACAGCATCCCGAGAAGCACAGACATTCAGACGTGGGTTGATCTTGACGATCTGAAAATAGATGGCCTTGTAGTCAAGAATATCCAGACATGCGAACATAATCAAGCTATCCTTGACGGAACGCAGGAGCACTTGCCGGACAAACCTGAACTGTATACCTGGGGCTTGTGGTCATTGTCTATGAGCGACGAAAACGGCCTGTTTGACGCGCCGCCTACGTTGGATATCGGATTTACCTTCAATCATAAATCGCCCGGATTGACCTTGCTTTTTTATCCGCATTCAGAGGATTGGGCGAGCGAAGTCCGGGTGGCCTGGTATAGTGTGCCTCCTGAATACGAATACCGGAGAGATAGAAACAGCGGTTTTATTCAAGTTGAAGTATATTCTGGTGTCATTATAAAATCTGGAACCTATACGATTTCATCAACTGTCGGACAGATTGTCGAAAATATAGTAAACTTCCGGCATATCAAAATTGAGTTTTTGTCCACGAATATCCGGCACAGGTTTGTAAAAATGTCCGGGATTAACTACGGGCAAGGCCGGTCATTCCAAGATAGCGATATTGACACTGCATCCATATTGGAGGAAATCGACCCGACAAGCAATGAGATCACCATAAACACATTGAATTTTAGGATCAAGACCCACAATCCTGAGTTTTCCCTTGTGTCCGGCGTCGGTGACGATATGCTAATGAGCAACCAGCAAATGACCATCATAGGCGATCAAAAGGAATTCGGCACATTCTTTCTACAATTCCCGTGGAAAGACGTTCATGGTAACGGTACGGTTATTGACTTTCAGGCCGTGGACGCAATTGGCGTGATGGATAAATACGACTTTTGGGGTGATGTGTATGTAGATGTGCCTATAGAAACGTTGATAGGACAGCTATTTGCTATTTGCTTTCCGACACAGCTAATTCGATATGTGATTGATCCGGTTTTTGCCGGGTTGCGTGTGTCCGGTTGGATTCCAAAATGCAAATGCCGCCAAGCTCTACAATATATTTGTTTCGTTATCGGCGCGGTTGCGGATGATTCCCGCCGTGATTATGTGTGGATTTATAAACCGGATACCGAAATAAGCGGAGTGGTTGACAAACGGTATATGGGGCCGACAATAGAGCCGACCACGTATTATAGCGGCGTGGATGTGATTTCCTATGAATATGCGCTAAGTGACGAAACGATGGAAGCGTTCAAAGGCGTTCTGCCTGCTGGACAGAAACCCATAAGATTCAACGAACCTATTAATAATATCCAAATATCATCCGGCGCGACAATCCTTTCAAAATCAGCCAACCACGCAATCATAAATGTTACTGTTCCGGGTGAAATAACAATAACCGGAAATAGATACATTGTCAATCAGACCGTATTTTCGGAACGCGCGGAGGTACCGGCGGGTGAGGTTGAAAATATTAAGACATACGATAATTGTACGCTCATGTCCCCGGCATATGCGCCGAAACGCGCCGGATCTTTATTTGCGTATTTGAAGCAACGCACACAATGGACGGGGGATATTCGGCTAGAAGATCGAGAAGTTGGCTATAAATACGAAATCCCGACAGCAAGCAGAACATATAGCGGTCAAGTTTATCAAGGACTTCCGATTCAGGGGACAGCGGAGCAGCTTGACATTAATATGCGTGGCAATAGGGCGAGAATGAAGGTGATAGGCGATGTGGTGGACAGATCCAGTATTTGATCGAACTCAGGAAAATGTTGATTACGCAAAGGCCAACTATACGCTAGATTTACCTGAACAATTTAAGGCCGCGCAAAATCATACCGACTGGAACCGATTTTCGATAAATCTATATTATCTGGCAATGATCCTGAGAAATCGCGGTTATCAAATTTCATTGCGAGGCAAGCCCAACAGAACGTTGCGGGATAAGCCAACGCGCTCCGAAATCAATCAATATCGCCTTGATCTTCAACAGGTACGCAGGGCGCTATTCGCTCTTGATGGCATGACCTGGAGGGAATGGGACGCTAAAGAATTGACGTGGCAACAGATCGATGCGCGGTCGCTGGAGGCGGAAGAATACTTTTCAAACAATCCCATACCGGAGTTGCCGTATAATCATTTTGAGAAAATTAATGATATTGAACGCATATCGGATATTCTGCATGAAATCATTCAGATTTACGGCAATTTATTCAGGGTATCCGGTACTTTTACATCGGGACAACTATCATACTTGCCCCGATTCATAGAGCCTCATGTTTGCGATATGATTTGGCTTGAATGGGACTTAATGGATCGCACATGGCCACAGATTGACGCAGAAGGCCGAACCGCCGAGATGTATTTCAACAAGTGCTTTGATCCTGAATTGTATATGACATGGGCCGATTGGGATATCTTAGACCGCACATGGCAACAGATTGATGACGAGGGCCGGACTGCTGAACAATATTTTTGGAGGCGGATATAAGTGGCGACATTTACCCCACGCACAATAGTTAACCCTGAATATCAGCATCCATATCGGTATGAACTTAAGGATATAGATACTGAAACCGTGATCGCAACATATGATATTGTTCCGGCATGGGGTGACATATACCAACAAGGAACAGATATAAACGCCGCCTATTTACAGCCTATAGAGGACTTCCTAAAGCTTGTAGGGGATGATTTGAACAGGCTTGGCCTTGAAATCATCGCAGCAAATAACAATCTGAATGCGGCTGTCAATACGGCAAATGCCAAATTGTCCACCACTGAATCGGGCCTAAACACAAAAATCACGGCATCCAATACAAGGCTTGATTCCATAGATACGAAAATCACAACACTTGCACCCCTTTCCGGCCCATCGCTTACAAATCCCACCGCAAATACCGTAGCGATAACCACAAATAGTACGAATCTAGCAACGACAGCCGCGGTAAAGACTTATCTTGATAGCCTTATGACCGCATTTAAGGGGTGATTATTTGCTTTGGATTACGAGACAATTTCTTGATGGATACGCTCAACATCCTCTACGATTCGCGTTTAAGGATATATCAACAGGTGATATTCTTTATATTTATGATCTGGAATTTAAGCCGGAAAACTATACGCAAGGCACATTCACGAATCGCGGGTATTTCCAACCTATCGAAAATTATTTAGGGCAATACAGCACAGATGAATATTATCAAAAAGTCTCTGATTTGAATGCGCTGATATCCTCAAAATTTGCGACAATCGACAATGACACATCTTCAATGGAAACTAGGATAGACACCAGCATTGCAACACTCAATAGCCGGATATTATCAATAGAGAACAGATTGCCGTTATATGCGTCTTTGTTCGGCGCACATTTCATAAACCCACGCGCAAATAGTCCTGCCGCTGCCGATAATAGCGCACGAATCGCAACAACTGAAAATGTACGGAATTTTGTCGCACAATATCCATTTCCTCCGAAGAATGTAAAAAATCTATCCGCCACTCCTGATGGCCTATTCATCACAATAAAATGGAATGACCCGGTTGATTTTATTTATGATGATATGACGTTGTCGGAATGGGCTGGAACTAAAATTGTCTACCGATCAGATCGATATCCGATCTCTGAAACAGATGGAGCTATAGCGGTTGATAATACTTGGCGGGATTACTACTCCACTTATGGTTTTGAGATCACTACCGCGGCCCCTGGGTTAACATATTATTTTCAAGCGTTTCCATATTCAAGTAAAGGCGCTTTTAATCGGAACGTTGCGAATAGGGCAAGCATAAGAATATCCGGTGTGTTTGTTGGAACACCTTTGAGTTTGGGTCGATCCTCACTTGCTGCTGCAACTGATGGCAATGGAAATGTGCTATTTGGAGGAGGATATACTGGAGGCAACTTATCTGCATATAGGGTAGATAAATTTGATAGTTCTGGAAATTTAACAATGCTAAACTTATCAATAGCTCGTCAATTATTGGCTGCTTCAACAGATGCAAATGGAAGCGTATTGTTTGCAGGTGGTAGAACATCCAGCCCTGCGGCAGTATATTCTACTATTGACCGTTTTGATATTAATGGAAATAGATCAACTCTCGATTTATCAATCGCTCGAAATTCCCTTGCATCTACCGCAGATGGTAATAAAAATGTGTTATTTGGAGGTGGTATATCTACGGCAGCTGGGGATGCGTATTCAAGTAGATTAGATAAATTTGATGTGAATGGGAATCGCACCATCTTGGCCTTATCGCAGCCTAAAAATTCATTGGCTGCCTCTACTGACGGAAATGGAAACGCATTATTTGGCGGAGGTAGGACACTTACATCATTTGAGTATTCAGATGTTGTAGACAAATTTGATATAAATGGAAATTTATCGTATTTGTCTCTAAGTGTTGCACGAAGCAATCTATCTGCTACTACCGATGGAAGCGGAAGTGTGTTATTTGGGGGAGGCTTGAATAGGGATTTAGGAACTTTAACAACTGTAGATAAATTTGATCTTAATGGAAATAGAATTGTGTATAATTTAAGCACTCCAAGAGACAGTGGAACCGCAACAGTAGTAAAAGATGGCAGTGTGTTATTTGCTGGAGGTTCAGATAATTCATCTATAATTGATAGATTTGATAACTACGGAAACAGATCAACTTATCAGCTAACTGCGGGTAGAAGTTATTTGGCAGCTGCGACAAATAATGAGGGCAATGCTTTATTTGGAGGTGGATTAATTGTTGGAACATATGAGAATTTATATTCTGACGCAGTAGACATTTTTATATTATAAGGAGAAAATCATGAAAAAATTTTTAATTTGGAACAAACAAACACCATTGATCTACAATAATGGCGTAAAAAAAACACCAGAGGAGGTTTTTGAAGATTACCCCAAAACGAAATATGGCACTGTTATCATTGAATACACAGACGACAATGTGAATATGAACGGTTTTTGGACACCATCCGAATTAAAAGCCGTTTATAAATTGGATTCCGATTTAACAGACAAGCAAACTATCACAGCGGCGGAAGATGCCGTTAACAACCCTCCGCCTCCCAGCGATGACATAACCCCCGTCACCCAATCCCAAGTCCAACTCCTGGGCCAGCTCCTCAATGAACTAAATCTCAATATTTTAGAAATGGGGAATACATGATGTTTGAAAATCTAAAAACGCAGTACGGGGCAAAATTCATAACCAAAGAACAGCTCCAGCGCTATGTCGCACTTGGCAAGATCACACAAGCCGAGTGCGATTTAATTTTGAAGGAGGCTGAGGATGCCTAGTACGAATAAAACTCCGCTTGGATTAAATCAATGGCTCCTAAGCGATAAACCTGCAATGGATGATTTTAATGCGGATAATTTGATTGCGGAGCGTGAGATCGGGCGGATTGATGGGGAATTGGAAAATATGGCGACTAAAGATGGAACCTTACAAGTTGGATTAAATGCAGAAAGATTAAACGGTAAATATTCCGAAGAATTTACAAAGGGAACCATACTTGATCCAATTCCAATTTCAGACTATTCCGATTTAAATAATTTTATTTACGTCGGAGAACATTATAATGGTTTCAATGAACAAATAAGAAATAAGCCGGACAGTAGCACTTTTTTTATTCTTACAGTAAAAAAATTTGCATCATATAATGATGGAGTTATGCAATTTTATACGAGCGGAACGACCGCTATACAATATAGACGTTCATATTATAACGGTCAATGGCGAACGGATTGGATCGAATAAATACATAAGATTTATTCGCCAAAAATGAATTAATAAAAACAGTTACAATCAAGAAAGGAATCATCCTATGCCACAAAAACTAATCCAACCCGTCAATAACATGCAGGAGGTGCAACAATGATAGGATCTAACCTTGCGACAAAGCAAATTCCAGCGCATGCCAACAATTACAAAAAAACACGAAGCGGCACAAAGCTTACGGATTTTATTATACATCATATGGCTGCAAATTCAACGGTTGAGGCATGCGGTACTCTTTGGAAAAATCCGGCAAGAGGCTGTTCATCTACATACGGCGTTCAGGGCAAGTCGATCGGGCAATATGTCAGTGAAGATGATGAACCCTATACCAGCAGCAACCGTACAGCAGACAGGAAGGCTATCACAATCGAAATCGCGAACGCTCCTGAAGTCACTGGGAAAACCTACGCGGAAACAGTCAAGAAAGGTGACGCGCTTGGCTGGCCCGTTACCGATGAATCCTTGGAAACCACTATCAATCTTATGGCTGACTGCATGAAACGAAATAATTACGCACCTCTTGTCGTGGGCGAGAATCTCAAATGGCACAACATGCTTTCCGCAACCGCATGCCCCGGCCCGTATCTAATGTCCAAGATGCAATATATTGCGGACGAGTGCAATAAAAGAGCATTTCCGGCACCCGAAGCAAATACATCCATCCTTTATGGCGTAGTCAAGCAGGTTATCGCGCTTTCGGATAGAGAAAAGGCAAATGCATACGCCGACAAGCTTAACGCGCAGGGCGAAGCTGATGCATACTACAAAGTAATTGAAATTAAATAGGAGGATTTTATGAACATTCAAGACTTTATCCGCCCCGAACTTCTCGTACTTATCCCTGTCTGCTGGGGAATCGGCCTCATGCTCAAAAGTACCCCGATAAATAATCAATGGATTCCCGCCATTTTGGGCCTGTGCAGCGTTTTTCTGGCAAGCCTGTATGTTTTCTCGACCGCGACTGAAACGCCGTCTGCGGGCCTCTGGATAGGCGTGACGCAGGGTATTGTATGTTGGCTGGTAGCCTGGCAGAGCTATGATAAGATTATTAAGCCGAATGGCGAGGAATAGTGGACAATTCCCTATATTTTTGGTAGAATGAGGTGAATAAATGGAACCGGCAATTCCCATTGTAGTTATAAGCTGCATTGTTTGCGTGGCGACCTTTCTCCTTGGGCGGCAATCAGTTGCAAAAAAAGACGGCCAGGAATGGGGCGCATTTACCGCTGAGTTAAAAACAGATATTAGTTATATAAAACGTGACGTAAGCGAAATAAAGGTATCTGTCGCGGATAGCAGGAACGACACCATGGCGGCAATTTCCAGGGAGGGAGATAACCGTAGAGATTCTGTCCGTAGACTGCATGAAAAGATTGACGATCATCTTGTAAAATATCATAATGTTCCAGCGCCAATAAAATATACGGAGGATTAACATGGACGATTTGGAGAACAAAATATCTGAAACTGAAAAAGATGTGCAACATTTTGAAGTTATGGTATCAGGTGCGGAACGATTGATAAAGCCATGGAAACTGGCACTCATTCTAACTAACCTTTTTTGGGCCATTGTCATGGCTGCATTTATTTTGTTGGCTTATCTCACGCCGACTGAAATTGATGTACAGCAAAATCAAGGTGCAGTTGAACAACAACAGGAGCAAGTTGTTAAGGGGGCTAGTTGATGGCTCAATCGCAATCTTTAAAAATTAAAACCGGAGCAAGGAGGCCCAAAAGGCCCAAAAAGCCCAAAAAACCAAAGTAAGGCGGTGATCGCCTGAATACTCAACACAAAGTTATCCGGGAAATGCTTTGCAAGATGGTGAAACCTACAGCACATGATATACTTTCTTCGTATCTTCCAGCGCGGGAATATACGGCAATCTATTATGCCGATGTTGAGCAGGAGGACTTAAATTATATAGCTGACATGCGGCTTAATTGTTCAGAATCAGCAGTCAAAAAATATCGTAGGCAAGGCTACGAGAAATTGGCTGCTATTTATTTTTCTAAAAAAGAATAATGTATACTTTAAAGACGCTTCGCGTGGACTTCTCTTGTCCAATGCGAAGCGTCTTTTTTGTTATGCTTAAAGCATGGAACAGTTAATTGAACGTCTTATTGAGATAGGCTATCCGCCCAACAAAGCGGAGGAGTTATTTGAATTTTATAATCGCGCTGGCGACCTTGATGGTTTGGAGAGTTATGTAATTGTAAGAGAATCGCTGGCAGAGTGTTTGTAAATGTTTGCTCACGGTTTACCGTTTGCGATATATGGCTGTAAGCGCGGATATATACGCCGTATTCGCGCTTACATGTCAAACTTATTAAAGAAAGGCGTGATTTAATATGGATGAAAAATCGAATGAAAACTTTGGTAATATTTGTACTATTTTGGGCGGTGCATTGTTGGGCATGGCGATAGTTGACCAAGCCACAAAAACCGTCATGCCCGAAATGCAAAAACTTACATCGGGAGAAACATTTCAAGATTTAAAAATGTTACCCGCAAGCAAAGAAAATGACGACGTGCAAGAAAATAAATCCAAGCGCGATGAAGATCAAAAAAAACATGATGAAGAACGAAAAACATTTGATGACAAAATAGCTATGTTGGAGCAGGAATTAGCTAAATACAAAAGTAAGTCAGATGAACACGAAGGCGAAAACTAAAGAGGTGTTTATATGAATGGTTTTGGATTTAACACTTCCCCTAATGCGTATAGTTCTGATAATCCTTTGGCGCAGCTTTTAAAGCCATACTTAGCACAGCAGCAATCAGAGACACGATCAGAAACTGAACCACAACGAGCAAACGGCAATGCGGTACCATATGAAATCAATTCGCAAGCTGAATTAGAATACATAGTACCGGATAAATCCGGACGAAAACAAATAGTAGATTGCCCAAGCGAGAACAAGGTGTACGTCGGCAGATACAACCATGTCCGACAGCTTATGGATTGGAGATCGTACATTGACGAGGGCGAAATCAAACTTTCTCAAAAAAATGACACAAGTGCCGAAATGTCGCAAATTGCCGAAGCTCTTGTTGCAGTTGCCAATAAAATAGAAGCAATGCACAGCGAAATACAGGAGCTTAAAAACGCTAAGCCCGAAATTAGCGAAACCAAAAAAGTAGAATCAAACCGAAAATCCAACGGCCAATTCAAAAAAAGGGGTGAGGATTGATGATGGAAGTAATAAGAAAGATATTTAGCGTTTTAAGTGCGCTTCCAGCCTTTTCTAGTTTATTTAAAAAGGCAGCTCAAACAGGCAAGGTTGACCCAATGGAATGCCTTAATGCCTTAACATCTATTTCTCCATCCACAAAAAAAGTTGCCGATACCGCAATAAACACCGTTCAACGCGGTGGAAACATTGAAGATGCAGCGCGCGCGGTCACAAACATTGGAGAAGTTGAATTGTTCGGTCAAAAAGTAAATACTCAAACCTTGATTCCTGATTTAAAGAAAGCCGGTGGGGTTTGTTCAACACTAGCAAATATGCTTGAAAAAATGCCGACGCAATCTCCGCAGGATATCGTAGACTTTGGAAATGCAGCAAGCTCTATTAAAAACTGGCAAGATATTGTTGTTTAACAATTTCTTATAAATTAAAAGGAGGATACCACCCATGAGCATGGAATTTGGAAATGACAACGAAATAAAAGGCGGTGGCGGTCTTGCGACCGGCTTGGCAATGGGAAGCATGATGAATCGTCGAGACGATGATCGGGGCACTTATATTTGGGCCGTAATAATATTCATTATTTTTGTGGTCATCGCGCTTGTGTTCCTGGCATTTATGCGTAAAGATGATGGTCGCAAAGATTATGGCGGCACAGACGCTGCGGCACTACTTACTCCACTAATTGCAGCTAAAAGCATGGATTGCAACAATGGCCACAATCGATGTGAGCTTGACAAACTGGAAATCATGCAGAAGCTTGAAGCATCGGAGGACAGGGCAAGACAGACGCAAACCCAGCAGGAAATTGGCGCTCTTGGCAAGGAGTTTACAAACATTGGATTCGGGCTTGCAAGCAAGATTGACAATGTTGAAAAAGAACAATTAAAAACCTACGCAACCATCCAGAATCAGCTTGGCATGCAATCCGAAGCCCTAAAACAACTTTTGACCGTGCAGAACAATAGCGCCATTATAAATGGAGTAATTCAGCAGCTTATGATGGGCTCGCCGTGCTTACCTGCACGCTGTTAACGGTGTTACTGCCCTTGCATCCGCAGTAAGGGCTTAACATAGCGAGGCTAGGCCGTGGCGGGCGGCCAACCCTCTCTAATTATAATAAATTAGGAGGATACACAATGTATAACTATAACGCAGGATTTAACCGTTATGGCTTCGGTGCAAGTCATAATTGCGGCTGCAACTGTGGTTGTAAGCCCGAAATTCTTAATTTTTACAGGCATCCAGCCCCTATCGGAAAAAAACAAAAGCTGCTAAGCGTAAAGCAAGTCACCATTCATACGGATAAAAATATCCGTAAAGCTTGCGTGCGCGGCGCCTGCTGTGAGCCGGAACCTGTTACGGTCAAGGAGTCCAAAAAATCCTTAATTTTGACGGCGTGCACCGATTGCTTGCAGCCTGGAGAATATTACACCCTCAACGTCGATAGAGAAATTCCCATTGAGGCATATCCTTACGACACATACATTAATGTGGAGCCGGAAGACTTCAATAGCTTCCGGGGCGAGGTCGGCCTTGTTTACACTGAGGTTGACCATTTCGGTGGAAAGATCGGCACCTTGTTTGATAACGTAAGGGATAACCTTCCGTCGGTAGAGGTTGATGGAGAAAATACTTATGTGCAGGGCGGCGAAGTTCCTGGAACTGGAGACTATGGTTATGACAACTGGGATGGCTTTGAGCACAACGGGCCGATTCCCGAAGACCCTGCTTTCCCCGGCGCTAATTTCTGTGGCTGCGGGTTTAGGACTAACAAGGGTGTATTGCTGCCTGTGTCTCTTGATCTTCATGGCAATATTGCCAATGGTCGCAATTTTGCTACCGGTCGCTACAAGAATCCCGGCACCGGCGCACCTTATACAAATAGATTCGTACTTTTCTTGAACAACAGAGGCGAATTTGTTCTTTCTCGATCTTTTAAACGCCGGAGCGATTACGCGTAAGCATTTCAACGGGGCGGCGGTTTATGCCGCTGCCCTTACTTTTTTAAGGCGTAGGTGATATGAATGAAGGTATATGCTGACAATGCAGCTTCTACCAAAATTGACGATGAAGTTTTGTCCATAATGGATGAAGGCAATGAGCATTACGGCAATCCCTCATGCGTTCACAGTATGGGTAAAAAAAGCAAAGAGCTTATTGAAACCGCAAGAGAGCAAATCGCAAAATCTATTGGCGCAAAACCGAACGAGATTATTTTTACATCGGGCGGAACAGAATCTAATAATCTTGCAATACAAGGATTTGTTGAAGCTAACAGCAATAGAGGCTATCATATTATCACCACATCAATAGAACATGCATCTGTGTTAAATCCCCTCAAATATTTGCAATATAACGGGTATGAAGTAACTTTTTTGCCCGTCAATAACGAGGGATTAATAGATGTACGGCAATTACGGAGAGCAATTCGAAAAAATACAATCCTTATATCAATCATGTTTGCAAACAATGAAATAGGCACCCTTCAGCCAATCAAAGAAATCGGCTCCATTTCAAAACAATATAATATTTGTTTTCATACCGACGCGGTTCAGGTTTTTGGACATTGCAAAATAAATGTTAACGAACTTGATATTGATATGATGTCAATTTCCGGTCATAAGTTTTATGCACCTAAAGGAATAGGCATATTATATGCCAGAAATGATCTTAATCTTTTTCCTATAATTTACGGAGGCGGCCAGGAATTTAATTTAAGAAGCGGAACTGAGAATGTCAATTCGATTATTGGGATGGGTAAGGCTGTTGAATTGTTAAACAAAACGGAAAAAGATAACAATGCAGCGCACCTATTGATATTAAAAAACAAGTTAATAGATGGAATAAGTGCAAAAATATCGAATGTCAAATTTAACGGCTCTATGGAGTACAGCATACCCAGCATTGTAAATGTCAGCTTTAAAGGCGTTGATGGGATAAGCTTAGTAGATATGCTTGATGCAAAAGGTATTTATGTTTCAAGCGGTTCGGCCTGCGCATCCAGTCATTTAAAACCATCACACGTCCTTAGCGCTATCGGACTTAATGACAATTTAGCTTATGGTTCTTTAAGATTCAGTTTTGGCAAATACAACACAGAAGATGATGTGAATTATATTCTTGATGTTTTGCCGGGGCTTGTAGAAAAATTAAGAGAGCAATCCCGTTAAGGAAACGGATTAATATACAAATAAACAAAGGAGAAGCGTTATGAGACACGAATATTCTAATGCTCGCCGTCACGCACAAAATACCCTTGCTGAAGTAAATCGTCACTTGGATAGGGGCGACATTAAAAATCCAAAACACCACCACATGTTGACCGACATGGCAGAAAAGGCAACCCGCACACTAGACAATCTTGACCGACTTGAGCGGATGGACAATGCAAGACCTTATACGGAAACCAATGTTGGCTACACCGCAGATATGCACCGCAATAGGAGTGATAATATGGATGATTTGATGCGTACCGTAACGGACGCTGTCGATAGAATCCTTCCGCACTTTGCCGACGATGATATGGACGTTGACGACCGTAGAGGCGTTCCCGGAACTGGCCCGTATGCCAATCCTCGTTTACGTCGCAGAGGCGGGCGTTATGGTGTTGGCCGCCGTGGAAGGCGTGCAGATCTGGACGATAAATATGCCGATGACCGTTACGACGATGATCGCTATGACAATAGATACGACGACGACCATTATGCTGATGATCGCTATGATGTTGACGACCGCCGTGGTAGGCGTATGCCCCGCAGAGGACGCAGCGGACGTTTTATAAGAGGCGATATGGACAGGAATGATATGGACGATGATATGCGTACCAGAGTAGACGATGCACTTCGCACCGCTGACGATGCCCGTCGTGCCGCCGATGATGCGCGTCAAACAGCAGAACATGCGCGGCGCACCGCTGATGACAGGCGCATGGATGACGATAGACGCATGGACAATAGGCAAATGAGGACTGACGATGACCGCCGTATGGATGATGATCGTACTAATGACAGAACGCAGCGCCCCGGCCCCGGAGTTAGATAAGGGAGGAGTATCCCATGTCCATTCAATTAATGAATGAAATCAGCAACAACTATCATGTAGCACTTTCCGTACACCGCGAGCTTGCTGACCTATTCTGGTTCGTATACATGCCTGGGTACGCCTTATGGCATGAATATCAATACCTTGACGAAAGCTGTGCCCAGCGTAAGGTAAAGCGGTACATTAGCGAAACATACCACACTTTTATGCCGGACAAATTACCCAAAAGTGCCAATATAACAGAGCCGCTCCTTGCTGGGAAAAACCGCAAATCTCTGAAAATTGAAGAAAGTTGGAAAATGATTAAAGAAGCATTTCACATTTATCAGGAATGGGAAGAAACTTCGCTTCAAAAATATCAACAAATTGCCAAAGAACTTTTTTCCAGCGGTGAAATATCAACGTTTAATTTTGTCGGTGAAATAATTAAGGATGTTAAGGCCGAGCTTGTATATCTTACAGATAAAATCATAGAACTTAACGCAATGGATTGGGACATGAGCCAGATAGTTGCGGAGCAGCCTGACCACTTTGAAAGATATGAGTTTTTGATTAAAAATCTGCTTGGCAAATCCGAAATGTTCCATCACAACAATTCCGCCCTGGATGCACATTCAAGAGTATTTTTCGAGAAATCCCTGGATTAAGCCGGGGGTTTCCACTATGAGGTGTTTTTATGCAAGAGCTTTATAATATGCCATCTCTTTACATAGATCAAGTTTATTTATCAAACTATGCGCTTTTATTGGTTGTGGTGCTTCTTCTCTCATTGATAGCTTTATTGCTTATCGGAATACCTTACGCAATTCGGTCGGTTAGGAGATAGCAATATGCTTACACCAATCGTTATTCAACAATCATACAGGGGCGAACGCTCTTACGATATTTTTTCCGCCTTGCTTGCCGAGCGTATAATCATGTTGGATGACCATATCGATCCGGCCCCCGCAAGCATAATTATTGCGCAGCTCCTGTTCCTAGAAAGCCAAGCGCCCGACAAAGATATTTACCTCTACATAAATTCACCGGGCGGTTCCGTAACTGATGGTATGGCGATATACGACACTATGAACCACATCAAACCGGACGTATCGACAATCGCGGTCGGCAGCGTTGCATCTATGGCGGCAGTGCTGTTGTCATCCGGCGCAAAAGGCAAGCGGTTTGCTTTGCCAAATGCGGAAATTATGATCCATCAGCCAAAGGGTGGCATGACAAAAAAACAAGTGTCGGATATAGAAATTCATACTGAACGTATACGGGAAATGAAGCGGCTTCTTACTGAAATTCTTGCGCATAATTGCGGAAAGCCTTATGAGATATTGGAACGCGACATGGACAGGGATCATTTTATGTCTGCAAAACAAGCCCTTGAATATGGATTGATTGATAGAATATTTTGATTATCTGAATAACAAAACTCCCCCGACATCAATCAGCCGGGGGAGTTTTGTTAATTACTACATATCGAATTTACGAATAGTCTCATACAACCTTAATCGCATTCTATTCAGGCCGTCTTTACCACCAAATTTATATTCCAATTTCTTTTGTTCATTGTCAGCGGCTATTTGCGCGGAATCTGCTGTTTTGTGTATCTGATCCGCGTACTTTTCACATTCAAAGCCGTTGTTGCCAGATAGCATGAAAATTATCTCTTCATCAGCAGAATTGCCTCCAGCGCCAGAAACATATATTTCACGAACAAAATAATTCCACATGTCGCAATCGGGTATAAACACTTTCAGGGGATTCCCACAAGATGTACTCATTGCTAAATCCCATAATTCCTTTGTATTATATACTTGGATAGCTTCACTCATAACTGCACCGCCTTTCCACTTTTTATTATACCACAATATCCATTCCAGACAAAGCCCCGGTTTTACGCCGGGGTGTCTTTTATTTGCATGAATTTATTATAATCTTCTTCGTATCTGCTCAATATCTCCTCGGCACTCCTTATCCGCTTCAACAATTCGCTTTGAGTTAATTGAAGAAAGTATTCCTTGTCAGGCCCAAGAGTATACATTACGAAAATTCCGTACTTCGTGAACAGCTTATCAAGTTGGTCTTTGTTTAGCGTTGATGCATATCCTACAAAATCAACGCTCCTATCAATGGGCCTGAATTGTTTCGGCGTTTCTTTGACTTCGATTTCTTTTTGGGAATATCCATCCTTATTGTACTCGTGCTCATAAATAATCATGCTTTTCTCTCCTGTCAATCGCATTTCAACTGTTCAAACTTTGTCTTGACTATTTTCAATGTAGATTCCTTGTTTTGAAGTCTTATTGCTTCATAATCAGGAGCGCTAAATCTTAATTCGTGAATATCTCTGATAGCCCGATCAATCCATTCGGTAAATTCGTCGACTATCCAAGCGGAATTATTTTGCTTTCTATCTTCCATGATCAATCTCCTTTATCCCCATTATGCAATGATCGGGAAGAACGAATTGCGGGTCTCGCAAAACATAGGTGACTTCTTTTTCGCATTCCCGCCCGACATACTTTCTTTCGTCTTTGTCCCAATCTGCTAATATGAGAGTGTCGCCAACTTCATATGGCGGCGTTCGATCATCAACGCGAACCTCAAAGGGTTTTCTGCCGGACACTACATCATCATAGTATTCAGACCATACCTTTAACCAATGTGTGTTCATCTTATCCTCCTAAACTCCCCGGCTTATTCGGGGGTGGGTTCTTGTGGCGGTGCGGGCAAGGGCATCCAGTGGGTATACCAGTCTTTCGGAAAACATGAACCAACATATCTATCGCCATCAACCCAACAATGTTCAATAGAATATCCGTTTCTACCTTTACCATAAATCAATATGCTTTGATCTTTCGGCGGTTCTTTATCACTACATCTAATCCATTCCATCATAAATCCTCCCAAATCCATAGGCTCCTGCCCTATCTTATCAATTGCCACCCTATACCCAAACGGACGCAGTATACGCCCCGCCGTCTCCATGTTCGGTGAAATACCACCATTGCATATTCGGCTGATCGTAGAGGCCGCTACGCCGGTCTGACGCGATATCTCACGGATGGTGAGGCCGTTGGTTATTTGGGATTGGAGGAATGCTTGTAGATCGGTCATTCGTTCTTCACTCCTTGCGCGGGGGATTCGTGGATGTTGCCGATAATTGAATAAGCATAATTTGGAACAATAGAAAGAACTCTGCGTTGAATATATTCCATATTTGGAAATTTAAGCGCATATCCATCATCATAATATTCTACTTCCGCAATATCATTATTAATCGAAAGTATATCCCCCTCGAATATCAATGTGCCGCTCTTGTCTCTCAAGCCGGTGCATTGCCCGACGGTGGCGGGGTCAACATCATCAAAGTCCCAACCGCCACCAATTTTCGGCTTATCAGATACTATCATAGGGCGTGGAACGCTAACATAATGACCAATTACAAAGTGTGGCCTAACTCCATCAATAGTCTTTCCACGAAATAAAAACCTATCGTTCATATCAATTCCCCTTCTCCCCTCATTCCGGGGATTTGGCTCTATTCACGCATTCAGGACAAGTAACGCGCTTGCCAATCTTCCAGCCTAATTCCCGATATTTCTCAATCATATGATGTTTGTAGATCATTTCTGCCTCATAAGCACCGCAAATATCGCATTGAATCATAGTTTGATATTCGTAAAGTACAGGCATATCAATCCCCTCCCGTGGATTTGGTTTTGAGGGCTGATTCGGCTTCTTCTTGCGTAGGAAATACGGTTTTACCCCATTCCGAATAATCACAATTGATACCTTCGCCCTCAACATCAATCAGCATAAAATCAATGCCGCCGTCTTCTGTGAATCCAACAAGGCCGAATATGCATTCCCAGCATTCACCTTGTCCGATATAATACACCGTATCTCCAGTATGTTTAACATATATTTCGTGCATTTCCTCGTACATAGCAAGCCTATCAATAACCTTGCCCTCATATCGCTGCCCCGTCTGTACATTGTGGATATGCGCCAAATCATCATCCTTCGGAAATATCGCCCAGTTTCCGTTATAATTTTGAGTATATCTATCCATTCATCTCCCGCCTTTCTTTGGTGCTGGTTGGGTTTTGGGGTTTGTGAGTGTAGCACATCAATCTATGCATTCCAATATCATAATTAAACTGTTTCCCTTTGACAAACGGTACTCCATCATATCTGCCAACAGAATCCACAATGACAATAGCCCATTCTTCAAATTCTCTTATCCATACCGGCTCACCGTCCATTTGTTTTAGCTGCTCCGGCGTCAATGGCTCCGATTCAGCGAGTAGTGTTCCGCACATAGGGCAAAACTCATGTCTTATTAGCGAATAACCGTTTCGCTCATGATAAATCCCGTATTCTCTATTGCAAAATTTACAGTCCATACTAATCCTCTGTTCTCCCGTGGGCGGGGGTTGCCCTCATACTATTCTGTATAATGTTGATGTATTAGCCAGAACATCCGGTATTACTTTGCTGCAATCGTCACAGTATATTTCTTGTGGGATTTCAGATAGGCTATAAAATAAATCACATGTACCGCGTCCGCAGAAAGGACAGCTGACCTCTAACAACTCCACAGCTTTTCCGCTCTTTACAAGTGAATCCATAATATTATTTATAGTAACATCATCTAGATTCAACAGCCGCTGTATAACTTTCGGGTATATAAATTGACCGGGCTTGTATCGTCCAATGAACTTGTTTATTGCAATCTCATTCACTTCAATACCCTCCTATTTTCTGCCCCGGCAACCGGCCCTGCTGGGTGGGCTTATGGTGGCTTACAGATGATGATTGTATTTGAATTTGCTATTGTTGCCTTTCAGCGTTATATCCGTTACCTCAAAAACGCCACCATCACGTTCGCAATGTTCTGTCCATGCTGCGCCGCCAAATTCTTTCAATAGTCGCTTGGCTTCGGAAACTTTGATTCCGCCAACAAGGTATTCAGCTTGCGTAGCCTTGAAATTCGGGCATTCGTCCCACCATCCATTGAAAATTGTACATCCACGGCAATCGTCGCGACCTTCTTGACAGTGGCCTTCTGTATGCAGTGCGCCATTTTCATATCGTGTATGTGCGTCAACTGTTTCTGGAAACTCATAATAATTTAACCTCATGCCCGTTCCCTCCTGTTGGTTGTGGTGGTTGGTGCCGGTTTTGACCGACCGGCGGCGGTGTATAGAGATTATGCGGCGATTACATGGAAAGCGCAGTATTCAGTTTTTAATATTTCTCCGTTTAATAACCGTTGCATAACAATGTTAATATCATTATGAGTGTTACGGAACAAATGCGCTATTTGGTATATGTCGCGGTCATCTATGCTCCATAGCCCAGTTTTTAAATCCTGCTGCAATATTCGATTGACTGTTTTCATTTTGTTGCCCTCCCGTTTCGTTTGTGTTTTCTCTATCTTTATTATACACCAACATTTGTGCATGTGCAATAGGCAATATACACAAACTTTGGTGGTTAATTATTATGAAAAATGTACACTTGATTTTGTGCATACGTTAGCGTATAATTATGTCGGAGGTGTCAACATGATTTCATACGATAAGCTATTTAATTTGTTTAAGAAAAGAGGAATTTCAACATACAAAATAAGGAAATACAAGTTGCTGGGGCAAGGCACAATGACTGCACTTAAAAGCGGGAAAGGTGGGCTTGACAGAAACACCATAGATCGGCTGTGCAAATATTTTGACTGTCAGCCCGGTGACCTCATGGAGTACATTCCAGAGCCTGAAACTCCATGGCAAAGAGTAAACGTAGAAACCGGAGAATTTTCAAATACCGACTTCAAATTTAACACCGATAAGGTAAATCCTATTGAATGACACCGGCCTTGATCTGTGAACATTTTCGTGGGCAGTTCGTGTCCAGTAAGCCATATTTAAACATTATATTAAGATATTGCACCGCCCGAAGCGATATGCTAATATAATGTTGAAGTTATAAAAAAACGATCTCAAATGTATCCTTATCTATTGGCTTTATATGGTCAATAATGGATAGCCACAATCGACGTCTTTCCTCTGGCCCCAATCTAAAATAAGAAGTTTCAAAATCAATCTCCAATACCGCTTTCAGAGCGTCTATATTTGGCGGAGCTTCAATCGCCTTGTTAGCGCTTTCCGCTCGTAAAAGTTGATCGTTCAACTTCACATAATCAGAACGATATTCCTCTATTCCAATAAGCTCCTCGACATAAAGATTTTTTAAACGTTCTAATTGGCGCTTGATCTTTGCGGTATCGGTTTTTGGCTGATACCGTTTTTTTGTTCCGGGATTGCGTGAAAGCAATTGGCGCTTAATCTCCCAATGAATATTTTCAGATAGGTATTTTTCTATTCTCCCTTCCCATGGTGTGAATTTGTGAGTGCAGATTTTATCTACCCACTTCCGGTTACAACGGTAACGGAGATAGACCTTGTCAAATTTATAATCATGTTGCGCCCAACCACCCATTTTGCAGTCGCATACAGGACAAACAAGAATACCGGCAAAGATAAAAAAGTTACTTCTTTTTCTAGTATACTTTCGACTTTCATTAAGTCTTTGCACGGAATAAAATTGCTCCTTAGTAATGATCGGCTGGCAGTATTCCGGATTTCCCCTATATTCTCCGATGTATAAAGGATTGGTGAGGATGTTTTGTATTACATTATATCCCAGCCGTAACCCATGGGCGTTTGAGGCATAATCAATGCAATTCCTTACCGAACAAACATCTTCATAATGATTAAAAATTCCTTTTACTATTTGGGCCTTTTCTTCATCTATGCAGACCCTTCCGCCGCTGGAATATAAAGCCAATGGGTAGGATCCGGTAATTGTTCCACCATTGCGGACACGGCTTTCGTTTACGAATCGTATCCGGTCGCCTGTGCGGTCACTCTCGTCCTGGGCAACGGAGAGGCGTATATTAAGGTTTAAGCGTCCATTGGTAGTTAGGGTATCATAGTCTTCTAATATGGCCTTCCAGCCCACGCCATGGGCCTCCAGGATGTCTTGTGTCTTATAGTACTCCCTGACGCTCCGAAACCAACGATCGAGCTTTATAAATAAAATGTAATCCGTTTCGTCACGCTTGACGGATTCAAGAAGTGCGCTCAATCCTTTTCGCTTGTGGACTTCCTTTCGGGCCGACACTCCGTCATCCGTATATACGCCAACGACTTGCATACAAAATTGCTTTGCGTAGGCTTCCAGTTCTTCAAGTTGTGCCTCCAGGCTGTAGCCGTGCCGGGCTTGCTCCTCGGTGCTGACCCGCACATATAACAGGCAGCGCTTTGCATACCATTCATAATTCTCCGGTTTTCCGAAAAACAATGCCGTTCCCCCATTTCGACAAAATAATCATACTTTTGACTATATTGTATAAAATATAAATTGCAATTTGGGTGTTTATATAATTGAACATTAGTTCATAATATGTTATCATATACAAGCGTGATTGATACATTTTATCGAATCAGTACACGAATATCATACAAATTGTAAATTTCTGTAGTTTTATATGGAATTTATTTCCATTATATGGTATTATACAAATGTCAACATAAAATTACATAAATCCCAAGTAAAGGAAGTAGACAACATGGATAATGCAGAGGTTATGGTTAGGGGCGGGGAAATAACAGAGGGCTTGGAGCAGTGCGGGGAAGGTGCGGGGGATATTAAACTTGCAGAAGACATTGCTAGATTTAGGAATCTTCTGGATCAACTTTTAGATCAGGATTTAATGGAGCTGCGAGATTTTTTAAATTGCGCCGATAAATCAAAAATTCGGTATAATCCAATATAGATTGTCGATCCTCTGGCAATAATTGCGCGAAACGATCAACAATATCATCTATGACTGCGTCTCTGGATAGTTCTGGGGGCGCTTTTTTTATTTCTGAATTTTCTTTTTCGGCAAAATAATCTAGGTTAACACCTAATTCATCGCATATGGATTGCAAATCGTCAAGATTTACTTTTGTGTTGTTGCGACGGATTATTCCATAAACAGTGTTTACATTAACTCCGGTCGTTTTAGATAACTGATTGGGATTCGTATTTCTTAGTTCCATTAATTCTGATAGTTTATCTCCGATTGCCATATGATCACCTCCTTATCAGCATAATAGCACATGATTTTGCAAACGTCAATAAAAATCTGTGCAAATGCAAAAATTAATCTTGACAAACAAAAAGATATAGGGTATTATTATCTTGACAAATGTACAGATATGAAAGGAGGAATTTTAGTGTATTCCAATTTAAGATTCGCGATTGATAAGGAAGGGCTTGCAATGGACGATTTAGCTCAAACCCTAAATGTACATAGGAATACAATCGCCAATAAGATATCTGGATCAACTCCCTGGACGTATGATGAAGTCCTTTTAATTCAAAAAGTACATTTCCCGCATTACGATCAGGGATGGCTATTTCGTAAGGTTCCCCAAGCCAGCTAATAACGCGCATGAAACATTGCGCGTTATAAATAAAGGCACCAATGCGTTAACATCGGTGCCGGTTGACGGGGCGCACATAGCATTACTTTACTAAGTAGAGGACTACCAAATAAAGGATAGCCAAGCGGATTGTTTCAGAAATATTCTTCAACATACGCACTACCCCCTTTCACAATAAGTGAAAAGCGGCCTTCGGCTCTGGCTCATGGTTCACGGCTCTTGTGGCTCTCAAACTTTTCCGTTTAAGGTGTACATCGTCCGTGCCCCGTCAACTTTCATTTTACCACAAAATATTGTGATTTTCAACAATTAGGCTAGCTAGGAGGTACATATGAAAAATATTGGTTTTTACATAGGGATATTTTTAGGAAATGTTACAGGCCAATTATTAATTGCCTTGATAATCCGATATCTAAGAAAGTCCTAGCCATTGCAATATAAAGAAAACCGTGATACTTGACGCAATTCCAAGTAGATAGCCGACAAAATATCCAATCCATCTTTCCCGCCGCATCAATCTCTTTTTCTCCGCCTCCTTCATCATCATATATTCGATATGCGGAGGAACGACGGAACCAGTCGCAAGCTTTGGAATTTCAACTTTGTTAAAGTCAATATTTTTTAAATCAGACATTTCAATCACGCTCCTTTAGGGAGATTATACCAAATCAAAATAAAAAAGGGGATCCCGCCATCTTTGCCGGACGCGGGAAACCCTATACGGACGCAAACACTTAAACGGAGACTTGCGCCCATGTTTATTATAACATGGGTACGGCTCCAAGACAAGGAGGTAATTACCCATGAGTAAGAAACATCGCAGCCCGAACCGTTCCGGATTCTACAACCGATGCGACGAGATCAAGACAGCCGAAAAGGATGTGGATGCACTTCTTCGGGCCGCAAGGCTCAAGCGGCACGAAAGCAGCCGGAAGCCGTTATCAGCGCAGGATATTATCAAAATCTGTACGATATTCGCCATTGCATTTGTCTTGTGCGCCGTTCTCTTTATCGGCTACCTATCCGGGCACTTTGTCCCGGCGCTGCTGGGAATAGGATTTTTAATATTTATTGGCGGCGCGTTTGCCGCCTGCATGTAAGGAGGAGAAACACATGACAACCAAAACAAGGCCATACAGCATAGCTCCTGATGGCAAACCGGAAATATTTAGTTCTCCGGATGGCGAGCGTGGAAAGAATCTAAATCTTTACCGTTTTTTTGAAGTATGGTGCAAGATCATGGGAGATCGTGAAGGTTGCGAATATACGGTAAATTCAATCATCAACAAGGAGACGGGAGAAGTTTTGTATTCGTGCGATTCTCCCAAAGAGAAGGGAGCCTGATGCCAAGTTGCACAAATTAACCCCGCCTCTCCTATCAATAGGCTTCTGTCTGATAACAATACTATGGGCCGGAACCAAGATAGGAGAGGCAAGTATAAGAGCAAACCGGGCCGAAGCGAACCAAATGGTAGCGGAAACTTCAGAGCGTATCTGGAAAGAGAAATCCGAAAGGCTGGAAGCGGAGCTGATTGACATGATACATACGGCTAACCAGATCGGAGAATGGGAGATTGAAGGTGTTCCGCTGTCCAGGGAATTGCAGGAATACACCATCAATACCTGTCTGGAATATAACATCAATCCGGTTATCCTGTTCAGGCTCATGTATAGGGAGAGCCGATTTGTTGTTGATGCTATCGGATACAACCGAAACGGCACCAAAGATTACGGCCTTTGCCAACTCAATGACGTTGCATTACCTTTCCTGCTGGAGCGCGGAATAGACCCCACAGAATCGCCACAGGAGAATATCAAGGGAGCTTGCGAGTTGATCTCCCATTATCGGGACGAGCGCGGATATACGACACTAGAGGCGATTGCGGCGTATGGTGTGGGCGAGGCTGGGCTTATGCGTGGCGAAGGACTTGAAGCAGCGGAAAAATTATTGGAGGCGGTGAATTGAAAAAGACAATAACCCGTAAGGTGGATGAAAATGGGCGTGTGAGATTGCCAGTGGAAATATTACGCGCCTGGGGCATTGAGTACGGCGGAGAAGTTATTCTGGAGTACGATGAAACCGCAGCGCTGATAGTGCCGGTGGATGAAGAAGGGAGTAACTAGCCAATGAAAAGACAGCTTGACAATTTAGGCCGCTTGGTGATCCCGGCGGAAATGCGCAAGGAATTAAACATCAAGCCCGGAGATGAACTCAAAATGACAGTTGAGGGAAATGGCATTTTCATTGCCAAGAGCGGATGCATATTCTGCGGAAGGCCACACGCGGCGATTTATCATGAGGGTATCCAGTTATGCGAATTTTGCCTTGACGCTATAAACGAAAAACTGCCCACCGTGACGGAATCACGATAGGGCAGATTGAAAGGAGACTGTCATGATTGATAAAGAATATGGCTTATATGAATTGTCTTGTGACATTTGTGGCGAACTGGCTGATGATAAGTTTGACGATTTTCAAGGCGCCGTAGATTATAAGCTGGATAATGGCTGGAAGTCCCGGAAGATAAGCATTAATTGGGAAGATATTTGTCCGAAATGTCAATAAAAACGCCGCCCGGTGAAGCAACACCAAGGCGGCAAAGGAAACTATTCATCTTTATTATAGCGAAATTGGAGGGATTGTCAAGATGATTTCCGAACGATATCAAGTATCTGCTGTGCCGGTTGATCCAATGGACAGTGAAACCGTTACAGGATTTGTAACAGGAGTGATGCCTGAAATAGATATGGCCTTCATACGACCGATAGATCATCCCAAAAGAGCGGATGCGGTCGGAGTGCATTATCACACAATCGAGCCGGTGAGAGTTAGGCCGATACTAATAGATTTGCAATATCATTGCCCTGATGACGATTGCGGAGAAAAACTGCATAGGTGGTGGGATTTCTGTCCCTTATGCGGCATGGCCTTAGATTGGGGCGAATAGAAAGGCGGTGCATCAAGTGCCATCCATTGAAGATCAGCGGGCGTTGGAGAGGCTCGAACGCTTGGAACCGCCTGACATTGACGAGGTTTTACCGTATGAGGATTGGTGGTATACGTTGGAGGATTTGGAGTATGAGCAGAGGCGGGAAAATGAAGTTTTAGGGAGGGAATAAAATGGCCAAGTCCGCAAGGCAACGCCGGGAATATTACGAAAACGGCAGACCAGGTGAAGTGTATGGAATCTGGAACGGAATCACCAAGCGTTTTGCGTACGGGATAAAGGAACCAACGCCGAAACTGGCAGAACAAAAGCTCCGGGAAGTGAATCCTGGTGGATTTAGATGTTGGCGGTATGAGTGGCGTAAAATACCAGATGGCTTTCAAAATCCCAAGAATCCAATCAAATATAGGGAGGCTTAGCCGCATGTATGACTACGATTTCACCGGAGATCTATCCATCTACCAGAAGCAGCTTGACGAGGCCGGGATTGATTTTGATATTACGAATCTGGCCGGGGCTACGAAGAGGGAGATTGAATCGGTTATGGGTGCGCTGCTAATGACGGCAGCCAAGAAAAGAGCAGTTCAAAATGTCGCAGTTTGAAAGCCTGGGTGAATGTACCAGCTATTTGCATGGCGATGCGACAATAAAAGCTGCATTGCCGCGCAAGGCTCCCTACTGCCAGTATTGTATCTACATATCCTATCAGCAATCGTACGATCGGCACAGTTGCCGGATAACAGGAGAATGGATTCTTAATTATAAAAAGGAACGTGGCGAACAATGCCCGTTTCGATGGGAGGATGGCAATGGATAAACTGGTATTCCACCGCGATGCACCCATAAGAAAGCGCGGTACAACCGTTGTTCGGATTTATTCGGACGCATACGCAGAGGCCGACAAGATAGCCGAAGCCACGGGAAAGAATATGTCCGAAATTGTTTCAAGGCTTGTCTTATTTGCGATTGAGCATACGGAAATAATTGATAATGAGGAGTGAAAGGCATGGGAATCCCAGTTTTGGTCATTGGTGAATCCGGCAGCGGGAAAAGCACCAGTTTAAGAAATTTTGAGGCTGAAGAAATGTTGATTATAAATACTGCCTCAAAACCGTTGCCGTTCAAAAAGAAGCTGAATACTTATAACTGCGATTTTTACGAGGATGTCGTTGTTCAGAGTGAGAAGGATCCGTCAAAGGGCAAACGCGTTTTAGGTGTAAAGTCTGCGTTGCGAAAGACAAAGGCAAAATCAATCACCATAGACGATTGCCAATATCTTATGTCTCATTATTATATGCGCAAGCGAAATGAAACCGGATATCAGAAGTTTACAGACATTGCCGGTGATTTTTTTGACTTAATCGAGATCACAAAGCATGAATTACCGGCAGAAACCATCGTTTATTTCATGGCGCATATTGATACGGATACTAATACCGGTAAAGCGAAGATGAAAACCGTTGGTAAAATGTTGGATAGTATGATTACCCTAGAGGGTGAATTTACTATTGTCTTGCGTTCACTGGCTAATGACGGACGGTACATATTCAGAACGCAGAGCAATAACGATACTGCAAAATCTCCTATGGAAATGTTTGATTTGGAGATTGAGAATGATTTAAAGTTTGTTGATACAATTATTCGCGAGTACTGGAATCTTAATAATATTAAAGATAAAAAGGAGATTGAATCATGAAACAATTTGGTAGTTACGCGAAAGTACAGGCATACAGCGACATTGAAAAACTCCCGGTTGGTGGTTATATCGTCGGAATCCTTGACGCACAGGAAATCGGCTATGATTGGGGCGGCGTCCTTGAAATCAAATTCGATATTGCCGAGGGCGATTTTAAGAACTACTATACCGAGCAATATAAAGGTTCTCAGATGGAAGATAAGAAGTATAAAGGTGTTTACCGTATGAACATTCCGAAAGAGGACGGCAGCCAACAAGACGAATGGACAGCACGCCGATTCAAAACCGATATTCAGTCAATCGAGGACAGCAACCCCGGCTTTCATTGGGATTGGGACGAAAAGAAACTTGTTGGCAAAAAGGTGGGCGCAGTATTCTTTGAAAAAGAATGGGCTTTCGATGGAAAGACTGGATTTTTTACGGCGTTACATAGTTTTCGCAGCGTTGAGACGATTAAGGCGGGTAAGTTCAAGATTCCGAATGCGAAGCTGCTGAAAAATAAGCCCGCAAGCGCAGATGTTTTTGTTGAGGTGGACGATGACGGTGATCTTCCTTTTAATTGAGGCGGTGCATTATGGGCAAATACACACCGCCAGAAATTGAAAGAATGCTTGATAACATAACCCTGCTCGTAGATAGCCGCGAGAATGAACAGACAGCCGCTTATAAGCGCCGCATCGAAGCGATAGGGCTACCGTATGAACGTGTAGCCTTGTCGTATGCGGACTACTCCTGCAAGGCTGTAGATGGCGCAGGGAACGCCTTGGATATGCGGACAATATTCGCCATAGAAAGAAAAAGCGGATTGACGGAAATATGCAGCAATTTCACAGCCAATAGAGCGCGATTCCAGCGAGAATTTGAAAGAGCCAAGGCAGACGGATGCCGGGTACATTTGATCGTCGAAAATGACAACTATGAGCATTTGCGGCATGGAAAATACCGATCGAAACTTAATCCGCAATCTCTTATAGCAAGCTTTTTGTCATGGAGCGCACGGTACAATATCCAGCTTCATTTTTGCAAATCGGAAACTACAGGTTGGTTGATCGGTGAAATACTTCATTACGAATTGAGAGAATATTTATTGATCCAATAAGGAGGGCGGGAATATTGAAAATAGATACCCGCCCCATTTTGGAATCAATCACTATGGCGCAGGCGGTCAATCTATATATCGATACTCCAACAAAAAAGCATTTTATACCTTGCCCCTTCCATTCTGACAAAACGCCATCTTTATATATTTACGAAAATAGTTTTTATTGTTTTGGATGTGGCGTAGGTGGAAATGTTATTAATTTTGTTCGTCATTATTTTAATATCGGATTTATGGATGCTGTACGTAAAATTGACACGGATTTTAATTTAATGATGTTCAGCAAACCAACATTAACACAATATCGGAAAAATCAAAACGAGATCGCAGAGCGCAAGGCAGATCAGGAAAACTTGCAAAAACAATTTGAAATATCTCGCATTGGATATAACAAAATGTGCCAATACCACCGTTGGCTTATTAGGCAACCAGAAACACCGGATATAAAATTCCAGACAGAATATCTTGAACGACTGTTAGACAAATATCTTGATCCAAACATAGTAATACCTTTTGATGTTACCGCGCGATTAAATGCGCTCAAAACAAAATTCTGTAGCATTGAGGAGGTAGAAGCTTTTGCAACAAACTGCTGAATTTGAACAGCAAATAATTGATTTTACTGTTCCTCAATTGCTTGGCAAGGACACGCTTTATAGTCTATATGATATTGAGGATGATCTTGAGAGAGAACGGCTAAAAACGCTTATGTTAGCGCGGGCAAAAGATTTGAAGATAGAAAAGGATTTCGCTCGACTGATTAAAGCATTTGATGCCGCTGATAAAAAGCTGGCTGATGAGTACACAAAGCAAAACGCAATCATAAATTCAGTTGTGCCATTAAAATTTGATGGTCGCGGTCAACCATTAAATACTATTGAAAATTACCTTACTATTATTCGCAACGATCCACATTTTTGCAATATCAAATTCAACGCTCTTGCATATTGCCCGGAAAAAATTGTGGATGGCACTTCTATCCGCTGGGAGGACGCAGACGATTCCGCAGCGCGTCATTATATCGAAAACAAATACAATATTCACAATGAAAAAAAATTAGACGATGCTCTTAGAATCGTATTTCGTGAGCGTGAACATCATCCAATAAAAAATATCATTGAGTCCGATGTATGGGATGGGATTGAACGTATACCCACTTTTCTTTCAAAGTGGCTGAAATGCGAAGATACGTCATATAGCCAGGAAGTGAGCCGTTTGATCTTTAGCGGAGGGATTAACCGACTTTATAATCCAGGGTGTAAATTTGATGATGTTCCTGTACTTATCGGCACAAAGCAAGGTGAGGGAAAGTCAACTTTTGTTCGGTGGTTAGCACTCAAAGACAACTTTTTTAATGAAATTACCGAAATCGAAGGACAGAAAGGAATTGAAGCACTTGAAGGAATCTGGATTTGCGAAATTGCGGAGTTGCTTGCGTTAACCAAAACAAAAGATGTCGAAGCCGTAAAGGGATATATAACAAAGCAAACGGACAAATACCGCCGCCCCTTCGATCGGCGCGTGACGGAGCATAAAAGGCAATGCGTATTTATAGGCACAACAAACAAAGAACAGTTCCTAACTGACAAAACTGGAAACCGGCGTTGGTATCCTATACGAGTGCATCAATCTGGCTATGATTTGTTTGACAATAAAGAGAAAATACAGTATGAAATTTTGATGTGCTGGCGCGAAGCAAAGGTTAAATTCGATTCTGGAAATATGAAGCCATATGCAGATCGAAACCTCATTGATTCAATTAGAGAGCATCAGCAGGGAGCAATGGAAGACGACTACAGGGACGGTATGATTGCAGATTATCTCATAAATCGTGATGAAGTTTGTATAGTTGAACTTTGGAAGCACGCATTAAAAAATGAATTTTCGAGGCCAAGCAAAAAAGACAGTAATGATATCGCTCTGATCCTTCAAGCCACCGGCGAGTGGGGGCGGTGCGAGAAGACAAAAAGAGTTGGTGAGTTTGGTGTGCAAAAAATATGGAAACGCACAAATGATTTGCCTTTTGATGGGCCGTTTGGAAATGGAGATTTACTTGAAACCAATGAATTATTGTAACTATATAAAGATAGTTACATAGAAGGTTACACTTGGTTACATAGAAGGTTACAGTATAGTAAAGCCATTTTTTAAGATTTTCAAGTAATTTGTAACCAGAATTTTTCTAAACTTAGCGAGATCGTTTTTAAATATATTTTTTAAAATAATTCTACCCTCTTATAGAAAATTGGTTACAGTTACATTCAAAAATACCAAAAAACCGCACCACCATCATGAAACCATCATGTAACCAAGTTGCGTAACTATCTACAAAAATCTAATCAAAATTGAACTGGAGGAATCGGGATGACCAATAAAGAGATTATTAAATTGTTCCGGGGGGGGCTATCCATTGATATGTTGTCGGAAAAGGAATGGGCCGCTCAAAAGGAATCCAGAGAACAACGTCAGGCTGCATATAAAAAGCAAATGAATTTCATTAAAGGAAAAAAGGCCAATAATCGGAAATATAAATTCGATGGACGTAGGATCGTAGTCGGGCCAGTCTGCACAAGGTTTGCTGCACGGAGCATTATCGAAAAGGCCATATATGACGATATTATGAAGCAATCGAAAGTCAGCGAATAATATAGCGGAAGGGAAACGCGCACATGGGAAAGCTGATTGGAAGCGCCGATAGTAGAGAGCGATTGCAGGAAATCACTAACGAGTACTTCTATTCCAAGAGCTACATAATTACCGGTGATAACAGAGTATATAACATCAAACTTGAAAAATATCTCAATGGCTATGCGGTAAAGCAAGTTAATAATCGCTGGAGGCTTGAAAAGGATGGAAATTAAATCGAAAGTCGGGTGAATTTATATGAGCGCAGCCAGCAAAATCAAAGTGACGCACTACTGCGAGATCGACCCGAAGCATGAGGGCAAACAAGTTTTGGCGCTGTGCGGCTTTCGGGTTCCAGTAAAAGAGACTACATCAGATAAAAACAATGTGAATTGTTTTCTGTGCTGGGAACGCTTGCAGACGAGTATGGAGGAATAGGAATGGAACAGTTAACGAACGATGCGATAAAAAATCTTTTGGAAATGTCAAAATACGAGTATCACAACTATGAAGCCGATATTAAAGCGGCGTTATCAGAAGTCAAGGAATACCGCGCTATTGTCCCAACGCCGGGAGAAGTCGCCGCGCTAAAAGCCAAAGAGCAACATATATCGGTTTATTGGAAGCGCGTTATTGAGGACTTGTCCGGGATTATAAAGGCAAAAGAGGCAGAAATTGACACGCTGAGAGCGGAGAACGAGCATCTTAGAAAATGCCATAAATCAGAACTGGAAATCTGTGAAGATCATTGTGATGTTGTAGTCAAGCTGAAGGCGGAAAAATTTCTGCATGAAAAACAATCAATTCAATATCAAAATGTATGGATTGGGCGGGGACATGAAATAGACCGCCTGACCGCTGAACTTGAAAAAGCCTGGAAGCAGCTCCATATTGAAATTGAGAACGAACAGGGGTTACAGGCGAGGGTGGAGCGGTTGGAGGCCGAGAACGATAAGTTGCACACAGAATTATGGATGCTGCGAGAGGTTGGGCTGAAATCATAACCAGACACGCCGAATTAAACGCCGCGCGGAAGAATGGATTGGAGGATTAAATATGTGCGATTGTAAGCAACAAATGATTGACAAATTCAAGGAATTTTATCCAGATGCCGAAAACGTGTCGGCCATAAATTATGAAATACTGTCCGGGAGGTCATACTCAGAGTATGAAATTAAATTTCCCAACAAAAAGAAGCCCAGCAGCAGATTATTACTGCACTCATACTGCCCGCATTGTGGTAAGCCGTATGAGGCAAAGGAGGAAGCATTATGAGACTTATCGATGCAGACGCATTAATTAAAAATCGCTGCCATGCAAAAGATTTCTTTAAGCAACCAGAACTATATGTAATCGGGCAAGGATACGTTATGGACGCGCCCACAGTTGATGCGGTGCCGGTGGTTTATGGGGAATGGATATATCATCACTGGTGTGAGTTTAAATGTTCTCAATGCGGTATATTTTCCAGATCAGAACCCAAGGGCAAAGAGAAATATTGTTTTAATTGCGGCGCGAAGATGGAGAGGGAGGGAAAGTGATGGACGCTATTAACCATGAGTATACCAGCGAAATAGTTTGCCCGTGGTGCGGATATGAATTTGGTGATAGTTGGGACATCGGGCCGGAAGATGAAGATATAGGACAGATTGAATGCGAAGAATGCGAGAGAGCATTTACGGCTAACCGGAATATCAGTGTTAGTTATTCTACTCAAAAGTGCGAATACGGTAAG
>Ga0153938_1000025_pt1 | contig 58102 bp, 69 predicted proteins | sample TSNY022MetaG_FD_104740 | JGI IMG/M metagenome (GOLD analysis project Ga0153938, IMG submission 104740) | Attine ant fungus gardens microbial communities from New Jersey, USA - TSNJ022 MetaG | ecosystem: Host-associated > Fungi > Mycelium > Unclassified | place: USA:New Jersey: Brendan T. Byrne... | reverse complement strand
TATACTCGGGATCTAGATCCTTCGAGGTGAATTACAACCGTAGACAAAGGGCATAAAATGTATATGACTTGAGATTACATAGCATCGTTCGATAGTCCATGAGTTGGTCAATCAGACCGAAACAAAGCAGGTAATGATTACAAAAATGGCGATAGGGAATACAGCAATATCGCCAACATCGTGAAGGACATGGCTCCATAATCTTCTCTTTGAACATTTGTTCGACCTTTGCACAAAGAGGCGTCCCAAGCCTAAAGGCAATCGTCGACGACTACCAAAACAATTGACAGAACCTAAACTTGTAACAGGATTCGGTAGGTGTTTTGAGGACATGGAAATATGTTCGTTAGCATCATCTCGGGGTGATCTCCGTGCTCGAGTCACAGCAGCACAGATGACGATGACAAGAGAAAGTAGGAAGCATGGGATGTACACGTTGAGGTATATCCCTAATTGATCTGGAAGGAGACAAGGTACGTCGGCATAGGTCGGATGAAGGTCATCCCAGTAGGAAGCAGGAAATAGGGATAAGAGCTGGAAAGCGGGTCTTCGGACGTTCATTGCCATGGATAGAGATTTGACAGTGACCTCCCGCACGGGTTGAGAGATGATGGCCTGATGAATATGTTCACAGTAGTCATGGTCATCGCCGCTTGTGAAGTTCTTAGCTTTAATGAGAAACTCGAACTAAAGAGAACACACCTGAAGACAACTATCGGTCGGATCTGATCCAATAAATAGAAAGTCGCCTGTTTTCCTAACGTGTTCTGATAGCCAAACCCGACACCAGGCCGTATTGTTCCTTTCTCTCGAAGTGGGCCGCAGCGTTTTCCATCAGGTCGATATAAAGGTATATGAGTGAAGAGGACGAGTGGATTTGGACCATTGACTACACAGCATCTTAAGCGAGGACACGGTGCAAGACTTGGAAACAAACAATACCATCATGTATCTTCCTTATAAACTCAAAAGAATGACCTATCTTCGGTTTCCACTCATTAAATGGTTTTGCTTTGCCCTCACGCTCGTAATCTTCTCGCACAAAACCAGGGGCATCAAAAAGCACCACCGTATGATTTGCCAAAGTAAATTTATCATTCAGAGGGCCAAAATGCGTAGTGTACCGCTTGAGTGCATTGCGAGAGAATCCCGTTTGATACTGTATTCTGTGGAAACAGATGAGGGCAAGTGTTCACGGTGAATTGTTGAACAAGGAGCTCACCCCGTGTCATGATTTCCGGGTATGAAGTAATGCGGTACCTCCTTTTGTGCGCGAAAAATACCCTTGAAACGAGTATAATATTCTTCATATCTATTGGAGAGATGAGCGTTGTGTGCGGTGTCTGAATATCAAAGCATACTCGGCATCAGACATTTCCATCCGCCCACCATCCATCATATCTCCAAGGAAAATAACAATGTCAGGATTCTTCGACGTCGCCGCTAGCCAATTCTTCCGAAGGTTGAGATTGACGACGAGCCGGGCTAGATAGGATAAGAAGGCAAATCGGTCGGGATAGGATCGATGATCCAGAATTTGTGGGTCCGCGACGAGGAGAACATGGGCAGGGGACGTGCCATCTACATTTGGCTAGATAAGAAGGTAAAGTGGTGTTTGAAATCTCGTGTTTGCAATTCCTTGCTGGAGGACATACCAGTCCAGTGGTGTTGTGATCTGGCCAGTGGCATGACCTTGCAGATTTTTTAAATATGAGATACTCATACCAAAAGGCAAGAACTATCCAAGCCAAACGGAGTATGTTGACCACTCGACGTTGTCGAGGTAGCAAATTCATGAGGGCATATACTTTACAAGGCGACTGTTGGAAAACGAGAGGGAAGTACAATCATGATGCCTGAAGGTGTTTGTGACCGAAGGAAGTCCATTTCTTTCTCGTTCTTCTGATCCTCAAACAAAATGTGAGAATTATTATCCCTCTTGCGACCACTATAGACCATTCAATTATTTTAAAGTCGATATCTAAGCGGACTCAGAGTATATGATAAGAGACTCTGTGCTTTGCGCATTGGCCACAGCAGTCATCAATGCAGCCAGATGGACTACATATCTGGTCTTCTACGTCCATTAATGGTGTCCGCCAGAGCCATGGGCGCCCTCAACGACAGGGTGACGACCCTAGGAGGCAAATTAGTTTTGACCATAACAACACATTTTGTAAAAGCGTACGATGAGCTTGGCACCATCTCGTCTATGACCGTTGGCCGTGTTAAGCGTCATTGCTTACATCTCTGATAAAATCTGCTCTCACCTCGCTCTGTAGAAGATAAAGAACCACATCATCGCACCAAGTCCCTTCGCAAGAAATTGATGCTTGAATCCTGGAACGTAGGGGTTGAATCTCGGTGCTGCGATACGTTCATTTCATTCAGCAATGAACGGAGTTGGCACTCACAATAACCTCCGCTTGCCATTGAGGATGCTTTCGGAGAACGAGTTTGTTTTTGTTTGTACCATAAATGTATGTAGAACCATGTTCCTTTCACAACTCTCCCATGGAGATTGGTTCTAAGCGAAAACGCGATCTTGGTTGTCCCAGGATCACCTTCCATACTTCAGATAGGACTTTCGACCGTCTCTTGAGAGGTGACTTGTTTCCTCGGGTCTTTTATGCTTATGGTTGACATTGTCGGACTCAGAGGACTCACTCGAGGAGTTGAAAAGTGCTGTTAGAGCGAAGTTGGGATTCGGAGAAAATGCCAAAATTACACTCTCTCAAATGAGAAGTGGTTCCGACGTTATTTTGGAGGATGGTAAGTCCCGAATCTTCATCCTGTTCCCATACTTATCACACTTTTAGAGGATGACTTTGACGCCTTTTATCATTTCTTGCATTCGTCTGGTACAGCCTGTGTAAGAGTCACTATCGAACAAACTACTCATGGAAACAAAAGAGTACGCTTCGTTAATACACCTGGATGAAGATACACTCATTATTCTTCTAGCCAATACCATCCTCGAAAAAGAAGAAGATAGAAATTGCACCGCAGTCTTCGTCAGTTCAGACTAGTTCAAGCCTCACCCCTACCACTTCAGCCGCAGCCTCTACTTCCAGGAAACGAGGAGTGTCTTTCGTTCAGCCTGACGGTAGTAAATCCGCTGAAGAGAATGCAGCTGATGCGCCGTCCGTTAAACACCATGAAACTATTGCAACTACTACAGAGCCATCGGATATTTATGCTTCCGCAGCCCTACCTCCTGCACATGTACCCAACAGCACAACAAGTACTGCTCCGACTTTACATGGGGACATTAATCCTTTGACCTCAATCATTACCGAGCCTTCATCTGTACCTCCGCCTCAAGAAGGAAAGAAGCCGAACAAAAGGAGAAGAAAAGCTACCAAAGAAAGCCTCTTGAAAGTACCTGAAATTGGTTCTGCAGATGTTACTCGAAAGGAAGCAGACGAGCCTCCCAGGCAAACACAAACCTCAATGGAACATGCTCAGCAAGCTTCAACATTGAAGGCGATGGTGGCCACGCCAGCCAAGGAGTCGTCTGTCAGTGTTAGTGGAGCCCAGATAGGTCTGTATAGATGTATATCTCTCATCCCAGTTTTTCTAAAGCTCTTCCTAGATGCTAAAGTTAAGGAGACCCAGCCCTCCACAGGGAATCTGCCAATTCATTTAACCCCTACCCTCGATAATGAAGAACTACGAACTGACTCAAAACGTCCAAAAGAACGTGCGAAGTTGAAGTCAAAAATGCGAAAAAAGATAACTAGCGCAGGTTAGCTTGCCTCCGCACAATCCGGATGACGAGTAACAATGTCATGTAGTAGATTCTGAAACGAGTGACACAATTTCTCCAGTGCGAGCTTTCCATTTGGAAGAAAGTATAAATGCCGTAACACAACTCATGATTGGGAAATATATGGCGCCAGAGCTATCAACAGATGAGGTGACAGCTGCGGCACCGAGTGAAGTACCGATCAAGAGCCAGTCAGCTATTGTCCAACCAACTGCTATACCTTCAATTCCAAAGCCAGATGCTAAGCCGACTTGCCCTTACTGTGGTAAATCTTTGACTCACGATCGGTCCCGTTGTCCGATAATCAGAGCCAAAGATCCCAATGTCATTGGGCAGCGGATAGCTGAGCTCAAGCAAAACACTACCGACAACGTTGGTGCGCACGCAATTGAGGTTTTGGAGAACGCACTTCTGAGAAAACAAGGAGCGACGGTCAAAAAGAAGGCATCCTCTAATGTAAGTAGCGATGATGGACCTCGAAAAAATAGATCTTCATTAATTGACTTTCTGCCAGGCTGCTTCCTCAGCTTCTGTAAAACCTGTTCCTCCTGCCAAGCCTCTTCTGACAGTAGACAAGATATCATCAACCACGAAGATGACTCCTGCCGTACCCCCGTCATCTTTTTCTCCAAGTTCACGCAGTTTTCCAGAAGGAAACGACCGTCTACAAAAGCCAAACACAACGCGAAAGTCTCCCCCGTATGAACCTGCCTCGCGAGTTTCTCCATCTCAGAAGTCCTCATCCCCATCACTCGTATCCCAAACCTCTCCAAGACAAACATTGAAAGATATGCCTGCTGCGGACAGTGAAAGCCAGTCACAGGATCCGTCAGAGACAGAATCGTCAGAGGCAGAATCATCCCATACACATACAGGGGCCCAAGCAGGTTCTTCAGTCAGCGACATCCGTGAAGACAGCAATAAAGAAAGTTCTTCTGAAGGTGAAACAACATCTGCTCTGCATTCTCGCCAGCTTGACCCAATCTACTCCGTCAATATATCAGGTTACAGTGACAAGGATTTGGAAGCTATTATCCGGGGACCTGGAGATCCGCTAAAACCCACAGACTGGCTATCTTCTGAGTCAAGCGAAGACGAAGAGATTGAAGACATTCGACCGGATGATAGTCCAGAGGAAGAACAAGAGTTCAGGCGTTCTCTGGAGCCTCAAAAGCCCTACGTGCTCGGGAATGAATCCTCAGACGAGGAGGTAGGCGATAATAATGGGAGTGAAAGTGACAATAGTGAAGATAAGACGGTCCATAGCCACAAACCGATGACCTCAATACCCCCCATCGTCGCACATGTTGAAATTCAGGATGGATTCCGAGAAACACAGCCAATACCGCTCCCAGTTCCCGAGCGCTTTCAGCCTCCGCAGGCCGGAACCTCCTTCCAAGAGATGAGTCAACGACTGGGTTCTATGGAGTCAGACAAAGGGGGTAATGACGCATTTGAACAAGCGCTGGAAGAAGAAAATACAGTACTTGGTCTTGCTCAACAAGGACCATCACATTCCTCAGCCAAGGGGGTAACATCGCAATCTCCTCGGATATCTCCAGAACCCGACCAAATTGGTGGCGTTGAGGTAAAAGAGTCGGATCCCACTGAGTCTGAGGCCAACAATCCTGAAACAAACCTTTCAGAGGTTGAAGAGGCTGAACCTGCCCAAGTCACAGGGTCTGATCCCATAGAAGCACCGGAAACTCTCGACCCCCATGACTCTCATGCTCGTCAAGGAAGCCTCATCGAAGATTACGAAGGTTCTACCCCAGCTTTACCACTTCCAGGATCCTCAATCGCAGAGCCCGAACGGGCAGCCACGCCGAAGCCGGGCATCTTTGGTAGAATGAAGAACCATATGAAATTGGCTCGCGAAGAGCAAACTTCGAGTTTGAATTTGAATTCGAATTTGACTGTGGCACCGAGTGCCAAGCCTCGGTCAAGAGCTGCTGCGAAGAAGAGGATTGAACAGTCTGACTTGGACGAAGAAGATCAGGATATCCCTCCTCGACGCTCTACAAGAGTACCCGCTCGTAAAGCGGTTGATAACCCCCAACCTCCAGTTACTAATGGTTCTCAACCCTTGGCAAAGAAGACACAGCAGGTCAAAGCCATGCCGAAAAGTCAAGACGCTGCAAAGCCACCTCGGCCTGAGACCAAAAAGCAAACGAGAGGAACGCAAAATAGGAAGAAGGGCGTAGCAAAAGGGGCAACCAAATCTCCAACACCATCTTCGCCGAAAGAGGACATGCGATCGAGCGTTGTGGAGAGTCAGGCCGCGGAACTTGCGCAGGAAGTGCGGTTCCCGCCAAGGTCTTCGGTATCCTTGGGTGCTTGGGAAATCATGCGATCTGGGACGTCTGTTGGTCATACACAATCTGACGTCATGATTGACGAACTGCAGTCCGATCCAGACACAATTTTGCCAGTTCCATTTCCACTCAAGCCTCAATCCCAGCACAAATCGGCTTCTCCAGGTCGCAAACAGTCGTTCTCTGAGCCGAAGGCAGATCACAATACTGAAGTTCGCGAGGTCACGGACAACAACCCACTCTTCATCCAGAGCGAAAGCCAAACGGCATTTCCACATTCTCAATTCCAATCCCAACTTCCTGATCCCCGAGAGTCCACTTCATCTGGCTCAGAAGAGGAAGTACGGGAGACCATTATCAAGAAACATCCAGTAAAACAACGTCATCCTGCGCAATACCGTCCACTCTCGGACATTGCGGGCGAAGCAAGTAAATTATTCACACCAAAGGTTCTGAGACAGTCAATTGGATTACGGGCCACTGACAGAGTGCCGAAGCAAAGGAAGGAGCGTTTAAGTCAGATGTACGGAAAAATGGGGATGGAAAATATAGACGATGGTAGCGACGACGATAGTGGAAAGGGAAGTGAAAGTGACGCGGAAATATCACATATTCCAAAGTCAAGGAAGGCTGGAGCAAGGTTGAAAGGAAGGACGTCAATTTAATCGCTTTCAGTATTTTTCGTCAAAATCTTGTTTTCTTTGTTCCGAGCTAATATCTAAGAAGCCTGATGTATCATTTTATTGCATGCCGACAATTTGGGCTCTCTACAGCATATATTATTTTCTCATATTCAAACTGTATGTCCGGAATGACAGACCCGGTGGACTACTCACTTGAATTACTCTTCTGGGCGCGGCATTACGTCGTCATCTCATGTTAGTCTGGTGCCGCATATCCCTAAGGATGACCGAACAGTTTGGTTGATTCTACTTCTGGCTTAGCTTAATCACATGTAGGTATCATCCAATTCAGAATGTAATATACACTCCGGTGCGGGAGAAGGCCGTACTTGCTTCGTTAGTGGCAGCCTGAAAGCTTGACTCGGGTACATTCAGGTACGCAAATACTATAGTTGTATGCAAGACTACCGACGCACTCTTACACGTGAACGATGGGATTGCTGGATTAGCCTTGGTTGCGACGAATGTTGTGATTGAGAGATCCGGGCCGTATGACAATATTGGGAAAATAGGGAGTTCGCGTTCACGAGATTAGTATGGGGATTGACGGTAGAACTAGAAACTCATCTGACATTAGAACATATTGAATTGGAGATGCACTGGAACAATTTCGGAATAATAAATTGTCATGCAGGGCGTGTGAGAATGGCGTGGGAAGAACAGGGAGAGCATCGATAAAAGCTGCATCGAAATTTTTTCAATCCATATTTCAAACCACGGGAGGTAAACCTCCTTTGTTGATGCTTTTTACCAAGAATACTAGAGACGAGTTAGTCTTGCTTATAAGCATCCTTGCTTGCACTGACTTTTTCCCCAGCTACCTCGGTGATCTCGTGTTTTCCCTCCTCGGCCTCTTAAATAATACCTGTGTCAACTCATCATGCTCGCTCGTCACATCTTCCGCCTTCAAAAGCTATCTCGGGGCCTCGCTACTCATGCGGAGTCTTTTTCTGGGCTTCCTGCTGCTCTTCACCTCAAGTCCGGCGAGTCCTTCAAGGGCAAGTCATTTGGTGCCCCTCGCAGTCTTTTTGGGGAGACCGTCTTCTCAACTTCTATTACCTCCTGTGGGTATTTCATTTTTTCTATGTGTTCGATTTGCATTCTTAGTTACCTTAAATCATAGACACCGAATCCATGACCGATCCCTCTTATCGAGGTCAAATTCTTGTCTTCACCACGCCCATGATCGGTAATTATGGCGTACCTCTCAACAAGGCTCCGTTAAACTCGCAGGATGTTGGCGTTGTCCTTGAGTCCAAGGAGATTCAATGTGCTGCAGTCATTGTTGGTGACGTTGCCGAGCGCTTCTCTCATCATTCTGCTGTTGAGTCTCTTGCATCTTGGTGCAAACGTCATAATGTACCAGGCATCACTGGAGTTGATACTCGAGCAATTACCACTCTGTTGCGCGATCAAGGGACTACTCTCGGTCGGGTGGCGATCGGACCTGATACCTGTCTCCCCGCCCCTGAAGCTCATGAGTATTGGGATCCTACCACAGAGAACCTTGTGGACCAAGTTTCTACCAAGGCCCCATATGAACTCAACCCTACTGGCGATATTCGTGTTGCCGTCCTTGACTTCGGTGCCAAAGCAAACATCCTGCGTTCTCTTGTTCGTCGGGGCGCTGCTGTCACTGTACTCCCTTGGAATTACGACTTTAATACAATTAGGGATCAGTTCGATGGACTTTTCTTGACCAATGGCCCCGGGTCGCCCACGCATTGTGCGCAAGCTGTTTTAAATCTCCGTAAGACCATCCAAGAGTGGAATAAGCCCATCTTTGGTCTCTGTATGGGTCATCAAGTCATTGGCATGGCTGCTGGCTTGGAAGCATATAGGATGACATTTGGAAATCGTGGTCACAACCAACCTGTCCTGGCTCTCGCCAATTCTGGCTCAATTAAGGCTGGTCGTGTTTACGTCACGAGGTAATTGTTTCCTCACTTGCTTATTATACCTGCGTTAATCTAGTACCGCAGTCAAAATCACCAATATGCGTTGAAGCTGCAAGATCCTTTCCCTGCTGGATGGGAGCCTTTCTTCATCAATTGCAATGATTCCTCAGTTGAGGGTATCAAATCGACTTCCGCTTCCGGTAAGAACATAATCGGTGTTCAGTTTCATCCTGAGAGTGCAGGCGGCCCTCTTGACACTATTGAAGTTCGTCCCTTTCAAATTTTCAAATGAAACTGAGTCTTAAGGATGTTGCGCCAGATGTTCTCCGATTTCGTCAAGGACTGCAGGATGGCTCGTTTATCTCAGCGACTTGGTTCTCGACCCAAAGCTCAGATCCCTATTGATTCTTCTCTGAACGTGCCACCCAAGTTTGCACCCACAATGAATGTTTAGATCGGGTTCCTTTTGTTATTTCTCGGCATGGCAAATCAGCCTCGTTCCTGCACTTGCTTCAGCTACGAATTTTGTGATATTATGTGAATAGGTTACCCAATATGGAAGTTACCTTTGTATCCGTTTGTCTGGTTGTGATTATTACACTCCAATGAATTTCCTTGACAACTACGACATTGCAAGTTCTGGGAATTCCACACCTCCACCTAACCAGCCGCAGCAGAGTCTAAATGAAGAAGTTAACCAAGTCATTGGACAAATAAGTCGCCTATGGATGGGTTTCAGAAAACAGGCATGCTTTGCCCGCTACTTCGGCTTAAACTCAAATGGTTAACTCTTGGACAGAGTCAGACAGTATTTCAAACTGCCCAAAGAGATTTTGGAGATATTGTCCCTCAAGTCCAGAGGGAAACATCTACAACAACGGAAGAGACGAGGCCTTCTTCTACCACGCCAACGGCGTCCTCGATCGCTACGCTGAACGACGCCGACGTGGATACGGCTGCAAACACCTCCACAGAACCCTCCGACCCATCATCCTCTCAGTCAGTTTGGAACACACAGGCGCTCTTTTCACGACTTCAATCCGCCCTTCCTCCTAACGTTGTCTCAACCGTGCAAAGTCATATTCCACGATCAATTAAACATGCTTCGGGGAATATCGACTTAGCACAGATACGCACGAATCTGTTCTCCGAAGTACAAAGGATTCAGGGTGTCACCCGTGCTCAAGCAGAGGAGTATGCGCACAAGAGTGAAGCTTTGCTACGAGAAGCGGTTAAAGAAGCTCAGGGGGTACTTAGAGATGCCGTGAAGGTCATTCCTCCTGAAGAAACTAACTCAAGGTTGAACTCTACTTCATCTGGTTCCAATTTGGGTGGATCGAATATGTCACCGGAAGATGTTGAAGTAACTGTGACCGATGCTACTGTTGATTCTGAAAAAGGGATGTCTGCTGTGAGTTCGAGGGCAGAAGTATTCCTGACAAGGTTGACACATGACCCTACCATTATGCGGACCGATCCAGCGTCAGACACAGTCACCAAAGAGTCGTACACAGCATGGATTCAGAAGGAAGTGGCCTCGAAAAACGGCGGTCTTGAAGGCGAGGAGTGGCGGACAACCATCACTAAGAGCTTGGAGGATCCTGCCAATGGTCAAGCCCTGATGTGCTTGAAGGAGACTGTCGGTAAGTCGTCGCTCTTTTTTGGACTACACTAGCTGATTTGTAGTTTGCCTATGAATTTCTAGTTCCTTCTGATATGACCGAAACAGAGTTTTGGCAACGATTCTTCTTCCGCTCACATCAAATTAAGGAAGAGGAAGAAAAACGGAAGGCTGTATTACAAGGTTGGCTCCCATCACTCAATCGAACCTTAAGTCATGTTCTGAATGCATATAAACAGTGAACACGGAGAGCGAGGATGATTTTGACTGGGATGACGAAGATTCTGAAGATGATAAGGAAGTGGCAAAGGAGACCACACCAACAAGATCCTTGGTAGGTTGAGATCCCAAAATCACGACTCACGACTCAACGGCTCGTTGTAGGCTCCCGCTATCAAAGAAAACTCGTCTCAGGTTCCCCCATCTTCCGCTGCATCAACACGAGATAGCAGTCTTGATAGTTTTGATGTCGTGTCCTCCGCTAACGCTAGCAGCTTGGATGAGACAACCAAGCAACTAGATAAAGTTGCCACAAAACATCAAAATGAGGGCAGTGAAGGAAAAAAGGAAGAAGAAGAAGAGGAGGAGGAGGAGGAGGAGGAAGAGGAGGAGGAAGAGAAGGAGGAGGATGACAGTGACTGGGAGTAAAGTCGTATTCTTTCCAGTATTTCCTTGTCCCGAGATACTCGTTATGGGTGGTGCACCTCTATCGCATTGACCATCTTGGTGAGATAAGTATCTCTGTGTATTATAGTCACTTTCCTACCTTCAGAGGGATAATTTGGATGACGAAAAATGAAATGGAAGCCACATTAGTAGGAAAGCAGGAAAACTTAGGATTTAGTGTAAACTAAGATGAGCAAGGGTGGTCTAGTGCATGGTCTAGTATGGCTAATGTTGAGTTTAAGTAACCTTTGCGAACGAGTCTTGTCTCAGCCACATATATAATACGATAGAATTAAGACGCAGATCAAAAGATTTAAGACAATTTAGCAAACCAAATGAGAGAAGTGAGACTCGGTTTATTTTAGATGTGGCGCTCGATATTCCAACATCTAGGTGTCCAGAAGAGCGATCAGGATCACATGCTATGATACCAAATCTACGACAGATAGACAGATCATCCTGGCGTGAGTGCGAGCGCGAAAACTATGGTCGAGTGCGACCTGAGCAAGGACGGGTATCAACTTGTCTATTTGCTTGTGATCCGCTATCTATACAATGTCTAAAGTTAGATTGGGAGACAAGATTAGCAGGGAATCAGGTGTGATTACCGGGACGGCGAACTCATTGATGATTGCCTGAGGGTTTCAACTGTTTCTTTTAGCGGTAACATGAATCTGAGGATCATATTCACGTAGCATAGCTGTGATATTTGAACTTGAACATCACACCTGTTTCTTGATACAGCTGTATTATGTGAATGTTAATTGACTTTGTGGAAGTGCCCTCCATCTTGCCGATCCAAGAAAAAAAAAAGAAGTGCCCTTCATCGATTCTCATGAAAACCACAACCACATGTAATCAATCATGGGATCAACGATGAGTCACATTGTAAACTACGGGTCCTGACCACCATCAGATATCAAGGATCAAGAATGCAAGAAGTTGATGAGAGATCGCTTCGTAATGTGTTTCTCTTTCGGCTAAGCCAATCCTTATTTAAATCTCGGACGGTCCCCGGGTTTTTCCAACACCGACCATCACACTGGCTGCTCGTCAGTTCTTTCTATATGTCCATGGGTCGTCCTAGCACTGTATTGAGAAGTGTCCTTTATTCTCCTGCTTTGACGACTAACATTCTTCGGATATCATGGATCTTGTTTGTCTGTTGGGCTGAAGCTGGGGTGTACTTTTGGAGCCTGTCGATCTGTAAATGGCCTACATATGAGGTGTGTGTGTTGGCTCTTAAATATCATACAAGTCTATATCGAAGGTCGTGGTCCCAACAGACGACGGAAGACGCATCACACGTGTTATTGATATCGGATCCGCAAGTTTCGGTCCCTTCATCCAAGCTGTTTTCACTCCTACACACACTTTCTACGGACAAATTCCTCAAAAAGAGTTGGTATGTTACAAGACATCTAGATCCACAAGTTGTGTTCTTCCTGGGAGACATGTTAAGCGATGGGAAATCTGTGAAGAATGAGGCACAGTGAGTATCCTGGTTGTCGAGGAACAGCCACTCATTGTGAACAAACACCCAGATACAGTCGACTCGTTCAGAAATTCAAGTCCCTATTTCCGTTTGATGCCTCTACTGCGGTATATTACTTGCCCGGGAACAATGATGTAGGGTGAGATTCTGGATCTGCCCGTGCTTCTTCGGGGGCGTTTAACTTAAGCGCTGATCTCTTTTTTTAGTTTGGGGCGTACTTCTGCTTTAAGCATAAGGAAGTATTATCAGAAACACTTCGGCCCATTAAGCACGACTATCACCCTCAAAAATACTTCGTTCTTTGCAGTTGACGCTCCGGGTCTGGTTGATGAGGACTATCTCATGTACACACCCGGCGTGCCATCTGATCATTGGAAATCCCTCCCCGGGGGTGTCGTAGAAGCTGTCAAGGATGTCGCAGCTCGTAAGTGACATGGGACACATCCGCCTCCGAGGAAGTCGAAAAGCTAACTCACCTTTTGCATCTGCCAAAGAAAATCATGACCCGCTTATCGTACTGTCCCATATACCACTGTATCGGTCCGAAGATGATTGTGGGCCTCTCCGTGAAAGTGGGACGATCAATAGGGGCGTAGGATATGGATATCAAAAGACACTCAGTAAACAGACGACCACCTTCTTAATGGAAGCGCTAGAGCCGTCTATAGTATTCAGGTACGCCGATATATTTATCGCATCCATCAGCCTGACCTCATCGATACAGCGGGAATGATCGGGATTATTGTGAATATTTGCACGACGGTACACCGTTCAACATTAACAGATCCATTCCAGAGGTCACAGTAAAGTCGTTTTCTCCCACTCCCTACATCCGTAAACCGGGATTCCAGCTTCTCTCGATCATAGCTTCAGCAGCCGACGGAGAGACAACAAATTCTCTTCTTCATCATCCATGCTTTCTTCCTGACCACAAATTGATCTCTTCTGGGTACAAGAACTCGGCGTTTGTGACGTTCTGTATCCTTGTCATGTTGAATGTTCAACATTTCTGGCGATTTCGTCGTTCGAAACCTCAAACACCACTGATCATGCCCAGAAATCAAATATTGCCAACGTCCCGGAGTCCTGTGGCATCAGCCACACCATCAGCCTCATTATCATTTCAAACACTAACACCGCAGGGTCTCAGAACATCAAGTCCACAACTGAATTTCTCGGTACATGATGGCGAGGACCCAATGTTTCCGAGTCGGTACAACGTCTATAGAGATGCGAGCTATTTCAATGATCAAGGATGGGCACCAATAGGCTATTCGACGGACTCTGATACATCTGTACCTGCTATGCTCAATGAGGATCCTTGGGGTTTCCCCTCCCCATCTCAATCCATCCCTGCCCCTGGGAATGTACCCAAGCATTCAAGTGCTTGGAAATCATGGATGTTCATGATCGGGAGAAGAGAACGGCAGCTTATTCTTTTTTGCATACCCCGCTTGTCCGTATGGTGGACTGCATTTCTGGCAATGCTCAAGATTCTGAGAGACCGGGACCAAAAGAGTTTATTAAGGAGGAAGAGGGGCATTGTCGCATCGACACTGATAGAGAGCATCTCAATATTCTGGCCTGCAGGTGTCATCTGGTTGTTGATCAATTGTTGGATGTTCTAACTCATCGTATATCGTTCACTTGTCACACTGCCTTGGACTGAGTTTTGCATCGAACTGACCTCCCCTTTAACGTGATCCTGAATGTCCAAAGTTTTTGAAGTATCTCGTCTACACACAATGCTTTATTCAATTTATAATGCTTGAGCTCCTAGATTCTCTAGACCAATAAGGTAAGCCCAAAACCCAGAAGGCCAACGACTATGTAACTTAAGTACAGGTGAACAACTTTGACAAGGAAAAACTCACAATATCCAGTCAGCTTCTCCAAAGGAGCATGGAAATACACAGAGGTCGTGTAACTTCCCAAAATCCAGATACAGATAAGGAGCACATTGGCAAAAATGGCGACTCTATGAATCAAGCTCCAAGACGCGAGGTTTTGAGAGTGACGTAGTTGGTTGGAGAGAAACAGGGTAGACATGGTGAGAAGAAAGATGTGTCCCGATACATCGTGACCTCTGCCTAACCGCGGAAGAGCACTCCAGTCAGAGGAAATTTGACTGATTTGAGTGAACAAGTGGGGATGGGACATGGGCCCCACAGCGGAACCTGCAAAACACGCTTCCGCAGGAATAGTGTTAAAGTCTCCTGAAGGCAGTTTGACCATGCATGCCCCACCAGACGCAATGACAATCCTGTCTGTCACAGACGGACCCACCAACTGCATCGTAAACAGCACCCAAACTCCCGTTGCAACCGCCCATTTTAATATTCTTCGTACAGTACGCTTTTGAGATGGACTCGTGACCCACAAGAACAAGAAAAGGCCAGATGTCCAGCCCCAGGCGTTCTTGATGAGATAGACGTTGAGGGGATTGGATTTGTTCGCAAAATAGTGCGAATGGCTGAGTGGGTGTGGAAGATGGCTGATGAGAGGGTTGGACGTATCGAGATATGTGCCGTAGAGAACGGAGTAGGCGGTGCCAAAGGCAATGACGGCAGAGAGGACGGTAAAAACAAACATGATTCACACGTAAAGGATAGAAGATTCAGCCAATTGTACAAGCGCTACTTTGTTTTCTCACGCATCCTTTGGGAGCCTTGCACCCACACAGATCCTCTATTCCTCTCATCCCCAACACACCACCATTTCTCCACTACCGCTTCAGTGACAGTAATGTCATCTGAAAAAAAGTCGAGGGTACCAACTCCCTCTCCAGTATCGGGATTTCGTGTTATGACTCATCAGCCTCTGCATCAAGCTCTGATCGTAAATGTTCGCTAGAGAGGACTCACTCATTTGGGCATCAAACGGCGCACCAGCTTCAAACAATCCGCTATTCAATCCCAATGCGGTCGCACCTCCTTTTGTTGCGAGGTAAAGAGCCTCTTTCCAATCGATAGCCAGGTTTCTTTCAAGACCCTGCTCTTCAGTCTTCAAAGATTGGTCTTGGATGATTGTCTCCCTTCCCTGTCGCACCCTCGAAACAACAACAGCCTGACGCATCGTGTTCATAATGTCCGCGCTATACCCACCCGCGATATCTGTCCCGAGGCCAACCTTGACACCCTCATCGAGAGCTTCCCTCAAACGAAATATTTCAGCGGAAAAATAGGCATTTGACAGAGGACAATGAGCAATCGCAGTTCCGTGTTCGTGGATGCGAGAGAGGTCGGACGGTGAGAGAAATGTACAATGTGCTTGAATCGTACGCGACGTCAAGAGGCCGTGCTTATTAAGTCCCAATGGATATCAACTGGAAAACCGGGTCAGCTGGAAATTGGTCTTACCTTCGAAAAGACATCAATGTCCTCCATGCCGCAATTTTGCCTTACCCACTCCACTTCATCATGTGCCTCTGCAAGATGGCTTTGAATTTTCACATCTTCTTCTCCCGACAGTACACCTAAACCTTGTAACAGATCGTCCGAACACGTTGGCACAAATCTTGGCGTAAGGACCGGCTCGATCAATCTCTCATGAGGCTGAAGGTTTTCTACGAGTGCCCGGCATCGAGCGACAAAAGATTTCGCTGATTGTAGAGATGCTTCTGCAGAGGCCTCGTTATATGTTATACGAGATGATTTGTCCATTGATAGTTTTCCTATAAAAGCACGTATTCCAGCCTTTTGCATTTCGTCCGCCAAGATCAAACTGAACTCGATGCATCAGACAATGTCATCTAGGCCCTTTCAGGTGAAGCATACTTGGTATCTTCATTGATCGTCCCAAAGAGTAACACAATCCCTGTCCCGTTCGTCAACAGTCTTTTCGCCAACTTCCGATAAACGGTTCTGGCCAGGAGATGATCGGAATCGAGTTGTTCCTCCGATTTCAGGGCATAGATGTCTAGCCACTGCATCAGAGGTAAATCAAGTCCAGTACCTTGATACAAATACTGCGGCGCATGTAGATGCAGATCGCAGAATGCTGGTAACACGAAGCTCCCTTTGGTTATGACAGTTTCCTCGGACCAGAATATATCTGAGAAGGTGTCGGCTTGATTGAAGGCCACAATGAAGCCATGCTGGTTCACAACTGCAATTGAGCTCGTACGTGAATCCGAACGAGATCATTGACACGAACCCAATCGGTAATCCTCGAAGATATCTAGTTTGCCTAGAGTTGGTGTCTGAATAAAGGTGCCCCGATATGCTCTGTGAGAATGTACAGTGGGAAGCATGTCGCCAAGGGTATAAAGTGGAGTTGTGCATATTGGAGAGAAACCTGCCCTGAATCGTCCTGTCATGTCAATGAAAATATATTCCGGAAGATGAGTTCAACGACAAGGTACAACAAACAAACCTGAAGGAGACAACTAGTGTTACATATAGACAGCGGATGCAATATTTAACGATCTACGATTCAAGCCAGTCAAGGAAATCAGGAGTGAAGTAGGTGAGAATGAGGCCGGCGCCTAAAGAAGTGATGTTTCCTGGGTGCTTATGATAGAATATTATGGACGCTTACCGGCACGAACCATACTCTCGACGGTTTCAAAGGCCATCGTCCGCAGATCGTACACACCAGCTTTTGCACCAGCATGCACCATTGCAAACTCGCCACTGACTTGATAGCACGCAAGTGGATGATCAGGAGCGAGCTGAGCTGCATCATTGATGATATCAAGGTAAGGCAATGCTGGCTTGACCATGATGATGTCAGCGCCTTCTGCTGTATCCCGTTGCTAGACACGTAGTGTTTCTTGAATTTGGAGAAGATGGATAAATGAGTGACCTACGATGGCTCGACGAGCAAGACCCTTGGCCGTGGGAGGGAGTTGGTAGCATTTTCTATCACCAAAGGAAGGTGCACTGCCGGCGGCATCCCTGTTATGATCGGATTTCAGCTGTGGATTGCATTAGACGGGCATGACCATAGCGTACCGGAATGGGCCATACAGTGCACTGGCAAATTTTGCGGTATAGCTCATCAAAGTGCATTTATTACCGAACCCGGCGTCGATAAGGCCACGTTTGATAGCCTTGATACGACCGTCCATCATATCGCTAGGTGCGACGCAGTGAGCGCCAGCCTTGGCATAGTTGATAGCAACCTCTGCGATGCGTTCGATTGAAGGGGCAGTATTAATAGTTCCATCGTTATGCAAAAGACCGCAATGGCCATGATCGGTGTATTCACATAAACAGACATCGCAAGCGATGTAGATTGAAGGGAAGAGTTGTTTGATTTTTTGGATGGCAAGTATGACAGGACCTGTTGGATCATCCGCTGGGGACCCTCGGCCATCCTGCACCTGAGTTAGTAATGAGTAATGAAGTACTGGAACGGCAGCGGTACACCTTTTGACAGTTGAGCGGCACACCAAAAAGAATGACGCTCCTGAGCCCCTTTTGAACAAGGGGCCCGAGGAATTCTTGGAGTCTGTCAACTCCCCAGCGGCGCTGGTTGGGTAGGGATGATATTTCTACCGCTGCGCCAGGATCATCCGTAATGAAGATGGGGTACATGAGCATTGACTTGGTCAATGCACGTCGGCCTTGCCATGAGCGTGAAAGCGGGTGTTGATAGCCTCCCTGAAGAATGGAACTAACAAAACATTATTTTGTAGCCAACAGCTTGACTGGGTTATCTACTGACGAAATGTCCATCCTTGCTGTGGGAGACGGCTACTTGGAAGGCCCGGCTATGATGATCGTCAGTGCTTCCGGATGACTAACACATCAGCGATCATTAGAACGCGATCACATGATTTTGTTGAATGGGAGATTGGCGTGAGATAAAAAACAAGCAGCCACCGAGTCATGCATTTTAACCGCTACCACCATCTCCTTGCTCTCCACATTATCCACGGTATTCCCGACCAAAGAACTAGACGCCCGTCCACCCTATTAGCCGCCGAATAAAATGTTACTCGTGTCTACTCCTAGTATACAGTCGCGCAGCCCTCCTTGTGATTCTGCAATATCACAGTTCTATCCTCGCCACTGTGCCTCGCCTCGCTTCTCCGAGTCTAGTCCATTTGACTCGCCAGTGCTCACTAGCCCTTCGCCCTTTCGCCAGCAGCCACTATTTTCCTCCGCGGCGACTCCTTTGCGCGACTCCAGTGGCTCTACCCAGTCGCCCTACTCATCAACTCCCCCGAACCCACTCGTCTCAAAGCCCCAGCCTATCGCTATTGATGACAAAGAAGGCTCCATTTTTCTTTCATCGGGTCCTTCTGTATCTACAAAACCTCTTCTTCTAACTCCCGTCAGGCCTAGCCATCGTTCTATGAATCGTTCTGCTCAGGGTCCGAGGAGCCTGGAAGCGAACCTATCATTGAACGCCGCTTCATTTTTGCCCGACCCGGATCCTGGCACCCGGACCGGTCTGGGAACCAAACGCAAATCGACTATTCATTGTACGCCCCTGCGTCGTCACAACCTTACTCCCCTCAAGCTTGCACCATTTACTCCAGATAATGGAGGAAACCTGTCCTTCCAATTCGATCGACTTGCTCCTCTGCCAACACCAAGGACGAATGACTGTACGCCCAAGACAAAGGCGGAAACTGAGCTTTACCTTAAACGTCACACCGCTACTTTGACACGCCTCCGTATCAGTGACTGTGATGCCTCGGGTGATGATTTCAACAATAGTGCCAGTGACTCTGGGTGCGAAATTGACGACGATGAGGCCAACACACTTTTCCTTAGTAATGCTAGGATGAAGCACAAGGTCGCAAGCCTGGGTCTATCCGCTGGTCGAGCTCTTACTAACAAAGGCAAGACAAATAAAGAAGTAGCTGCGGTCATTTCACCAGGAGGTCATGTCACAAAACGGCGAGCCCGATCCAGACCGGTATCTTCTGAGCTCAAACAGTATGGCAGGTCCCCTGGACGTGTAAGTTCACATATATTATATTAAATGCTGTGCGTGCTCATTCATGGCGTCAGACCCCGTCTAATGCTACGCGATCTAAGCCAAGAAGCTCGATTTCCTTCCAATCCTTTCATAGCCGTTCCTCTTCAAACTCTTCTGCTTCAGACAATTCTCCAGTGCTGCGTCGTAGACTTAATGCGGTTGCCACCCGCATGTTACTACCGCCTAGCCTACCTGAACCTCCTCTTCCACCCCGGCCGCCTCTTAACCGTCTCGAGAGCCTCAGCTCGGCGACCCTCTTCTTTGGCCCAGTCATTGCCCAAACCCCTGTTTCCGCATCCACATGTACAAATACCTCCATTACTCCGCCTTGCCCGGTTCAAGCAGTCAAGACATCAGTAAATGGCGAAACCAATCGACACAGCCTGGAAGATTTGAGAGTGTGTAAGAACGTCGAAGCACATCTACCATCTCCAACATCATGCCCAGACAACGCCGATTGTGTCAGCACTGATGTTGACGATGACATGGATTTTGATGGCAATCTTCCACCTTCATCCTTTATTTTGAATGTCACTGCAGATACCCCCTCCACTACAAAAACCACTTTACAGTTGAAATACAAACCTCGTGACTCGGGTGTTGTCATTAGTGATGATGATGCGGGCTTGGCTCTCCCGAATAGCAAGTTGCTCAAGAGAGGCGATCCATCGTGCCTTGTTCCACGATCGTCGACCAGCGTTAGCTCAGTTTTCTCTGATAATGATGAAAGTCTTGTGACACCTGAAGTTGCGCCTGAGTCTGGGTTTCATTGGCCTGATGCGAATGTGTTTGTCAGGGGTGCGGATGACAATGGACTTCGAGCTAACCATGAAAGTCTGGACAGTGGGGTTGATGTTGATGCTTTCATCATGAATACACTGGCGTCTGCAGCGAATGGTCCGCATGAAATCACAAAGAAGATACCGGGTACACCTGTCAAGAAGAATCGCACCACATTTCTTGGACGAGATAGACCATGGCAGAGTGCTATAGCATCCAAAGTTGGACCACGCTTGGATTTTAGTGAAACCAAAGCGCCCCGGAAGAGCCTTCCTGCAGTATTTCCTATAAATCCCCGACAGGGTGAAGACAGTTCGGAAGAGGAAGAGGAACAGGACAGTCCAAGCACTAGAAGGAACGCCAACTATGGAAAATTAGGTCTGGGACATGCACCATTGGCGCTCACTAGAACGCGATGGCTTATGAGGCGTAGTAGTAGTGGGGCATTCTCGAGTAGCGGTGAGTCTGGCTCAATGTCAATGACTCCAACGCGCAGCAAGACAGCAGGTATGTGATCTTCCTCCTTTAGATTAGAAAAGGACTGAATTGTTTGGTATGATAGATTGGCAACTATCAAAGCCCCGTATACATTCACCATCATCACTCAAAGTAATGTCAGACTGTTCAGTATCTGGCTCGTCGAACATCACGCCAAGTCCCACAGATGGGTTACGCTACATGTCTGTTGGAAACTTACGACACGCGGCACCGCAAGCCCGATCAATGAATGGGCGCTCGTCCGAATTAGTGGCAGAAGAGAGCCGTGCACGGTTTGAGCGGGAGTTTATTGAATTAGCTGAGGTTGGTAGTGGCGAGTTTGGAAAAGTGATCAAGGCCCAGCGCAAGACAGGCAATGATTCTGAAGTCTTTGCAATCAAGAAGTCCAAGCGTTTTGAAGGGGTGAAGCACAGGTGGGTACATGTTCGCAAGGGGGATATACCCCTATTGATTAACATCATTGATCGTTGATGATATTCATTTCATTATCTGGACAGGCTTCGGCTGCGTGAAGAAGTCGACATTCTCAAGCACCTGTCACAGGCTGCCTATGATTGTGGCCCCGATGGTCGTCATCCCAATGTCCTGAGTTACATTGACAGCTGGGAGGAAAATGAAATGTTGTTTATCCAGACGGAGCTATGTGAATCGGGCAACCTCGCTAGATTCTTGTGGGAATATGGACGAGTGTTTCCACGACTGGATGAGGCACGGGTATGGAAGATCATTGCTGACTTGAGTAACGTAAGTCTGCGTAATTTATCAAAAAATGAGGGACTGAACGACAGTATGGATTGATGTAGGGCTTGCGGTTCATCCATGATGCAGGCGTGATTCATTTAGACCTCAAGCCTTCCAATGTGTTTTTGACTAAAGGAGGTCGATTTAAGATCGGAGACTTTGGAATGGCATCTATTTGGCCTAGGCCTTGCGCTTCCGACAATTTGGTGGGATCACCAAAGTGGAACACTTTTGAGCGGGAGGGCGATAAATTGTACTTGGCACCCGAGGTGCTGCAAGGACGATATGGAAAGGAAGCTGATGTGTTCAGGTGAGCATTTCACATTGAATGAGTGGTGCAAGAAGTGTTTTCTCACGTAATGTGTATAGCCTTGGGATGACGATTTTGGAGACGGCGTCAAACATTATTGTACCCGATCAGTAAGTATCTATCGAGCTCGATCTGTCCAAAAGGGGAACCCTGGTGACAGTGATTGTGTGTCTGTTTACTGACGGAGTCCACAGAGGCGAGGCATGGCATCGGTTGAGGAGAGAAGATTTTTCGCAGATAGACCTGCAAGAGCAAAGTCGAGAGCTCGTTGGGCTGATCAAACAGATGATGCGGGCTGATCCTGCGTCGCGCATCAGCGCGCGAGGGACCTGTGACCATTATGTTGTTGCCCGGGCACGGAAGGCGATGGAGAGGCTGATTGGAGATGCACGACGAGAGGGAGAATCAGAGTTCGCTGGGTCACCATTAGGCAGTGTGCCTGTGGGATTCCTTGAGAAAATACTTGGTCGGCGAAGGGAGAGCAGTTGGGAGATGGATATGAGCGTATAGGATGGGAATGGCCGACGGATGCACGATTGGATATGCTAACTCTATTTAACTTGGGACACTACGCTAGGTGATATGCTTTCGTGATTTGTTTCTTGAACCGGTTCGAGGTTGTTTTGAGTCTATGTCGCATTTGTATGTAGGGCTGTCGTTGTATGGCAGCGATCTGGTAGATGTAGTGGCTAGGCAGAATTATAATATATGATATGGTTGAGTTATGCGAATGGGAGGAGGAAATGGGAACTGCGGGAAAGTCGGAGTGGGCGGTTGGATTTTTGAGTGCTATTTTTGCATGCCTGTACTACTTAATCCCTGCCACAACGGCATTCCCACACCCCCCATGCAGTATGAACATGACTCTCATTGTCCCCTCCCTCTCCACGACCCTGCCGCCGTCGACCTCCGTGCCTTCTACCCCTACACCCCCAACGAGGTCAAGCACAGGCGCCGCACCACCTCTGCCCAGCTCAAGGTTCTCGAGGCTGTCTTCCGTGTCGACACAAAACCCAACGCGACCCTTCGCAATGACTTGGCTGCTCAGCTTGCCATGACTGCTCGTGGTATCCAGGTATGTGTTTTTGCTGTCTTTCTCTCATCGAACCCACAATCGCTTCCCAGGTTTGGTTCCAAAATCGGTGCAATTGATCCCGCTTTTTCAAAAATGATTTTCTGAATGCTGACTTAATTTTCAGACGAGCCAAGGAAAAGAACAGGTTAAGCAAGAAGCAGAGCGGCTCTTTTTCCAGTGCTGCAGCTTCTGCGTCCAGCACAGACCTAGTTTTAACCGGTGGGGACGTTAGTCCCAAGGACGAGGATGAGACTGACTCAGCATCACCGCCCGCAACGCCGAACGAAGATGGATCGTTTAATCTAGATGGTTCCCAGGATATTCCCCAGAGCCAAGATGGTGATTCCCGGACCAATACACCCTCGCCCTCACTGGCATCGCCGCCAAGGTTCCATCGTCTCAATGAACCTGGTATTAGACCCTCTTCCGCTTCTTCTTGGAAGCCCGCCCCATCAGACCAGTCGCTTCCAGACAATGCCGTGTTTCCTTCGCGACACTCCCTTGCTGACATGCTTTCTCAGCGCCGTGGCTCTCTTCCTGCTAATGCTTTTTATCACTCTTTTACAACTATGCCCATCCATGTTCCGCGATCCATCGACGCCTGGGATCCACTTGCCCGCAGGCGCTCGGTTGATACTAGTCTTCAGCGTCTCGTAATGCATCCTTATGCTCATCATGCACGCGCTAGGAACGGAACTCTTTTCGGTCCGCGCTCGCCTACGCCATCGCAGTCTGGTCGTCAATCCTCCTTGTCTGGTAAACAGCCCGTCTTTTTGCAGGCACGGAAGCCACTTTTGCCCCACCGTGGACCTCCGAGCAATTACCTTGACATGCGACGTGCTTCCATAGATCCCCGAACCCTCATGTGCGGCCGGACTGATGGTTCATCACCTCCCTCCCCTCGTCCGCTCTACGCTGTTCGCGCTTCGCTGCCCGATACCTCATTATTCACATCTTCTCGGCGATACGTACCCCATATACCGGGACCTCTTCCTGAACCTAACTTTACGTTTGGTGCCCCCACAAATTCCCCCGCCGGTGATGAATCTCCTGCCCCTGACTTCAGCTCGTATTCCTTTCCATCGAGAGAGGATGTGACAAAAGACGATGATGACGCTTCCACCTTTTCAGTCGAAACCTTGTCAAGGTTTGGCTCTACTGTTTCGGTCGCTACCAGTGAATCTAGCGTTTTCTATGATGTCGGGGAGATCGCTCCCAATCAGATCAGGCGAGGCTCGTCGTATGTCCATTTTTGCGCTAGTCTGGCACCTTCTAATATCTTGTATGTTCATAACAGCGGATCTACAGTATTATCCTGCGCGGTTGCTAATCCCGAAGGAACGCTGCCGCCCTTACGGAGTCCCGTCCCTGTCACGACTGATGGTTACTTCGATGAAACTGCAACACGCTCACTCTTGACGACCGGCGTCAATCTTGATTCGCAACCACAGGTGGATGATGTCCCTCTAGCATCTACTGCGTCTCCTGATGGTGGCTCTACTTCTCGACTATCTGTGCTGCCCGTCAACGGTCCCGCTTCATTGGACAATGAGCTATCTTCGGCGTTCTCCCATAGGTCTCAGGAGCCTATCGACCGTTGTCCGTCCTCGTTGGACAATTTGAATTCCTCAGAAGAGTCGCATTCTGGATCTTCCTCCTCACTCATCTCGACACCACCACCCAATCAACAGCCCGGTCATCAAACGAGAGCTGTCGAAAACAAGTCTTTTGGATTCGATAGCTGTTCTGGGACCCCTGCAAGTCATCCGAGCATCACGGGATCAGTCCTAGCAAGACATGACGTTGATACTAATCAACAGTCAAGAGATGGCCTCCTCAACGACGGGACGACTGAAATCCAAGGAGATTTTACCACTCAATACTCTCAACTGATAGATGATTTCGATTTCGAAAGTGTCCTCACAACTATTGACAATAGGACATTGCCTTTGGCTATAGTGCAGCAGAGGACGGAGGATTCTTTTGTGAATCTTGGACTTGATACTAGTGGAACTAACTTTGTCATGAGTGGAGCTTATGGCACTGCCGTACCGGGCAAACCAACCTTTGTGATAGGACGGACATAGTCTCAGTCATTCAGCCTCTCTTCCCTCTTACAGGTTCTTTCCTTTCGTCTCGACATCTACCCTGCTTCGCGCGTGCTTTGGTGATTTCGTATTGATCTATCTTTTTCTGGTCGGTCCATCGATCCCGGGTTTACCTATTGTACGATCATCATTCACTTCTTGTGGATTCGTTCTGCTCCTGTCTCATGGACTTCTTCTTGTCTACTTCTGATTCTTACAGCCACCCCTGAGCATCCACCTTTCCCATTTGTTTGATCCACTCTCATTTCCTTTTCAAATTCTTGCACTAATATCCCACTCTTTTTCCCTTCTGCTTCCAACCTTGCCAACCATTCTTTTTTGTCTGCCCATTGGTCTGTTCATAGTTGCTCTTTTGCTACACTACACCATCACTATAGCCTTGTATATCTACAGTCACCTTACCCATTCTTTGATGTTTATTCTTACACTGATATCCTTGCTGGAATGGCCAAATTCGGTCATATCCTTATCTCTCCTCAGTGTCTAATGACATTTTATCCATATTCCAAGGGATAGTTGTACATGATCGTCTGTCCAGGCTGATAGCTTAAAATATCTTATTTCCATATTTAGTGCCCTAGCATCCGACATTTTCGGACTAGGCTGAGATGCAAAAATAGGTTCTTACCACTTGCGAAGTCTATCTTCCCTCGACACGTCTCTTAGAGATCATGGATTCTACTGGATGCTGCCAGTCTTTCTGTGATCAGAGCCTAATATACATATCTCGTGTTAACAATGAGTTTTGGAGAAGGAGAAGGACCGTACATGCAGTAGAGACAGGGTATTCTGACTACAATAATGGGGCTCGCCGTAGCCACGGTATTTATTCCATTACTCCATTTGCTTCATTTACGACCGATTCTGGAGCTTTCAGGTAATAGTGTCAAAATATCAGTCGTATCTAAACCATGATGCTAAAACTAGAGATGCTCAAAACTTCACGTCTGATATAGTGGACTGGACGTTCCAGGTGAACTGCTTTGAGTTGTACGAGACTGCATTGGTACAGCGTGTGATTAACTTTTGACTTTCCCTTCCACTCTTCCTCCCCTTCTTAGATACTTCTGCTTCGTGAATGAGAAGGTTGGACCGAAACTCTCGCAACTTTGGGGACTTTATAGAGTGTGAACCGAAAGGAGAGTCGAGAGAGACCTGGTTTCTCGGAGAAGTAAGAGAAGCGGTGGCGGTAGATATGCCACCGTTACGTGGACTCATTTAATAAAATAATCCATGTTATTGTTATTATTTTTAAGTGGCTTCGAGTGAAAGTCTGAATGGGGTGATGATAGTGGCTGGCTCTCGCAAAAGAAGAAGAGAACGAGGTGGCGTGGCTGTCAATACCAAGCTTTGTGTCGTGAGGACCACAGAAGCACTCGATTCCGTAAGAGACCAGGGTCTGGCCAGACCTTTGTGGCGTAATGGTGTTGAATTGGTTCGTGGCTAATTGAATGTAAAATTTGAACTCGAAGCTAAAACACTGAGTTTGTACAGTCATGATGTACGTCAAGAATTCGGCGTCGGATGGGCGGTTCTGGAGTTGCACATGATTTTGTATGTGTGTATGCTGATGTGTTGATTGAGGGGGGATTGTGGCAGGCGAATACAATGATATTGGGAACTAGCGACTAACATACCGATTTAGAACATATTTTGAAAAATAAATAAGCTAGATTATAACTTTGAAATACTGCTGACATTCCAAAAGTACAACAACTAAGCCATCATGATATCTTCCTCTTGTCTGGAGGTTTGTGAGTTGTGGGGCATACCCATCGTTGAAGCTCCTTTGTATGAGGATTATGTGCGATGGAAAAGAAGCCGGATTAAGAACATCAACCGGTCGAGGGAGATGTAGCCAAGTGGCGAATCAGTGAGCAGCGACAATGGCTTCGGAAGAGGGTTCAATAAGCAGGGAAAACTGACCCACCTGGGATCTTTTTCTAAGTTCGAACGAATCAGTTTGGCAGGGGTGTTCTTCCAGTCCGATCGAATGAACTTAAGTCAAAATCAGCAAGGTAGAGAGATAGAAGACACGAAAAGACTCCAGACTCCTATATGTGCCAGCTTGATCACCACAGCCACGACGAAGGTAAATCAGCAGTAATTTAGAGAAATTCCGGATGGAGTTAAAACATTAAAGTGTATCGAATCAAGTGCCAAAAATCAAGGTATGACGGCGAACTTGGAAGCAGAATATAACTGACATAATCCCCACTTAATCCAGGAATGGCGTAGGTTCAAAGCTCACAGAGGGAATGCCAAGTCGATGTGCGCAAGCCGCTTAGAGGGACCACTGAACCGAACGCAAGGGACGAAGGATGACCTTCGAAAAAGGAAGGGAACATAGACTCGGTATGGGTTTCCCGGACGACGATGAACAAAAAAACCATGGATTCAGCCATACCATCTTTTATTAGTACCCTGAGGGCCTCTTTCTTTCGGCCGTTGGGGGATCATCGATTCTGTGATGTTAAATGTCTTAATTGCATCCTAGATTGCGCAGTATCAAGGCGACAAAAGTTTTGGTCGGGTAAATAGAACACACCTCCCAGAGCTCTTCGTCAAATTCAACAATAAGCTGCTGTTTGGTCACACCACGGGCAAAATCCTCATCGGTGGGGGCATCGCAGCAGTCTGAAGTGATTGAGAAAACCAGGCGCCGACATGGAAAACGACTTACAGATGACTGGTTCAAGGTCTTCGACCTCCCAAGCGACTTTGCCGTCGCGAATGAGGAAGGATAAGTAGAATATGTTCTCTACAGATTGAGCAAAGTCGTATGGGTTGATTACAAAGCGGAAAAAATTAGTCTTGCCATGACATTCGAGAATGCGTTGAAGCTGGTTCAATCAATCAACGATTGAAGATCGCAATTAATTGTTCAGGAATGCTTTACCACAAGAACGTTCTTAGTGGTTTCATTGGCTGAAGTCTCAATGTCATCCTTTTCAAGGTTAGACGGTTTCTCTTCCTTAAAATCTTCTTTCGATTGCCTTGCCCGCTTGTTTGAAGCCCGAACCTTCTGTTCAATAGACAAAGGCCCCAGCCTTGGATCACTTGTGAATGGCATGCACTGATGCCCGAGGATAGATAACGCACATGAATGTGAGGGCAGGAGCACGTCTACTCTTCGCCATTGCGAGCCTTCCTATACGATCCCAGTCCAGTTTTGACGCTTCTACATGATACTCAGATTCATCCTCATCCGCATCAACAGGGACTGCGTCAGTTTTGAGACCTCCACTCATGAAGTTGCGGAGCTTGACAATGAACTCATCGACATCGAAAGATCCTGCACCGGACTTCATAGCTCGGGCTTTTTGCGCTCCCATATTGGAGGCCATTAATAGAAAATGCGAATCTAATGTCGCTTCTGAGGGTCCCATCACTGAAAGACAGTTGTGTCAATAACGCTTCTCAAACAGAAAGTGTAGCCTGATACCCTTCTGAAAAAGTTTGTCCGCTGTTTCTACTTGCTCACGCAGCTCCTCTACATTCATACCAGATGGATCCGCTTGAAAGCCTGATGAAGAATCATGAGTTTTTAGGACTACGTATCTCATGATCTCAGACCTTCAATTTTACTCGCAAGCTTCCGATAGTTCTGACGGAGAGTACGCTTTTTTTCGAGGTCCTGGTCCGGGTCATAAGCGAGCTCTGTCTCAATTAAAACGACAAGCATGGCCATGTAAAAGCAATATACCTTCTATGTCAATGTCTGCCATAGTTGCGTCGTCGTCAATTGTGGTGTTGTCTCCTTAATGAGAGTCACGCGTCGCGTTATGGTCTATTTGTACCTCTTCACTTTTTCCTATACACATTCGACATTGACAAATGTCCTCTCAACATGCCTTCGGGGTAGATATAGGATTTTTAAAGCGCCCAAAGTTTCTGACTGACTTTGTCCCAGTATAGCAGGAGTACAAGAGCTAGATGCCACGGGCCATTACCCTGTAAGGTGAGTCACGATTTTTTTGTCCCTTCCGCGACAATGCTTCTATCAAGAAAAGGGGACTGCAATGCCAGTTGGAGCACTACGCTATGGTCAAATACTTCCTAACCAGTACGGTGACAACCTCGAGTGGCGTCATTGGTGCGCTCTCACATTTTCAATTAGGAATGAAGTTAACTCTGTCCAAGGGGTTGTGTCACTCAGGATATCCTTCGAAATCTAGCCAGTGAGAATATGAACCAGATTGTGGGGTTCGCAGAGCTCAGGTTGGTCATATTGTATTTCATTTTTTTACAGTGCTTATTTATCATTAGCCCTGGTGACCAGACCAAGATTCGGGCTGCTATCAAGAACCAACGCATTGATCCCGTCGATATTCCGGAATCAGCGGAGCCCAGGAATGAGCTCACTGTACCGACACAGACATTCCAACGGGGGGAGGGAAGTGCATCCGGCTCCTCGGATTTGATACGGCCTGCGGAATCGTCAAGGTCCAGAAATGAATCTACTGTCCTGATGACAAAGAGAAAGGCAGTGGAAGAGCCACTTCGTCTATCCAATTCCACACAGCTGTCAGCAGCTTCTCAGCAAGAAGTAATTATAATTGAGGATGAACCAGAAGACAACGAAATCATTGAGGAACTCTACTGCACCCTTCCCACTAGTGTCGTGGGGATTCGGTATTACGAGGGTAAATGAGTCATAACCATTATCATCATATCTGACGTCCTAGGAAAGGGCTTGTCGGGGCCGGGGAAGAAGTAACATTGAGGAGAGAACCCAACAACTGTTTCGATTCGTGAGTAACCTTTGGAGTAGTTGCACTGGCTGCTTACTAGGTATAGAAATGCCATTCAAGTCATGAATATCGGACAAGTCCAAGTAGGACATGTTCCTCGTAATGTCGCCTTGAAGCTTGCTCCTCTTCTTGATAGAAATATCGTTACCGTCGAAGGAGTGATGAAAGATGGTAATCGTATGTCATACCTTTCCTCCCAATTTTATCTGCTAATAACAAGCTGCATAGTAACCCGCTCTAACGGGTATAGTCTGTCCTTGTGAGTTCTTGTTATGTACCACCAATTGTGGATTAGTTTGACACCAGACCAAGGATTTTGAAGATATATGGTGCCGCAGACAAACGCGATGTCCTTGAACCCCAGCTGATCTGGGCCACCCCCGGGCAACGTGGCTTCTCCCGGAACAATAGAGCAGCGGGTTCGAATTCTAATACAAGCTTATTGACTAGTACAGCGAGGCCAGGATACAGCACCGATCTTGATGAATATTCTGCTATACAGCAGACACCAAGCATCTCGGCTGCGCAACGAGAGGCTATGAAAAGACAACAAGAGACTTTTGTGAAACAACAAGCGTCCCTTGAGAAGGCCGCAGAACTTAGGCAAATGATAGCCAGCCTGGAAAAGGTTGACGACGAGAGCCGGCGACACACTCTTTTAGATAGTTTATGCTCTGTTGACGATATATTGAGTCTTCCATTACACCCCGATCCTCCCAGTATCCAGAAGGGAAATCTGAAAGTTGATCTCCTGAGGCATCAAGTGCGTAGTCTGTCTTGCTGCTGTTTGTCAGTTTTTAAATATATCATTTTAGTCACAGGCGCTTCAATGGTGTATCGAGAGGGAACATCCTATTTTACCCACCAAGGAAAGTGATAAGCCTATCCAATTTTGGCAATACAAGACAGTCAAAGGCAAGGTGAGCTGCGTTTCCTTCCCTAGGACATTAGGTTGGTTTCATGGCATTGGCATCTTTTAAAAGCAACCCTATTATTTCAATGGTACGCCTTCCTACCTTTCCTGTTATCTCATTCTTCTCTCAATTCACGTGAAAAAAGTGGCTACGAAGACACCCCAGACCCAACCCCCTTCACTAGGTCGCGGTGCTTTGTGTGCTGATGCAATGGTAAGTTAGACTTCTCGACAGACTTTACACAGATATTCAATCGTTTTTTCAGGGTTTGGTATGCTATTTTGGCAATGCTGGCACGTTGCAGACACATTAAAATCCTTCTCCAGGGAAAAACATTAATCATGCTTTCCCTGATACTTGCTACGAAAGGGGATCAAGGTCAGGGCGTCTCCAAATCAACGCTCGTAGGTCAGATATAAGCTGTTCATTCTTTGGTGTTGATTAACTTCAGACTCAGTTTGTCCCCTTTCTATTCTGTCAAATTGGGAAAAGCAAATCGAAGATCACTGTGCACCCGGAGTGCTATCTTCCTGTGTCTATCATGGGAACAACCGGAATTTTAGTGCTCAAGACCTACAGAACTATGATATAGTAATCACCACTTACCAAACTGTTTCAGCTGTTACAGCCGAATTTGGTCCTGATGGAGTAAACAAAAAGAAACGCAAAATAGGACAAGCTTTATTCAATGTTAGCTGGAAGGTACCTTTCTGATGGATCATCGAATTTCAGTTGTGTCTGATCTCAGTCAAACAGCGGATTATTCTTGATGAAGGTCACAATATCCGCAATCCAAAAACCAAAATGGCGATGTCAGTCTGTGCTCTGGAAGCGGAGAGACGCTGGATTCTGAGTGGAACGCCGATTGTAAGCCCTTTTAACTCCAGTCATAGCTTCGACCTGATAGCGTCTAGATCAACTCTCCTCGGGTAAGAAAATGTGCGGATTGACTCTGTTTCTGAATTGACCTCTTCTTTAGGACCTTGGTTCATTATTGACATTCCTACGAATTTGTCGGCCTTTAGATAATGAGGATTTTTTCAGAAGACTTCTCCTCAGACCACTTAAGGATGCTTTACCGTCAGGTGTCGAACTGTTAAGTGTGGGTATCGGGAAATTTATGTTCGGGTTTGCGCTCAAATGCAAGATGCTGTAATAGGCTCTCATGACTCAGATCTGCATTCGTCGAACCAAAGAAATGCAAGACAGTCAAGGAAACCCTCTGATCTCTCTTCCTCCCGTGCGTCGGGAATTTTAATCCAATTCTTTAATCATTCCTTTGACGCGCCATACAGGTTGAAATCATTAGAGTTCCCGTGACCCTCAGTGCCGAAGCCAGGGTATTCTTTTTCCTTCAGAAAAGCATAAATTGATGATTGACGCTATCATTCAGCAACTCTATGAACAAGTAGAACAGCTATCTAGACAACGCTTCCAGGATTACTTGAACAATAGAGAAACTACGAGCTTCGTAAGGATCTGCAATCCGTCATTTTACAACTTCTGCTGATAACCTCAGGTACGATCCAACGTTTTGGGTATGCTTACTCGCATGCGTCAACTGGCTCTGCATCCAGGTCTACTACCTCCAAACTACGTTGAAGAATTACGCAGACCAGATAGCCAGGCAGACCAGAACCGAGGTCCAGTTGCTCCCTTAACTTCCGAAGAAAAGCTTCGTCTTCAGGGGGCCTTAATTCAGGCCATTGAGGATTGCGAAGAATGCCCAGTGTGCTTCGAAATCTTGAATAATCCGAGGATCACGTATTGCGCTCATAGATTCTGTCTTCCCTGGCAAGTCCCGATAGTTTACACTTTGCTGATATGACTCATTTTTTTTAGCATAACGGAAGTTATTTCAAGAGATTCTAGATGTCCTATGGTATGTTTAGTATCCGAGTTCTTGAAGCTTGATTCTCTGGTTGATTTTCATCGTAGGATCGACGTCCAATCTCGACGAACGACTTGTTAGAACTACCACCACCGACCGAACTCACGCAGAAGCCAATACAAGACAGCACACCAGAGGAAGCGGATGGTATCCATGCCGGTTCATCGGCTAAGATTGATCAACTTGTCCGCCTTTTGCAGCTGACACCCACATCTGAAAAGTCTCTTGTATTTTCACAGTTCACTTCCTTTCTAGACAAGGTAAATTGATTGTTACGTTTATGTCTGGTATTCCTAATGAGATTATTCTTGAGATTGGAGAGGCTTTAGACATGGCTGGGTGCGAACAATAATATTTTCGCTAGATCCCCGGTCTTATTCTCTTTCGTAGTATTGCGTACGTCCGTTTTGACGGACGGATGTCCGCTCAAAGACGCCGAGAAGTTATCACGCGCTTCTCCATTCCTGTTAAGGGGGCGGGCAGTTCTCGTCTTCGCTCTCGGTCTTCTCGGGCAACTCGGGACCGCCGCAAAGGAAAAGCTAGGCAGATCGTTGATGAGTTCGACTACAATGATGATAGCGATGCTGATTTTATGGAGGAGGAGGATCATATGGATGACGATGATGAAGAGGAAGTGAATCCTCGTGTCATGCTTATCTCACTGAGAGCTGTGAGTCCACAGGGTAGTACGGACAAATCTGTCGCTAAGGAGATTCCAGGGTGCTCTCGGTCTCAATCTTACTGGTAGGTCAAGAAATTGATCAGCGACGGCGGCCGCTGACCTCAGAGTGTAGTGGCAAACAATGTCTATTTGTGAGCGGACATTACACATCAGTAATACCTGATTCACTGAGAAACATTACAGAATGGATCCGTGAGTTCAGATAAGAAAGCAAAGAAGCCTATTTCTGATCATGAACAGTTGGTGGCAAGAGGGGATCGAGTCTCAGGCCATTGATAGAGTGAACAGAATAGGACAGAAGAAGCATGTCCATGTCTATCAGCTGATTGCTGAGGACACTGTCGAGTCGAAGGTCTTAGAAATTCAAGAACGAAAAAAGAACCTTGTGCAACAGGTTCGAGTATAGCTGTCCAAAAACGCGTGGTACTTCTGACATTAGAGACTGCAGGCATTTTCTGGAATAAGGAGGCGCGAAACACAACGCGAACAGCGCGAGGCAAGAATTCAAGGTAAGCGGTTCCTTCTTGGAATTGAATGAGTCGGTGGTTGATGGGGTATCAGACCTTATTGAGATCTTCGGTACTCGCAGACAGGCAGATAATAGCAATTGAAATGGAGAAGAGGATTGACTAGGTTTCTTCCAGCTGCGCATGAAACTCATGATCCCGATAATTCAGATAATTTTGCTGTAATTTACGGTACTCCTATGCTCCGACACCGTCGCTATCTATACATGCAGAGGTTTTGAAACTATGACGCATCCCCCTAACCGGGCAATGGCAGAGGGAATCCGGATTCCATTCAATGTAACGAGTTGGGGGAGTATTGAGAATTGACGAGTTGGGCCCATGCGATTTGGCATCCTCGTAGCATCAGGAAAACCAGGTGATGGTTACAGCACAGAAATATTGTATCCGCATGATGAAATGCTTGTTTGAAGAAAGCTCCACGGAGCAAGATCACAGTTCTATGCAGTAGCCATAAAAGCCAGAAATTTAAAAGGCAAAAAATTTGAGAATGCAAGGTTTTATGCCCCGGAGAAACCAAAATAGCGAGATTTGACCATTTGTGCTCGTTGAAATTTGAAAAGTCAAGTTATGAGAGTTTTAATTGGTGGTTGAAGTACAGGCAGTACACATGCTTGGAAATGGTACACTGACTCAGTCAAGTCTATGCGTTGATCTGCCGAGAATCGGAATACGTTCACAGTGGCTATGGTTGGTATACTCACTGCACTCAAATAAGATTCAGCAACAATTCGTGCCCGGGCATTCAGACTGAGTTTCATCTCGCTAATTTCTTTGTCCACCTCTTCCATGAACCTTCCAGACTATTAGCATTTTGGCCGTTTCACGTACAAAGGGCATACTGGATAATAAAATCAACGATTTTATGTTTCAACATGGTTTCTGTGTGGGTGTTCGTGATCAAGAAAGAGATGTCATAGCCCTAGAATTGACTTGAGATCGGATCCTCGTAAGGTGGGATGATTACACACAGGAACAGGTTTCCGTCGTAGGACGATGAAGTTTTCTGCACGCTGCATCATGAACCTGGTGAACTTGTGACACAGAATGCGCTCAATCTCATCAGCTTGCTTGATTTTGATGCTCAGTCTTATCGAGTTAATGGAGGGCTCAATCAGAACGCGTTCGTTCTCGTTTCGAGAGATTACAAGAGGGTTCAATAGCACTTCCTTCGATGCCCTGATTAGAAGTGAATCCAGAGCGAAGTAAGAGATTCAAAATATAGACCTTGTCTCGATCTCTGGCTTGTTGTGGCGCTCAACAACCTGATAAAATGAGCATGGATGAGGTTACATATGGATAGCTAGGCGCACTTGGGACGAGAAGTCCTCGAGGGTTAAAGCTGCAGTCAGAGTTGAGCGTACGGCAGCAAGGTACGGGCGAAGGACGTTTGACTAAAGTGTTCAGATTGAGACATAGTCCATGAAAGTGTTACTTACCATGATGGAAGGCAGGTGTGGTATGGAGAACTATCAATAATCAGCGGTGGGCGGAGTTTGCCGTGTTCAGTCAAACCACACGTTCTCAAATTTCCTTTCTTCCACTTTTCGCTCACCTCTTCCACATAATAATGGCCGTCGCAATCGCAATCTGGTGAGTGATGACGCGTCGAAAGCTTTTTTGAGTGTATAACACACTTTTTCAGGAGCCTTGATCTCGTCCCAGGCCAGGAAGAAGTGGTCATGACCGAGGCCGATGTCCGTATTGCCAATGTTTCTTTGGGGGAGAAGCTCGCAGACCAGGATGGGAGGACTGTTGTCAAAATCAGTTACAGTAAACCTGCAGACGAAAGCGACGGAGAAGAAAATGAAGAGGAGTCTTCAGTTTCCAGTTTCATTCTCTGTTCGCTTACGGCTGGAAAGGTATGTGGCCTTTGTGTGCAAAGATGCCTCATCTATATTTTTTTCTAAGGCCGAAAATGCTCAAGTGAACCTTGTTCTCGAAGCAGAAACAACCTACAGATTTTCGTTGGTTGGTAAAAAGTTGGGCTTCTTGCTACAATGGCCTGTAGATCATCGCTGATTCTAATGTCCAGCTCTGTCTCTTTGTCGGGAAATTATATCGGTGTGTGCGGTCGTTTAGTCTAGTAGCTTTACTCAACATCTATTAGACCAAATTAACTCGGATCAACCGCCCTTGGAGGGCCCAGAGTTTGATTCTGACGAAGAGGATGCCTATGACCTTCGTGACGTGAGCTCGGACGTCGAGATGAATCCCGATGAACTTGGTGACGTTGACAGTGATGCCAGGTAAATATCGACATTATGAATTTTCTCTCTGCTTAGGCGTCCAAATAGCCGCTTTGAGGAGGTAGAAGAGGATGCAGGTGATAAAGCCAAGCCCGGAAAACGTGCTCGTGAAGACGATGGTAAAGAACCAAAGGCCAAGATTGACAAGAACAAGAAACTGAAGAAGGAGAATGGAGAGCCAGTCCCCGTTGGTAAGGATGCGGCTGCCAAGACTGCTGAAAAGAAGAAAGAAAAGGAAGACAAGAAGGACGAGAAAGAGAAAGAGGACAAGAAAAGCAAAGAAAAGAGCGCCAAAGTAGACCAACAGGTCAAGGAATTGCCTGGTGGCCTGAAATACCAGGATGCTACCATTGGTACAGGACCTCGGGCTAAGAAAGGCGATAAACTTCAGATGCGTTATATCGGTAAACTCACCAATGGAAAGGTCTTCGACAAGAATACCAAAGGTAAACCTGTGAGTGGTCAATCTCTATATTTTCGATTCGAGTCTTTAAATCCAATCCCTAGTTCACTTTCGAGTTAGGAGCTGGAGAGGTCATCAAAGGTGTGTCTTTTTTCTCTCTCACATTGGTTTGCATTCATAGTGTTTCCAGGTTGGGATCAGGGCCTGGTTGGCATGCAAACTGGTGGCGAACGTATCTTGACATGCCCACCGAATTTCGCCTATGGTAAAAAGGGTAGTAAACCCGACATTCCTGGCAATGCAACCCTGATCTTTGGTATGAACTTCATCTGTAATAAGTATAATTGGGATGCTGATTTCATTGACAGAGGTCAAAGTTCTTGCAGTCAACTAAGTGTTGCGTCCATGACTTGCACCCAAAAGTAGATGCACATGCTCAGAGCAATTGTCTTTGCTTAATCCTGTTCTCCAATGTTCTTCAATCTAACTCAAATATTTCGGATATGAGCTTTGAAACGTAGACTCGGCGGTATTTATTATTCGATGGGTGCCATGACCCAGCATAACATATACTGCCTTGAGTGCCATAATCCCTCGATCTGTCATTAATTTTATCATTGTTATAGCGAAAAAAAGTTGTCATTGCTGCGCAAAAATAATCTATCACTCATGGAGTCACGATACACTGGAGGCGTTATCAACGACGACAGCGGTAGTCGTCTAACTCTATGTCAGAGACATGCACTTAGATGTAGATCGCCTTGGAATATTGTTACCATCTGGACCTACTGTCATTGTGTTGACCGGCTCAAGAGAGATGATGCACTGAATCATTAGAAAATAAAAGGAAAGACCATTTGATACTACACATGCAGTAAAAAAACATTGACCTTACACCTCCTGATGAAGTGCTTGATGCAGTCTGCGATGCTATTTTTTCTGAATATTCATGGTTATTCATTTTTGTTGAGTCCTGATACAAAGGTGCATGAAAGCGCCCTCTGTTGAAGTGATTCGGCTAAATCTGTACGTGACATAGGATTTGAGTATGGATTTTGTATGATGGACTTGGATCTCAGATGACCAAAAAAATACTGGCAGTTCATGTTATTCAAACTATATTTGGCGTTGATTCGCCTCACTTCATTTTGACAGATCTAGAACCACTCTTCTTCCCTCCTCCAAGTCGTCCTTGCCTTTGACAAACCATTGTTCTCGGGGACAGTTCGGAAATGTCGCTAGATGCAGGTCCGAGCGGTCCTGCATCCCACGATTACACAGAGGGAGCGACTGCTCTTGACATTGATGAGGCTGTCGCCAGCAACAAACGTTCCCGGCGTGATTCCCATTATAGCTCTTACTTCGACGATGAAGAGGGTGGTGCCATGTTTTCCGGTCCGGGTCATTCTGTGAATCCCAGCAGCGTTTCTCGCATGTCGAACCTGAAGTTGGGGCGCAGGGGCAGTCATGATTGGTCACAGATGCGAAGGAAAAGTCACGACTCTTCGGGATCTCGACATTGGATGGGCAGACGTTTTAGTCAGGACAGCCAATCTTCGTACCAATTCTCGAGACAGGATGAAGGTCCAGATAACGAAGCCGAAAACAATTCTTTCCTGGGTCATCGTGATAAAAGCCGGCCAAAACTACAGACCTCATCTTCTCGGCGACCGAGCGCGTTCGAAAATATTGCTAATTTGTTTGGTCGTTCGACTGGTCCTGAGCGGAATGGGAACCGTCGAATGTCAATTTCACAGATGTCCTCAGCCAGCCGAGTTTCAAGCCATCGCAGTCGACGTTCCGACGAGTTTTCAGAACAAGTGTTTGGTTTGGACGAGAACGAGGAAGAGCGCTGGGGTTACTCATCTGCTGAAGAAGAAGAATCAGAAGTAGAATCTACCAACGATATGCCCGAGGATGTCTCGATTTCTGCAAGTATGGCATACGACTCTGAGCCCTCAAGTCCGACTGAACCCTCTCAGAACCTGCCTCTCCTCACCATGGACTCTGTCCTTGCTAGAGAAACACGTATCGATATGGATTTTTCATTCACACTACTTGACGCACCACCTCCTGGCCCCCCTAGTAGACAGATTATATATATTCCGGACGAGGATAGTACAATTCGTTTTATCGGGTACGAGGCTATCAGGTGGCGTTGGTTCTTATGGAAGCTAGGCTGCGTGCTTTCTGCTGGCCTTCTGGCACTCCTTGGTCACTGGTTTCCCCGCCTCTGGTTACGCTGGGTCGCACACGAGAAAGCATTCATCAGTTCGGATAATGGCTTCATCGTCGTAGAGGTGGGTTTGGCTTGTCTATCGAAATCATACCTGTTCTCACATCAAACAAGTCAGCATACAGAGCAATCACACTGCTTCCTATTCGTATTCTGGATTATCAATATCACATATCCACTGTATTTCCACACGATGTACCAGTGGGTCAATGCTTCGAGTTGTACACGGGTCTCGAGCAGAGAATGGTTGAGCATCTGGATTCCCGCGATGGCGTCCTGAAGAAACTTCTCGTCGTTGATTACCGTTATACTCGTTATGCTCTCGACCCTCGAACAGGTCTATTCCATATGGTCAAGTGAGTTCAACACTGCCTTTAGGCGATTTTCACCCTGATCTCTGCTGTAAGAGATTGGAGGGACCCCACTTGGACAAGTACGCTAGGTGTCCAAGGTGGATTAGTGAGCACTGTTTGGAAACAGCGTGTGATGTTGTCTGGCAAGAATGAAATTGATGTTGAAGGAAAATCGATTCCTGCGTTATTGATTGATGAGGTGAGTTTTTTATATGCCACTTTGCTGAATTCAACACTCAAGAGAGTCCAGGTTATCCATCCTTTCTATGTTTTCCAGATTGCCAGTATCATCCTTTGGTCCTTGGATGACTATTATTATTATGCCTTCTGTATTGGTCTGATCTCGTTTGTGAACATTGTATCTACGTTAGTGGAGACTCGGAAGGTCGGTCCCCGTTTTGTTCGACACTCAGTTATTTTCTGAAAATTTCAAGATGATTACACGCATGCGTGAAATGTCTCGATATATTTGTAAAGTAGTTGTGTTCCGAAACAATGAATGTACGTCTTGTTCCCTGAATGGATAAATTGGCGAGGTGACCCTATACACAGGGATCGAGTGCGACTCAACAGAGCTGGTCCCTGGTGATATCGTGAATATATCAGATTCCCAGTTCTCCATTTTACCAGCGGATCTTTTCCTCCTCGTCGGCGATGCTATTGTGAACGAGAGTATGCTCACAGGGGAAAGTGTGCCAGTCAGTAAGGTACCTACGAAGGACGACGATCTGAACAGGTGGCGAGAGGAACGGGAAGAAAATCCCAAGTGCTTTTTGTACGGAGGAACGCATATCATTAGGATCCGAGGGTCTTATACTCAAGATGGAATGGGAAAACCTGCCATTGCGCTTGTGGCCCGGACAGGTGAGCTGATGCACTGACCATAGCAGAGTCTTTTCTCAGCTGTCTCAGGCTTCAGTACAACCAAAGGTGCTCTTATCAGATCCATGCTCTTCCCGAAACCTATCGGTTTTAAATTTTATCGTGATTCTATCCGTTTTATCGGTGTTTTGGCAGGTATTGCGGGTCTTGGTTTTTGCTTCAGCGCTGTACAGTTTGTCAGATTACAGGCAAGTCCAAGAGTGTGTTCCATAAGAACTTTTTGACCTTTGATTGTTAGATTCCCTTCACAACAATTGTCATTCGCGCCCTTGATCTCATCACAGTTGTCGTACCTCCTGCCCTTCCAGCAACGCTGGCTATTGGAACTGGCTTCGCCATTACTCGTCTTCGGAGACAAGGAGTTTATTGCATTGCTCCCAGCAGAGTCAATATAGCAGGGAAAATCAACGTCTGCTGTTTTGACAAGACAGGTACCTTGACTGAAGATGGACTGGATATCATGGGTGTTCGGAGTCTTGATCGCAACAGAAAAATGTTTGGGGAGCTGCTTAAAGACGTACACGATTTACCTTTGGGTAGTAGTAAAGCTTCGTTCTTACATGCGCTGACGACGTGCCATTCCCTCAAGTCCGTGGATAACGAAGTCATCGGTGATCCTCTAGATATGAAGATGTTTGAGTTCACGAAATGGACACTAGAAGAGGGTCGGCTTGCGGGAACTGGCACAATAAAGTCGAAGGGGACCATCATAGATCAGGCTGCGCTCGTACAGACTGTCGTGAGGCCGCCTGAGTCAGTACAATTCAGGTTGGAAGATGCACTCAAAGGCAATGCCAAGGTTTGTTTTGCGTCATCTGAAAATCCGAATTGGATAGCATTATACTAAGATGATACTCTAGCATGCTCATTTCCTTGAACTGGGTGTAATACGGACCTTCGAATTTGTATCATCTCTGAGAAGAATGAGTGTCATTGTGAAGCGACTCAAGAGTACCAGCATGGAGATCTATGTGAAAGGTGCACCTGAAGTCATGTCCGATATATGCGATAGGGACTCTTGTAGGTTCTTGGATGCAGTTTCGATTATTGTCTTACCATGTCCTTCAGTTCCCCAAGACTACGATGATTTGCTATCATATTATACCAGGCGGGGATATCGTGTGATCGCAATCGCTGGGAAAAGCATTGAGGGTTTGTCCTGGTTGAAAGCTCAACGAATGAAACGGTTGGTACAACTGAGCTCCTGCGAACAATGTGCTGAGTCTCATTTATCTCCAGTGAACAAGCAGAATCTGGACTGCGCTTTCTTGGCCTGATCATCTTTGAGAATCGACTCAAACCTGGGACAACTCCGGCCATCCAACAGCTTCGAGGAGCTCATTTGGCATGCAGAATGATTACTGGTGATAACCCACTGACAGCAGTCAGTGTTGCTCGGGAATGTTCATTGATTAGTCAGGCTGCTCACGTTTTTGCGCCAACTTTCACTCAGGGAACGTTGAGTCCATTAGTACTTTCTGATACGATTCTGACTCCTTTCACAGGCAATGGATCCTCTCCCACATCCAAGATAGAATGGAAATCAATGGATGATTCTTCGTGGCAACTCGACCCGTACAGTCTCAAGCCTTTGACGCCGCCACCTCATCACACTGTTGAATCAGATGAGATAAATTACCAAGATTATTCTCTTGTTGTTACTGGAGACGTCTTTCGGTGGATGATCAACTATGCACCTTTGGAGACGTTACAAAGGGTCAGTTGTAGAATCCATCTGGGTTAGAACCCACAAGTTGATCCTCGTTCAGATGCTCGTCAAGACACAAATTTTTGCGCGGATGTCGCCCGACGAAAAAAACGAAATTGTAGAGAGGTTACAAGCCCTCGGTTACACAGTTCTCATGTGCGGCGATGGGGCAAATGATTGTGCTGCGCTGAAAGCAGCAGACGTCGGGATCTCGTTGTCGGAAGCAGAAGCCAGCATTGCCGCCCCCTTCACAAGCACGACCCCTGATATGGGTTGTGTCATCGAGGTCATCATGGAAGGCCGTGCAGCCCTTGTGACCAGCTTTAGTTGCTTCAAGTACATGTAAGTAATTGCGATTGTTGGCTTGGTACAGTTTCTGTGTAATCTGATGTCCAATAGGGCACTCTACTCGTTGATTCAGTTTACCTCAGTGACGTTGTTGTATTCTTTTGCCTCTTCGCTTGGAGATTTTCAGGTCAGGCAACCTACTCTTAGTTCATATCAACAAACACTGACGTCGCTAGTTCTTATATATTGATTTATTCATCATAATACCGATTGCTGTCTCTAGTGCGTTTATTGCTGGTGATGGTGTTCATAATTGATTGAGAGTATCCTTTCTAGTGGGACGCACGCTACCCTATCCGAAAATCTATCCAAAGCGCCCTACAGCGACTTTGGTATCCAAAAAAGTCCTTGCAAGTATCATTGGTCAAATTCTGATCACGAGTGGATTCCAGCTCTGGGGTTATTTGTGGGTACGAAAACAACCATGGTACAAGTTTTGCTCAACATCCCAGAACGTGAAAAAATCTGAAATGGCACAGGTACACGCCTCCTCCAGAAAACGATCCTGCCTCTGAAGGCAACAATCTGGAATCAACCAACTTTGAGAACACAATACTCTTCGTCATTTCGTGCTTCCAGTATATACTGGTAGCAGCTGTTTTCAGCATCGGTCCTCCATATCGTAGATCCATGTGGACAAACGGTGCGTTGCGGCGAGCAGCTGACATCAGTGATAAAATCTCTAACACGTATCAAATAGCTTGGTTGATGTTTTCCATGGTTGTTTTGTCAGCTTTCAACATGTTGGTGCTCTTGGCACCTCCAAAGCCTATCCAAGAAATGTTGACACTCATAATGCTCCCATTGTCGGCGAGAATAACACTTTTAATTGTTGTAGCGAGCAATGTGGCTGTGTCTATGGCATTTGAGCAATGGGGCTCACGGAGTGTTGGAAGTGTGATGGCGACTGTTTTACAGAAATGGTGGCAAGGACGAAGGAGAATGCGAAAAGGAAAATTATATAAGATAGTTGAGAGCGGCATGCGCTAACCATTAGTTTGGTTGTCTGTTTTGTGACATAGTTGGACAGGAGACCCTGGCAAATGCGTTGGCAACGCCAGTGCTGCGGAGTTTGAATTTCGGTAATGGATAGTGGAAGATTGTTACACAAGACTATTGTCATTCTTTTTCTTCTCTTTTTCTTCTCTTTTTGCTTCTCTTCTGGGACTTTGCCCTGAGGGCACTTCCGATCTTTTACACTGTGCCTACTTCAAATTACAGAGAAACCGCAGGAAACGGGCTCAGCATCGAGACTCACTACAAGTTCCTTCATTGTCATGCTCTCCCTGCAGTGCACAAAGCATTTGACTTTCTTCGCCCTTCTTATATTCCTGTTTCCTATCACAAATGCGTATGCTCTGCCTTTACAACCTCGCCAGCAGGATGGAAGTCAGACTTTGACTACTGTAACCACAATAATGACGTATGTTTCTCTCCTTGAGCTCTTTACTTGAGTGCTTATTCCTTCTGCAGTGAGAGTGGGCCAGTCACCGAGACATGCACTATCGTATTGACGCCTGTGACGGATAGCAATGGCAACCCCATGTTCCAAGAAGTCAAAACGTGCACAGCGACAATGACAGCTGGAGGCTCCATCCCTGATACCTCCATCCCTAATACCTCCCCCCCTGACGTCTCTGCCTCTCTTGCTTCAACATCCGTTCTTGGTGCCACAGGCTCTACTTCCATAGCCTCTTCCCCTTCTGCGACTTCTATCGCTCAACCTTCGATTTCTCCGATTACCTCGTCTGTTGGGAGTGCTTCAGAAGTTACTAGTCCTGGTACTTCATTGGCGGGTTCCAGTTTTGTTACCTCGGCAGTGGCATCGAGTTCTGCAGCAATCATTAATGCAAGTACTGTAATCGCACATTTCATATTGAAATCTCATGTTCTCTAGCCCACTTCAATTGCGACATTTGAGTCTGCCAGTGGCACACCTTCGTCAGCCCCAGCGGAAGCACTTTCTACCAACGTATGTCAAATTTTGACGTTTTTGACCCGTGCTAAACTGTCACAGCCGATTCCAACTATCACAGCAACTTCCAGCACGATAACTCCTGTAGCAACAAGCACTGTAGATTCGATCATCACTCCAGCAACGACCCTACAAATCCAACCTTCCAGTTCTTCTGTTACTGCTGATGCTGCCAGTACCTCTTCTTCCTCGACGTTCAACGGAAACTCAACTGATACTGCTGCCGCTGCTGCTGCTGCTGCCAGTACTTCTTCTTCCTCGGCGGTCAACGGAAATTCAACTGATGCTGCTGCCGCTACCGCTGCTGACACTTCTTTTACTTTACCTGGTAAGAAATTGTCTGTCCTCCCTATCGGCCTTGGTGTTTTTGCGGGTATCTCGGTAATTGCACTTATTGTCGTTGGTCTTGTGACCTACGAGCGTACGAAGTATCGCAAGGTGAGTAATTGTTCATCTATCGATTTCATTTCCTTGATTATTTCTCTCAGGCGTTCCGACAACGGAAACTTGCAGAGTCGGGTGCTGCAATGGGTTATGGCGGCATGGCGTAGGTCTTGCATTTAAATTTCCCTTTAAGTGGATCCTTGATTTTTATCATCAAAAGGCAATCATAGACAGTTTCCTGATCATCCTTCTCTGAAGGTGCATTGATTTTACCAGCATGCTATATTTATTTTGTATTCTTGGATTGGGTATCATTTTGCGAGGGCACAAGTTTAAAAAGCAGTATAAAATGTGTAAGAGCCTAATGCCTACATTTGCTCGAACCCTGATCATCGGTCGGATGGCAACACATATCACATCTTGACCTTGAATTCATCGTACCAGCCCTCTAAATCGGCAAGACAGTTGAGAATGGAAAGAAAGCAAGATGCCTAGTTTGGTCTTACTCAGTGGTCTCATTATTTCAAACGCTTCGGTTCGCTAGTCTGCTGCCCAAGACTACAATTACCATAGCTCTCATTCAATCTCATTGCAATCTGTGGCATTCATCCTTCAATTCTCCCCAACGTTAATGAAATCGGATAATTGGACACAAGCCTGTATTTGATGAATATACCTAAGGATCTTAGATGACAACTCCTCTTGAAGATTTGAAGTTGAGGATCGCCGTCCCAGAGAGACCGGCTCCTTCCATTAGATCAAACTATGGTATATTCTTAATAAATAAGAAAAGTCAGTCCGGATGATTGTCCATGTTCAACCCAAGTAATGCCATATCAAAAAGAAACAAAGAAATGTAAAGATGGCACCACCAATGAAGATGTACACATCTTGCGAGCTGGTAGGCGGGTTATTAGCACAGAGCGGGTGAGTTGTGGATAACACACAAACCTTCGCCTCTCAATCCACCCGATAACTTGCCGACTCAATCCGAGAGTGTTCGCAGTATCCAACAGCCGTTTATGTGTCCCCTTGAGCATCTTTTTTTGATCCACTAGATTATCCAACACTGCCCTTCCTTGAGCAAGGAATTCGTCTAATCGGTTTTCGGTGTTTTGGATGAAGCTGTGCTCGTCTAGAGCACGAAATTCACGATCGTGATTGGCATAGGGAGATAGAGAGCGGAAAGGCGATTCGGAGACCTGTTCTGATGCATGTGCATGCGTTGGACGGAGGTCAGGATGGAGCGTTGAGGGAGGTGCTGTGGTCTGGAAACGACGTCGGGTATCAGATGGGGAGGTGGGTGTGCCAGAAGCAGTTATGAGTTCAGCTCTCTGAGATGCTGCTTGCTGGAAGAGTGACTAAAGTGAGTGACAACGAGAGTCAAGTTGAACACACCTGTTCAAAAGCCTCCGTCTTGAGCTTTTCGAACAGACTTCGGAGCTCTATATAGTCGGAGCGAAATTTCTGTACGCGCCTGACCAATATTGTCTGTGATTTGGGATTTTTTTGAAGAGGTCAGTGGACAACGTACATCTGTGCCTTTTCTTGCTTGGCCTTGATCATTTCTCGCTTAGCCACTGCTTCAAAGTCTTGTATTGTCCTGCTCATAGCAGCCAGAGAAGCAGAGATCTGTCCTAGCGAACAAGGAATTAAAGATGTATGTTCAGCCATTTTCGACCCTGACCGAGTTGGTGAGCATACGCACCAAGGAGTGAGGCAGAGGTGTCCCCATCCTTGAGACGATTGAGATCAGCGTGAAGACAGGCTGTTTGGCGCACGCCGGATGTATATAGGGAGTTCATCGTAGTACTAGTATTAGTTGACTAAAGAGGATATGTGACGCACTTGAGATCAAACTTGCGTGACGAATATGGTAGCAACAACAGTTCCCAAGCTTGTACTCGACACTATAAAAATATGTCAAGGATAATCAATTTTGTCGCTGACATTGTCTTGATATCAATTTGCAGGTACCTGTAAGCCATGGTTGCACCTCATTAATTACCTATATCTCATCTAGTGTTCATCATCAACTGATCCTTAAGTATTGTTGGGTGCAATCTGAATGTATTTGATTCCATTTTTGGGAGCAAAAATCTTAATCTTCATTCACAACAAGGATTTCTCTTTTTGTTATTATTTACAAACCTGTAGATATACCTGACAATAAGGTCAACCTGACCAGGTACATACCTGACTCTTCCTTGCATTCTAATCTACTTTGGACACATACTTGTGTAGGGAGAAGGAACTTATCTACTGCTACAGATAATGAAATGCTTACTACAACATTGTATCCGTCTCACATGGCTATTCCATTTATGGTTGTGACGGGCAGATATCACGCGAGGTCAGGAACGAGATTGCACGCTTTTTTTTCTGCGGGTGGCCTTTGCACGGTGTATTTTTGTCTTTTCGGATGTGTGTTCGGGTTGCTTGACGTGTGCTGATTGAGGAAGTGGGCCGTGGCGGATGGTATCTGGGTCGAAATCTTGGACGACGGTGACGGTGGCGAGGACGTGATCGTCTTCGTATTCTTGCATGTGTGAAGCGATGCCCGTCCATTCCTCTTCTTCGAGATCAACTAGTCCTGTGAAGAGTCAATATGCTGAAATGAAGCGAGTGGAAAGAGGCACCATAGAACTGCTCGACTTGGCGTGCATTTTCGGCAGCCTGTTCCCGGAGAGCCCGGCGTCGCTGGGGAGGGATGAGATGGGGATGGAGGATGAGGAGGACGGGTACCTCTTGGCGGTCGTGGAGGCGCTGTTGCTTCTGGCGCTGCTGAGCCCTGTTGCGAGCAGCCTCCGCCCTTGCTTGCTTGCGCTTGTGGAAGCCGGTGAGATAGAGACTAGGTGGAATTAAATTGAGAAAAGTGTGGAGGAAAAGACGGACCTGCGTGCGTGGTGGTCGAAGAGGATGGCGTTTTGCATAAGAAAGAAAGATGATGAGTCATCGTAGGGAGCTTATATAAAAGGAGGAAAAAGGGTTTCGTTTTTGCGATGGCGCGGCGCAACGGCGGGCTGGAATGGCGGCCGACGAAGATAATGAACATGCACGATCTCTCCAACGACGACGACTTTCTTTCCCATCTCCTCGTCGAGAAACTCGGCACCGGCGCCGTCCCTCTCTACGTCCACAAGATGGACCCCACCCGTCGTCTCCCCAAGACCGATGCTGCCCAGCTCCTCGACATCGTCCGACGCGTGCGTTCTCCACACGCCCTCCTCGCTGTCCTTGCTCACCTTCTCCAGCTCGTTCTCTCCAGGAGCACTCTTCAGAACGCTGTCCGGCACGCGATCGACGACCTCCTCCTGTAGGTCCCCTTCTCTTCCCTCCTCTCACCCTCACCCCTCCAGTCTCCCTCCAGTCCGCTACTATCTCAAGTCCTACACCCAGAAGCAGATCAACGCCTTTGCTACGTATGTCCTCCGCTCACTCACCCTCACACCCACTCACACCCACCCAGCCATGCCTCCCGCTACTTTGAACTCTACAACCCCTCCGGTTCCATCGAAATTGCTCACACCTCTCGCTACTCACACAAGACCGGCAAGTCCGAGCTCTGCATCCTTGCCACTCGCCAGCTCATCCCCGGCACCGTCATCACCGAGCTCAAGGGCTCCATGGCCAATCTCACAGACCAGGAGGACAGGGACCTCAAAAAGGCCAGTCTCCGCTCAGGCGATATCAGGCGTGACTTTAGTGTCATTCACTCAAGGTCCATGAAAAAGAACCATCTTTTCCTGGGTCCCGCTCGCTTTGTCAACGTACGCTCTCCCTTTTTCTTCCTCTCCCTCTTTTCACTCACTTTCACCTCATAGCATGACTGTAACAACAACTGCGAGCTCTTTCGCGAGGGCAGATACATCACTTTTCGCGTCCTCAGGCCTATCCAGGTCGGCGAGGAAATTACCGCCCATTATGGCGATGGCTACTGTGTGTATCACTTACTCACACACAAATTCTTTCTCACACTCTCCTTCCAGTCGGTCGCAGGAATCGTCATTGTCTCTGTGAAACCTGCGAAAAGAATGCCCGTGGTGGCTATGCCCCCGAACAGGACGACGACGACATCGAGCCCAGCGACTCCTCTTCTAATTCCGATGACACCGACTCCGATACAGAGCCTTCCGATTCCGAATCCCCATCGCACACACCTCTCAACATCAACGAACGCAGAACTCGCAGAGGTGTATACGCTACCGTTGTTGCCCGCGAAGCTGACAGCGATGAGAGCGAAAATGAAGAAGAGGACGACAATGTCCCTTTAGCTGGTGCAAACGACATCCCCGCCGACGGCGAGATCGAGTTGACAACAGAGATCGATATCGCTTCAGAACTCACTTCTCTCACCCCTTCCATCCCCAGTCCCGATACCTTGACTCCACCGCCGCCTCCACCGCCGCCTCCTCGTTTTTCTTCCTCCCTCAGCGCTCTTTCATCTGTCGCTGATCTTTGCGAACAAGTGCCTGCCACCTCTACCAGACGTCTTACCAGATCCGCTTCTGCCTTGTCAATGCCTCCATCCGAGACTTCCAAACGTGCGCCCGAACTTGTCAAGAAGGAGCAAGCCAAGCCACGTGTTCTGCGCACACGTCCTTCTGCACCCACTGTACCTGTACCACCCATACTCCCACCAAAACCTGACATACCCCGTGGCACCGATGGAAAAATCTTGCCTACTTGCGCAACCTGTAGCAATGTTCTGCCCCTTATCTCCGTCGATTCAAAAGTCGTGTGGGGACTTGGGCTTGAGAGCGGCAAGAAGAAGAAAAAGCATGATTGCCCAAGGTAGGCCATTTTGGCCCTTTTTGCGTCGCTCGTCTTTACTCATTCAACTAGATGTCTACGCCATTTTGCCATCTATCATCAACCATGGCCTCGCCGTATATCTGCTCACGGAGGCTCTTCTAGGGAAGAATCCACGCCCGCATCCGACGCTAGCAAGCGTGTGACCCAAAAGTCACTTCCCGTTCTGGATCATAAACTGGCTGCCGCTGTCTCAGCCAGTAAACGTACACGCAAGGAAGATTCTCACGGAGAGGACCAGGCATCCAAGCGGCGAAAGACGGATGCCCTTGTTGTCAAGGTAAAACTTCCCGGTGCGGCAGCTGGACCCTCTACGGATAGTGCTCCCGCTTCTGCAGTCTCCTCCGATACATCGGTTTCTGAAAGCAGCAAGCGCAAAAGAGGCAGACCTCGATTGTCTGATCAAATCGTCAACACCCTACCTTCCTCCCCCTCTTCTAATTCTACTATCATCAAAGTTGAGGAGATTCCCACCGAGATTCCCTCAAACTTAGGTATCTCACAACCCCGTACTACTAATGGTCGATTTGGCAGGAAGCTCAGGTCTCAGCAGCGTGCTGCCAAACTTGCGAAAGATCCATCACACAAGCAGAAATCAGAGCCCTCCAAACCTACTCGTTTTTCTCTTCGCAGGAAGCGAGAGGATGAGAATGAGGAGATAGAAGAGCTTCCTAGAAAGAAGCGATCAAGTGAATCTTCCCAGGCACAAAAAGTCCTCCCTCGTCGAATGTCAACGTTCAAGGGAGCTAGCCTTGTGTCAAATCCGAATCCCCTTCGTTTTGCTCTCAAGGTTTGGGCTAATCCCGTGTTGTGCGATGGTGATGATGATGGCGACGTGTCGTCTTCCTCAGATGAGGAGGAGGATGATCAGGGACCTGAAACCCCCGAGGATTATTTATCACCCCCAGCTAACACGATTGATTTGGTGGACCATGAAGCCTCTGTCGATGCCAAAGCCACGAATTTACCGAGAGCTCGGTTGACGTTCAAGCCCTCGCCATTTACATACGCGAAGCGCCGATGGGCTTCTACTGGACTTGTTGCACCCGACACGGAGACGGCTACAGCCGCAAAAGGGCAGGAAGGCCAGGGAGAACAGACAGTTCGGAGATCACATGACCCGAGATCTGACGTTGGAGGTGATGATAATGATAATGACGAGGTTTGTAGTTGATTATTGTCATTTCAATAGTTTTGTTTACAATTTCCCTTTCTCTCTCCCTCACCCTCTCTATCTCTATCTTCTCTCCCTCTTTTTTTTCACGTACAGGTGAGCGATGAGGGACTCCACTCGGCCTCATTAAGTCCGACGTCGAATTCCCATTTTAGTTGTATTTCTGAAGATGAAAGGTCCAGTGTTGTGACGGCATTGGACTTGGTCCATGTTTATCCGGTGGTCTCGAACCCTCCTTTGCGCGCTCACCACCGTTTTTTTAAACCCAACACGTGGTCGATGCGATTTCGTGCAGCAGATGATGTTTATATGACGAAGCCGACGTTTGTCCACGCTGGATGGGATGATATTGTCGTTTGAAACAACTTTTTTGTGGATGGCTATGGAGTGGTCTCTTGTTCTTTTTCTTTTTTCTTGGTCTTTTGTTCTTATAATTGGATTTTTTTTTCTTATCTTAATGACCAATGCTATAATGTCTCCTCACTGTCCTCACTTTGTACGACGTGTTTTTCTCTCTCTCTCTTCAACTGTGTATCTTTATTCTTTTTATTTCTGCTTGCATTCGAAGAAAACAATTTTTTGGCACCCGTTTTTTTAACCCACACACAAGAAAGTTATAACTATTTAATATCAAAAATTCCTCCACGTATATTGTTCAATGCGAGGAAAAACAAGGAAGAAGGGAAAAAAAACACTTTTAAATCAATCTTATGTATCCGGTTTGACTAAGCACCACCACCATCCGGTTTGAGTGAACTCCGACCAGCTCGGAGAATTTCATCTGTCGAAAGTAGATTGATAGCAATGACAGAGCTGTGCGAAAAAAAGAAAAAGTGTGTCGGTATATATATAGAACAGATATTGATATTTCCCACTCACCAAGAATGGAGCATTTGTCTCTTGACTCTATAATTATCCCAAATCCCTTCAACCGCAGGATCGAAAGGTTCACCCGATTCTAAATCGACGCCCACAACATGACCTTGAGCTTGCTCGTCCTAAATAAAAGATAAAAATCTTCCTTTATGAAATCCAAAAAAAACAACCAGCCTGAAGAGCGACGACCACATCTTGAACATCAAAACCACCATTCGCGGCCAACGTCTTTGGAATCACCAACAAAGCCTCCGCAAACGCATCTACCCCCATCTTTGCACGTCCTTTCGCAGACTTTTTAACCGGACCCTTCAAATAAGCCGAACAGGCGACTTCAAAAGCACCTGCTCCTGGAACCAACGATGCGTCCTCGATCGCGTTCTTGACCGTCCGTAAACCGTCACGAAGCGCGTCTTGAACTTGTTGAAGGGTGTGTCCGTTGGGTCCTTTGATGAGCAGCGTCACGGATTTGGGGTCTTTGACGTGTTCGACAAAGGTGTATTTTTCTTCGCCGAGGGTGTGTTCGTAGACGAGCCCAGCCCAACCAAGGATATCGGGTGTCAGATCGTCAACAGAGTTCTGGGCAGCACCACCGCAGAGTAGCTGTAGGCTATTGAACAGAAAGTTCAGAAAAGGGAGGGAAAAACGGGAGAGCGCGCGCGCCCCCGCTCAGAAAGGGAGGGACACTCACCGTTCCATGTTACGACGTTTAGCTCTCCGAAGTGCAAGAATACCATTCTTGGCGAGCAGATCCAAACTCATAGGATCAATGCCCTTTTGGTTGATGACCACAAAATTCTTCTTTTTCTTCTTCCCTTGTGAATTATCATCATCATCATCAACCGCTTGATCGCACACGAGGTTCTTGAAATCAATAATCTTTTTGACCTTGGCATCCGTAAACCGCCTCTCTGATTCTACAAGTTTCTCTCTCTGTTCCGCTGTAGAATAGAAGAAGCTGGAGTTGACCTCACTGGGAGAATAATACTTGATCAAAAACAGGGAAAACGCTTATGCAAGGAAAGATATTTCCGCACGTCTTTTCATATTCCAGGCTGACATTAAGAGTCAAGATGTACGCGTTTTCTACTCGTTTAGGCATATCGGGATGGCGTGCACCATGATCCAAAACGAGGCCTCGGACAAGCTGCGTTTCAGATGCTGTACGATGTTGCATCTTCATGATTTCAACCATATGGAGGTCAATGGGAGGTCGGAACTGTTCTTCGGAATCTAAGGAATCAAACGTCAATAACCCGATAGGATAGTTTTTTTAGAGAGTCTGAATTACCTGCCGCAGGTGGCGGAGGACGGACCGTAAGCACGGCATCAACGACATCTGCCGCGAGTTTCTTGGCAAGAACCGCGTTCAGTTTCGTGGCCAGCGAAGTATAGGCGATGTTGATCAAGGTTTCCCGATCAGCTTTAGTAGGGACCTTGAACTCATCCAAAAACTGTAAAAGGTGTTTGGAAATAATAATACTGATTGAGCTTTCTGGCACTTGATTTCATTATCTCTTTTTTGAAAAATATTCATACCTTCAAGGCATCCTTCTTCGCTAGGTCAAATCCTTCCGCAATAATGGTGGGATGTACGCCTTCCGACGTATATCTCTCTGCTTGTTTTAGCAGTTCTCCGACGAGCAGCACGACCGAAGTAGTTCCATCTCCGACTTGGTCATCTTGGGCAACGGCCGTTCGTGCCACCATGGCGGCTGTAGGATTCTGGATTTGCATCTCAGATAACAACACCTTGCCGTCCTTTGTGATTTTGATTTCACCAGCACCATCCACGAGCATCTTCAACGTTCCTCTCGGCCCTGTATCATATACGTCTCAGTAAATATCGATGCCTGCTGAGTAAATAGGGACGACTAACCGAGATTTCCCTTGACGACATTCGCAAGACCTACTGCGCCAGTGGTGTTCACCTGTTATACGTCCAGTTCAGAAAAAACGGTGACAAGCGATAGAAACACCATACCTGTAAAGCCGCCGCACGCCGTACACTCTCAGCTTTTGGGTTTATCAATTCAATGCTGGATGTCATGATTAGCCAGTCTGATAAAAAAGGTGTTATACGAACGCGTCCCAAAATCACTTGATCGGTCGGAGTTTAGAGAATTTTCCAAATCGGGAATCCTCGACTTGCTTTATTTCCATGCGCTAGCCCGTTACATAGGTATATACTACAAAAATAGTTGACAATAGAGAAAGAAAACAGCGAAAGCAGTGCGACAAAGCATTCCGCGAACAAGCATTGCAAATTGCAAAAAAGCAGCAGTATACGGTAAAAAAATTTAAGTCACCCATGTCGTGATTCGTGTATCTTGGCTTCCACCCTCCGGATGCTCTTGCAACCATTGGGCATCTAGATCTTTCAGAAGATTTCTGAGCAGTTCGATAGGTTGGACATTACTAAGACTGGGGCGATAGTTTTCCTGGAGCATTTCGACAACTTTTGGATTTTCACTCCGTTGTCCTCCCACTCCATATAGTTCGAGTAGCCGCAGCATCTCCCAGCACTCGGTTAGAAATCTGCGAGGGTCCTCAACTCGAAGACATCGGACAATATCAATCTACAGAAACGGTCAATGAAATTTACTTACAGAAAGGCGGAAGATTCACCTCAGAGATTTTGTGTGATGATGGGGTTCCTTGCACTGGTAGGAGACGACCAACGTACTTATTACAAATCACATCAACTTCATGGTATGCTCTAATCATGTCAAGCAACACAGGACTTTCAATTAAACGCATGCAGTTAGAGAACGAGGAGTCGGTCGCCATGAGCTCATCAAACATATCCGAGACGACTTGATGAATCTCTGTCAAAGTTGGGTCAAAACCTGAAGCTTTTGAATCGGGCCTAGCATTCATACCATCGCCTTGCCCATTGATGAGGGAGGATTCTGTGAGACGTCTCTTCCGAGGATATAAACATTGAGAGCCAGAGGCTTCGCAGTCGTCAATAGCACGGCCAGAAACCTGGGTATTGAACGATATTCGTCGTAAGGCAGATGTTGGGGCATTCTCAGGCAAGCTTGAGCCATCATAAGAAGGACGTTTCCTGGTAATCTCTGAGCCATATCTCCGATCATCGGGGTGTTCGTAGGAGTGGGAAAGATGTGGAGATCGGGAATGTGGCGAGGGATGTTGTTGAGACTGAGGGAAATGTTGCTCTTGTGGCGAAGGCGGCCGAGCATGTCTGTAAGAATGATACTGCGATTCAGAAGATGCGTGAGCATGAGGCTGGGGAAAAGTCGAGGAGTTGTTCCAGGACGTCTTCGAGTCAACACCAAACTTTGATTGAGGAGCTTCCCACTGAAGAATAGAGTAAGTTACATAGAAATTGCGCCAATATACGACTTACAGATTCGACAGAAATAGGAATAGTCCTGTCAGAAGCTAAAGCGAGATTCATCGAGTTAAATCGATCCTCTTGTTCACGGGTTATTCTAAGAAAGCATTGTCGGTATGCCCCACGCTGAGTAAAAACCTTGGCTGGTCCTATAGATTGAAAAACTTTGAAAAGGTTGAATAAGAAATGAATACATCACTAACCATCAATTCTAGAAGTACTAGACTGGAGAGCCTCGCTCTATTGTAAAAGGAGAAATGAGTCCAAGCGGTACATGAATAAACAGGCATCAGAATTTACAAAATCTTTGGCATCACACCATAGCTCTTCAGGACGACCACCACTCCAGCAGCGAATGAAGACCTCTGCCAATAGGTGATCGGGAGGATCTTGTCTGTTATCTTCAATCAAGGCAGTTACAAGGCGGTCGTCGCCTCTGTGATGTCGAAGCTGACTAGGTCGGCCTGACGTTGATGTATCACCAAGCGGAGGGCCCATCTTAACATCTGCACTGTTAGAACGAGGTGGCTGGGATTCATATTCATAGTTCCGGCGATAATGATTGGCGAATTGTGAGTGATTGGCTGGTGTATAGTTGGCACCATCCGTAGGACCAGACAGTACATTGGGTTGTGACGGAACATTGTATGGTTGAAAGGGCTGAGACGACACCGGTACACGGATTTGGTAAACAGCACGAAGTCCGGCTTGATTCGAACTTGTAGGCTTGTCACGAGTGATGTTATTGGGGTAGGCCTGAAGTGGCTGAGACTTAGAATTGCGCTTCCCACTTCTAGGCTTCGGAGTTGCACTGGATTGGGAGAGGCGGAATCTTCCTGTGATGAATGATGTATTATCCGCTTGTCTCACCTGTTTGGTGACGGTCACTGGGATTTGCATTGTTGTCTCCTGTACATAATTATCTGAAGTACTCATTGTAGAAAGATGTGGGGAAGGTGTTGCAGAGTTGGAGGGTGGGGGCCCCAAAGTTGGGCTTGTCGACGACAGCTGAGGTCCTGTTGCAGCAGGACTTGGGCTGAAGGAAGACGTTCTTGGAGCTGCAGGCGGTAGCTCTTGTTCGGGGAGCAGACCAGGGTCCTCCAATTTCACTGAAGTCTCATAGGTACTGGTAACCGGTTGATCCCGTTGTGGGCTTGGATCGCGAACAATGATTTGCGGTGCAGCCGATTCAGTGGATTCCAGTTCTGGGGACTGCCTTGTTACCTAGAAATGACTGTCAAATGGGTTAAATGGTGCATGATTAGATGGCATACGCAATCAGGACTGGATTTCCTGCTATTTCTAGGGTGAAATATGTGCCAATGGACACGCTAATCCCGGACTTACGACAATTCAGTGGTTTCCTTGGGCGCTCTGTCTTTTATCGGGCTCGGGGACCGGGACATAGGATATTGAGACAAAGGAAGACGACCCACAATAGAACAGAGAAAGAAATTCCGGGATTAAGATAAAATACCTTGTCAGGCCAGAAACTGTGACAAGGGCCCACACGTTGGGAAGGATGCGCCGCCATTTGACCATTGAGGCCCTGAATCACGTGGATCCTATTGTGGATACTGACGCCCACAACTCGTACTAACAGGGCTTTTTTCGACCATATTATCATCCGTGTTGATGCTTTGTTGGGTGCCATCTTGCAAGCACACGGCTGCAAATCTTCAATTCGATTCGATCACTGATTGCGCCATGGACCAGGCTTTTTACGGGATACCAAGATTTCCATGTATGGTAGATAAAACAAAGGAGTCAATATAAACAAAGGAATCGATATATTCCCACGCATATCCTCATTTGGTTCCTCATTTGGTTCCATACACATCTTGCGCATTCAGCAAGAATACGCTATCAATACATTCTTGTTCCACTCCAAGTTCAGCAAGTGATTCTCGCGCCAAATTGTACCAATCCCTTGAATTGGATTCCACCTGTGATGAACTAGACGATCCAAAGACAATGCGCTGGAAACCAAATGCCTCTATGACCGGTGCCACTAGATGCTCAGGTCAGACTTCATATCGTCACAGGCATATAGTCAAATACACATACAGTACATCTTAATCCTGCGCTTCCATTCTCGTTGCTCTTTGTCTCCTGAGTTTTCTTCCGTTGCGTCAGGCAATGAAGTTGATGGTGTCGCGATACCCCATGCCGGAGGTAGGTACTTGATACACACACACGGGAAAAGGGAAAGCGCAGCTATCCGCGTCTGATATGTGTGATAAATTGGATTGTTTATCAATCTTGAAGTCGGCATATCCAAGTCAAGAGGAGGCGGGAGGACATTGGCTAAACCCGCCATTAGGTCTTATGCCAATGAAATGCCAAAATTCCACTCACCCAAAAGGATAGAGGATTTTACTTCAAGTTCTGAGGTAGCACGTGTCAAGAATTCCTCCAACCCTTCCGAGGAGTCATCAGAGATGCTTGTCTGGACCTCAAGCTCCACAGGCTGATCTTGCTGAAGAAGTTCTCGGAGACCTGCAGCTGCTTCTGGAGTAGACTTGGAGAACACAGCAGAGAAAGAGACTGGGACACTGAATTTACTTCTTGCAGCAATTGCCATGGATATAGATGAAGGGTCCTCTAAGTCAACAGGGACCATGACAGACAGTACTTTGACGCCTCCTATTCTGTTAAGAACGCGTCAATATCCGCATTTCAAGTTACATATATCCCTCACTCTTTAGGCACTTCCTCGGCCTTGTCTACTGAGGAGGATAAAACCACACCGTGGGCACGGCTTCCGAGTAACCCGCCGACTTCTTTTTGCCACTTTTGCAAATCGGGATCTCCAATAACATGTGCATCCACAACTTTTTCCGGGTGAACTGTACTCGGACTGGGTGGCCGAGGGAATCTATCTGAAACTCCAGAATTCGGTGGTGTTGATACTGTTAGATCAATACGGGGGAGCTGCTTTGGTCCCTTTCGACGACCTTGAATAGATCCTGAGCTCATAGAAAAAGTGTAGTTTAGCAGATAAATTCTGCGAAAGGGGATTTTGATGGAGAAATCAACAGGTGAAGTCTTGAACAGTGTTTGGGAAAGGATCCAAGATCAAAGATAAGCATTTATGTTGATTAATCATCGGTATATTTATACCCTGTCGTGCAACCGTGAATGCAAACACAATTGCAGATGCGTGGTTGACAAGTCAGGATGCTTACTTAGTCAAGGTCAAATGACCCTTGGTGATGCGCTTCCTGGTGCTCGTGTTTCATCTTGTCTTGTTGTCTCCGGAGACATGATTCTCCAGGAGTCAAGGCAACAACAAGATCACTCGCTTCTGGTCTTTCCAGGACGAGTGGACAGTGTTACGTCGTCCGTTTCCGCGTAGCCAGCGTGTTCGTGTTCACGCCCTTCCCGATTCCCCATCGGGTCATGGCTGCCCTCATTTCTATTCTCACGTATTTTTTAAAGCTTGTCTTAAAGAGAACGATCCTACTGCCACTTTTAATAGTAAAATACCCCGGTAGAAACTCTGGCTGGCGAGCACCTGAAAATTGAACAATAATTGACTACGATATTCTTTTTTCTTGACGATCAGCGCCTTCACGACGTGATATGACGTACCGATCCTTGGGTCCACGCAACCAGATTCAACCGTAACGGTCGCTGAGTGTGAGACGCTCTGTGCGCTTGTCACAGCATCAAGAC
>Ga0153938_1000024_pt1 | contig 59798 bp, 90 predicted proteins | sample TSNY022MetaG_FD_104740 | JGI IMG/M metagenome (GOLD analysis project Ga0153938, IMG submission 104740) | Attine ant fungus gardens microbial communities from New Jersey, USA - TSNJ022 MetaG | ecosystem: Host-associated > Fungi > Mycelium > Unclassified | place: USA:New Jersey: Brendan T. Byrne... | reverse complement strand
TAACCCGTTGTGAGGTCGACGATAGAAGTCACAGTGAGACCTGCGATTTCTTTGGGATAGGATGGAGAAGTTGACGACCACGTTTCACTTGCCTGGGAGTTTCAATGAAACGGGAAATGAAGAGTAATGGATGGATGGAGGAGAAGAATGCGTACATCAAAGTTTCGAATGCGACTGAAGATGAGGTCGATGGTGGGAGGGTCGTCACATCTGAAGTAACCGTTGTTTGTCTTTTTGCGAGAGCGTCAACACGAGACGACGCAGTGAGACTAGTGGGATTACCTGGAAATAGCCGTATCTGTATCAGGCTAGATGTGAGCAAAGATGCCAAAGGAACGAACGCCAAGGATCTACTTTTCAAAGAGGCTCTGTAAATGTCCCTTCAACGTCTTACCCTGAGCGTTCAATGCCGCTACGAGCTGAACAAAGGTCATCTGAGTAAGGTTCCCCCAAAAAAACTCCATCAGCAATGTTCAAGATTGCATTACTATTATTTTTTCTTCTCACCGTAGCAGCAACCCCATCTTTATCCCTAACCTCATCCCCAAACATAAACCCAATCGCTTCTTCATATCCAAACGGCACCTCATACCCCTCTTCAACCAATTTCAAACAGGCATTCCCTATATACTTGAACCCAGTCAAACATTGGACAAATCTGAATCCTTCGACTTGGGCCATGGCTTCGATCATTTTGGAGCTGACGATGGATGCGACCATGGCCAATTTTGTCAGAGGTTTATGGCTGATGGATTGTTTGAAGATATCGAGAATGAAGGCAGCAAAGAGAGAGCCTAGTTGGTCGCCTGTGAAAACGGTCCATTTACCGGAGGAGGGGCTTTTGAATTTTTGAAATTGGGTTGAGGGAGATCACTACCGAAGACCTCATTAGAGATTAGACAACGTACTCGCGTTCTGCGCCAGCGAATCTGTCAGAATCAGGGTCTTGACTTAGCACATAGTTTATATCCTCTCGTTCTGCTGTGGCAAGCGCGAGGTCCTGAAAATGTTATCTCAGGTTGAGAGGAAGAAGACGTAAGCAAGGGAATTTACCAGTGCCCCCTTTTCCTCGGGATTGGGAAATTTGACAGTAGGGAAATCTGGATTTGGTTCTTGTTGTTCCTTGACGGGGACATAGGATGCGAATCCAAATATATCAAAGGCGCGCTTGACATAGAGGTCGCTGACACCGTGCATAGATGTATTAACGAACCGCACAGGTGTAGTCGCATTGAGTTTCCTTGAACCATTTGAATTGGTATCTGCGGTCATATTGGGAGGGGGGAGAAAAAATATCTTACTGGTCAACAAGAAGGTTTGATAGGGAAGCAAAGTATGCATCGTGCATTTCCTGAGTTACATCTAGACAGAGGGACGATGTAAAGACATCGGTATCCCATGCTACCGGTGTAAGATTAGCGGTGATAGACTCGGATATTCCACGATCGTGAGGTTCAATGATCTGAGCAAAAAATGTCTTGATATCCTGTCAAGCAATCTAGTGGTAGGAAACTGACCTGGACTGCATTTTCCCAATAGACCTATCGAAACAAGTTATTACGTTCGACCTTCCAGGAATGGACGCGCGTACTTTGTAGCCGTTATCTTCCTAGAGCCAGGATAGTCAGTTTTTCATTGATCATCAAGTCAACAATTACCTTGGGATTGTGACTCGCTGGAAGGGATGTTAAAATCATGTCCAGTGGCCAAGCTGAGATGACAGACCAGTAATCATGATACCGCATGCCGCGCTCTGCGCCTTCACGGTGAAAGGGACCCTAAAATGATAGAGGTCATTATACGTGGGCAGTCTTGTCAAAAGTGGTCTTACATAGGGGTATGGACTATACCACGGAGTAGGTACACTTTCATGCCCTTCGCCAGAAATGCGGCAGCAGTTAATTTTGCCCAATACTCCGAATTATGTCGGTGATCGTGGCCTATGATGACACCCCGGGAAAGGGCGTCTGGTATTTGTTGAATTACATATGAGGCTACCCCCTGGATTTCGAAAGATGTTAGTTAATCATGTCCCGAGGAGCGAGATGTGTGCGTGCACCTGTGACGCTTGGATTATAATCAAGTCTTTCCGGATTGTCAGAATTGATTGACGTCATGTTTCGGGGAATGTTCACCATTCATCCGCGCCCATCCCGCTTCCATTTTGCCACGTAACCCTGAGTCCTCATGACTGATCCACAAGCTCGGACGGATAAATCCCTGGTGAGATCTTACCTGCAGTTCCAAAGCCAATTCGTTCCCTTTGATGATTCAAGATGAGACAATGAATGAATCAAAATGGAGGTGAAATGAGAGAACCTCATCCGACTTTCGAGCTCCTTTACATTGCCCAAATCCCATAAATTCTGGATCTCTGTGCGAGTGACCTCATTCTGCGGGAAAAAAAAAGATTGATCAGAAAAATTGGCGAGTTTTACATGGTCGGTCGTATATTGACTACTACTGACCCGGTCGAGCTCCAACCACTTGGATACGAGCTGTGAGAGATCTGTCATGATAGGAACACAAGCTGATTTCGGAAACTCCGACGGATCACCGTGAGTTCGATTAGCCTCAACAGGAAGTGGGTCTATTTTCTGCTTCAGTCACGTTTCAAAGTAGGAATGTTGAGATACATCAATCTACAGTACATAATCATTTTGAGCAGACAAGTTTGCGATACGTCGATGGTGAAGTGGTCATCACGCTTGCTTTCCATGTTGAAAGCACTGGTTGAGGGCCCTGATTATGCATTCCCATGCATTCCGTTGAGAGCGAGCGGCGCGGGTTCGATTCCCGTTCGACGTATACTTTTCCTGCAATATCCTCAGTGGTTTTTTTTTTGAATCATCAATTTATTACACGGTGCTAGTTCGCAGTCCGTGGTACAGACTCAGTGGTAGCTGCCCGATTTCAAATCCAGGATATAATAAAAATTATAATATAATAAAAATTAGCCTCTATGATGAGGTCAGTGTACACGTGACCCAGAGCGTTGCCTCGACGAGCTGTTAATCGAAACTCAGTCACGGCTTGCCAAATTCAGCAATGTTCGTATACGCAATCATTCAGTGTCATTTTACATTGTGTCTCACATGGAGGTACTGAAGATATCATTCGAGTGGCTGAGACAGCGGTGATGACAAAATAGGACTCTGAAAGTGGCCGGCCGTAATACACCGGTGGTCATATAGAAAACCGTCAGTAATCATTGCTTGACATTGACCTCCGAAACAAATAAAGTGCTCTTACGCGAAATCACCTTATTGCTGCAGACACTCATGGCCTCACGGGCTCGCCTACCCAGAGTCACCCTTGCCAATCTTAGTCCTGCAAAGGGCTCACAGCATAGCGTCAGTCTCTGAAAATCACCCGCTGCCGCGTGTACGTCCCTTATGAGTAATTTAACAGCAAAAACGAGTTGGTCGTGGCCAAGGCTCGGGATATGGTCGAACAGCAGGTCGCGGTCACAAAGGTCAAAATGCACGCTCTGGCCGAGGTCCAGGGATTGCTTTTGAGGGTGGCCAGACGCCAATAACAAAGCTGTTTCCTAAACGAGGTTTTATCAACGCCAATGGGAGAACATATGCACCTGTGAACCTTGACCGGATACAACACTGGATAGACCAAGGCCGTCTGAAGTGTTCTCCGGACGCACCTATTACTGCGAAAGAGCTGTTGTTGAGCGGTTGTATTCATTCGGTGCATGACGGAGTTAAGATTCTGGGAGACGTGAGTTATGCCAGCAAAGACAAATTCTTTTTTTCATCGTTTTCAGGGTGCAGAGCTCTTGAAGATGCCCTTGTATGTTGTGGCGTCAAGAGCAAGTCAGAGTGCTATCAAGGCTATTGAACAGAAGGGCGGGAAAATTGTTTGCAAGTATTACAATGAACTCGCGCTCAGAGATTGCGTCAAAGGAAGGACGGACAGAGTCTCTGCTGCACCCACACGTCGTGAAGACATTGGTGAGTTTTGCAATTGACAATTGTAGGGTATTGACTGAAAATGTTTGATGCAGAGTGGTACAACAGATGGAGGAATCGTGGCTACCTAAATACAACCACGCTCAGCTCACTGAACAAGATGCCCTTCGTAGAGGACCGTTGGCACTTGTTGGCTCAACAGCTTGGTAAATATCGCAAACAGAATTTTGCCAAGGAAAGTAAGTGATGTAGCAGATAATGAAAAATTCTACGTTTCCATCCTATCTGGTGAAATGCTTCGGCTACGTGAACGATATGGTGACCTCGATCCAGAACGAGAACGTGAGGGACTTTTTGATATATATCTAGAGCCAGCCGAAGCAGGACTGCCGCTGCGTGACCTCGAGAGGCTTTTGCTTTCACTTCTGCTCCTGCTTGTGTCTTCACTTCTAGCTCTGCTACCTACCCTGCTCCTGCTCCTACTTCTGCTACCAGCTCGGACACTCCTATCTTCATCGTCGCCCTCCATTGCGTCTAGAAGACGACTTTTTCGTGGACCCAGCTCCCCAGTTTCTTCTAATATTTCTCTTTTCTGTATCCGTGGCATGACGATGTCGCATACTCGTTCTTCAGTCAAGAGTTGGTAGACGAATTCGTCAATATAGGTTAAAAAGTATCCATCTAAATCAATTTTTGGATGAGAATGGTTCAATGAAATTAACATGTACTAACTCATGTTTCGCAGTCGTAGCTTTCTGAAGTCTTTGAGTAAGGGTTCTAGGATTTCGTACACTTCGACCGCATGAAATGTCATTCGTATGTACATTGCGGCCAAGGCACGAAGGTATCTGGAAAGACATGAGAAATTAAGCTTAAGAGCGGGGCATGTGGACACACACTTGAACTCGTCCGCCTGCAGATATTCTAGAAGAATTTCCTTTTCTGGCTGGATCTGTAGGAGCTTGAGAAGAAGGCAGAGGAATTCGCTAGGTGTCTGGTTTCCTCCATAAACACCTCCGACTGCTCGGATTTCAACGGCTTTATCTATGAGACTGGCGGCTGGAATGAAGTCGGGCACTGGCACAACTATTGAGGGAATTTGCATACCTGTGAGGGCGAAGCAGTGTTCTTTCCAGTAGGTAGAGTCGTAGATGCGATTACGGATGACCGTATCGATCAGGTACTGCACGAATTAATTTTATTGGCATTTAAGTAATGGAGCACCCACCTGCGGATTTTGACCATGAATTGCCCTTGCACCAGTGACTGTGGTATTGGCCATTGCGGAAGTAGAAGAAGGGGAATTGTTTGGGCTTGTTGCATCATTAGTCCCTGGAATATAGCCAATTCATCCTTTCTAACTGCTTCTGTTGCAAAGCAGCCTGGTCATTGACAGTCTGAAGTCGCTATCTTCCCTCGAGACCAAGGTGTTTTTTTCGGGGATATACTGGAACATAATCCGAAGTGCGGGGTTTGTTTCTGATAATTCTACTCCATGTGGGCCGAACAAGTTCCCAAAAGGATCCGAACGGCAGGGAAAGTAAAAGTCTCCCCAGTTTCCAGTGGCTGGCTATCGCTGTCGGATGAATTTTAGAGGACGACTTTTGGCATTTGAGCACTTGCTGCATATTTCTGAGGATCGTCTTGAATGGTATGGTATGGTATGAGAAGGAGATCGGAATTTCTACGGCATCGAGGTCTTATATGAAAGGCATTGTGTTTAAAATGTCGGATATCTGAAGGGACTTTCCGACGGATGTGCCCAGTTTCCAGGGGATAATAATATCGGGCGGTCCATTTTCCAGCACAGCAAACACCGGCGAGAACTTGTTCCGACTGCTTGTGTATCGTGTTGAAACGAATTTTTGATTGGAGATTCAGAGCCGGTAAGATCCTTTTCTTTTCTTTCCAGTCAATTTTCTCTGTTCATAGAAATCCAATAGCGACGATTGTGACTTCTCTGCAATGCTGCAAGCGCTGCCATACTATTTGGGCAGTATGCACCAGCATTTGATCTGTGTGGAAGAGATTCGCTGTCTGAGTTGCTGCAAAAGGGCTGGAAGCCCGGTTTGAGAGAGTCGGCTGCACATAGACAGTCCTCATACACTGTACATATACATTATAATTATGAGAATAACGGAATGGCAAGGCCATAGTGCGCGGAAACTGAGTGTTGAGGGGAGGAGTGACTTCAAAGTGTGGTTGTTCCCTGACTTCATCCTCTTTCTACTGGTATCCCTGGTGCTGTTTATGCAAATGGCTACGGCTGCAAGCATTCCGCCATACATGCTGCCAGGAGTCACCGTGCAGCAGCCGTCTCATCTAGAAGGAGACGCTAATCTCGCCACTGAAATATTGCCAGGTCCTCCCTCTATTGCGTCTGTCCAGCAAGCAGCTCAAAAACGCGACCCCAAAAAACCACCGACTATTTTCTCCTACCTGCCTTCAGATGATCCAGGATCCACATATTCTGGAATTGCCCATGGTACTCTCATCGGCCAGGAGCCCCAGGACGGTCACCGCCCAAAGCGCCCCAGAGTTGACAAGGGGTGCGCCTTCTACCGTTCTCTTTTTCGCCGACTGACTACTTTCTTTCTTTACATCTCAATCCGCTGTTTCTGTCATGTTGGACCAATCAAATGATCTTTCTCTACACGTCCCGCTGTGCTACTCTTTCGTCCGGAAAAGAACGGCCTCCGGGCGTGCCCAACGTGCTTCTGCCCGCAATCAAAATGGGCAAACCGTTGCCGTGCCCTTGGAGAGCACTAGCTCCGGTGAAGCACCAGCTCAACTCCATCCAATTCCATCACCAATGGAGACAGATAGTCTCCCTGGCGTCCCAGAGGACGAACCTTCCCTTTCCCGCTCTAATTCTTCTTCAAATTTCAATGATTTTCAGGTCTCCGCTCCCCATGGGAGACCAAGGCGCAAAGACAAAGGGAAGGCCAAAGAGGTGGATCCAATCTCTATTAGAGTCAAGGAGGAGCCTAAAAGCGTGGTACTGCCCTCTCCTGATCCTCCGCTTGTGTCTAACTTGGTGCGCTCCCCTGATCTTACTTGGCTTCTTGGCTCATGTTGTACTTAAGTTGAACAACGATGATCACTGCTCTTCTTGTCGTTCACACGGCGATCTCGTATACTGTGATGGATGTCCTCGGGCGTTTCATCTTTGGTGTGTCGATCCACCCTTGGAGACTATAGAAGAGGGGGATAGCAGATGGTTCTGCCCTGCGTGTATGATACGTAAGGTGGGCTCGTCATCTTCCTTATCTTCATGCTCCTTGGCCTCATCTTTCCTCAGCAACCTCCTGCTAAACCCCCACCATCTCTTCTGTCGCCCCTGATCCATCAGCTCAATATGTCAATTCCGGTGGAGTTTCAGTTACCCGAAGACATCCGGACCTTTTTCAAAGATGGTGCTTCATTTTTTCTTCATACACTCTTACACTCAGCCGAGCCTGACTTCCTTCTACAGTCGGTCAAGGGCCAAAAGGCAATTATATTGATACAACGTTCTACAAACCGCCTCGCCAAAGGTAGACAGAACTTAGTCTAGCATTCTACATTCGACTTTCTCACTGATTTTTTTGTGCCTTTCAGCCGCCTCGGTCTTCCAGAGGAGAGAGATGCACATCGTCTGAGAGATAAAAACGGTGCACCTGTACTATGTTTTCAGTGTGGAGTATCTGCTCTTCCCAATGGGCTTGCAGCAACGACACCTGCCACCAAAAGGACAAGGAGATCTTCATTTAAAGGCGCCTCAGATGACAGTTGGAAGCCTATTATATCCTGTGATTTCTGTACGCTTCACTGGCACCTCGATTGCCTCGATCCCCCACTCCCCAGCCTACCTCCTCTCAACAAAAGGTGGATGTGTCCAAATCACTCGGACAGGGTCTTGGTATGAGTCTTCTTGTACACTCAAAGCAAATGAATTGATAATATAATCACCTCGCAGCCCATCAAACGCCGAATTCCCAAATACAACCCTTACCCAGTTATTGAGATTGATCGCCCAGGTCAATCCAATAACGGAAACATCGAGATCATTCCATCTGAAAATGCTGTTCCCATACAACAAGGAAACCGTATAGCCACAGATGAAGTCTTGATCAATGGTCGTCGATATCGTGTTCCCGAACGGACTATTGTCCTTGATTTCTGGGGCAAACTCAGCAAAAGGTCTGCCTCTCCTCACCAGTGAGTCAACCTTGAAAAAATTTGGGCCATCGCTGATGTCCGGTTAGGGAGGAGAAGGATAATATTTCTTCTGCCATGTCTTCACCACTCACTTCACTGAGTTCCTTGGATGATTTTGGCGATGAATCACAGGAGACGGGATCTGTGGGGGAGACAGACGAACTTAAAGTCGCTGAGGTACTGCTCATCATCAGAATTCGGTCCTAGGGTTTCATTGACTCTTACTATCCTGATCGTGCAGATGCTTCATAGTTTAAGGCACAGGAGATCCCATGCTTCCAATTTGAATGGTGTCTCTCGACGAAAAATGTTCGAACGGGCCGTGCAAACGAGCCCTGATGTGGAAATGTCCGACGGGTCAGGAGGTCGAAACATCAATTTATCTGCACCTGCGAAAGTCAGTCCCTGTTTTTCTGATTTTTACGAGCTATGGCTGATGGCGCCTCGTCTTTCCAGCGTCTCACTAAGGCAGCTACAATTAACGGTATCACTAGACAAAACACACTTACGGATCTGACAACCCCTGTTGTGACACCGATACCCACCGTCATCATTGCCCAAAGAAAACACTCTGTACAGAGCACGCAACCTGAAAACAGTGTCCGTGAATTGAGGTCGAAGAGTAGGAACGTGGCACCAGAATCGTCATCTGCGAGCGTGCCATCTAGAGTAGGTTTTCAAACATGAGCGTCATCGGCATCTGCTTATGCATCTCATCAGGAGAATGCAATTTCCAGTGATAGCCCCCCAACAGATACCGCTGTTACCGATGCATCTACTACCATAGTGCCTCCTAAGAAAGCCGTTCAAGTCAAGGTAAAAGATATCTGATTCCAATATATTCTCAAACTCATGTCCTCTCAAGGTTGAAGAATCAGAAGACCCACTAACATTATCTAACGGAGTTCCTTTAATAGACTCCCCAACAATCAATCCTAAGGTGATTACTCCAGTCAATGCAAGTTAAATGATCTAACTCTGCTGCTAGACACCGCCGAAACGACGAGGACGTCGGCCTATTGTCAAAGACATGGAAGAGGGAAAACCTGCTCCAGCTAAGCGAGGTCGAAAGAGGAAGGAGCGAGAAGAAGATTTACCATACCGACCCAAGCCCTACGAGACCTCCAAAAAAGAAAAGCTCGACCTTGAAGAAAAAGAAAAAAGGTCGACCCGCAAACGCATTCCTCGCACTCCATCGCGGTCCCGCGTGCTTCCACTGAATCCCACTTCTATACATGCCCCCGCTTCAGCACCTGTCACTCCTTCCCTCAAGATTCGTCTGCCAAGATTTAATGCAGGAAGCATCTCAGCTACGAATCCTGGAGGCACAGGTTCCCAGAACAAATCGTAATTTGCGATTTGTTCACAATGATTCTGGTCGACTGTTGTGCTGTTATGACCCACTTACCATTAATTCCAGTATTCCCATGGGAAACATAATGTGTTTTATCATACTTTATTTCCTGTTCATTGGATGGCCACTTTTTTCATAATTTGTAATAGAGTTGGGTTTGTGCGACCAGTGTGCAGGAAGAGAAAGTTGTTATAATTGAACTTGGTTTCTGCGGTTTCTGCACAATTGATGACTGATCCGGCCTGTGAACATATCAAAAATATATGTATCACTTAACACAGCCGTCAGTTCGGATGGCATTGCGACCTCTCATTGCTATTTGTGGTACAACAGGAGTAGGCAAATCAAATCTTGCGGTAGAACTTGCCCTACGGCTCAAGCAAGGAGGGTCTGTGAATGGCTGGTCCGGTGCCAAAATCATCAACGCTGATTCTATGCAAGTCTATGAAGGTCTTGACATCATCACGAACAAAATACCTGTGGAGGAGCGAAAAGGGGTCGAACATCTTTTGATGGATATCAAGAAACCAGGGGAACAATATGTGGTTGGGCAGTGGGTACAGGATGCCATCAAGCTTGTGAGTGAATTTTCGTTTCATTCGTTGATGTTCCCATTCGATGGCTCATTTTCTCGAATGCAAAAGATTGATGAGATTCACAAGAACAACGAGATCCCGATAGTTGTTGGGGGAACTTCCTATTGGATCCAAAACCTCGTCTTCTCTGATCGCTTGGTTAGCTCACCTAAACCGACTGCCACAAAATCGACGCACAAAACTCGTGAAGAATTGCATCACTTCACTTGCAAGTTGACAGACCCGGATTTGTTCCAGATTTTTGATTCACTGCCTGAGTCACCGCCCTCGGCGAGCAAGGATGGTGACTTTGCATACCAGTTGCACACCTTGCTTCATGCCATTGACCCTGTGATGGCGTCCCGATGGCATTGGAGAGATACGCGCAAGGTGCTGCGAAGCCTCGAAATTATCAAAGAAACTGGACGAAAAGCAAGTGATATCGTCGCCGAACAAGCGTTGAGAACTGCCGTCGCCGAACCGAGGTTTGTTCGGCCCTTGGAATGAAGCATCAGTGTTTGATACTGTGCTATAGATTCCGTACTCTTTTTCTCTGGCTCTATGTAGAACCTAGTATCTTGGAACCGAGACTTTATGATCGTGTGGACAAGATGATAGAGGCATGATCAGTCAATCGCTCTTATCCTTCAATTCGCTGATATAGTCCTTCAGCTTGGTTTACTTGACGAAATTCGCAGTCTGCGGAATTCAGCTTCGGCCAGTATACCAGAAGAATTATCAATCGAAGGCGCTCCTGAGAAGGATTACACCCTCGGCATTTACCAGGCGATTGGTACTGTTCAAAGCCACTTGCACGCATTTTTTTTTGCTCATGTTTGACCGTTGTACAAAGGTTATAAAGAATTTTTCAACTACCTATTTAACCCTGAACCATCGCAAAATGGATTTTCCCAAGCAGTGGATAGAATGAAGTTGTCTACGAGGCAATATGCCAAACGCCAAATTTCCTGGATCCGGAATAAACTCATACCTATGGCGGAATCGGCGAACAGGGAGGACATGTCCACTCCGTTCTATCTGCTTGATGCAACAGGTTGTCATTATTCCTTCTTTATTTCATTGTCCATTAATCTTCCTGCAGAACTTGGACAGAACTGGCTTAACAATGTTCAAGGACCCGCCACCAAAATCATGGAAGGTGAACTATGTCGATCCTTCAATCTCACATTATACGTCAGTGACCCACCCTTTCGTAGGTTTCCTGAACAATCAGCAGCTTCCAGAGCCAAAATCACTGTCTGCAAGAGCGCATGCTCTCTTAACCGTCAAAGAAAAAGACGTCAGGTGCGCTTGATAACAATGAGTACAACGGCTGGAACTGAACCGCCTTTACAGCCCATCTGCCATACTAGAGGCCAGACGGAAGATTATATGTTCTGTGTGCACAACTGATGAGAACCGACCCGTCATGATCGAACAAGGTTCAGATTGGGAAATTCATTCAAAAACCCGATCCCACAAACGCTTGCAAAAAGCTAAACAAAGATTACCGGTTCACATTGATAATGCATCATACAATGAGGGGCTGCTAAAATACAGTATGCAATTCTTCTGACTAATTTAACGGCAGTTCACGTAGAACACAGATACGCATTCTTGACTTTGCAATGTCCTGTAAACGTCCAACTCAAACAGATTCGGCCCAGTCTACGAGCCAGTCCTCCCAATTCTGCCAAGGATCATCAGACAAACGAGCTTCACCGTGCTCATGATCATGGGCATGGTGCTGGCGAGGGTCCAAAAGGCGATCCACGATATGAACAGCGGCATTACTGGTGACTACGTCGGACACTAAGACGTCATGGTGGTTAACTTTAACTTCAGTTTTGACCACGGATGGCTTGTCAGGACCAGGAACGGGCAAGGTGAATTCATATTTTCTGACGTGCGCTTGGACATAATGGTCCTCAAGGCGTGTCGGGAGTTTGAAGTGCGTATCAGATATTACCTTGCCATATGAGGAGGATTGCGCTGTCCTCTCTGCTAAAAATTCACTGGCTGAATTGTTGTATTGGTAATCTACAGCACGAGTCAATGACATTTCAAACAAGGGGAAGTATGCCATACCGCTGTGGACAACCAGATTAGGAATGATATGGTATTCAAGGACCTTGCGTAATACGTGTTGGCCAAAAGGGGAAAACAGGAAAAGTCTAAGCTTGAGTGGCAAGTGCTCAAATGCCGAGTTGGTCGGGGCGAAGAGAGTGAGGGCAGATGATCCTTCCAGCGTATATTTTTCACTATTATCGGATTTGACATAGCGCAAATCAACATCATCAGTCAGGCCAACACGTTGGATCGCGGTCGTCTAAAATAATTGCGATCAATAGTGAACTCACTCATTTTTAGACCCCAAAGACTTACAAGAATGGAAAACTTCCCAGGGAGTAAGAATACCGTCTGGAAACTTGCCAAAGGAGGCAACACGGGTGCATTTACAACATGGATGATGCCTGAGTCATATGAGTTGACTTTTGAAGAGTGCAAGCGAGTAAAACATACCGTTAGAGGCCTTTACATCAGGATATATAACTTTTGAAACAAAATTGACACTAGTCGAAGGAGGAAGCAATCTCTGTGCGACGCGAACACGAAGAGGCTGTCCATCCAAAACACCAGGAATAGCTAACTTGGTCGGATAAGTTTGATGGTCACCAAGAGAGAAACTGTCAATCGCTTTAGGCAGAGCCTCGTAAGCCAAAATTGCTTGTACGAGATGTTTGAAAAATCTGATGCGACGCTCCTTATTTTTGTCGTCTAGGAAGGGAGAGGCGTCAAGCTGGTCTGCGGCAGAGAGCACATCATGCCAGTGGCAGCCATCGGCAAGAAGGAGAGATACGGAACTATCATTAAGAAGGCGTTCGTTATCAACGAGATTATTGCAGCTGCCTGAGCCATGGGGGACCGCCCAATCGGGCGTGGCAAAAAATGTGAATCTATGGTCGGCCAGAATGTGAGACACGGAGATACAATATCGTATTCAGGGCTTACTGAGCTTCTTTGTCGTCGAAGTACTTGATGGCATCAGCAAACTCAATAGCTTTTGTCAGCTTCGTAAATCTGGAAGGTGTTAGTTTTGTATGAGAGACGGATGATCACTCCAACCTGGGATTGTTCTTGATGATTTCCCAAATAGTACCCTCATCGGACTGCCTATCATAGAAAAATGCTTCTTCCTGAACTTTACCGTTGGTAGACTCAGCGAGAGCGTGTAAAGGAAATTGATCAGGGATGAAGGAGAGTGGATTTAAAATCCGACCCAAAGGTCCAAAGGCGGGGGAGGCGTTTACCAAACTACTGAAACATAGAAGAGTTAAGAACAACATTGCAATGTGAAGGAATAACAAGTATTGTTGAGCTGCTATATATTGGATAAGAGAAACAATGCTCCAAAAGTGTCATCATATGACGACATGTGTCAATGATAGAGGGTCATCATCGAATCTATTCTGCTTCGATTTCATGGCGATTTCATGGCGTCACATAAATCTAATTATTCATACGCGGACTACCGGCATGTCGTGGCTGAGCGCGTACACAAAAGAAGAATATCGTTTGGTAGGCTGCCTGTATCCTCCTCATTCCACGAGTTGACGGAATTTGTCCTGGATCTCAACGTGAAGCGCGTCCAACTTTTGCTTGATGGGTTCTTTGCCTTGAGAAGGTGACTAGGTAGAGAAAAGCAAGGTTTAGAATCCTGACCGATCTTATGGTCCATCAACTCACCTCAAACTTCATCTGCGAAAGCTTAAACATGATATCTGCTGCGGAATCTTTGATTCTAGAGAACGTGAGATCATGCTGCGTCACAGCTCTGACTGCTGCATCATGGAAAGCCACGAAATTTTTCAGCATGGCACTGGTCTTGTAGAAGGGACAATAGCGATCATATTCACTCATGCCGTTCTGTTGGAGGAAATCGTCTTTGAGCATTCTGGCAACTTCAAGTGTAATTTTGTCATTCTCGCCCAATGCACTCTTTCCGACCAGCTGTACGATTTCAGCCAAGTCCTCCTCCTTTTGAAGGATCTCTTTCGTCTTTGTTCGGAGTTCGACAAATCCAGGCTCTTCGCGTTCATAATAAGGTTCAAGGACTTTGGTGTATTTGGAGTATGATACACTCCAGTTGACGGATGGGAAGTGCTTGCGCTGGGCGAGCTTCTTGTCGAGGCCCCAGAAGACTTGGACGATACTGAGTGTTGCAGCTGTGACAGGATCCGAGAAATCACCACCAGGAGGCGACACACTGAGAATGTCATTAAAAATCGAACTAGAATGGGTATATAGATGGTACATACGCGCCGACGATTGAGACAGTTCCTTGACGTTGAGGACTTCCTAGACACACCACCTTGCCTGTTCGTTCGTAGAAGCTAGCAAGTTTGGTTCCAAGATATGCAGGGTAGCCAGAGTCAGCAGGCATTTCAGCTAAGCGACCGGAAATTTCACGGAGAGCCTCAGCCCAACGCGAGGTGGAGTCAGCCATCATGGCAACGTTGGATCCCTGATCACGGAAATATTCTGAGAGCGTGATACCGGTGTAGATAGACGCCTCTCGGGCAGCGACAGGCATATTGGAGGTGTTTGCTACAAGAGTGGTACGCTTCATGATGGGTTCTTGGCGGTCACCAATCTCCATTGTCAGTTCAGGGAACTAGGACGCTTTCAGTCTACAGAAGAGTTGAAGTTAAATTTCAGACGGACCTCCATCAATACTTCGGCCATCTGTGCAACGGTCAATTGCAAAGTGTCAACGGAGTTTGTTATCGGCATACCTCATTTCCACGTTCACCGCAACCGACATAAACGATGATATCGCTATTGGAGAATTTGGAGATGGCCTGGGAGATGACAGTTTTACCACATCCGAAAGCCCCTGGAATTGCTGTTGTTCCACCCTGTACACATCTGGGCAATAATCAATGGTTTCTCATGGATGAAAATCAAACGGAATCACGGGAAAAGTGCATCAAGAATGCGTTGTCCAGTCAAGAGAGGGTAATTGGCAGTCAGCTTCTCTGTTACAGGACGAGGAGCTCGGACGGGCCAAAGCTGCAGCATTGTGTGTTTGGAGGTTCTGCCTTCGAATTCTGTTTCCAGAACTATATCCTAAAACAGGCTGAACAGCTGCCAGAAATAACACTCAGCAGACGTACATCAACGGTATAACTTCCAGCTTCAGCGATATGTGTGATGGTGCCCATCGCCCTCGGTGGCAGTAAAATCTTGTGGTTATCAACTAGAGAATTTTCATAGACACCACCAAAGATATCGCCTCCAGAGATATGGTCGCCAACCTGGAACATCTTTAGGACATAGATGGCACATGCTTCTGATGATTGCATACTTTGAAATTAGCAGGCTTGAAGTCCCAGTTTAATGAGCGATCAAGGGCATCGGTGTTGATTCCACGGGGTATGTAGATTGACTTGGAGAGCTCTTGAATGGACTTGATATATGTCAAGATTCATAGAACGTTGGGGATCTCAAGAAAACCTACCCTCAGCGGCCGTTGAATACCATCGACGATGTTGCCCATGAGACCTTGATACAGTCAATTCATTGATAGTGCGTAGAATAAAAGTAGATACCAGGTCCAAGCTCAACACTGAGAGGTTTGCCTGTTCTGAGGACAGGATCGCCGACCGTTACGCCGGATGTTTCTTCGTAGACCTGGATCGTTGCCTTATCGCCTTCAATACGAATAACCTCTACTTCCCGTTTCAATACAGATGGAGACAAAAAAAAGCAGAACACAGACCGCCAACGAGCTCATCATGTCCAACGCGGACGAGTTCATACATAGCCGCACCGATCATGTTCTCGGCAATGACGACTGGGCCTGATACACCGAAGACGGAGCCAAATCTAGACTCGCGATCCTCATCGCGGATTTTGTCGAGGTTGCTCTTTGCGTTCTGAAGGCCGCCAGCCATGGCTTTGAAGCTGAGGGATGCCTGTCCGTCGTCGGTTCACGCCGACGTCACGTGGTCACTGAACGCGTAATGATTCTTTCTGCCAACTTGATCCAAAGCAAATATGCCTCCAAAAGCGTAAGTAGCTTTGTGCAATTTCTAGAGCTATGTACTCATTTCTGTCTGTAAAGTGACTGGGAGAAATGTGCGTCCTTACTCCTGATAAAGCTACACCAACTTATATCTGTGCAGACGAGAAGAGAATAGATGGCAAGGAGGACGAAAAGATTGTTGGTGTGTTGCTAGTCTTCTACATGCTCAATTATCTCTTATACCAATTCTTCTAGCACTCGATGAAAGCGACATTCGGATCATGAAGACATATGTCAGTAGACTCTCCTGCCATGCCTCTCCTGCTAATACCTTTCAAGGGTCAAGGTCCTTATGCACAAAAACTCAAAGACGTCGACAAGGATATCAAAGACATACAAAAACGTATTAATGACAAACTTGGTGCGGTCCGCCACTGTTCCTACATCATTCCCACTTACCGTTCCAAGGCGTCAAGGAGTCTGACACTGGACTTGCATCACCTAATCTCTGGGATCTCTTAGCAGACCGACAACGAATGGGCGAAGATCACTCGCTACAGGTCGCTCGGTGTACCAAGATCATTTCCGTTGATCCTAAACTCGCAGAGGCTGCCAAAGCTGTCAACCCGCTTGGCGCCGTGCAAGGTCAGAAAGGAGCAGACGAGCAGGATAAGTATGTCATCAATATCAAACAGATTGCCAAGTTCGTCGTCGGCCTAGGTGAACGAGTCGCCCCAACAGATATTGAGGAAGGTATGCGAGTGGGGTAAGTTGATTGCTTCTTCCTATTGTGTCAAGTATTCACGTACCTTTCAGCGTTGATCGGACAAAATATCAGATTCAGATACCATTACCTCCTAAAATTGACGCTTCGGTTACCATGATGCAAGTTGAGGAGAAACCAGACGTAACTTATTCAGATATTGGTGGATGCAAAGAGCAAATCGAGAAGCTACGTGAAGTTGTGGAGACCCCATTGCTTTCGGTGCGTTCCTTTCTTTATGTAGTCATAAATCCAACCCAACATTGTCTAGCCGGAACGCTTTGTCAATCTCGGTATAGACCCACCTAAAGGTGTCTTGCTATTTGGTCCTCCAGGGACTGGCAAAACTCTTTGCGCGCGCGCCGTCGCCAACCGAACAGATGCCACGTTCATTCGTGTAATTGGTTCAGAACTAGTGCAAAAGTACGTCGGAGAAGGTGCTCGTATGGTACGTGAACTGTTCGAGATGGCGCGGAGTAAGAAAGCTTGCATCATCTTCTTTGATGAAGTCGACGCCATCGGAGGCGCTCGATTCGACGACGGTGCTGGTGGCGACAATGAAGTGCAGCGGACAATGCTTGAGTTGATAAACCAATTAGATGGTTTCGACCCAAGAGGGAACATCAAGGTTCTTATGGCTACAAATAGGTGCGTTGCTCATGTGCAACTGTACAGTTGGTTTCAAGTGGCAATGTTAGACCCGATACATTAGATCCTGCATTGCTCCGTCCGGGTCGTCTAGATCGTCGAGTCGAGTTTTCTCTACCGGATGCAGAGGGCCGTGCACACATCTTGCGTATTCACGCTCGAAGGTATGCTATAGCGAGCTTGAGCTTGAATAAAAGATTTATTAACATTCATCTGAAGTATGAGCGTTGAGCGAGATATCCGTTTCGACCTTATCGCTCGTCTCTGTCCAAATACGACTGGCGCTGAGCTTCGTTCTGTAGCTACGGAAGCTGGAATGTTTGCGATCCGCGCTAGACGAAAGGTAGCAACGGAACGTGATTTTCTGGATGCTGTTGAGAAAGTCGTCAAGCAGGGTACCAAGTTTTCTAGCACGTATGTTTTTTCTTGACCTACCATTGAACAGAGGCTGATGTAGTTCTATCTAGGCCACTGTACCAAGTGTATAATTAGACATGTCAATTTTTCATATGTTTGTTCTCCCATAAATTATGGCTTCTTGCACTGCATTATATATTGAAGGACTCAACGTGAGAAAAAACTGGACTAACTGTCCTGAGGAAAGTACTAGTACATCTACTCCTTGGACGGACCGGCAGCCTGTCCTGAAGTCGCCTTGAGTTTCTCGTTTACAAGCTCACTAAACTCTTCTCTCAAAACCGCTTCTCTCCTCTCCCTCTCCTCCCTTTGCAATTTCAAAATTCCACGTTTCTCCTCAGCACTGATGACCTGATTTTCTTTCCTCATTCGAACTGCGTTCATCCTCCTATGCCTACTGCCGCTCATCACGTAACCCACATTCTCAAATTGCGCGATTTCGTCTGACGTGAGACCAATTTCGCCACGACGGGGAATGCGAACATCTGTCCCGTCTTGGAGGAAAGCAGCCATAGCACTGCCTTCACCGCGTAAGAGTGCACCACCGTAAGCGCGTTCATCGAGCCTTTTGGTCGCGGTGGGATTTCGCAGCGGTTGTGGTCCGACATTTTCGTCATCAGAATCAGATCCTTCGGCCATGGGAAGGGGGGAGCGAGTTGTATCTCCTTTGCTTGACTTCTGGGAATCTATCATTACTGTTGTTATTTGAGTCGGATCTTCAGTAGTTGGTGTAACGTGCGATGAGCTCGTTGTGGAGGATGATGCTGGAAGTGGCACAGACGGTGGGGCAGGCGCCTCCTTGACGACCCATTCACCTTCATCGTCTGAAAGAGGGCTGCGGTTGCGACCTGGAATAGGGCTTGCAGCTCGAGGAGACACACTTTTGCGTCGCCTATCATCACGAGCATCGTCATCACGCCTTGTTCTACTTCTGCTATTTCGATTCTTATGCCTCGGTCTTCGGCGAGCGCTGTCAGAATCGAAGTCATCACCAAAGCGATCTTGTTGACGGCTTCTCGAACGATGTCGGCGCTTTCTGTCTCGTCTATCGTCTTCGTAAGAATCTTTAGGACGTTTGGACCGCTTTTTCCTTTCCTTTCTTTGGCGGCGACGTTCTTCTGAGGATGTTGAATCGCTCGAACTCGACCTTGCTCGTTTTGATTTTTTGGCCTTCCTGTAATTTCGGGCAAGATTGATTTAAATTGAGGAAGTAACGAGAAAGATACTTACAGTTCCTCAAAAGGGGCAGAAGGGGAGGGAGGCCAGATGTTCACTTCCATGCTCTCTCGTTGTTCGCGTCGACTACATGGAAATGAGTATAATTCATGTCTCATTTAAAATATTTCTACCTTGCCAGATGATCTGCATTGCCCGAAAAGTGGCCACCGTATCTTCCCCCTCCACCCCTCTCTGGATACATTCGACGCTGCGACCCAGAATTGCTAAACCCCTCAGGCGCAGGCCTGTAATCGTCATACTTTGGGCTTGTCCTCCTAGAGTCATAGTTCCTCCTCTCGTCCCTCCTCGAGTATGAATTTCGACCCCTGCTTCGGTCGCGGTCTCTATCTCGTCCATGGTACCTATCTGCCTTTGTGTCGCGATCACGATAGCGTCGTGGACTCTGACTGCGACTATGGCGACGCCTAGGCGGGGACATTCTTGATGGATCCTGAGAGTTGTTCTGTGGTCGTAGATTTTCTGGAATCAAACCAAGACGAGAGGGATGGACGGTGGCCATTGGTGGTTGTTCTAACTACAAAGTTGAGACGACCTCATAATCCTCACGTGACTGGAGTGGTATCATCGCACGCTCAGCCAGTTGCAAACGATTTGGAATGCTTCACAAATCCTTGTCCTGGTCCTATGTCCTAAACACGTCTGTCTGTTGATACAAGCTATTATAAGGACCTCATTGGCTCATCCCCTATGTTGCAAACATGAGGAACGTCCCTCACGTATGAAGCCTGAGCTGAGGACCAGGAATCCTTAGAAAGCATCATGCTGAGGTCAGATTACTCAACTTAGAGCATATTTATCTAGTATTGTAGCTCAAGGAAAAGCAACGATTAAGAAGTAAACCAGATAATTTGAAAATGATAGATTAGATTCTTGATTGATTATGAAATCAATCATGTACCGGGTTTTGCAGTGTACAAACCTTCCAGTCGTTCATCATGTCTCTCTCCAGCAAACTTTCTATCACTGATCTCGATCTTGCAGGAAAGCGTGTCCTGATTCGCGTCGACTTCAACGTTCCCATCCAAGATGGCGACGTCTCCAATCCTGCTGTATGTCCTGATTATCATACTTCCTTATCTCTTCTCAATATATGCTTAGCGTATCGTTGCTGCCCTCCCAACAATAAGATATGCTATCGACAACGGTTGGTTATTGAATTAAATGGCCTTGCACGACTGATGCCTTCTAGGTGCCTCCAAGGTCATCCTGATGTCTCACCTCGGCAGACCCGATGGCAAAGTAAACGAGAAATACTCCCTTAAGCCTGTCGTCCCGGTGCTAGAAAAACAGCTCGGACGATCCGTCATTTTTTTGAATGACTGTGTCGGGCCAGAGGTTGAAAAGAGCGTCCAGGACGCTGCACCAGGCTCTGTGATCCTCCTTGAAAACCTCCGATTCCACATCGAGGAGGAAGGATCCGTCAAGAACAAGGATGGCTCGAAGACTAAAGCTGATGAGAAAAATGTCAAGAAATTTCGCGAGCAGCTCACCAGCCTCGGCGACGTATATGTCAACGACGCTTTTGGTACTGCTCACCGTGCTCACTCCAGCATGGTGGGTATCAATCTACCACAAAGGGCTTCGGGTTTCTTGGTCAAGAAAGAGCTCGACTATTTCTCAAAGGCCCTAGAGAATCCTGAGCGCCCCTTCCTTGCGATCCTTGGTGGCGCCAAGGTATCTGATAAAATTCAGTTGATTGAGAACATGTTGGACAAGGTAGGAATCTCTCATCTCCTCCCAAAAAGGTGTTTAACTGATAGACATAGGTTGACAGTCTTGTCATCGCAGGAGGAATGGCGTTCACCTTCAAGAAGACTTTGGAGGGTGTTGCGGTACGTTTGATGTTCAATGCTGATACTGATGACGTCATACGCATCTAGATTGGCAACTCGCTCTTTGACCAAGCAGGCTCTGAGAAAGTTGCTGGAATTGTTAAAAAGGCACAGAAGAATAACGTCAAATTGGTGCTTCCTGTTGATTATGTTGCTGCAGACAAGTTCGACAAAGATGCAGAGGTCAAGCGCGTGTCTCGCATAATACTCTGCTTGTGCTGACTCCTGCTAGACACAAATCGTGACTGATGCTCAGGGCATTCCGGATGGGTGGCTTGGTCTCGATGTTGGTCCCAAATCCAATGAGCGTTTTGCTCAAGTCGTTAGCGAGTCCAAGACGATACTCTGGAATGGGTGGGTGAAATGTATGTTCCTCGGCCATCATTCTGATCATAGCAGACCCCCTGGAGTCTTTGAATTCCCGAAATTCTCAGAAGGATCTCAGAAACTCCTCAAGGCAGCGGAAGAAGCGGTTCAAAAGAATGCGACAGTGATTATTGGAGGTGGTGATACTGCAACGGTTGTTTCCAAGTTTGGGGAAGAAGGGAAACTCAGCCATGTCAGCACTGGTGGAGGTGCAAGCCTGGAACTCTTAGAGGGAAAGGTGTGTAAGAACATGCTCGATTTGATGTTTGCTGACTGGGACGACAGATATTGCCAGGAGTGGCTGAGCTGAGCAATCGATGAGTAGACTACCATATATGTACATAAACTCCCGCAATAGACATGTGACATATCACGGCATGTGACTGTTCAGGAGCTGTTTCCCTCGAGACGAAGTAGGATTGACGAGGATGGCTCGAGCAAAAAGAACAAAAAACGGGGAGGCAGCTAGTGATCCTGCAATGAGTCGTTCTGTCTCTCCAGAACAACACTCTCAACAGGACTCCCAGCAGGGTTCCTCTGAGCTATGTCCAGCCTGTGTTCAAGACCAGTCCGGCGACCTGAATTTCTTTGAAAAGGAGCGTTGGGTCAGGTGTGATGCATGCAAGGTCTGGTATCATTGGCGTTGCGTTGGCAAGGGTGAAGATATCGACAGCATTGACAAATGGTGTGCAGCACTTCCTTTCATGGTTCCCCGGTACGGGCTAATAATATTTTTCATGTCTTAGGTATTGTCAAAAATGCATTGACGCAAAGCCAACCCGCGTCATCACTCGGAAAGCACCAGCTCGGAAATCCAACCGTAAGCGACCACAGCGCGATTATGCTAATCTGAACTCGGGCGTTATGTTCGGTTCTCCACGTTGGCAGCAGATGTTGCAGGAGAAGTCGATCAAAGAGGACCCATTTAAGCGGATGCAAGGGAGTGATGTGGACTTGACGTGGGTTGAAGAAGATGAGATGGCGATGCGCGAGCCTGTTGTTATTGAGAAACCGGATGGGTTGGGGATGAAAATGCCTTCGAGTGATCTTTCAGTGGATGATGTTGCTGATTTGATAGGAAGAGACACACCTGTCGAAGTTATTGGTATGTGTTATCCCGCGTTATTTCCCAAGATATTTTTACGATATTTTATATAGATGTTGCCACGCAGTCTACGTCGCCAGGGTGGACGCTGCAAAAGTGGGCTGAATATATGGAGCTTGAGCCAGGCAAGCGGGACAAGATCTTGAACGTTATCTCACTCGAAATAAGTTCGACTAAGCTATCCGACATGGTATCGCCTCCGCGCCTTGTTCAAGACTTGGACTGGGTCGAGAACTATTGGCCGACGTCGCGAAAGGGGAGAGGTTATTCGTATCCAAAGGTTCAGCTGTACTGCTTAATGGGCGTAGCTAATGCCTGGACGGTGCGTTCCCTGTGCTTCTCCATGTTGAGTGGTCTGCTCACATTCGGAAAACGCAGGATTGGCATATTGACTTTGCTGGTTCTTCGGTTTATTATCACGTCTTGTACGGCTCCAAGGTCAAAAAAGTGCTCATGCTCTCTGCATAAACGGCTCATTCTCATTCTCAGATCTTTTACTTTATTCGGCCAACTGTTGCTAATTTAGCTGCATACGAGCGTTGGTCTGGCACTGAATTGCAGTATCAATCATGGCTTGGTGATATGGTGGATGAGGTTTTCAAAATCGAACTTAAGCAAGGCAACACCATGATCATTCCTTCGGGTTGGATACACGCTGTGGTAAGATTTTCCTCTTTTACCTTCTATTGATGTTGAATTGTTGTTAGTATACACCTGTGGATACAATAGTATTTGGAGGCAACTTCCTTCATTCATACAGTGTCCCAACCCGTGGGTGATGAATCCATTACAACCGTAATCCTTGGACTCATTTGACATTTCAGAGCTGCGTGTACGCAATATTGAAATTACGACGTCAGTACCAAGAAAGTTTCGATTTCCCATGTTCTCTAAGTGTGTCAACATTCTGTCTAGAAATAGATTCATGAACTGATGAAATCTAGGCTTTGCTGGTACGTCGCGGAAAAAATTCTCCGGGACCTGAAAACAAGACCAGACCAAGATTACTCGCCCCGACTACTGGATTCACTAGTGGCGCTTGCCGAATTTCTGGTTTCAGAATCGCGGATACTGGAACATGGTCCAGAGGTGGCAAAGAAAGAGGTGAGGGAACAGATTCCCGTGGAACGAGTGAAGGATGGGCCTGCATGTGCAAGGGAAGTTAGATGGCGGTTGAGACTGGCTGCAGGAGCGGCTAGTGACGATGAAGGTTTGAAAAAGGTGGAGAAAGCGAATGGGCATGTCAACGGTGTGAAGCGGCGAAAGGTGGAGAGTGAAGGAGTAGAAGAAAGGTTTCGAAACTTCAAACCCCGAATATGGGACAGAGAACAGACGAAGGAAGAGAATCTCGGGATGGAGACTGTACAGGCGGCTCATCCAGGGGCGGGAGAGGCTTGGAGTGACGCATGGGTGGATGGAGAAGATCAAACGATGGGGTCGGTGGAAGGCCCAGAGGCGCAAGTCAGTCGGCAGCGGACAGTAGTTGTGAAGGTTAAGAAAACAGAGCAGGGACTGGAACGACAGCGGATAGAGCGTACAGTTGAGCAGTGGCAATGGACTGGAGACTAATGGTAGATTTGTATTGATTGTGGGAATATAATCAGACTTGTTGTTCGTCCGATCCATTATATCCATAACATCATTATGGCTGAGTATCATTCCTCTCCAAATGGACCTGACCTCCTCCCTCCTCCATGTAAGTATTTTTCTACTTGTTTTTATCTGCCTGCAAATGCTTGTTGTCCACAGCTTTTGGTCTGATGCATTCGAACCGTTCTGTGCCCTCTCTGCCCTCCCAGCAGCCACACTCCAGCGACCCTCCCCAGCCATTCGACCCAACTGTCTCTCTCGACGCTTTTTCTGCTTTGACTCTCCACGACTCGGCCCAGCGACCACCACCCATGGCCCATAGAGATCCTTTTCCTCGTCCGGCGTCTTCTCTGTCCCATCATTCTGCACCTGTTCAGCGAGGCATGCAACCTCCACGACTCGTTTCCCCTCTTGCTCCCCGTCAACAATCTCTCGATTCCCAGGACGACCAGCGAAGTATATACTCCTTCGACACTAGCTACAGTTCACCCCAAAGTGCCTTCCCGCACGATCGCAACTTTTCTCCCACTTGGCAACAGCCACCTGCAAGGCCGATGGAGTATAATCCACTCTATGCTGCTGCTTCTAATGTACTAGGAATGGGGCCACCACCCGCTGCCATGTTACCTCCTCGCAATCCTCTCGGCCCACCAGGAGCCGGGCAACCGGTCGACTATGGCTCCTACCAGCAACCGCCTCCACCAAACCATGCTCACCAGTACGATCCAACCATGTCGTCTTATCCCCCCTCCTTCTCTCCTTCTCAGCCACCTTCTGTCCGACCCTTGTCGGAAGGAAACGAAGTTGAGCCTCATCGTCCCTCATTAGAACGAGCTGGAACATCCAATTCTGTTACCCCCTCGACCACCAAGAGCAAGGCTATCGATCTTACTACTCCACCCTACACAAAGGAGTACATTGAACAGTATCGCCAGCGAATCAAGGGAGACCCTGATCCGGAAGCCCACTTTCTCTATGCAAAGTATCTCATTGATGCCGCAAAGAAGATACGTTCTGGAGCTCCGGATAAACGTGCCGCGAGAAAGTATAGCGAGATGCTATTGCAAGAGTCACTCAAAGTGATCAAGCGACTGGCAACTCAGGGAGAAGCGTATCACGAAGCTCAATTTTTTTTGGCAAATTGTCATGGAACAGGTGCTTTGGGATTGCAAGTTGACCATGAACGTGCATATCATCTTTATCTTCAGGCAGCCAAACAGAATCATGCTGCTGCTTCTTACCGCGTGGCAGTTTGTAATGAGATCGGAGCTGGGACAAGAAAGGAACCGCAGAGAGCTGCGGCGTTTTATCGCAAGGCAGCGTCGTTGGGTGATACACCGGCCATGTATAAACTCGGCATGATTCTTCTGCAGGGTTCTCTTGAACAACAAAAGAACCCTCGCGAAGCAATTACTTGGCTTAAACGAGCGGCGGAACAGGCGGACGAAGACAATCCTCATGCGCTTCACGAACTGGGCTTGTTACACGAACAGCCCAACTCGAACTTGGTACAGTGTGACCCTGGTTATGCGAAAGCATTGTTTACCCAGGCAGCACAGCTGGGCTATACCCAGTCACATTACAAGTTGGGACAATGTTATGAATTTGGAACTCTCAACTGTCCTGTTGACCCCCGCCGCTCGATAGCCTGGTATACAAAAGCGGCTGAAAAGGGGGATGCAGAGGCTGAATTGGCACTCAGTGGATGGTATCTCACAGGAAGTGAGGGTGTTCTTAAGCAGAGCGACTCAGAGGCATACTTATGGGCTCGTCGTGCCGCAAACAAGGGCCTTAGCAACGCAGAATATGCTGTTGGCTACTATGCAGAGGTGGGGATCGGAATTAAACAAGACATTGAGTTTGCTAAGAAGTGGTATATGCGAGCAGCAGGTAGGAATTTTTATAAAGTTTTTGTTTGCCAACTGAACCCCTGTAGCCCAAGGAAACAAAAAGGCAATGAACAAGCTGACAGAAATCAAGCGTGCAGGGAACAAACGGGCGAACATGGCTCGACCAACGCGGCAACAAGCCAAGGACGAGTGTGTAATATGTTAGAGTAGCTCTCCTCACGTGATTCATTTGGATAATCTTGATGCCCATCCCGTCGCGCCCTTCTTCTCTCCCAATGGCTACCGATGAGCAAAAAGATGTAAGCTATGCTCCCAACATTGTCTCTGCTCTGAATGCCCTGTCAGAGATCTCTGCTCGAGTTTCTTGACACCTCCCAATTGAACTGCCTGAATGAGGCAGCGCAGCACCCTTTGAGACCCATTCTCGAGGGCAAAGTTCGAAATACAAGTGAAAAATATCTTCTGAGTGATGCAGATGATCAGTTACTCCTGAATTTGCATGTACGTTTCATGCCTTCGATTCCGGGAGAGAGGTAACAAGATTATATCCTACGCCAGTTTAATCAACTCGTGCGCGTACGCTCTATTGCAATTGCCAGTTCGAACGTATCTCAAGCTCCAAAACGCGTCAAACTTATGGCCAATCGATCTTCAATCGGTTTCGAGGATGTTGAGGATGCTGTTGAGCCGGCCGTCGCGCAAGTCCTTGATTTGACTAAGGAACAAGTAGAGGAAGGCCAGAAGATAGTCCTTCGTTTTGTTAGGTTCCAAAATGTCAACAGTATCCACGTGAGTCGCCCTTGAGTGCTTAGATTGATGTCCCTTTTTGATCGGGCATATGTAGATCTTCGTTGAAAGCAATCAAGGAGAGGAAGACAAGACTAGAATCGACTCTGTCGATATCTTTGGTACCACCGTAGAGTAAGCGTGGATCGCTGGTTTCAAAGGCTGGCTAATATGATTATATACTGCAGGACCACGGGAGATTTAAAGGGACTAAAGTCGACTCAGGAGTGAACACAGCCTCCTTTATACCTTTAAGTATGTTTGAACCGTAACATAGAATATCTGTATCAACAAGGCACCACAGAGAGACTGAACACGGGTCCATTTTGCAATGCCGCGACCCGTAAGGGATGTGCCAGCCCCAGAACAATGTGTTTGGTGATTCATGGCAGATTGAATCGAGACCAACTGCAGCCGAAGAGAAGACACTTTGACAGATGTGATAGGTTTGAGCATGGACGGCTCTGAGGAGTGGATACAAACGTATTTTATGACTGTATGACTAGCCGCGAAAGATGGAAATTTTTAAAGTCACTGATGACATCGACATATTGTTCAACTGTAAAAATTCGACTGAAATTTACCCTTTCGCTCCACGAAGATTTTGGTAAATTTGAGGTTGTATATCCTTTGGGCACGCAGACCATTTGAAATTACGATCAGGAATCAATACACTTATGATGGTACCTCGACTGAATTAGAGAGCGAATGGCATCGACGATACCACCGAAATCACCGAGTCCGGACAAAAATATACAATTATCTTATAATTGAGGGCAGTAGGTCATGTGGCGCAACCTTTTCCCCTGGATCCAGGATTTTTTGGAGGCATGTAGCCGAAGGAGTGTGTTAGAAAGAAAAGAAGAATTAATATCTATTCGTTGCACCAGACTGGGTGGTACCTTGGGAGCTCGTCTTAAGTCCCTCTTCGGAGTAACTGTCGTTGATGGTAGGCTTATGCATGGGGAGGCCTAGGCGCTGGATTTAAACAAGAAATCTGCAAGGGGGGTATACCGAAGTTGAGACCTCCTCCAGGATATGGCGGTGGTATTCATGAAGGTGACATTCGCGCGGGTACTGGTCTGGAGGGCTCGTCGAATGTTCACTACGGGGTCAAGTTTTGTATATAAGTCCCGTGCCTGGCCTGTAAAACATTGTATAAGACACCTGTCCGTTCGAGTTTGACTCTTATGTCCCAAAAGTGGGGTGTTGGTTGGAGTGATGAGGGAAATTAGTCATGTGGCGCAACTAGGACGCGTCCAAGTATTCCAGTCCAATTGACACTTATCCGAGTGTATGACCAGTAATCCATTCCTCTCAATGAAAGACAAGTGGCAATACAGTCCAGTTCGACCATTCATGTTTCGGTACACAAATCAAGGAATTTAGGTCTTATATATCCCAGATTCTTTTCCTACTTACTACATATTTTCATTCAACGTATGCTATTGTAAGAGCTGTGTTTGTAATCCTTTGAAAGTAGACGGTCAGAGGTCGATTCAACTCTTCATCAATTCTGTTAGATCCGGCTTATCCGTCTGTGACTCAAATACAAATACAATGTATAGCTACCTCTTCCTAGTTGGCTAGGTAGAGTACTGTGAAGTAAACACTCTGAACGGTCCTGATCCAAACGCAATGTGATCCCAGTTCCTCTAAGCCAGGGATTTACACTCTTTCTCCAAAGCAGAGATATCAGAGCATTTGATGAAACCCTCGGAATTCAATACTCTGATGGCTTGCCTAGCCCATACACGACTGTTGAAGGCTGGTGAGACAGACTTGTCGACCTGTGGAATTTCCATCTGAATATGCGATAGGTGTTCATCTATCTGTCTTATGACATCTGTTGAGGAGACACATCCTGTAAAACAAAAATTCAAGACCTATCACACGAGAGCTATGTGGTCAGTTACCAATTTGCACAAGGGTGCAGAGTGTTCCTGAGGCAAAAACGTTGTTGTCCTTGGACTCGTAGTGCCATCCACCTTGCCTGTTTGTCGCATACATCAACCGTGCATTTGTGTTCTTGTAGGGAATAGCTAGACACCAGTGAAATATATCATCGCTGCCGCGCACATACAGTGCAATATAGATGCTGTTGATGGTAAATGCCTTTGTCGCCATTGTGTTAAGGAACTTTTAGCGGATGGACAGTGTGGCGACAGTAAGAAGTTGGAGAAAAGTAGGAAAGCACAGTACAAGACTATATAAATGACAAAGGTATCGTAACGCCACACATACAGGTTATGGAGTGACAGCAGCTTTGGGAGCTCATAGTTCATCTCCTCATGTTGTCATTTCACACGTGTAGTACACTCCCAGATTTTCTAGGCAATGAGCATCATGTGAATACACGTGTCGTGCTACATTCGTAATGTTCAGATTGGGTATGTAAGTTGTGTATGATTTTTTGTTGACTGGAGTTAAATAGTTTGATTGATCGGATAATTGATTCATCCAGTCTGAGAAATTTTGAGCCGAGATGCCATCGATGATCTCATGACCTGAGAAAAATGCTACGAGACCATCTTCCTATTATCCCCAATGGGTTTAAGGGCCCCCAAGCCATTCTTTTTAGTCACAAGAAGTCAGCAGGATGCTCAAGTATTCTATTTAGAGAACTGCAGATAGATTAGCATGGAACTATTGGTGACAATAATATTTGACAGTGGAGAAATCAGAAAGAAATCACCAGCAGAAACCGTTAGATTAGAATTTGACTACTCAGAAAGGTTTGAGTATCTCGTCTCGTCGTTCTTACAGTGGCTTTCCGCATCTAGTCATAGTGGCTTGCGACTTGTCTTGAATTGCACACATTTAGACCTGGGTGTCGCCTCGACGTGCTGATTGGAATGAACAGAATTCTGAACGACTTGGGCGACAAGATGTGACAGTAGTCAGATTACTGTCAGACTCAGTTAGTATATTGTCTTGAAATTTCACCAGTGATAAAATGCTAAGCTAAAAAAAGGTATCAGGACACATGGACATGTACAACATGTCTTACATAGAGGTACCACCGAGGGTGATATCTTCAAAAGAATGGCTAAAACAACTCGTTCTCCTTTTTTAGATCAAAGCTACATACCCACTGTGCCGGCTCATCAATAGCACCTAATGATCTTCGAATCTTGATATCTGTGGAAAATCAATTTCAGAGCAATGTATTAGGAAACAATATTGGCCAAATAAATATCCAAAAAAAATTGACCAAATAAATGTCAAGCATATAGTCTGAGATTGCAGGATGTCGATGAAGGGCGTCCCAAAAACATAGTTGGTGGCCACATACTCGATTCCATTGACACGGTGAGTTTTGTGCAAAGATTAAATTATTAACAAATATCGAGCAACAAGTCATACATCACAATGACTAGTAACTGAAACAGACTGACAGTATTCCATAGCTCGCTTTCAAGAGTTAGTTCGTCCTCATATTGTAGAAAGACGCGCTTGAAAATCTCCACCCACGGTTCATATTTCAACCGTTTGTGGATGGCTGCTGTAAACTCCCAATACTCAGGCATCCAAGCTGCAGAGTCCCAATCAATCAGTCCTACGGGCCTTTGATTATCGTCGACAAGAATATTCTGTGGGCCGAGATCACAGTGACTGAAACAGAGACGATATTTCTTGGCCCGTGTCCGTATAGCGAGGGATTGCATGGCTGCATCAGAAGTGGAAGGGAGGGTGCAGAAAAATTGTGCATGGAAAGCGTCCATGGAATCGAATGGGTCTATATAATCAAAGGGGTCGACCCTTGCACAGCGAAAAGGAGTACCCATGAAACCGCTGACTCTACCGTCAGGGGGCGGGGGCAGTGCTCTGAACTGTGCGAGCTAGCTACGAAGTGTTTCACCGAAGACGAAAACTTGCTCGTCTGACATTGAATGAAGAATAACCCCGTCCATTGAAAAGGACCGACCAGGGACTGTCGTCATCAAGAAAAAAACTCCACCACTATCCTTGCAAACGTCCAGCACGGTTGGTGTGGGAATTGTCGTGTTGAGGGAGACATATTGTGTGGCGAATGGTTCTACGGCGGGGACGTGGGGACCGTATTTAGCATAGAGGTCGAAAGGTAAGCGAAATGCACGAAAAGAACTCGTCTCGTTGTTCATTCGCAGGAAGATGTGATAAATAGCCATCCGCAGTCGCATAGGTACCCATAACCACACCTTCCACAGGAGGCTCGTCAAAGTGACTTGTCGGCTTGAATATGGTTGGTCATACATTTACTAGGCAGAAGAAAGCATGACAGACCTCTTGTACACGAACTTGCCGATATCAACGTCTGGCATGGAACTGAATGGAATGTTTCCCAGTTTCCTTGTTTACCTGTTCACCTATATATGGATCAGAACAATAGTCTACATAAATAGTGGGTAACTTCCCGGTGACTTGGTGACTTCCCGTAAGCAGATTTGATCTGTGCCGAGCGTGAATTTCATTTCAGGATATCCTAGACTTTCTTAGTGTTATGATCTCGGAAACATTTTTCCTATGTCAGGGTGCTATACCATATATAGATATTTTCTCCATGACAGATCACGATCATGTATCATATACAAAGTGAGACTTCGAATAAAAACTGATCTCGGCTTGTTGAACATTAATAATGATTTTATCCTACTATAGCCTTCCTCCTTCTATTTTCCTGATCGTTTGCATACTTAGTCAAGCAGCAACACAATGTTTCTTCGAGTTCATCTTTTGTCTCTAGTTCAAGCTCTATGTAGTAAATTTACTCTTTTTATAAAATAACCTCCCAGTGAGCACAAATTTAGGTTATTGTTGTTCGCATCGCGTGCAATGCGACAGTGTGACAAAAAATTAGTTACAGGAATTAAATTCATCCCAGACTCAGAATTTGATACGTGCACTACATCCTCAGAGCTCCTACGGGATGTTTCATATATGCACTACAATTCTCAGGCAGACATGCATACTAACCATTTTGGTCACTTTCATACTCCTGACGCCGGAGCCGTGCCTGCCCGATGAGATGCTCAGGAATTCAGAAACAGGTCTCGACCTCGGTGCGTCGCTTCGACGTGTGAACATTGATTCCAATCAGTCTTACTACCAAACTGATAAGCATGGAATGTCCTTAAACTTCGCGAAGATTCGATCAAAAATTTCTCATGAAAATTTGGAAGTCTAAAAAGTTCTGGATATGTGTAGCATGTATGAAATTCGTTGGAATCTAGATCTATCTTTCACATCAGAGTATCTGAGACACAGGTTTGATCCGCGGTGTTCACAATTATTGCTCAACTCATGAGCGATATTCCTGTGCAATTTCCTGTGCGGGAGCAGAAGGAGGACAGTTTTAATTGTTGTGTCTGGGTCAGGGAAGCATTGCTCTCGAAGATCACGGAGTGATGGAGATATTAACAAATTGGGAGAAGAATTCATCCGTCTGGGAGAAGAGTATGATGATAGTATTGTCGTGGGAGGGCCTTATAGAGTATACTGTTTGAAGTACTACAACAACGCTCTGCGATACTAATGGCTAGCTTCAGCTGCCTTTGTGTCTCAAGTAGACAGGAAAAGTACGAGGATACATCATTGATAAGGGCATCGCACCGTAGCACATGTGGGGCATGAGGTGGCGTCAAGTGGTGTCAAGTCCGTCATGAGAATCAAGGTTAATTTCCAAGACTGGAATTTCGTATGTGCAATACATTCCTAGAATTTAGGCCTCCAATAAGATTTCAGGCTGAAAATTTTTGCACGACATTCGCATAATTCATACAGGTATCCATTTACCTGTCAAGTACCTGCTATATTGTTTTATCTTCATCCCCCAGATACTCTTTGTCGTTTGGCATTACTATATCTAGTTGGTTCTACATGACGTATCCTACGTGATCGTCGCACGTCTGTTCCCCATGTAGAATATACTTTGTCGTTGAACCCCATTCTGTTGACTCCACCCATCCTGTTGACTCCACCCATTTGTTCACACGTTGAGATGACACGCCGGGCCGATATGTGTACAGTCTGTCAAAGTACACACTACAGGCATTAGGTACAGGAAGCCATAGAAGGACTCTGGAGTGTTTGTTAGTCAACAGGTAAAGAAGGCGACTGGTCATCATTCTATAATAATGTATGGCCAACCATATTTGACGAGCCCCCTGTGAAAGGTCTGGATATGGGTACCTATGCGGCTCCGGATTGTACATCTACCTTGAGTACTTTTCAAGTCCATCGCTTACCTTTCGGTCCCTATTGTGACGAAGTCACTGTTTCAGAAGCACTCGCCGCACACTATGTCTCCCTTGGCACGACAATTTAGCCACCCTTGAAAACCAGCGATCAACGCTTACTCTACGGGGCACCAAAGATATCGATAGAGTCGATTCTGGTTTTGTCTTGATTACTTTCAATGAGAATTTACATATGCCTGGTGAAGTAGGGATTGATTCTGAAGGGGGGGACTCACGTGGATATTGTTGACAATTTGGAACCTGACAAAACAAAGTATTATTTTTCTGGTCTTCTTCTACTTGTTCCTTACAAGGATTTGACTTTCAAATATAGACAGGCATGCATCGAATAAATACTATCCCCAACGGTCGTTTGTGATTGCATTCATCTTTGATTTAATCTGAGTGAAGCTTATCAGCTCGGTTTGGCAGTTAGAATTAACGAGTCACTGTTCACACACCCAGGCGACGCGCCGGGTTTTTGCTGGCCTTGAGGAAGATCACAGGCTCTGGGCCATAACCATCATGTAAAGGAAGACAGAAGGACTCCAGAATGTTAGATTGCCAATACTTGGGTGTGTTACGGTTTCCTGACCGTGTTTCTATAAGAGAAGTCCTGAAGAGAGAAGTCCTGAACAATGTTTCCTACTTGGTACGTGTGCATGACTGCCCTAATCATTTGAGGACTGTGGAGTGGCCAAAAACAATAGTATGCAGGTCTACCTGAGAAGTATGATAAATTTCAGTCTAGATAGAACGGGTTCTCAAATCTACATCAGTGTGCTGCAACGTGACACACTGTCATTTATGTCTATTTTTCTGGCGTATATAAGTAAATAAGGCATTGCATTCAGCTCATGCAAGACGTCGATATCGGCGTTTGTGTAGAAGAGGTCCGTCATGCTTCGTTCTGTCTGATAAATGTATGACCAATCATATTCAAGGTGACGACTCACTTTGATGAGCTTCCTGTGGAAGGCGTGGCTATGGTACCTCCTCAGATACGAATGAGTATAGCCATATAAAGAATCTGCAAAACGGCCTCGAAAAATAAGAACGTGATTCTTCGTCTTCGTTGAGCAGGATTGACTGTCACTGTCGTTGTAGGATTAGGGTTCGTAGAGATAGATATTGAGGGATCTGGGAGAACGACGGAGCGTAGAGATCGGAGCTGAGGAGATACACAGATCAGCGGGGGTGAGAAATGACCAAATAAAAATTAACGTACGAGGAAAAAAGCATTTGCAAGGAATGAATATATGAAAACTAACATCCACATTGGACGTGACTTCAAGAAACCCGAAATGATGGTGAAGATGACACTAATAACGAATCATGACAATGAGTCCAAAAATACCAGAGAAAAACACACCCAATAAATTTGTAACCTCCATATGCGAACAGGTCGACGACCTGACCGGACCCGTGGATATTAAGAAAGTAACAACCGAGTTTGACAAAAACAAAGTCCAGAACAAGGACAGCAATTGCGCGGGAGGCGGACTCGCCGAGGATCTGGTGATGGGTGAATAGGCTTACTACATTGATTTAGACTGGACGCACCTTGGGGTTGAAGTTCTTTTCCAGACCTTTGTGAATGGCAGTGAGAAGGATGTAAGTGACGATGGCCATGACTGTCAAGGGATGAGAGAGAGATGATGATGAAGGGAAGGGAAAGTAGCAGACCTGGAATATATAAGTCTGGACTGTTGATGTCGTCCCTGGGAGGTTGCCATTCGCTCTGACCATTGTCTGTGCGTCTGATTCTGCGGACCCAAGGTTTGTGCGTCCAAGGGAACAGGATGAGCTTGAGTTTGAGGATGACGTAGGAGTTGGACACGTTGAAATGGTGCTTGAGGTTTGTCGAAGGAAAGAGAGTGGCAAACTGCAAAGACACAAAAAGAAGTTTAGAAAGACAGGGAAAAAGAGACACAGAGGCTTACATTTCGTTGCATGTATTCCTGGCCTGCTGCAACGGCGCTGTGGCCGAGTCGCATGCCCAGTTGTGCGGTGGTGGCATCGATTTCCCAGGCAGGGAGATTTGTTGTTGTTGAGTGGAAAGGAGGGGTGTAGGGTGGTAGATTAGGAGGAGCAGGAGAGGAGGAGAAGCGCTGGTAGCCGTGAGGAGAGGCGGGTGGTTCTGGGATATAGGAAGGATGTTTTGGAACTGGATGGCGGAGAAGGGGAGAGGACATGGAAGTTGGAATTGGGGTTGTATAATCGAAGTTGTATTTCGATTAAAATTGTATTGAAGTTGTATTGAAGTTGTGTGATTAAAGTAGAATTGGTGCTGAACAAGCACGCGCCAACAATGAATCTTTCTCAGCTCCTCTCCTTTGGCAGGCCCGTCACACCAGACTCAGTCCTCGCCTCAGTCTCATATACTCTCACAGAACTGCCCCGTCGACTCGCCTCCCGTATCCGCAGCCTCGAAGCCCTTCCCTTCATCGTTGGCACAAATCCCTATATCTCAAAATCTCTCAATGCCTACAGGGACAGCCTCACCTGCCTCGCAACCCATCCACCAGTCACTAGTCTCTCTCAAAACACCCACTTCGTCGAAACCCTATCATCCCTCGTCCATAAGCACTCAAATGATATTCCAACGATGGCCAAAGGGTACGCGCCTCCATAGCCGCCATCTCTTCCCACACACTCAGGTCGTTGCAGGTTCCAGGAATGCTCCCGCTACATGTCTCCTCCCCAAATCACGTCCTTCCTCGACGCTGCGATTCGCAGTCGCATATCCATTCGGCTGATTGCTGAGCATCACATTACGCTCTCAACTGCTTTGTCAGAAGCTCTAGATCTCAACCGCTATGTCGGGATCGTCGATCCACATTGTTCTCCCCATCACATGATCAAGATGTGTGCTTCTTTTGTCTCTCAGTTATGTGACGCCACCCTAGGCATCAGTCCTCAGGTAGTATGCGACGGAGATGTCAATGCTACCTTCCCGTGCGTCCTATATCTCCCTCTCCACCTCTCTCATCTTTTTTATCTCTCTAGTTATGTAACAGTTCATCTTGAATACATCCTCACTGAACTTCTTAAAAACGCCTTCCGTGCTACAGTCGAGCACCATCACACAATTCACGGTAGTAATACCACAAAGCAGCTCCCACCCGTCAACATCACTCTATCCCCTCCAGTATCCCTGTCTCCTACTAATGAGCACTGCTTCTGTATCAGAATTCGTGACCAAGGAGGCGGAGTATCACCCGCCAACAGGGCTCGCATATTTTCTTATGCATTCACAACAGCTGGTCGCGGTGCTGAGACTGATGATCAACCAGGGCCCTATGCTGCACAATACATCGGCGGAATCGCTGCCATTGGCGATACAGGTAATGCAGATGCTGGTCTATTTACCGAAATCTCTGGCAAGGGCCTCCAAACTGGGCTTGGAACAATTGCAGGATTAGGATACGGTCTTCCAATGAGTAGATTATATGCCAAGTAAGTCTCACACCCTGCCAGCTTGATTGTAGGTAATCCCGCTAGATACTTTGGGGGCTCTCTCGAGCTATTTCCCCTTCATGGCTGGGGTAGTGACGTCGTCTTGAAGCTACGCTGCTTAGATGAGGCCGGGGACTCTGCCATTTAACTCTCTCAGATTGACACCCATAAACTAGTTGTTATCCATGGTCAAGTATGCGATGCTTGTTGGTAAATTAACAAAGGCAAAGGGATGAAATACAGCAGAAATGGAAAAGCAGTGCGAAAACAGTTCAGAATGCGAAACATCTATTTTGTGCTTCCCTGGCTTCAAATTGAGAAAAAGGGTTAGCGCAAGTATGTAATCGCGTACTCACAACATATCCACTCAATGTTCTACTCGAATGGTATGAAGATGATATGCTCGGGTTCTGCGCGGTTCTGTATGACCGCGAAGTAGATCCTAAAGTCGAAGCATGACTGGTACTAGGTGTACTGGGTACACCGTTTGTCACAATTCGACTTGCCCGTGCCGTCAATGGCGTAGGCGCACTAATGAGAGACTTCTTCGGCGTCTCCATTACTTGCTTAGTTCTACTACCACTCAAGCCGGATGATGAGGGGGCTGTTCGAGTGCTTGTTGTCGCATTCGCGTACCTACGTCTTCCCGCCAATATGAAAGGATGTCGCATGGCCGTCTGTGGTTTCATCCGTCGCTCTGGATCCCAAACGAGACATTTGGCAATGAAGTCAACAAACTCCTCGTCATTGCATCTGAGAGCCTGTGCAAGGGTCCTTGATCCAGGTCTACGTCTCCGACCCTTTGAGTTTGTGACAGGCCTTGGCATACCACTCGTATCTATTAAGAGTCATTGTAAGCCATTCCAAAAAATGCTATATCTAAAAGCTCAAGGCAAGGCATACCGAAAAAAAGCTTCTTCCGAGAACTACGGCTGATGAATTCCTTATCTGGTATGCCAAGAACCTCCATAATGCAAGACAATTGCTCTTGCTCATTTTCACCGGGAAATATCGGATAACCAGTGTACAGTTCAGCCAAGATACACCCCAAGCTCCACATATCAATGGCCATATGATAATTCATTCCAAGGATGACTTCAGGCGAACGATAGAATCGACTCTGTATATAGGTGTAGACTTTATGATAAATCCCCCCTCAGCAAGTCAAATTCAATGCCGGAAAGACTCGGTACTCACTTTTTTCATGCTCAAAGCAACTGCTACCAAAATCGATGACCTTGATGGCACTTTTCATCGGGTGTTTGAGAAGGACATTCTAGAAAAATCCGGCCGTGTTAATGTAAAAGCCAATCGAGAGCTCAGAACACCTACCTCTGGTTTCAAATCACAGTGGACAATTCGGTGATGACGCATGAGAACGAGAGACATAAGCATTTGAGTGGTGAACCTCCTGATGAGAGAAGTGGTAAATCCGACGAATCCGTTTGCTTTAATAAGCTCGTATAGGTTAATGTTCATCAGCTCCATAGCAATGCAAAGATGGTTTCGAAAGTAAAAATGATCATTCATTTTGACGACATGATGTTTCTCGTCAGCATCCTACAGACTTGAATGAGTACATTTAAATTAGAGCAACAACGAAACGACGCACCCATTTACGCAAGTTGGCCAAAATTTTGATCTCAACCAGCGCTTGGTGATGAAAACGTTTTTTGTTCCGAATAATTTTGATTGCCACAGACTCGCCCGTACAGTGGTCTCGACACTGAAGAACCTGGCCAAAAGATCCTTTACCAAGGGTATCGATCACCTCGTATCTGTACGCTAGGTGGTCGTGATTTACAGGAAGGTAATCACCCCGTTCATCGTCGTAGCCGTGGTTATTCGTGGAGTGATCCAATGTTGCCATCTTCTTTTTGCTCTTGCCACCAATGAAATATACTGAAGTATATTCCTGAATCTCCTTTCTCTCGTATTCCGAAAGGTACTGGGTTTGATTCGACCTCAGGATAGCTAAGGCAAGGACATGATCATGTGTAGGACAGATGCAAAAGGCACAACTTACTGTCAGGAGATACAGGAGAAGTAGGAGCGATGGGTTCCGGGAACTTGAGCATCTCGTCCAACTCTTCTTGGGTAGCACCCGCAGCTAATCTCTTGGCTTGTTGTCGCTTGATATAATTCCGCATCTCCTCATCCCCTAGCATCTCTTCTTCATCTACAGTGCTTGGAACAGGTGAAGGTGTAGACAACGACTGTCGACTTGACGAAGGTGACGATCTTGAGGGATTGGGAGCCTGAGAAATGGACGAATTTGAAGACCGCAAACTGGGTTTGGGCCCCAGTAATTTCAAGCCCTTGGACGGTGATAAGGCAGAGAATCGGTGAGAGCTCGATGATGCCTCAGCATTGCTTGCCGGGGTAGAAAATGAGGCAACCGATCCAGTAGACGGTTTACGGATACCGATGAAAGACATAGAATCTCGATTTGACTTACGGGGTAGGATACTTCCACTGCCTGTATTGCCTGTGCTCCCAATTGGTTGTCGAGGAAGCCGAGAAGTCGATGTTGATGGTGAGCAACGCAAAGACTGATGCAGGATTGACTTTGGTGTCGTACTATCATCATCAATGACTCCAAACTCAGATATTGGTAAACCAGAAGGAGAATGATTAGCAGATGTCGAGGCCAGCCCACTGCCTCGGCAAGACGCCAACGTAGAAACAGAATTTTTGAGGAGAGGTGATTGTCTAGCAGAAGCTGAACTAGAAATACGGGGTATCTTGGTCGGTGTCTCCTTGAGAAAACCGGAGACAGTGTTGAGCGAAGAGCTAGAAAGCTCCCGGCTTTCCTTGGTAAAATGAGTACTGACTGAAGGAGAACCTGCGATCGTCGGAAGTTGGGTACGACTACGAAGTGATGCATCGGATATCTTCTGCATAGAACTTGCGGTGTGAGCAGTAACCCGAGAAGATATTGAAGGGGCACGCGAGGCGGCAGGGGTGACCGACGTTGCACTCGAAGTCGAGGATTTGAGTTTTGCAACTCGTTGAGCAGTCGCTGGTTCCAAAGCCGACATTTGGATAGGCGGCATGGCCACAGGGGACTTAGGTTTCCTGGGATCAGTTGATGACAACGTCTGAAAAAAAGTAAGAAATCGAGTGTCAGCCACCCGATAATCCGAGAAAACTTACCTTGCCACGCTTCCGAATCATTAACGATATGCGACTCTCACTTCTCTCCTCCTTCTTCTTCTCCTTCTCAGCTTTGGCTTTGGCTTTCTCGGCTTCTCTTTCTGTCTTGGCATTCTCTTTAGTACTGTCTTTAGCATCTGAATGCAGGCTACGACGAGATGAGGACTTGAGTAAAGAAGGAAGCCCAAGACTGAGGACAGAAGATTTCTTCGAGGTAGAAGTAGGTACTGAAGTAGACAAGGCGACAAAGTCGCGCGGAGGGGAAGCACTATTCTTCAATTGCGGGGTCGCTAGATGACTGGGTGGAGAAGCAGATGACGGAAGAACAGGAGGGACTTGCATAGATTGAGAAGAGGAACGTCTAAAGAAGGGTATGGAAGAAGGCGTGAGACGCTTGGATTGAGTCCGACGAATGGAGGCTGAAGGACTTAGGGGATCAATGGGAGGCGCAGGCAATATCGACGTATTGTGATTGATACTTGCACTTGAACCGGTTCCAGGGCGGCTGGCACCGCGGTCAGGTATCTTTGTACTATTAGCAGTAGCCACAGCACCGGGTACTTGGCCAGCTCCAATAGATGACAATGATGCCAGCGATCCTGCCGAAGTCATGGCATCGGGCTGCTTAGGGGACCACAATGATTTCAAGGAGCCCTTGTCTTTTGAAGTTGACTTCCTAAGCTGCTGACCGAAGCTAACAGCACGAGGACTCAGAGGGAAACTTGGCTTGGAACCCGATGAAGGAGAACTTGAAAGACGTAAGTTGAGAGCATTCGAGAAACTCCACTTTTTCGAAGGTGTCTTGGGAACAACGGGGACTGGATCAATACTGGCATAGCTAGACGTAAATTGATTCCCCTGGCGCAGTGGTGATTGGTGGTGGTGGACAGAAACCTCTAATGATCCAAATTGTTCCAGGTTGTCATCATGACTGGGGCGCTTGGCCTGTTCCTCTCCACCCGAGAAGGAAGGAAAGGAGAGGCTTGATGACGTGGGCGGTGGTGAACGATATGATGAGAGATCCTTGGGTAGTGGCGGAACAGGAGGAACAATCGCGCTGTCAGATGCATCAGCAATGGCGGCAATTGAAGACACTCGATCCTTCAATAAATTTGCTTCACTAGGCGAAATATCACTGCCAGCACTGTTCCTCGGTTTTCCAGCGGAATGACGGCCTGGAGTACTAGACATTGAAGTAAGGCTAGTGCCAGTTGACTCTCGAGAGCTGGTGGTAGGCGTATTGGTGTGTGTGGAAGAAGCGGAACCACGTTTGGGAGTAAAGCTCATTCGTGCACTGACTTTCTTAGGTGTCTTCTCCTGTGGGAGCAAATTCTGGACTTGAATATTGGTATGTCCTTCAAAATTTGTGTCAACCTCAGCAAAACCAGAAACTGAATGATGCCTGATTAGCAACTCTTTGCCTTCCTTCTCGCTGCCCGTGCCTGCACCGCTTCCCCTCTTATGAGACTTGGCGTGTTCAGCTCCAATACCTTCCCATTGGTTGTTGTTCTTGGCTGGAGTGACCGACCGACTCGAGCCAGAGGCACGACCAAAACTCCCGACACTAGCACGGGCCCGGGCAGTTTTCCCAGTAAGGCCATCCAATTTATTGAGTGCCTCCAAAGCCGCTTCGTCATCGAGGGCGGACCAACCTTCCTGCGTACCACGAAGCAAAGAGTGGGCCACGTTCGGAGAGGTGACCTGCGACAAGCCCTCTTTGTGGCCAGAAGGAGGGGTGTGAGGCCTGAGATTGACAGATTGCTTGAGGAGGTGCTGAATGGAGGACGAAGCAGGGGAGGGAGGGAGATGGGAGAAGTCCGCGGCCTGAACTCGACGAGCGTCGATGAGAGGTGAAGTCACGGTACTTGTTGAAAGTTGCCTCGAATGGTGTTCCGGCGTTTTAGACACCAGTCTGGAGTTACCGCTTATTGAGAGACGCAGACTCTCGCGACGACGATCCTTGGTTTTCCCATCCTTGGGAGACAAAGATGACGAAGCATTAATATTGATGCTACGGTGCCTTCTTGCGGATGAGATCTTGTCTTCCTTGGTCTTGTCGGTTATGACCGGGATAATTTCAGCGCGCTGAGAAACAAGCAAACTGTGATTTTCCACCTCGAACTCTTCTGAAGTCCGCTTTTTTGCTCGGCGAGCGGGAGCGGAGGAGCTTGAAGGTGACGACGGAAGGGGAACTCTTGGGATATCGTCTTCGATGACACGTGTGAAAAGAGAGGATCGATGGAATTTGCCGGACCTGGCAGACTCTGGCGCACCGGAGTTGTTGAGGGTGCGAGGGTAGAGGATCTCCTCGCCCCCACTCTCTTCGGCGATTGAGGGACGACTCCGGAGGACCTTCAAGGGAGGAGGTTGGAGAGGAGCCTTTGAGGAATGGATGAGCGAAGATTAATGCAGTTAACGGGGAACATACCTCCTCTTTATCCGAAATTTCTCCATCAACGGCTTCTATTGTCCAGGGACTGTCGGGCTCATCGTCATGGGCATTGTCTGGGAGGTCTGGAAGAAGACTTTCGACAGCGATGTCAAAATGGGACTGTAGGTCGCTTTCATCTGTGTCGCTGGTGCGCTCATTCCTCGTCCAACGGGGCGTGGCTAGTTCACCGACACCAACGAGGCCCCGGCGATCTATATTTGCGGGGTTCCTGGCGGGAGTGATGGGCTCATTAATTAAAGGCTGATCGGGAGTGGTTGCGGACTGTGAAAAGGGGGAGAGAATTGGGACAGGGGAGTCAGTAGGAGACTGGAGACCAAAATAATAGGGATCGAGAGAAGAGGACGCGGAGGCAGAACGCGAGACTGGGAGGAGCTGGTCGGACTGTGGGACAGTCTCTTCGGCAGCCGGGGCACCAGAGCAGACCTGAATGGGATTCAAAGACGTGTCAGCAGCCCGTACAGCCTATGCAGACAGAAAAGAGAAAACCTGAGCACTGTCCGGTAGGGGAGACGAAGGATGCGCCTGCTCGAGGACAACGGGGTCGACAGCGACGGCAATGGGGCTGAGTCGTGGGCCTTGACCTGGCACAGACATGGACTTGTGTCCAGGGCCAGGGAAGAAAAAAAAAAGGAATAGAAGAAAGGGTGAGAGAAGACAAGACAGGACAGTCTGGCGTCGACCTCATGTTAGTGTTGTGGTGTGTTTGCGCGTACGACTGAATAGAATAAAACATAAATATCATACCTCATCCTCAAGGCCAGGGTTCCTTCTGTCCTCCATGTCTGTCCCTGTGCCAGACCCAGCTCTTTCCTATCCCATGTCCCAATACATGTACGCTTTCTCTCCACAATCTCCAACTCTTCCTGTCAGGCCAAAGCGCCGTCAGGTCAAGAATGCCTGCACAAACTGCCAAAAGGCCTGTAAAAAGTGCGACGACGCCCGTCCATGCCTGCGTTGTGTCAAGTACGGTATCAGCGAAGAATGCGTCGATTCGCAGCGCAAGCAGCGGAAAAAGGGGATCAAGCGAGGTCCCTACAAGAAGCGCGATGGAAGAGGTGCTTCCTTGCCTCTTTATTTCATTTTCTACTCATACTTCCAAAGGTCGCACAGGTCGTACTCTCGACCCTCCTGGCCAGCAGCATGTCAACCCGGCCGCACTGACTGCTGCACACCATTCATTTGTACCCCCAGACTGCTATGGCCAGTATACCCACTATACCCCAAAATCCGATGATACTCCCACATACCCGTATCCGTGCTATTTCACACAGATGCCTCATCACGATATCACCCCTATGGGCCAAGGAGACCAGGCTGCCGATTATCATTCTCAATCGATCTGTTACTACCCCGTCTTTCCTTTTCCAGTTCAGCCCAGTTATCCTACTCTCAACTTTTCATCACCGTATGTCATCCCTGAACCGATCTACCGTCCCCTTTAATCGCTACTTTGACAGTTCTTCGACAAGGTAAAGGAAACATGAGCTGCCCTCCCGTCCACAGTTCTTGATGTATCTTCGGGGGACTCAATGGCGGCCTCTTGTGCTGTACATATTCGCGCCTGTCTCGCTCTCGCATTATGCAAACAATCTTCGTCTGTTTCATGTTATAACAAAGCCGGTTTATGTGTCTACTCTTTGCATCTGCCCTAGCTCAACCGCAACTAGTCCCATTATTGGGTGCGAGATGACTGCCTTTCTGCATAAGTTGCACAATTACAAGCGTAAGCCATTGTCGCACAGTTCCCAGGATAGGCGTTTTGGTCGGACGTCATCAATCACTGCACAGATGACAGCTGTATCATGTCTACGTTCTGGAAATGATTATTGTCTCATCAATAGCGAGTACACGTTGGTCTCCTCAGTCGGCAAATCTCTGTTCAAGATGGCCTCCTGATCTAACTATCGAGCACTTCCAGATTCTGTCACTGTCATAGAAGCCAGTACTTCGTAACACCTTCGATCATTCAAAGTTTCTGATGCACGCGCTGCCTTAAAACTCCTTTTTGACACCGATCCTCTTGCTTTATCCGCAATCCAGGACCCACCGAGTACCGAGGCAAACACGAGGATGATGTACGTCTGTCTCCCGGTTAAGTCACGAAGATCACTATACAAAGTCACTATCATTCATACATCTACCTGACATGGCACTAATCCTACAAGAACATCAGAAATAATCATGGATGATGTTTTGTGACTACAGGTAACTGTTCTCGTGTCTAGGGAAGCGAACATGTGGCAAAACTGGCTGGGCTGACTTGACACCTACAAGAATCAACTTATTTGCTTCTGGGTTTTGCTTGGTGTAGTTGAAAATCCTAAATTAGCTGATTCATCCTCCCGAGTTTACTTCAACACGCTCCTGTTCTCTAGCCAGGGTAAAACCTAGTCAAGTTTAAAAGGTTAAGCCGGTTCACTCTAATAAACCCTATATTTCCTCGAATTGGCTACAAATAGAGCACATGTCCATTTCTGAGTTTTCAACTACGTCAGAATTTGAAGTACCGGTAGAGCATCAGACAAGATTGGATATTATCATGTTGGAACCAGTGATATTGATGTTGCACCTACACGGTTGCCAGAAGAGACTACAATGTCGAGAGTCTTTTCCTACCAGTGCCACTATACATCCGACTAGTAACTAAACTTATTCAGGTTGACAATCTCCCTGCCTCGGACGTAAACAGTAGGAAGGAGATAACTCCCCATACGATCTATCTGCTGCATCTTGAAGTGTCGCTGATCTATCAATTTAACTGACAGCATTCAGCGAAGCAGGATATGACATCTCCCCAAAATCCTTTTTGGAGCCGTCCTTCGAACCTTGCTAAAAATGATCTACTGAATCTCATTATAATATCATCTTCGGAAATTAAAGGATGGCTCCGCTTCATGTCATACGGACTAGCAAGTATTCTGTAATTTTCAGCTTGGACTTGCTATTTCAGGATGCACCCACTGCTTTACGTCCTCTAGAGTACATGATCAAGTTGTCGTTACTATTTCAACCACCTGAGTTCCGCTCAATGTCTTCCGAAAAAGGAAAACACTCTTTTCTCAGCCCGCGCAACAATTAGGTTCAGGGCTTGAGCCTCTATTCCCTCCAGATCCTGGGACTCAGTATTCACTGGCGAAATGTTCTGATCTACCAGGTAGTGCACAGTGTGTATTGGCTCACTTTGTTGCTTAATAGAATAAACAGTTAAATGTAGTGATCAGAAGATCTCTTTTTTTGCATCTACAATCTGTTACACAGTGCTCGATCGCAGTCCGCGGCGTGTGATAAATTGTTGATTTTTTTTAAAAGACCGCGGTCCCTGGTAGGTACATAGTACACTACTTGAATATCAGAAAGAGAAAAGAAAAAAGAAAAGGGAGAGATGGCTACACCACCTGCTTGGGGAAGCAGAAAGAAGTAGGATTGTTTTGGAGGAATTCAACTATGCTGTCTAGTCGGAATGCTTCATGTGCCAGAAGATCTCTTGACCGGCAAATTTAGTTACTGCCAGTGAGGGACTGACCCACGCAATAGCATTGATCCCTGATGCCCCTATTAACGACATCACGTGCTCTCCATTTCTCCATGTCCGCTCAACCCAGAAGAAGTAGCACAAGAAGACAGGTTCTCCCAGGTTCACATGAGACTGATCATTCAAATGGCGGTGATATGGAAATAGAAGCCCAGCAATCGTTTAACATAGAGGAAAAGGAGCGAGAAATTTGGGACGAAGTCCGAGACGAGCATTATGATAGTGTGTCATTCTAGTCATCACCTAGTGGCTTTCTTTTGCTGACTTTGTCTAGTTATTGAACAACTTCCGCTGACTATTCACAGACTATTCACCCTCATCCGTCAACTAGACTGTCAAGCCCGCGGTACATTTAACCGCTTCTGTCTTAGAGAGCTGAACAAACAGGGCCTGCATGTTGTCCCAGATTATACCGACAGTCTACTTCCAAAAATCCACCAATATATCCAGCTACGTCAAGAAACCAACCAGAATGAGGCCAAACCTGTCCAGTCCATGGAGGTTGACCAGAACTCCTCACCACTCATAGGTTCTCCTGATGGTTAGTCAGTATGCGCTGAACGTTCTCATCATCGTTCATAAGAAGTAGGATATACTCTAATGATGAAATCCACCCCGCATGCATCTAATTTCTCTGATCCAGCTCAAGCTACAGCTGAGCCAACCCGACCCTCAACACGCGAAATGTTATCTCACATCGGGTGCGAGACCGACGAATATTTGCGCACTTCTCGGGAAAAAGTCAATATCGCGCAGACAGCACATGACCTGGTGTGTGGGATGGTTTTTTGTGTACCGTATAGGTCTCATCCTCTGTAGATTGATCGTCAGATACGTTTGCTGGATCAGTCCATCAAAGAGCAAGAAGCATCTTTGGGCCCAGAACCGAATGCCCCCGTTATGCTCAGTATGTCTGATCTAACCGTTCCAAAGTGGAGTCGCCCGACACGCGTCAGCATGAGTCCAATGCCAGATGAGGAGGGACAACCACATACACCACATACACCACATACACCACCCGGGGCTTCAATACCACCAGATCGCCCTAGCAAGCGACGGCCTCTCAAAAGAACAAAGAACAAAGAGAAAGAGAAAGAAGAGCCAAGTCTGTCTCCTGCTCTGAAAATCACTCTACTACCTCCACATCCAGGCGTCGCTCTTGATCCAACCGAGCCCACCTGGTGCTATTGCAATCGTATCTCTTTTGGCGAAGTATATCTATATCGTCTGAATTACAGATTATGAATGTACTCAATCTATCGCAGATGATAGGCTGCGATGACCCAGAATGTAAATATGAATGGGTGAGCCTCGTAAACTTCATCAACAAAATTACTTGCGTCTAACTCTCCAGGCCAGTTCCATTTGGAGTGCGTAGGTCTTAAAGAGGTACCAGATGATGAAGAATGGTACTGTCGGGAATGTACCCAGCGACGAGAAGCAAAGGGCAGGCGTCGATAGAGTTGCATCTCAGCCGGACGCTATCTGCATATTGAGCTTATTAGCTAGCGTTTCCATGTAGACATCTAGCAACAATTTGAGTGCCTGGCTGAGACTGTAATCACTTCACATACCTGCTTCATAACGGATTATCCAATACTCTGACAGTAACTCATTTAGCTCGGCCTCACTTTGTTTAAGATGGTCCGCCATCTGGACAGGAGATTAGTCAATGTAACAAATGAACAGTTGCACCTTGGTTTGTTCGTAATGAACATACCTTAGTTTGTATGTTAGTTGCTTCCAATCGAAGTTCCTCCAGTTGCTTGTCATTGTCACGCCGTTCTATCGCCATCTTTTCATACTCTGCTTTCAATTTTAGTATCGTTTTCTCGTTTGCCTGCTTCCGATCTTCTGCATGTTTCTGTGCTCGTTCCAGCTTCTCATGGGCGTTGGTTACTTGTTTATGTACTCTCTGAACAAATGAGCGTCTCGACCAGACCATCAGGGTGTTCATGCTAATACTGACCTCATGTTTTGACATCAGCTCGCTTCGTTCAATGGATCTGTCCTCCAGTTGGACTTTGGTATCATTTAGAGACTGTAAAGTATCCTGCAATGAGTGAACCTCCCTCATAACCGTGTGAAGCTGCTCGATGCAGCTCCGCATATCCTGACGTCTTATTTAGTGGTCGTCCAAGAAAAACCAAGAAGCAGACCTTTTCAATGATTACCAAGGCATTAACCTTGGCTTGTAATTCCCGAGCTTTGGTTTCGTTCGCAGTGATGTTTCTTTTCTCCTCAGCAGCATCCAGTGTCATCTGAGAAATTCGTTTCTTGATTCGATCGGGGGACTGGACGATACGACCTTGCGTGCGCTGCACGGCGTCATTGGTATTTGCAATCTCTTCTGAGATGGATTCCTTGATTAATAAATTTGAGTGTCTATGAATGAATACTGGCTCGAAGTATACATACCCTTGCCCGGACTAAGGTATCCTTCTCACCCTTGAATTTATCCAGCTCGCTGGTGAGCTGGCCCTGTGAGTTCTTGATTTCGAACATATTTGCCCGAAGAATGTCGTTTTCACGTTTCAGGGCCTCACACTGGGGTTCATCTTCTGCCAACTTGGTCCTGTGTGTGATCGATCATTAGGTACAACCAGGGTAAAGTAGGCTAGCTGACTTGATTGCCCCAATTTCTTGTAGAATTTTCTCAAGTTCCTCCAGAACCTCTTCTCGCTCGACAATAACTTTTTCTGAATGTTCTCGCCGTTCCTTTACACGCTGATCGCAGAATTGCTCTGTGAATTTCACATAGTTGATAAAAGCTGAGAGTAGAACCAAGGTTCGCGCCTTCTCAGGCGCAAAGAGATCTTTAGAAGTGAAGTCCTCAACTTGCGCAGCTTTTGCAAAGCGTGTCCTATACAGTATATGAGATATGTTATCCAAAGAAGAGAGACAAGATAGCTTACAGATGGTAGAGAATAAGGTTGTGGGAGAAAGCAGTTGAATACAAGTCTTGCTAATTGCAATCGTCGGATCAGTTCCCCCAGCACGAGACCATATATCACCTCACTATCAATTTCAAGAGAGGAGATGGAAGAGGCTACTGGCTCTCGAAGAGACTCGAAAGTGACACCGGTAACCTGTTGGAGACAGGCACAATAAACACCCTCGACAAATTCAGCAGTCGGATGTGCCAGCTGCTCTGCTCGCACAGGCAAGCCCCAACCACTTAATGCAGTTATTATGTCTTGGATATTCATGTTTGGAAAGATACCTTTAGGCATATTGAAGAACTGGCAAAGTTGATCAACAAGAGCTCAACAAGCACTTAGAGATAACATAGGCGCAGTCACGTGAAATAATGCGCGCTTACGAGGAGCGCGTTCTTAACTTAGGTTGATGGATAGCTTCCATGTCGGTACCAAAAAATACAAGAAACAATCTTGCCGAACTTCTCAAGCTCAAAGAAAAAAATGTTCTTAGCTCTCCACAGACATACATCCCACCATCAAGAACCAAGTCTGGAGTAGGTTGTTGTTTTACATTGCAGCGAATGCTACACACACAAGTTACTTCTGCAGCCCAAGTTTAAGCCTGCTATACCATCATCTGCTTCGAGTGCGCGTGAGTAATTGCATTGCCTCAACTAAGCTCCGGTGACATACTGCCTTTAGCAGTAGCATCAACTGGTCTTCCTTCCTTCTCTACTCCAGGATTCAAACAGGCAAAACCACTGCCGATCCAGACTTCTGACCCGATCATCATATCGGACGACTCGAACCACGGGTCACAGAATATCCTTAAACGGACCTCCTCCGATCCAGATACCTCACCCGATCCACCTCCTCAAGTCTTCAAGCGCTCAAAGGTGTTGACCACCTCCGACAAAGAGAATCTCCCACCCAGAGCACCTCGTTCAAGCTCAAGTCCAAATTCAAAGACAGGGGATGATTCAAAGTCTTCACCTCAGCTAACCTCCGAGATCACTTTTTTAGCTGATCCTGGCCATCGGGCCAGACAAAGCCGTCCATGGCCGCCTTGGATGGATGATCACTTAGATTTGATGGAGGTCTGTTCAATGGTCAGACTTGAACAAATTTTTAACTCATTTATGTGAAGGTCCCGCCTGAAGGTCTCGAGAATTTCAAGAACAAGCATCACGAGCTCCTCAATCATGTCATGCGCCTTCTTCTCCATGGGGAAGGTTCATCTACCTCAGTGGACAAGAAACAACTCAGGAACATCTGGTATGAGAAGTTTGGCTAGAGATTGCTGGTTGAGTCTCTGACCCAGATGTAGTGAAGAGCTAGAACAGAGAATTCGGGCAATTGAATGGGTAGGCAATCCAGAGAAAAGGAAGCAGCAAGATACAACATTGGCTGCCACTTTTCCCACTGACCATGATACAATCCCTGCGATTCTGGCTCCAAATTTCGCAGTCTGTCCTGTCCGGCATTCACCACTCACCTTATCTCCATCTGCGCCTTCCACTGAACCCTCAGCCCCTTGTTTGAAGACAGGTGGTCAACCCATGATAACCGATTTGAATGAAGAATACAACGCCAACGCCCCAAACCACACTGGGCCTGACAGTGATGAAGAGTTATGGGACAACTTTGGGGATATGCCTGACGCGATGTTTGACTCAGTTGCAAAGGTACCTTCTCGAATAACGGCCGCGGCTCTTGTCCAGGGCCCTTATATGACAGAGGTTCGGCGCCAGCTGAAGAACGTATTCGGTCTCAAGGAGTTCAGAGACAATCAACTGGAGGTAATCTCTGCGACGCTGGAAGGTAGGGATGTTTTCGTCCTGATGCCTACTGGTGGAGGCAAAAGTCTTTGTTACCAACTTCCAGCTGTTTGCAGCTCTGGAAAAACTTGTGGTGTCACTGTTGTTGTTTCTCCCCTCACGGCCCTAATGGAAGACCAAGTATCCGGGCTTACCTCGAAAGGTGTCGATGCCTTTTTCTGGAGCGCGGACTCACTACAGCACGAAGTAAGCTCGAAATTATTCAGCAGCGACAAGAAACCATCGTTGTTGTATGTTACCCCAGAAAAACTCAGGGCCAGCTCTGCCTGTCGCAATCTGCTCAACGGGTTGTATCGTCGACAACAGCTCGCTCGCTTTGCAATTGATGAAGCACATTGCATCTCGACCTGGGGGCAAGATTTTCGAAGTGCAGTAAGTAGACAGTCATCCTGTTTGCCCCCTTTTTGACATAGAGAAATTAGTATCAGGGATTGGGTCAACTTCGACAAGAGTACCCCGACGTTCCCATAATCGCGTTAACTGCAACTGCTAATCAACGAACCCGAGAGGATATCGTCAATCAACTGCAGCTTCGAGATCCTGCTTCCTTCACCCAGTCCTTCAATCGACCAAACCTGAAATACTACATCAAGACCAAGACGAAAGTGCTCGATGATATCGTGGACTTCATCCGGAGACAGCACCCAGACAGGTCCGGTATAATATACTGTCTATCACGGAAGTCCTGTGAGCAACTCGCTGGGCAGCTCGAGAAAAGAGGTCTGCGAGCCGAGTTCTTCCACGCTGGGCTCAATAAGGAGGTCAAAAATCGCCTTTTGGAGAATTGGAAGGCGGACAAATTTCACATTATCGTTGCAACGGTGGGTGTGTGAGTTCCTTGCATACGTTGGTTGTTGATATCTGCCTAGATCGCATTTGGAATGGGAATTGATAAACCAGACGGTATTCAGTCAGCTGCACTGTTGGATTCTGATTCTCATGTATTCGCAGTGCGCTTTGTTATCCATTATGATCTGCCAAAGTCCCTGTCGGGGTAAGTACGAGTGTCATGTTAGCAACTCGACCTGATGGAGCAATTAGCTATTATCAAGAGACGGGAAGGGCAGGACGCGACGGCAAATCAGCCGACTGTATCCTGTGTGAGTGACTTGCCGAGATGGTAGATCTTAGGCTCAGGCTGCCAATCAGATTACAGCTTCAAGGACTTTAAGACAATATGCTGGATGATCGAGAACAATAATGATAATGAAGAACCCCTCACTCCTGAAGGCATCGAGAGGCAGAAAGATGCTGCTCGTGAGGTAGTGAAGTACTGCTGCAACATCTCGGAATGCCGAAGAGTTCAGGTGCTTCGACACTTTGGACAAGATTTTGACCAGCGCAATTGCCAGCGTGGTTGTGATAATTGTTTAGATGACCGACAATTGGTAACAGAAGATGTCACGATCATCGCGAAAAATGCCATCGACACTGTGCAGAGTGTCCTAGATGCGGATGCCAATATCACTGTACCTCAGCTTACCCAGTACCTCCGAGGAAACAATGCTGCGAAACTCCGTGAGCGCGGAGGTTTGGAGGAGATGGTTGGCTTCGGGACGTGTAAAGGCTTTTCAAAGGAGTTGGTAGAATTATCCTTGGACCAACTACTAGCTCGCGATATCCTCAACTGTCGCAGAGAGAGGCAGCAGTCTGGCTATTTCACCGAATACGTCGAAGTGAGTATCCTCCAGTTTGAAGTCTGATTTTGAACTAAAGAGTTTCTATAGCATGGTTCTCTTTTACCATCTTTCAAGAAAAGTAAGGAGCGCTTTGAGGTCGAGTGGCGACCCCCGCCAGCAAAAGCTACGAAACCATCAAAGCAGAATCAGGAGCGTCAGAATAAAGGCAAAAGACGAGCAGCAGGATTGGCCACTAATGATCCTATCGAATCTTTCCCCGACGAGGCGATGGGATTATCATCAGGACAAGCTTCGTTTAGGTCGAGTGAGGGTGCATCTTTCCCTCCTTCTATGCTACACCTTTATGAAAAACTAGATAACCTTCGAAATCAGGTATGCACTATACTTATGGCTCACGAGATCCTTGATTAACATGTTATCAAAGATTATGACGGAAACTGGTCTTCGGGTGAAGTCAAAGGTAATCAGTGAAGCTCTTATTCAAGACTTGTGTTTTAACTGCCCCCGAGGTAAGCTGAACATCCCAAAATAGTCGTCTTAATTCATCATACGTCGGCTTAGATTATGCTGAGTTCAACGTAATCATAGCTGGTGCTTCGGATGAGGTCACCAAATCATTTGAGTCAAATCGTGATCGCTTCGCCCAGACTTGCATACAACATCGGTGTGTTCATTGCATGCCAACATTCCGAAATGCCACTCATGCAACCTCCAGGATATCCAGTGCAACGCGTCCGGTGGACTTACACGCCCGTTTTGCATACCCACAGACCTGATTGATTACTCGACCATTATTTCCGGAACATTTCATCTATCATATCTTGGTTGACTAGCTGCTGATCTCTCTCACAACTGTACTCAACAGAACATCAAATATATCTATCTTAGCTTCTAGGCATATAGGAACCAAGTTTCATCACTAGTATGCTTGAAACCTAAAAGGTTCCCATTGATGTTCGTGATTCACTCTGCTTGACATTAATCAGTCATGAGGCTTGCATATCAGAGAAAGCAAACTCGATGGTGCTCTAACCTTCTAGTCTTTCTTTCACCTTGTTGAATTGTCGTTGAATTGTCACCTTGACAATGGGAGTTGTGCTAGGAATCATCCGATGCCATTGTCAAGTATGCTCCTGTCGTGGATGGACCCAGTAGTGATTATCCGCGTCACTGTTTCTGTGCCTTCGTGGTTAGCTCCAGATTAATAGTCATTTTGGGTTGATAGGTCGTCGCTCAATTGTTCATGTTTGATCTGCCAATCGACTAGTCATTGGAAAGACCATATAGAGGATGGACTATATCAGTCAGTTGTCGAATAGGGATATACCACTAGTCATGGTACAAATAGTGCAGTACCGGAAACGACATTCCTGCCAATACATATTAAAACAACATTCGAGTGGTATGACAATAGCCTGTCTAGCCTGACCGGAATTATTGTTAGATGAAGGACAGCTTAATAACCTCCTCCGTCCACGTTCCGATGCGATGCCATTTGCCTGCGTTGAGTCTCTTCAAGCTTCGGGCAATTTGATATACTATGACCAAGACCTAACCAGCCGGTCAACACACACCGTTGAAATTTGAAAGTGGACTTATAATACCTCCACATACGGGACAGCCCTTCAGGAAACCACCTTGAGCAACACGAGGATCATCGATAGATACTAAGAATGGGGGCACCCTGAAAGATCAATTGTGAGAGGAGTAACAGACAATCAATATAAACACTTGCTTTTGACCAGCTTCAATCAACAAATACTTGAGATCTAGCAACGTTTGTTCTGGTGTGGTCATGTTGACAAACGTAGTCGCAATTCCAGTTTTCCCACTACGCCCTGTGCGCCCTATTTGATGCACATAATCTTCAATCTCCTTAGGCATCGTGAAAATAATGACATGTTGGATTTCATTGAAGTCCAATCCTTTGGAGGCAACGCCTGATGCTACCATGACATCCTTTGATCCTGACTTGAAGGCCTTAATCGCATACTGGCGCTCTTCCTGTGCTGATAGGCCATCAACGGCATAGTTCAAGCCTTTCCGGAACGTGACATACATTTCGATCCGTGAATAGCTACGGCTTCGACTCCTTTGAGTAACAGGTACTCCTGTATATCTAAGCGGACATCAGAGCACAAGCAGGGCAGGATTTGTTTAAGACAACCAACCATCAACCTCGTTCTTATTCTCACTAAAAATAATGACTGGAGGTGGTGTCTTCTGCAGACATTCAAGAAGATATACCATCTTTGCCTCTTGCTTTACGTATTCGACCACTTGAAGCACATCCAGATTGGCAGCACCTGCACGGCCAACGTTGACTAACACAGGTTTTATCAGAGATTCCCTTGCAAAGTCCTGGATTTTACGTGGCATCGTCGCCGAGAATAAAAGAGTCTGGCGTTGGCGCTGTGATGGTACATGAGCATAACGAAAGCTCAAAGCCACTAAAAACGGGTCTCACCTTGAAAAAGCTGATGATGTTGCGGACGTCATCTTCGAATCCAAGATCAATCATCCTGTCAGCTTCATCCATACAAAGGTATTTGCAGTTGTTGAATGTAAATCGTTTCTTTTCGAGCATGTCGATCAAACGACCGGGAGTTGCAATAACTATATGAATTCCTTTGCTCAGAACGTGGCTTTGCTCGCTCATAGAGATGCCCCCTATACAGAGAAGGGAGTTGAGCTGCAGGAATTTGCCTTCCCGAGCCAAGGCTGAACACCAGGTATTCACGTTCTCGTAGGTCTGGTTGGCAAGTTCACGAGATGGACACAGAATGACGCCAACAGGCCCCTCGCCACGGACGAATGGAAGTTTCTTCTCCTCCTCGAGTGCCATCATGATCAATGGGAGACAAAAAGCCAGCGTTTTTCCCGAGCCAGTAAACGCGATGCCAATAATGTCGCGACCTGAGAATCTAGATGGTGGTCAGAATATAATGAAATTTGAAAGCATGAGCGCGCACGCAGCCGGTATTCCCTGAAGTTGAATCGGAGTAGGAGTGATAATGCGTTTTGACCTCAGATGCTCCAATATAGGCTCTGGTATTTTCATATCCTATTCGATGAGTTGGGAGAAGCAAAGAAAGGTGCTGATAAATACATACCTCAAAGTGTTCAATTGGAGAGGGAATGTCCTCCCATCTGCCAAAATGTGATACTTGTCGCGAAGCCTCTGGTGTTCCAGTTCAGTTCTATCTCTGATATACCGTGGAGGCCTCCAACTGAATAACATTCAACGTCCCGAATTCTCCGGAGTCTTAGACAATACACAATACCTAGTGGTCAAAGGCTCCGTATATTGGATGCCTTTTGCAAGCTCCATGTCGGACACTAGCTTACGCCGACTACGAATTGCCTCGAATATCTCCTTATCAGCTTCTTCTGCTTTTTCACCCTCAGTCTTCTTTGCGTCTACAGCGGTGAGTTGGATAATCTCCACAATGAATCCCGGCGAGACAGACCTTCAGTTGCCTTGCGCCGCTGCACTTCCTGGGCTTCAATCAATAGTGTCCTCTCCTTTCTTGTCTTCTCACGCAGATGCTCCTCCTCTTTCAGGGTATCTTCCCGTTCGTCGCGCTCCTCTTGGAGGCGTTTTGTTTTTTGACGCTGGGCATTTACACCAAGTGAAGAGTATTTGGCAAGCTTCTCCCTGCGCCTCTGGGAGATGGGTATGTATGGCTCGTAGTCGTCGTTTCCATCTAGCTTGTAAGCTGGAGAGGGCGAACGTTCATTGCGGCGACGCTTGTCCATTGTGGTTCACTCAAGAAGCAGTTGCGTTTGAGCGGGCGGATCGGGCCGCTTTCCGAATGTACAAAAATTTGAAAAGCATCAGAGGTGATCTGCGATGGAATTCGACCCAACAACACATCCTCACCGTCGTTGTAAGTGTCGCCCAGATATTCGCGGTTTTTTTATCTGATCTATCATAGATAATCCCCTTCTAGATGAACACGTCCTTGTTTCCCCTCACCGCACCAAGCGACCTTGGCTTGGCCAAACTGAAGCGCCCCAATCCTTGATGCCCCCTGAATATGATCCTACTTGCTATTTGTGCCCAGGAAACCAGAGGTCTGGAGGCCAAAATAATCCTCCTTATACTCACACCTACTCATTTGTCAATGACTTTGCTGCGGTGCTGCCTGGACCTGTTCCTGATGCTCCCGCTCCCCCCCACCCAATGCTTACGAGCCAGCCCATCCATGGAGGCTGTGATGTCATTATCTTCCACCCGCGACACGACTTGACCTTGGCTCAGATGAATCCTCCAGAGATTGAGCGTATCATTGCTGAGTGGATCCGTATATACCGTGAAAGAGGCTCGCAGGCTGGCATTAAATATGTCCAGATTTTTGAGGTCCCTCAGATTGTCAGTTGTACTCGAAATCCTGCTGATCTTGTGCCAATAGAACAAGGGTTCTATCATGGGTTGTTCTAATAGTCATCCACATGGTCAAGTATGGTCACTCTCTCAAGTACCTACCCTCCCTGCAAAGGAATTGGCATCCTTGGAACGATACGCCCTCTCTGGAGTACAGATAAGCGCTGGTGCTCCATGTGGTCCTCATGGTTGGTCAGGTACCACCGCACTCGAAGGCATGAAACTTATATGTTCCAACCAGGCCGTCCCTGCCTCCTCTGTGAGTATGCTCATGCCGAGGTCAATTTCAGTCAAGACAATAGTCGTGTTATCTTGAAAAATGAATACTGGGTAGCGCTCGTGCCATGGTGGGCCGTTTGGCCTTTTGAGATACTTCGTGAGTCATTCTCCTTACTGAAAGGCTCAAAACTGAGGCTTTCAGTTTTGCCATACACTAGACACGTAACCTCTATCATTTTGCTCACAGATGCTGAGAGGACTGCTTTCGCCAGTATCATCTCTCAGATAGCCACGCGTTATGACAACCTGTTTCAATGTCCTTTTGCCTACTCAATGGGCATTCACCAGCGACCGGTACCCGGATCTGATAGTGCATGCGACGATGACAGCGTTGCACATCTCCACATCCATTTTGATCCTCCCCTCCTTCGAAGTGCGACCGTGAAAAAATTCCTTGTTGGGTGCGTCGTCATCAAAGGACATACTTCTTCTGCTCACAAGAGTTTGAATAGCTTTGAGCTCATGGCAGAAGCTCAGCGAGATCTTACGCCCGAAGAGGCAGCAGAAAGACTACGAAATTGTCCCACCACTCATTATCTCCAGTCAAATGCATGCAAAGGCTGACTTAAATTATTTACCATGAATCTGTAGCCACATAGACCATAGCCTCTTTTCCTCATCTGTACCTTCAAATTTCCAATTGATTTTTCGGATTTCCTCAAACCCTTCATCCATCGTGGGTTCTTCGTATTGCTCTCGAAAACTGGTGAATGCTCCAAAAGGAAGCAGATCTCTGCGTGTCTTTCAGGTCTTGTTAACACAATCATATCTACGTGGAAAAATCTGCTTACCTCTGAGGCAGTGATTGATGTAGGCTGGTAAAATGCTCTGTACAAGTTGTTATGCCATGCTAAATCTATACTTCCAACAAAGTCAAAGCATCTGCAAAGAAAATAAGAAACGATACGATAAAGGCCTCATCATTCTTTCACCTTATGGGCACTTTTTCTCCCCTAGCCAAGTCAATGTACAACCTTCGCGTTTTGATATCCCGGTTGGTATTATCTATCTCTTGTAAATTCGAGTCCACTGACATGGAGCTCAAGATGATCGTACCGACAACACAACTTTCACCTCTCTTCAAAGCCTCCTGAACTGCCTTGACACATTTTCCACGGGTCTTCAAGATATCTTGGTTAACATGGGTATAGTTTGCGGGATGAAAATGACAGTGATAAAAACTTGACTTTCCAAGGGCTGGATATCCACAAAACAGTACAATTTCCTGTCCTCCGGAAGGAGGGATGATGGGAGATGAAGTGGGTGCCATCACAGGAACTAGAGGCCCAATTAATATAATTTTTGTGGACAAAGAACCTCCGCATTACGGTCTGAAAGTGATGAAACATGGAATCCTGGCAAAGTGTAGTTCATGTCGGGAGAAAGGTTGAAGAAATACTCCTTTTCAAATTTTTAAATGAGGATTAAGAGCAAAAGTTACAGGCTCGCCGACCTCTGGTGTTTTGAAGGAAATTCCAATGTTCAAAGCTAGCTTGCGATCGGTACTCGAGAAATCCGGCTTCTTATTCTTGTACTGACGGCCGGCAGCATCTCCTACGAAGAACGAAGCATCCAAGTCTGAATATCTGGCATCAGCAGAGCCTTGGATAATCTTAGATTGCTTCCTCACCTATTTTGATACCCTGCGCGTTGAAAATTTTTTCCAGTTCCCACCACATTCCTAACATCGGTTTTCGATACACATCCCTTGCGGTAGCTGCAAATAACCAGAAAGGTACATCCTTGAGCTACATCGAAGTTCAGCCCCCAAACATGCCGACAGGACATAAAAAGGCAGACTTTTGACCCCATCGAGGAGACCTTCTCCTTCCAGTGTTTCAGCGCTTCTGACTTGATAGCTTGATTAGAGAAGATAACAATGGTATGCCTGTGGAGTTCTTGTGAGATGGACTCATATCGGCCATCTAACGAGTACCAACCCCTCCTCGGCCACGCTCTGCAATTTAGCTGGGACGGCTGCGTCCCACCACTCCCACCCATTGCTTGAAAAAGTTTGCTTCGTAAACTTGATGATCGTACCATCTAAATCGAAAGCAGCGACTTTGGAGCAACACTTAGGCGTTAGGTTTTTGCCATGAAAACATGTTTTGTTCTTGCCCAAAGGCGCAAGCCACCGGAAAGATTCAATGACTTCAACTGTTCCTTTGGTTTTAAAGAAGGGATGTACTAAAGGAGGTAACTAAGCATGGATCTGATGTCTCCGATGAGAGAATTAGGAATCACTTTTCTTCGGGGTAGGTTCCGTAGATGGCTGCTCTTCAGCCGGTCGTTCTTTAAAGCGTAGTTAGGTTGCCACCAGAAGGGGTTGAGATCTCCAGGGCTTACTTGATGAGCCAGCTTGCATCTGAGCGATAGTCAATACACGACGGGACGAGCTAAAAAGCTGTCACTGCTGCTGGCGAAAGAGGCAAGCTAAATAAGACGATCGATACTCTTATTCCTTGCCGCAGGAGAGTCACTACTAATGTGCGGAAATTGTTAGTCAAATAAACTTCAAGAATCTTCGAAATCTTTTCCCCGGAGTATATGTGACAGTCACAAGATACTTCGACCCGTTTTAGTACCTTCTCCGAGTGCCAACAGAGTCTCTTTCGGGTGAAACCTGCACTCCATAATGTCTTCTGTCACTATTCTCAAAAACCATTCATTCTGGATGGAGCATAATGCAGGACATTTGCTTGAATAACCATTATAAGCAAGTGTTCCTGTGAACTTTGGACTGCATCTGTGAAGAACTTGTTTGAATCCAAGCAAAAGTATGATACTTGGCATCTGAGGTCAGGGGGCTGTTAGTAGTGAACAGCCTCCCATATTTTTGTCCAAGATAGCAATTGATAAGAACCTACTCCAAGTGGCAATCAAGACTGTGATATGACATCTAAGATATCAAGTTAAAACAGAGCTCAAAGTCCTTCAATCCTTTTTTTCATTCCATCCAAGTGTACAAAACACATGATGGAACAGATTTTGAGAGAACAATTGAACCATCTTAGGAGCAGAAGGGACGCCAGTGCCTCCATCTGTAGGTTGCTGACTATCTCTCAGAAGATGACTCTTGTTGCTTCCCATTTAGCCTTTTCTGTGCTCCTAGATTTCAGTGACATCCTTCTTGGCCCCAATATAAAATTATTTGTCCTGGTTGTCAGAGTTAATCCTATAAGACACACAACATCATTGAGGATGAATTCAGGACCTGTGTTGATATAGTAACTATCAGGT